>Ga0326727_10001161_pt1 | contig 101143 bp, 70 predicted proteins | sample MB2enrmetagenome_FD_207643 | JGI IMG/M metagenome (GOLD analysis project Ga0326727, IMG submission 207643) | Lab enriched peat soil microbial communities from McLean, Ithaca, NY, United States - MB29MY | ecosystem: Environmental > Terrestrial > Soil > Wetlands > Peat | place: USA: New York... | reverse complement strand
CGTTCGGCCACCCACATGAAGGGCTTTGTGCATCACCTGCTGAAGTGAAAGGACAACGACATCCCAACGGAGCGGGTCGTTGGCCACTTGCCTGGGGCGCCGATAAACCCTGGAGGCTATCTTTTCGAGCCACCCCCGGTCCACGTAGTCCCGTATCGACGAACGCGAGAGGCCCTGCGCCTGAAGCCAGGCGCTGTCTGCCAGGAATCCCTCTGGAAGGGCAAGCAGGAACCGGTTTAGCAGTGAAAATCTCTGTGCGCTCATGACGCACATATCGTACCACATATAAACCTCTATTTAGTTCATGTATTTTGATAATTGCGCGTCCATAACGCACACTTAATAGAAATTAAAAACCTAGATCAGGCGCGAATTCAACGCAACAAGCCGCTCACGCCGTCGTTTTTCAACCCCATTTCAACCCCAAATAAAAATACCGCAAACGTATTTTCAACTACTTAGCACTCTATGAAGCTCCCAACCGCGCTGTCTAACTCGTTGATAATACGTTAGTTACGCCACTCATAACCCAAAGGTCGCTGGTTCAAATCCAGCCCCCGCAACCATACGAACCTGCCTCTCGTTCGAGTCCTGAGCCGCTGGCTCCTCGCGAGGGGCGTTTTTATCTGTACCCAATAGATTCCAGGCACCTTCCGCTTAGTAGTACCACCCCCGTTCGTTGTCCTTGACGGGGTGCATGGAGATGGCGTTCAGGTGCCGGTGGAGTTCCTGCTTGGCAACGGGCGGATTGGAACTGAGTAGGTCGGAAAGACCAGCGATTTCCTGCTCAACGTGGTTTCGAATCTCGTTGATTCTGGCTGCCACCGATTCCGGGCTGGAGGACAACAGCCGGTCGGTGATGGCATCCATCTGCCGCTCACGCAAAGCAATTTCATCCAGAATGAATCTGGAGTGGCCGCTTTCGGCGATAGCCTTCGTGAGGTTGCGAATCTCGCCCTCAAGCTTCTCCTTGCGTTGACGCATCTTGCCGATGTCGCCCGACAGGGAAGCGAGGTTGGAACGAAGCACTTTCCCAAATTCCTCGATTGCGACTGCTACAACCTTCGGGTGGAGGAGGTCGTTCTTTAAATTCACCAAGAGTGTGGACCCGCGCTTTGCCGACGAGGCTGCGCGCAACCTCGACTTCCCCTCCGACAGCCCTTTGTATCTGGCAGTCCCCGGATTCCAGCCCCTTCCGTTCTCCTCCATCGGCCTCAAGCTGGATGAGTACCGCACGGCTCTGCCCGAGGGCGTCCGGAATGCCCATTCCCCTGACAGCAAGGCCATGCCGAGCTTCGATTCGAATATTGACATCAAGGCCTCAGACCACCAGGACAGTGCGCACCCCTGATTCCATGCCCCGCATCTTCTGGAGGCGCAATCCATCACGGCAAATCCCGTGACGATCCAGATACGCGAGCCTGCTCAGGCCGATAACGTACGATATCTCCCGCCACCTTCTGCATCTGGTTTGCGTTGGAAGTGGTGGACCGCGCATGAACTCTGCCCAGTCCGGCTATTGCTCAGCGCATGACGGGTCGTAATTGAATTGAGAAGCAGGCCGCATCGTCGATGCGGCCCGCCGTGGAATTATCCCTTATCGAATGCGATCCTGAAGCAGCAACCTGCATCGTGCAGGGGCTTCTTGAGCGCGGCGATGCGCAGTCCGGCTTCGTCCTGCTTCCACGCCAGTTTCTCATCGGAACCAAGCACCGCCACGTTGCGGATCTTTCCCGGCTTATACGGACTGCCAAAGGCCAGGCACTCCAACATATACGGATCGCCTGTCTTGGAATATCCCTGCGCAAACGCGTAGAGCTTGCCGTTCTTGGTTGTGAAGCGGAAGTCCGCCGCTCCGAGGTCCGGCTTCTTGCCTTCGTTGGGGTTATAGGCTGACGTGGAATCGGTGTGAACAATCGCCTTTGTCGATGGCCCCTCTCCGCTGATTGCCCACGGACGTGTATCGTAGATGCCTTCGCTGTTCAGCTTCATCCATTCCGTGATGCCGTTGAGCGTAACCATCTCGGCTGCATCCAGCTCTCCTGAGTTCGGCAGCGGGAAATTGAGCAGCAGGTTGCCGTTCTTGCTGACAATATCCACCAGCAGATCGATCACCTTTTTCGCGGATTTGTACGTGATGCCCCGCTGGTAGTGCCAATTGCCGATGCATGTGTCAGTTTGCCAAGGTTCGGGCCAAACAGAATCGAGTACGCTGCGCTCTCGATCGAGAACGCAAGTACCGCCTGTGCATTCTTTGGCCAGTTTGCCTGTAAAAACTGTCTCGTTTGTGCCGTGATGAAGAGCGGCGCTCACGTTGTAGGCCTCGGCAATCGTGGACATGCCATACTCGGCGAAAGGAATGCCGCCGTCTGTATACAGCAAGTCGGGATGATGCTGATCGACCAGATCCTTGATGCGACGGAAGTACTGCAACTTCCAGCTATCCGGTGCTTCCTCGCGGCCCATGGGGTGGTTGATGATGCGATCCAGGTATCCCGGCTTCATGCCGGAATAGTCATGATAGAGATCCGCATACGCCGGATCGCTGCCATCGTAGGGAACGCCGGCCAGCGGGCCTGTCTTGTCGCAGGAGTGCGCAGGCCCCAGAAACTCGAAGCTGTTGGAGAGATGCTCGCTGACCCCAAAGCGCAATCCCCGCGCGCGGGCCGCTTTCGCATATTCGCCAACGATGTCGCGCCCGGGACCGATGGCAACGGAGTTCCAACGCGGCTGGTATTTCGAATTCCACATGTCGTAGTTGTCGTGATGCACGCCCATGCTGACGAAATACTTTGCACCCGCTTTCACGTACAGATCCATCAAGTGCTCCGGGTCCCACTTTGCGCCTTTGAAGAGCGGCACCAGATCCTTGTATCCCGACTTGGAGGGATGGCCGTAGTTCTCCAGGTGCCACTTATATGCACTTGAGCCCTCCACGTACATGGTGCGCGCAAACCAATCGCCATATTCAACGCCGGATTGCGGTCCCCAGTGCGACCAGATTCCGAACTTGGCATCTGCAAACCATGCCGGCATCTTGTTTCTAGCCAGAGAGTCTTTTGTGCCGGCGAAAGGGCCTTGCGTCAGTGTTAGCGAGTTGCTCTCAGTCTGATCGGCAAGGAAAGCAAGACTACGGCGAGCAGCAAGTACAGGAACTGCGCTGGCCAGAAGTTTGAGAGAATGGCGGCGAGTGATTTTCATTGAACGATCTCCAGATTAAGTTTGTTGTCTGAGTAAGATTCTTGAGCGACGGCGCAGGCAGCCGCGCGAGCGATTACCATCCAAGAACCCTGCGGAGTTCCGGTTCCATGTCGTCGGCGATTCGTAGGTGCTGCGCGCGGGTTGGATGTCCATTGCACCCGTTGCCCGGATAGTGCGTGGCGGCAAGGTAGCGCACCCTGTTCGTATGCATCCGCGCAACGGTGTCCTGGACCATTTGACGCAGCAGTGGATCGGTAACCATCGCCCCCTCCGTCAAAAGGATGGAGGCGCGCGGATATTCCTTCCTCAGGGTGCGAACAAATGCGACATATTCATCGACCCATTTCTTGGGATTCAGAGGAAGGGTCTTTTGAAGATTGAAGTCGTTCGTGCCCAGAGAAACAACGATGGCGTCGGGCTGCCAGCGGGATGCGTCCCACGCCGCGCGTGAGGCAGGCGCATCTGTGGCGACGGCAAGATCGATGAACTGCGGAGCGTTGAGCACGCCTTTTTCCGCGCCAAGTCCGCGATAGTCGCGCTCAAGGCCGCGTCCTCCATAGCAAACCAAATGGCTCTGCGCATCCAGCCTGCGGCCCAGCACCAATCCATATGCGTTGTACGCATCGTTGGCAGGGCTCAACGGGTCGGGTTTGCAAACGGCATTGTTGTTAACGCCCGCGCCGCACGTCACGGAATCGCCAACGAACATCAGCCTGCGCACGGGCAGGCCCGGTGGATCGAGCAGCGATCCTCCCTCCCCCAAACGTATCGAATGGATGGTCAAAACTCCCTGGACCGTTTCAGTGCGCTTGTAGACTTCCACCGTATGCGCGGCATCGTCCAGTTGGCTGGCCAGGACGACAATGTTATCGCCCTTCTTGAGCAGATGCATTGCCGGCGCGCCGTGATCCACCACTACGGAAAGCGCGCCCTTGTCGGAATCAATGCTCACATCCAGACTGGCAGCAGTTCCCTTGAAGCGAAAAATCACGCCTCCGCCCGGAAAGCCAAAGCGCGGATGGGATGCATCGCGGCCATCGTAGCGACCAACGATTTGCAACTTCGGGTTATCGGGAAGAATCGGAGTTTCCTCCGACCCGCTCTGGCCCGCTGCGGCAAATGGAAAGCAAAAGGCACAGAGCAGAACCAGAACTCCAGTGAGCGGGGCGCAGATTGTTGCAGAAATCTTCCGCGGATGGCACATTGTGCAAACGTCCTTATCTAAGTCAGCTTTGTCCGGCTGGTCAATTACATTGCCAAATCGGAGTTCGTTCCTATTCGCTTCCTTGTTCTTCATCTCAATTCCATTCCGCGTGAGAACGCGCGGGCGGCTCGGGTAAGGCCGAGGCGCATCACAAAGGGCGCCACTAAACCACCATCTTCACTGCCTGCCCATAGGCGTGCGTGACGGAGAGCTGTCCATCCTTGAAGACAGAAAAACCGTGCGCCCCAAGGTGCACATCGAAGACGTGGCCCCGGAGCCGGTAATACTTCAGCTTCGCATCACCGAGCGTGGCGTTGTAGTTGGGGTTGACCAGCAGGGAGCCATCGGCGCCAGGCTCGATGCCAAACACGCCGCCGATGATTGTTTGGGCGCCGGCTCCAGCGGAGATTTGCAGAGGCCAGTCGATCTGGTGTTCCTGAAGCTTCAGCTCATCGCCGTAGATGGTTTGCGGAAAGTATGGGAAGCGCTCCGCCCACTGGGTCGAGCGAGAAAGCAATTCCCAGGCGCGATTGGATTCGCCACATGCATACAGCAGGCCTGCGATCTTCAGTGTCTGGCCCACATACTGCCCGCCTCCACCCCAGTCGCAATCCTCCATGTCCCAGTGGGTACGATCGCTCAGCGAGATCGAATACATTCCGTACGGTGCCAGAAACTCGCCATCGCGCATGCGTTCGGCCATGCGCAACTTGCGCGCTTTGGGCACGGCTGTTGTTCCCAGCATGTCGAATGCATGACAACTGAGTACGAGAGTGCGTCTGCCGTCGGGATAAAGGTTGCCATACCATCCTGCTTCCTCGTCCCATAACTCACGATTCAGCGCCAGCTCAATTCTGGAAGCCGCGAACTCGTAGCGCCGTCCATCTGCGTCGTTGCGCTCAGTGCACCACTGGCCAAGTTGGCGAAAGTAATCCACAGCCAACGCATTGATTGCTGCAATCATGTGCTCGTAGCCATCGGTGCGGATTTCGAGCATCTTCCCCGTACCCTCGCCGATGTCGATCAGGCCGCTCGCGTGCGTATAGTTCTTGAGAAACTCCGTACCCGCCTGCTTCAGATATTCGAGCAATGTGGAGGCACCGATCTTCGCATCCAGCACCTGTGCGTCCCGGGTGAGCCGCAGGTAGTCGCACACAATCTGCATCAACGCAAAAGGCGACTGCGCGTACCATCCTCGCGCCTCTCCGTTCCATCCGAGGTAGGTTGAGTTCAGCGCTCCGCCCGAGCGCAGAAAGGCCTTCACCATACCGATCAACCCCTCGGGATCGAGTTGCGCAATCAGGCGGCTGGAGAAAGATGTGTCCCATGCGACCGCTGCACCACGCCCAAACCCAAGATCGTAGAAAGGCGACGTGCAAAAGTTCTCGCGGACCCGCCGGCAGAAAAGCACGCTGAGGATCGAGCGCTTGTAGAACTCGTCAAGCATCGCGTTCGCGGTGTGAATCTGCGGCAACTGAGCCGAGGCCCATTGCAATTCATCGGTGTGTGCCGCGACGGTCTTCTTGATTCTTCCGCCGAGATCGGGGATGTGGAATGCCGGCGTGGCTGGCGCGGATTTCGGCTTGAGCAGCAGCGCAATACGCACGGCGCGGCAACCCTTTGCTGGAAGATCTACCAGCCATCCTTCCTGTCCAGCCGGACCAATGTCCGAGGCAACTTCGAGAGTATAGTTGCCTTCCTGGCGTTGAAACAGGGGAACGCGCGGTTCATGCTTGCCATCGGAGGGCCGAGGCTGATCCGGAACAAGGATGAGCGATAGAGGCGCGTCCGCATCGTTCCTTAGGTCGATTTCCTCGTAGATCTCGTCCGCGGTGGAAGACAGGAAAACCCTGCACTCCACGCGAAACGAAATCGTCTTGCCGCTTATCCGGCGATGAAACACGCCTGTGCGGACGTAGCAATGCGGCCACCACTGCGCGTCTTGCGTCAGCAGGATCGAACTCGATTCGCCCTCCGTATACGAGGGGCCCATCTGGTTCGCGGAGCGCGCCTTCTGGTTCAGGTAAAGAGGATCGGCAAACTCGTCTTGAATGTCCTGGATCAGCGTTCCTGTTTCTGGCTCTCGAAAGCTGAGATTGAAGAAGCCGCTCTCAGTCAAGCCGAGCGGCGGCGCGGGTGACGTATCCGACAGGTTCAACGGCGGATAGATCATCGCCTTCAGCCCCGTAACCGTACGCCCGCGAAAGGACGTCGATCCGCGCAGGCTAAAGAGACGCAGGTCGCGGTGCGTGAAGGCAATGCGCGGCTGGGGCATGGTGAGCGCAGCGGGCGACAGAAATATCTGGGCATCGGCTCCCGCCGGCGGCGCGATACGGAAGGAACTGGCGTACCGCGCCGGATGCGCCTGCTGAGGCGGTGAAACCTTGGAGGCCTGGGCCTGCGGAAGGGTTTCGCCAGCCACCGCCGGGGACAGCGCCGATCCTGCCAGGCCACTTCCGGCGAGAGCCACAAAGCTGCGTCTACTGATGTTGTTCATTGGATCTCTCCGAATTATTGATCCAGCCCTTGAGTGATACAACACCGTGCTCCATCCATTTCCGCGTTCTTTGCGGAAATGGGTAGGGCACCGCGGTACAAATCAATAGGGCCGGATCAATTTGTGCCAACTGCCGCACGTGTGCAACCATGCCGCAGCATCCCGCCGCATATGCCGTGCTCGTTCGACGGCGACGGATTGTTTCGATCCTGCCCGATGCTTTGGTCCCATTCGCACTCAAGTTCAGATTCCTCGCAGGACTTTTTTCAGGGCCAAAGCCGCCGGTTTCGGGTTTCCGTCAAAGTCAACGATCGACGTGTTGGTGGTGCAAGGGCAGCAGTCGTGGCCCATCCAGACGATAATGCCACCGCAGGCAGGAAAGCGCGATTTTGTGGCAGATACGGCAATCGTGAGGGCATCGGCCTGCCGCTTCTGGCTCCAGGCAACGAACTCTTCCAGCGACTCCGGTTCCCGCGACTTTTCCGCGACGAACTTTGGCCATTCGATCCACCATGGCTGTCGATTCCACAGCGGGTTGGCATGGGTCCCGGGCACCTCCGGCAGGTCGCCGCGATAACGCCGTATGATGGCCACAGGACTTGCCGAGGGCGCGCCCATTTCCGAGTGGAACATGGCGTCGCTATGCTCCCACAGGTCCTTCCACTCTCCGTCCACTGGCCCCTGAAAAGTCCACGGGCCATGCACATCCCAGTACTTCTTTTTGCCGCTGTTCTGTCGTGAGAAGCTGCCGATGGGGCCATATGGGCTTGTGGGCACGAAGCTGTGCCCTGGGTCAAGCTGCCGGACCACTTCAGCCTGCCGCAGCATCATGGGATGATGATCGATGGTGAGCGTTGGCTCTGCGCTCGCGTGCCCGGCGCGATCCTCGCGGAGTTCGTTGCCGCCGCACCACAACAACAGGGCGGCATGGTGGCGCAGCCGCTTTACATACGATTCCGCGATGACTGCCATCTGCTCGATCGAGGCTTGGTCCGCGGGCGGTTCGTTGTCCAATCCGGAACTAGAAAGCGGAAATTCCTGCCATACCAGCAGGCCGTTCTCGTCGCACAGATCGTAGAGCCATTGCCGCTCAGGGAAGCCGCCGCCCCACACGCGCAGCGTGTTTACACCGAGATCGCGGTAAACCGCAACGCGTTTACGGTAGTCTTCTTCTGCAAGATCGGCAAAGTTGGGCCGGACCGGCGTCCAGTTGATTCCGAAGAGGAATAAGCGTTTTCCGTTCACCGTGCAGAGGTACGGATGCGCGTCGGGGCCGGCGCCTTCGGTATGTTTCCATTCAATATGCCGAAAGCCAACGCGCAATTGCTTGGCGTCGATCTGCCGCTTGTCGCTGTCCAGAAGCCGTATATGCAGGTCATAGAGCGGTTGCTTGCCCAGTCCGTTGGGCCACCAGAGTTCAATCGGCAACCGGTCCCATGCAATCTTTGCCGGGCCTTCGCTCACTGCGAGAATCTCTTCTTTTACTGTTCGGCTACCCTCCTTGAGGGCAACCTGCAGAAACTTTCCGCCCCTGCTGGCAGCGGAGATTTGCAAACTCCCCGTCCCCGCATCGATCGATGCATCCGAGTGGCAGCGAACCTCGCCGATCTCCCCTTCCTGAACGCTTTCCAGGGTGATGGCATCCCAGATGCCAACCTGCACGAGCCGCTGAATCCAATCCCAATAGTAGTTAAAGCGCGGCTTCCATTCTGTCATCTCGGAAGTGTGACCAAACTGCCCGAGCCAGCGTGGCGACTGCTGAAACCAGATTTGCAGCAGATTGCCGGAGGGCTTCAGATGCGGCTTTAGATCGACCGCATACGGCGTAAAGCTGCCCTTGAACTCCAGCACTGGCAGGCCATTCAGCAGTATCTTTCCTGCGTAGTCCAAACCCGCGCAACGCAGGCGCAGTGTGCCGCGATCGCCGATCCACTGGTCGGGAATCTCCGTCTGGTACACCCAATCGCGATTCTCAACCCACTCCATGTCGCGGGCGTTCATGCCCACGTTCCAATCCTTCACGATACCCGCATCGAGCAGTGCCTTCTGCACCGATCCGGGGACTGTCGCATCTATCGGCCCAATTTCCGCATCGGGAGCCTGGCGCACATCCGTGTAACGATCGACACCCCAGAGATAGGGAACAAAACCTGAGAGCTTCCATTTCAGTTGCCCGAGATCCCAAGTCTTCTTTGCCAGCGGCGATAGTTCATTGCTTCCCCCGGCGCCGTCTGTGTCCCTCATGGCCTTCCCATCCCGCGGAACCCCAAGAGCGAGAGCAGCAGCACTGCCGATTTGCATAAAATCCCGACGCGTCATCGGTTGTTGCGACATTCTTTCCTCGATTCACTTTCGCGTATTTATTGCCTTCATCGCCTGCCGGCCCGCAGGAAGAGTGGAAATGATTTGCTGCTCAACTTCCCTGAGGGTTTATTACGAATTGGCCCTGTTCGCCGTGCAGGCCAGCCCGGTCGATGAGCTGACCGGGACTGGCCTGCGCGGTTTGAAATGGTTCTTTAGAAGCTAAGCCGCAGCGTCATCTGAATCTGGCGCGGCGTGTTGGCAGAGCCACTGACCTGCGGCAAGTACTGTTCTGTGCCGTCGGTCCCGCTCGGGTTGTTGAATCCCTGCATGTTGAGCAGGTTGAATGTGTCGACATTGAAGCGCAGGTTTACGCGTTCGGTAATCGGGAAGACCTTGAAGAGGGACAAATCGGCGGTATAGTTGATCGGTCCGTTCAGTACGGTCTTCGAGTAGGGGTTGGTGTTGTATGGGCCCGGTGAATAGGCAACCGTGGCAGGCGCGCCACCGTTTAATCCGGGTGCGGTGACCTGGACGTTGTTCGCCCCGTAGTTGGCGGTTCCGCAGGTGTTGTCGATGGGCGTCGAGTAAGGAGCCCAATCAGAAGGAAGTCCGCTGATCACCTTCGATGTGGTGGCGCAGGAGTTCCCGCTCAGTGCTGTCGGAGCTATGTAGCCGTTGAACCACTCATAGGCCTTGTAGCACGTACCGCTGCGGCAGTCCATGATCGGCGCGCTGTGCTTGTAGACCTTCAGCGGGTTAGTAGGTCCATAGTTTGACGAGGTGACGGTGAAGTCCTGCGAGACGATATTTCCGTCGCCGGCAATCTGGAAGCCGCCGACCAGTTCATCAACGAAGCGGTTGGCGTTCCCAAGGAACCTCTTGCCGCGCCCGACGGGCAGATCGACGATTCCGCTGAACTTGATGTGCTGCTTCGGAATCGCCGTGTCTACGATGTACTGCTCGAAGACATCGAGCTTATGGTATTCCGCGTAAGGGGCGAGGCCTGCGGGGATTGCCGGCGGCAGGCTCGGCGCGATCACGGTGCCGAAGGGCGAGGTCATGGTGCCCACGGTCCCCATCACGCCTTGATAGTTCATCGCCGTCTGGACGGTACCGTCGCGGTAGGTATTTCCACCTACGCGGAACGGCTTGGACCAGACATAATCGATTTCGTATCCGACGCCATGGCGGAAGAGACGCTGATAGGCGGCCTGGAGTTCGTTGTCGTTGGACCAGCCATTCTTGACGATCACTGGGCTGTTGCCCAGTTTTGTCTGGTCGTACGGACCCAAGGCGGTGGCTGCATACTGGTTGGTTCCGATGGTCGAGAGTCCGCCATTGGGCGGCGCAATGCCCTTCGCCATCTCCCATACATAGGTGGAAGGCGAGCTGTTGAAGTCGTAGTTGTGGTCCAGATTGGTGCCGTGGGTCCAGAGCCATGTCACGCGCAAAGCGGAGCCTTTGAAGGCCTGCTCGACGGTGGCGTTGACCTGGGTAACAAAGTCCGGCGGCGCGGTGGCGCCAAAGGAACCCTCGGTAAGGCCTGGCAGGACGGCGTTGGTCGAGGAACTGTTGACTACATTGCTGCTGTTCTTGCCCATGATGACCGACTGAGGCGCGCGCAACAGGTAGTTGGGCAGGCCGTCAGGCGACTGGTTGGCAGCAACATAGCTTTGCGAGTAAGTGGCCACAAAGGGAGCGTGCGCGATTCCATTCTTGATGTAATTGCGCTGGGGGATGGGGTAGATGTAGCGTCCGTAGGCGCCGCGAATCACCGTGCCATGCTTGCCGCCAAAGGGCTGGTACGCCAGACCTACGCGCGGACTGAAGTTGAAGTCATAGTTTCTCAGAATCGTGCTCGGCATTCCCGCCTGCGACGGAGTCTCGTAGGTAAAGCCAAGATTCGACAGATTGTTTACCAGGGCCTGCGTGGTATAGCCCTTGGCGATATACGACGCTATCGGATTGATCAGCACTGGCTGGTCGTTCTTGATGTCGTAGGAAATATTCAGGCCGTCTCGCGATACTTCCGCAGGGTGTGCCTCCCACCGCAGACCAATGTTTGCGGTAAGGTTCCGGCTCATATGGTAGTTGTCCTGGAAGTATCCGTCGAACTCGTTGTCATGCATGTGGAGAACTGGCGCCTGGAGGGAAACAGAGTATGCAGAGGCTCCACCCAGGAACATGTCTGCGTCCGCATAGCCTGTATTCGGAGTTGCGGTGTAGTTGGTGCCAGACGATGCCTGCTCCAGCGCCGTTGCATAAGCACCGTAGCTGACACTGTCTGAAGTACGGTCGGGAAGCATAATGAAACGCTCAAACCGGTAGCGCCCTCCAAACTGCATCTGGTGGCGTCCACTGGTCTTCGTCAGGTTCTCGTCCAGGTTGACGAGGCTCTGCGATTCCGCGTAGTTGCATTGCGTTCCGTAGTTGAACGGAGTAATTGAGCCCGAACCGATGGTGGGAAAACCAACTTCTCCAAAGTTGTTGGGAAGTCCCATTATCGTCTCATAGTTGATGTTGGGGAAAGCACCGCATCCGTTGGTCTCGCTGTACCACTGTCCGCTCGCAATTGTCTCGGAAAAGAACGTGGGAGAGAAGACATGGTTGAAGCCAACAGAGGGAGCATACATCGTGGTATTCACAACCGAGAAGCCGATTGCACCGGCTGGCAAGCCGTCGGCGGCCAGCGATGCAGGCTCTACACTGCCGGACCTTGGCGTCGGGTTGTACCAATTGAAGTAGGAATACCGCAGATACGCCTTGTTCTTTTCGTCGAAGCTATGGTCGAGCCGGAAGGTAAAGGTCGGCGTGACCTGGAACGAAGGTATGTTCGAGAGAAAGTTTCCCTGAAGCACCGGATTCACGCTCAGCGTGGGCTGCGGCAGGATGTCGTAGAGGATTTTGGTGGTAGGTGCAAGCCGGTTGGTCGGAAGCTGGTTATTTGCAAATGGCGTGCGGCAGTACGCATTGGCAACGCCGGTGTTGTTGCAATTGGAAGACGCGGTCGTGGTGGACGGGTCGTAGAGTTGCTGGAACGTGCTGGAGCCGTTGGTCAATCCGCTCCAGTCGCCCTGCCGCATGGCTGTGGTCGGAACCTTGATATAGTACTGATTCATCTGCGCGGTCGACCCGCGCTCGTAAGCGACGAACCAGAACGACTTGTCCTTTCCGTGATAGATATGGGGCAGGACGATTGGGCCGCCGGCAGAAGCTCCAAATTCATTGCGGACCAGGTGTGGCGCCACGTAGTTGGCTGGATTGGAACGTCCCTTGGCAATGCCAAAGGCGCTGTTGCGGGCGGTTTCAAACAGAGAGCCGTGCAAAGCATTGGTGCCCGACTTGGTGGTGAGCACGACCGTGCCGGGTTCAGCATACTGAGCGCTGGAGTTGCCCGTTTCGACGCGCACTTCCTGAACCGAGTCCAGATCCGGTTCCTGGCCCGGTGCGCCCTGCATGCCGCCAAAGTTGCGGTTGGCCAGGGTCACACCGTCTGCCACATATTCAAGCGCCTCGCCCATCAAGCCGTTTGCGCGTTGGCCGCCAGCTTCCAAGCCCGGGGTCATCATGGCAATCAAGTTCACCAGAGTGCGGCCATTGATTGGAACCTGGTTGATTCTGGCATTTTCCAGCGTGGTGCCAATGGTGCCACTGTCGGTGGTTGTGATTTGTACGGCTTCCGCGGCGACTTCCACCTGCTCGGTGACTGCCCCGGCGCTCAAAGTGGGGTTGATGATCGTGTGCTGGTCGGATAGCAGCACGATGGCGGTCTTGTACGTCTTCATACCCGGAGCGGTGGAGGTCAGGGTATAGTGCCCTGTATTTAGTCCGGGCAGTTGGTAGAAGCCGACGCCGTTGGTCTTTGTATCCACGGCAGTGCCTGCTGCGTCGTTGACCACGTGGACGACGGCGCCGGGGATAACCGCGCCGGTGGAATCGGTAACGATGCCCTGAATTGAGCTGGCGCCGCTTTGGGCGACTGCAATTCTAGAGCACATGATTCCAAAGAAGAGAACGATACCAAAATACAGCAGCCCTTTTCTTTGAAATGCAAACGTTAGTTGTCTGACAAAATTCTTTGTCATGCTGGCAGCTCCTGAGTAGTGTGTTCGGGTTTGCATGTTGGCAACTCCTGAGAGTGGCGTTCGAACCGTTTCAGGGGTGTACGGATTCCCCGGTACCAGCTAGCCGCCGTCGCGGTTAAGAAACCTTGTTCCGCCGGTCCTGCTTCAGAACTGGCGACCTTTGGCTCTGCTCCCTTGACAGTTCACCGGGTTTGCCGAGGTAAAATCTGCGCGGCTGTTTCTCATTCAGGCTTTCTTCCGTCTTTCATGCGAAACAGGCCGAGACCTTCAGTCCGCCTACGATACTGCGAAAGCTGCGATTCAGCAGGCAAGGAGCTTACCGAATAATCCTTTGCTAAAAATGCACTTAACCTGTGATTCACCGAAAAATGGCCGCCGGAATCCAGTCGTTCATCCATGAAATCAGCAACTTGCCAATGAGGACTGTTTTCAGTTTTACCCGATCTTCTCCATATATTCCCCGTTAACGCTCTCCCGCCGAATTTACTCCTGCCTGGCCAATGGCCCAATCAATGGCGCAGGGGGGAATTCCCCCGGTGAATCACCTCGCATCAGGGCTGCATACATCAACTCGTAACATGGCATTGAGAATGCCGGGGCAGGAAAGCCACCGCTCTCGTAGCAGCGCAAAGCGCCATACGCCAATGGACTTGGGGCGCCGGGGGGCGTTGCCGCAGGGACGGCCTTTCAATTTCAGGATTAGAATGAGTTGGAACGGAGTGCGATGGCGGATATGAATCCTCAACTTCAAAATGACGCTCGCTGGCAATTGATCGAGAGGATTGCTGCAAGCACCTCATTCCAGAAGTCGAATCGCCTGAGGGATTTGCTCTTCTTCATCGCCGAACAATCTCTGACCGACGAAACTCTGCGCCTGGGCGAGCACCAGATCGGAACCGTGGTCTTTGGCAAGTCGCAAGACTATAGCGCCGTCGAGGACAGCTCCGTCCGTGTTCACGTTCGACAATTGCGGCTCAGGTTGTATGAATATTTCCAGAGTGAAGGACACGACGAAACCTGGACCGTCGAAATCCCCAAGGGAAGCTACAACGCCGTCTTTCGCAATTCCGCGCAAGCCTCGGCTGCGGTGCGAGCAGGCCTGGACCGACGCCGTTGGCTCAAGTTGCTCCGTCTCCTCCCCTGGGCTCTCGCAGCGCTCTTTCTGGTCACCACCTGCGTTGCCTTGCTGCGCAATCCGCGCACGGCAACCCTTGCCAGCCCGCCATGGCCGCTTTCGCAACTCTTTGATGCCGGCAACGATCCGGTGCAGATCGTGGTTGCGGACGCCAATTACGGCATACTGCAGCTATTCAAAGATCAACCCACTACATTAAGTGAGTATTTGAGTCCCCGGTTCTGGGACACCGAAACACGAGCGAAAGCGCAGCTTACCTTCCGCGAGACTCGGGTGGCTGGATATCTGTCCATCTCCACATTAACGTCATTTGCTGACGCCACCGTATCAGCCTCGCTCGTGCGCTTGGCAGGCTCTGCGGCCGGCCGCATCACCATTAACTCTGCCCGGAATCTGCATCCACGCGACCTGGAAAAGGGAAATTTCATCTTCCTCGGCGGTCCGCGGTCTAACCCTTGGGTATCTACTTTCCAAGAGAAACTCAATTTCACGGATTACATAAATCCGGATGATCCTGGCAGTAACTGTTTTCATAATTTACATCCCAGACCAGGAGAGCAAGAAACGTACTGCCCTATTCGTTCGGCCGTTACCTCTCCCGTGTATTACTCGACGATTTCTCTCGTCCCTCTTCCCGACGGAAACGGTAACGCCCTAATTTTACGAGGCTTACAGGAGCAAGGCACGGAGGCCATGGGGCGATTCCTGGCCGACCCCGCCAAGCGCAAGGAACTGCAACAAGCCTTGGGACTCACAGGAACGCCCAAACAGCCCATCTATTTTGAGGCGCTCATCCTGACCAAATCTATTGGCAACACCCCAACCGCAACTTCCTCCATCGTAGCGACGCGCACGATTCATCCCTGATTCCAGCACCAGAACCGTACCGTCGTCGATGGTATACATGGACACGAGCAGTGCCTGTAGCGCCGCGACGTGTGCTTGTGACCTGACCCCCTGAATCCGTCCATTTTGGAATACGATTTGGACGAAGGAAAGGGGAAAGACGGATGAGCCGAAGCAGGCACACCGAGGCGCAGATTATAGCTGCGCTGAAGCAGGTTGAAGCCGGCCACTCGGCGCCGATGCTGGTTGCCGCTCGACTACAGCATGTCGCCGCTACGAAGTGGGGAACTAAGCGCTATCTACAGATGAACCGTTTGGCTGAGGTTCGGGCCATCGCTTGAGCCGATTTTGCCACTGGCCCCCATGGGGCCCAGTGGCAAACAACCTCAACCCAACAACCTTCCTCGGTTACAAGGAAGATCGAAAGTGCGAAAAACTCTGGACACTACCCTCGGATTTCCTTTCGCCCCAGAGGGGTTTCGGTTTCGCCGCCAGTTCAATCTGCGGGACGTGCATCCACCTGCTCCAGAACGCCGAGAATCCGAGCTCCCATGCGCTACTTTCTCGGAATCATTGCCCATTCGATGCGCCACTCAGGGTACGGCTACTCGGATTTTGCTCTACCGTCCGAATGCAGGCTCACAGTTTGCTGGGTTACGAGTGTGACAGGCCCTATGACCCCTGATGGCAGGAGCGGAGAATCTGCTTTGTATTTGCGGATATTCGTCCGGGTGTACTTCCGAATGGCTGTGGGCTGCGCATCTCCGATGAGCCGATTCGGCCAAAGGTTGGTCACCTCAAGTTCAACGGTGTTTCGGCCCGCAATAAGACTTCCGGTGATCTCAAGTTGATACGGTTTCGCCCAAATCGTGCCGGCGACTTTTCCGTTCACCCGGACTGTACAAATTTCGTGCAGATCGCCCAGGGTCAGCAACACATGTTGATCCCCTGCGGGCCTGGCATCGAATTCGGTTCGATAGGTAGCAGTGCCGGAAAAGTAGCGGACGCCAGGGTCCGGCGATTCTGTCCAGGACTGAAAGCTCGTAAGTGGCTGTGGTCCAACAGGCGCCTCGCGACCGGATTGAAAGGCGATGGTCCACTTGTTCGCGGGGAGGTCGATTGACTGCGCCGGGGGCACATATCCCGTCAAGTCTCTGCCGTCGGACAGGTGGATCTTATAGGCTCCCTCGTCTGCGCTTGTGAGAGTGAAATTACCTCCTGCCATCTGCTTCAAATCGACGAAAGAGGCTTCATCGCTGTTCCGCATAACGTGCGTGGCGTGCACCCGCGTGCTGTGCTCGAAGATCACAAATGTTGAGCCGTAGGGTCCCAGGTGCAATGGCACAGTCGTACTGTGCTCCCCGATGTCATAGAAGAGCTGGGGCGTAATTGTTCCCTCTACAGCGTTCCAGAGTTCTGGGATTCTACCTGTGACACGGAAACTTGCAATGGTATCTACTGGTTCGGATCCGCCGTTTCTTACGAAGTAGATGTCCATTGCCGAAGTGGCTCGGTGCACATAGTCCAAGTGCCCTGTGGAATCCTCAAAATCGGGTGCGATGTTCATTCCTCGCAGCACAGCTCGGCCATCCGCGGAGCAAGACACCATGCCTGCTCCATACCGGTGATGGACTTCTTTGCACTCACCCCACAAGTCCTCCACCAGTTGCGAAAAGCGCTGCCTTGCCGCTGCATCGACGTTCCCCGTTGGTCCGAGCGGCGGCTGTCCTGCAAGAGAAACTCCCGCGTGTACGTACTCCGCGACTCGCTCCAGCGAGGCCAGATTCAAGCGCCGCCCCTGCGGCATCACCAGCAGACGATAGACATTGCCTGTGGGGGACATCAGGACCCCATTTCGCACTTTCAGACTATGGAGCAAGGCATCTTCATTCGTCACGTCATAGTCGTAGCCCGGCAGAACACGCGCGGGATCGTCACTTTTTAGCCGGACGAAGTTCGGAACCTGGTCTCCGTAAAAGTACAAGACGTCGTCGACGGCATGTCCTTGTTGCAGCAGCAACTGCGAACGGTTCAAATAGCGGAAGAACGCGTCGCCCTGCTCCCACCACGTGACGTTTTGATTGAGGTGCGTGCCTGCAAAATATTGAATGCCGGGCAAGCCGAAGCGTTCGGGAGACGATGTGAATGTGTGCCAGATAAGGCGGTTCATGCCTTCAGTGAGAGCACGGTCGAAGGTTGGCTTCAGATCGGTCGCGAGGGATTCATCCCATTGCGGGCCAATGGTGGTCATGCCCTCATCTGCTGCAAAGGGCTTCCCGTAGATATCGGCGGCGCTTGCGGATTCTTTCGCGAAGAATCTGTCCTTGTCTGCGGTGCGGTGCTCGTTCGATTGCGCCCAATACTCCGTCTGCGGTATGGCAGAAGACCGGAAGGTTTCAAGTGCGTCGATAGGCGCGCCGTGGGGACCGCCGGACTCACACTGGATGCCGATTCCATACGCTTTTGCCCGCTCTGCGAAGTGGTCATAGTGGTCGGTGACCAAATCGCCTGCCGTACGCCGCAGATCGTTCAGGAAGTTGTTGCTCGTTGTGCGGTTCTGAACGATGCGTCCGGCAACGACGGGCAGATAGCGAATCGGGTCGTACCCGCGCCGCTTCCGAAACTCGTCCGCGAAACGTGCTGTCCAGTTGGTCCCGCCGAGCTCCCAACTGTCAGTGGCCAGGCTGATGAGTGTGTTCTGCAGATAGGGTCTCGAGGCCTCGAGTAGCGGTGCAAGCGTATTGTCCCAGTACGTGTCGAAGGCGCCACGGTCGAGATAGTCGATGGCGAGGCCCTGCCAAGTCTCGCTCGAAGTGGAAACTCGCGCGTCTGAGTCGGTGTACCCCACACGAAGAATCTCCCAACTCGTACCGGAAGACGGCCGCCAGGAGGTCCGGCCAGTTGTGTCTACTTGTCCACTGATGTCTACTACATCTTGCAGGTCAGTGTCTTCCTGGCCGGGAGCTTGATCGTCGTTCCCCAGCAGCATGTCCGTTGCTGGCATAGAGCCACCCACTTCGACGGATGCGGACTTGAAGTTGAGCAACTTAAGGGGCGCACGCAAGTCCGTCTTAGAACCTGGCAATAGGTCCCCGTGATGAAGCGGATAGGCCAGCACCGCTATTTGGCGATAGAAACCATTTTTGATCGGCGGCATGGGCAAATTGCCGTCGAACGGTTGGCCTGCCTTGATGATCGTCCGTGTCCAGGTCAGTAACTTGGCCGCCTGTTCTGGCTTCACATCGGGTCCCCCGAGGTTCCAACCGCTCGTTGCGTTCAGCGTAACCTCAAGATGTCGTTGACTGGCGATTTTCAGCGCATGAAGGTAGAGCTTTGTCCAGGCGGGACTGCCAAAGCGAGGTCCTGGCGGAACATTTTCGTTGCCGCCTTGACTGGCCCCGTTCGCATCCACGAGCAACACGCCGCCAAACCCTTTGCGGCTCATTTCGGTCAAGTCGCGGGTTATGGTCTCTTCTGTGGTTTGGCCGTTAAGCCACCACCAATAGCAGCGCAACTTGGCGCTGGTAGGCGGATCTGCGAACTGCCGCCGGAGCGAAGCGTCCTGCGGAATGCCGGACTGCGCGAGCGTGCAAGTGGAACAAGCCGCGGCCAGCAGCAGCGTGCACAGGCAATGTACAAGGTGAGACTTCCGCCAGCGAGCTAAACGAGGAGAGGCAATCATTGGTTCACTCCAAATCGAAGGATGGTTGATTCACAGCGACCGCACACACAGCAAATGTGTTGTAATCCTGTTCAGTTGTGAAGTTCAAGCTGCGGTTCAGGTTTTTTGAAACTCTGCTGCAGTCGTGGATGTATTCTGCCCGCGGTGTACGAGCCCGCCGAGTGTTCCCGATTAGAACCAGCCAGCTCCCAGTAATTGAGCCGTCATGGTTCACTAACTTCCGCACAAAGAAAGTTCTGACCTAAAGCAGTATCTGGCTTGCTGTTCCCAGCGCATCGCCTGCCAGTTGACGCGACCGGCAGGGAGCGGCAACTGGCGATGAACTCGCCTGCGGTATACCGAGAAATCGTCTAGCGAACCCGGAACACTACTGCCATATCCTTGCTCTCCAACGTCACCTGACTCGGATAGTGAATTTCCAGCGCATCGTCCTTTTGCACCCAACGAAGTTTCTGGCTGGTCCCCAGAAGCGTCACTTCTTTCACCGGACCTTTCAGCAGTCCAGCTTGTTTGCCCATGGATACGATCTCCAGGATCTCTCCGGGCTTGGGTGCCTCAAGTGCAAATGCGTACACAGCTCCGTCCTTGCCCTGGGTGAACCGAAAGTCTCCGGGACCGAAGCGGAATTGCGCCTGGGCCTTATCCAGCGCGCCGGTAGGAAGCCCTGCAATCTTTCCGTTAGGCCCGATCGGCCCTTCGCCGTACTTCAACCAAGCATGCGATCCGTAGATCGCTTCGCCGTTCACCTTCATCCATGCTCCCATCTCGACCAGCATGGTACGTGCAGCCTCATCGATCGAACCGTCAGGAGCAATGGGGATATTTACTGCATAACTACCATCCCGGCTAACCTCCTCAAGCATGTAAAGGACAAGCGCACGTGCGCTGAAAGTGATCCCCGGATGATAAAACCAGTCGCCTGCGGCATTCTCGCCGATCCAGTCCTGATCAAGCTTCAGGTCCGCCGGGTACCTGCTTTCCACTGTGCTCACAATACCCTTCGACGGCGGGTGAAACTTCACAATACTAAATACATCAACTTTGCCGCGCTGTGCCAGGGTGCGATTATAGAAATCGGCGATGACGCGTTGCATGCAGTCGCACTTGTAGCCTGTACCACTTTTATCTCCGGAAAACGGACCGGTCGAGTCACCGTCTGTATAGATAAAGTCCGGATCGTATTTGTTGATCACATCCATGATCCGTAACGACCACCGAGTCCCGTACCAGTGTGCATAGTCGAGATGTTCCTGGAAGATCCCCTTCTCTGGCCTGTACTTCACATTTGCCACATCCTTGTACGCACGCAGACGAATGCCATACAGCAGTTGCGGATCGTACCCCTCCCACCACTTCCCCTTGCCATCGGCAAGGGTCAACCGCGCCGCGTCGTATGGTATGCCGGCGTATTGCCCCGTCGTATCGCTGCCAAACGCCGGTTGATACCACCACCAGGTGTACTCATGGTGGAAGGCCACTCCGAAGCGGATGCCGGCTGCGTGTGCCGCCTTTGACCACTCCCCGAGCAAGTCCCGGTGCGGGCCCATGTTCACCGAATTCCATGGCTGATACGTGGAATTCCAATTGTCGAAGTTGTCATGGTGGACGCCTTGCACAAGAAGGAACCTGGCTCCAGCCTGCTGGTAAAGCTTGACCAGCGCCGCAGGGTCCAACTTCACCGGGTTCCAGCGATGCAGTACATCTATATACCCGGTCTGGCTGGGTGGCCCGAAGTCACGAATATGATTGCTATACGCAGGGTCTCCAGTTCCCTGTTGATAGATCTTGCGGGCATACCAGTCGCCACTTTTACCCTCGGACTGCGGACCGAAGTGAACCCAGATACCAAACTTTGCATCCCGCAGCCAGGCTGGCGTTCCGGGATAGTTGGCAGCGATAGAATCCCACGTAGGTTCGTAAGGTCCTTGCGCGATAGGGAAGTCCATCTTGACCTCAGCAAAGGTGGCTGGGTCCTGCATCGTAATGGAGTTCTCTGCGCCTGCAGTATCCACATGAGGTATCGGCTGCGGCTGCGGCATCACCTGCGCCCAAGCCGCCATCCCCGATAGCATCATCGTCAGTACACCGGCTATGCATGTCATATTGGATAAGTTCTTCATGTTCACCTCGAGTTGTTCGTGTCACAAGGTGCTGCCCCAATCAGCCTTCTGCTCAGAGAATCGCGGTTAGTACCCTGTCCCAAATAGAGTTCGAATGCCGAGCGATGCTGAGATAAATTCTCCGAACGCAGACCGATAACCTGGCGTTGATTGGAAGTTCCTATGAACTTCGGTAAAACCATTGCACACTGGCTTTATTCCGAAAGAGCGCATTCTCTCTATCTCGGGCCGGCCAGAACAGCGAGAACCTCCTTCGCAACTTCGGCTCCCATAAGTTCGTATCCCGCCTGGGAGAAGTGGACATTGCCTGGCAATTGCAATTCTTCCAATCGCGGTCTTACCAGCGCATGCAGATCAACCTCGGCAATCCCGTGCCGCTTCATGACATCGTCTGCCAACTGATTGACGCGCTGACATTGGATCTCAGTGTATTGCTCGTGATTGTTTGGCGATGGCGGCGCTGGAGTGGTGCGAACCCACACAATGCTAGCACCGGTTTTCTGCAGTTGGGAAAGAATGATTTCAAGATTCGTTCTGTAGACATCCGGATCGGTTTCCCGATCATGAATTCCGAAATTCCATACAATCACATCCCACTTGCCGTTTCCCAGCCATGTGTTGAGATTCTTCAGCCCACTTGCCGTGGGTCCGCAGTTGGCCGGCGCGCGATGCACATTCACCTTGCCGGCAAGGGCGTGGCGAACGGGAAGGGTATAGCCACGCGAAATCGAATCCCCTATGATGAGCATCCGCGGAAGACGAGGATCGTCGCGCACATAGTCCCAGGCTGTTTCATGGTGTGCATCCTTATCTGTGTAATACAACGGAAGATAAAAATTACCCAGATTCGCTTCGAGGACCAGTTCCCACTTCAGTTCGTCAGGAGACATCGCCGCGCGGCGTTCTGTCTCTGCAGCTTGCATCTCGGAGGTTATGCCCGCCAGCGCAGCTTGCTGCTTCGCCGCCTGCTGTGCGTTGGTGGGCTCGCCCGTTTGGGCAGCCGCCCCTGCACAAAGTATAAGAAAAGCGAAGAGGATTCTTGCGGCATTGCCGGCTGTTCGATTTGCAGGATTCCCATGAATGCAGAAACGCATAGACCTCGACCTCTACAACGAAGATTCCATTCCTGTGTTTCTGCTATGAGTGTATGCGCTGCTTGGCCGCATATCCGATAATGCCCAGAAGTCCGTCGCGGGAAGCGTTGCCACCTGCACGGAAGGGACGGGACCACACGTAGCTTGCCTGGTACGCAATGCCCCTATGGAAGAGACGCTGAGAGGTTGCCTGCAGAGCATTGTCATTTGACCAGCCGCTCTTGGTATACCAGCCGAAGTTGCCCCACGCGGTCTGGTCGTAGGGCCCTGTCGCCATCCTCCGCGGAGTGTGAAGAGGGCCCGATGCCTTGTTGCGATCCCGTGCCGATGATCGGCTTGGCGAAGGCATACGCTGCTGCAAGTCTCAAGCGTCTCTCTGTGCCTCCACTGCACCCAACCCGGCCATCTCCATCTGGACTGCCACCCAAGGAATCGTCCGAGGCGCAGCAGATTTTGTGCAGAAGAATATCGAGTTTTCCGTAGCCACGGCCGCGTGGAAGATGTAGACTTCTGTTGCGAGTAAACGCTTACCCAGCAAACGCGAATACCGCACTTGATGAAGCAGCAGAGGGAGAGCACCGATGAGCATGAATGGGAGATCCGATGTTTCGGCACACCAGGCAGTTGAGCTTGGAAATCTCGAACCGAGCCGCCGACAGTTTCTTATCGGCGTCGGAGGCGCTGTTGTTCTAGGCGCGTTTTCAGGCTCTGGGTCATTGGCGCAGACCCCGCAGACCGCCTTGAATATCGCCCGGGTTGCTATTCCGTCCAGCCAGACGATGGCGAGCGAGAACCCCGTCTCTGCCTTGAACGACGGGTTTACGCCGGCGAATTCCTATGACCGGGCTCACAAGCTCTGCGCAATCTGGGCCGACCGGTCGGCGGGCAGCCGAACAAGCTGGGTGCAGTACGAGTGGAGTGAGCCCGTAAGCATCGACAAAGTTGAAATCTATTGGGGAGTCGATCGCCCGGTTGCTGGTGAATTGCCGGGCAGTTACGTACGAAAGATCGCCGCGCCCGAAGGCTACAGAATTCTCTTCTGGAATGGCGCCGAGTTTGTTCCGGTCTCCCAACCCCAGGGCCTTGGCATTGCGCTCGACACCTTTAATGCGACAACCTTCGAGCCCGTGAAGACAAGCAAACTGCGGATCGAAGTGGTTCCTCAAAAAGGCAGGCCGGCGGGCATCATCGAGTGGAAGGTCTTCAACTACGGTCCTGTTCCTCAACTGCCTGCGGTGGTGGAGGCCGGCGTTGACCGCTCGGTGGTGAGCGACGGCCAAACCTATCTGTCGGGCAAGGCTACCGGGCTCGAAGATTCAAGTGCATACAGGGTCCGCTGGGTCAAGACTGCCGGGCCGGGTGCCGTTAGCTTTGCCGACGCCGCCTCGCCGGTGACTACGGCGGCATTCTCCCATCCGGGCGATTACGTACTGGCGCTGGAGTGCAGCGACCGCAATGGGCCGGCGCCCACGATTCAGGTGCATGTGGAACCCGTGCCTCCCGTCGATCGCCTCGACGTGGTCTACACGCGTAACTATTCGATTGACGGCAAGCTCTGGAAAGCGCGCACCAAGGCTCTGATTGTGAACTGGATTCCGCACTGCGTCGCTATGTGTGAACGCACGGACATTCCTGTGGGGCGCGGAGAAGGCGGCATCGACAACTTTATTGAAGCGGGAAAGGCGAACCGAGGCGAACTGCACGCAGGCCACAAGGGGGCTGTCTTTTCCAATGCGTGGGTTCACCAGACCGTTGAGTCGATGTGTATCGCGCTGATGGTCGATCCGCAGGGCGACCCGGAGATCGTCCACGCGCAGGAACAGATGCGCGCCACCCTGGAGCGCTGGATTCCGATCATCCTTGCCGCTCAGATGCCCGATGGCTATCTGCAGACCGCCTACACGTTGGCTGACCGCAAAAACTGGCCGGAACGCTGGTCGCCCGACCACCGCGGCAACCATGAGGGCTATGTCTCGGGGTACTTCATCGAATCGGCCATCAATCACTACACGCTCACGAATGGGAAAGACCTGCGCCTCTATAACGCGGCCAAAAATCTGGCCGATTGCTGGGTGGCGAACATCGGCCCCGGCAAGAAGGAATGGTTCGACGGGCACCAGGAGATGGAGCAGGCATTGGTGCGCTTCGGCCGCTTCGTGAACGACCAGGAAGGAAATCGTCGCGGAGATGCCTATATCGCTCTGGCGAAGTTCCTTCTGGACTCGCGCCGCGGCGGCTCGGAGTACGACCAGAGCCATTTGCCGCCGGGCCAGCAGTACGAGGCCGTGGGTCATGCAGTGCGCGCCATGTATTTCTATTCAGGCATGGCGGATATCGCGGCCGAGACCCATGACAGGGACTACCAAAGCGCGGTCATTTCGCTCTGGGACAACATGGTCAACAGAAAGTATTACCTGACCGGCGGGGTCGGAAGCGGGGAGACCGCCGAGGGCTTTGGGCCGAATTACTCGCTGCGCAACGAAGCTTACTGCGAAACCTGTTCAAGCTGTGGACTCGTCTTCTTCCAGTACAAGCTCAACCTTGCCTATCACGACGCCAAGTATGCCGACTTGTACGAGCAGACCATGTACAACGCACTGCTGGGAGGAGTCGCTCTGGACGGCAAGAGTTTCTGCTACACCAATCCGCTCGTCAACACCGAGCGCGCAAAGTGGCACGGCTGTCCATGCTGCGTGGGCAACTTTGCCCGCACCCTCCTGATGATCCCGACCTGGACCTACGCAAAGAGCGAGGACGGGCTCTACGTGAACATGTTTATCGGCAGCAGGATTCACGTTGGCCAGGTGGCGGGCACCAACGTGGAAGTGGTGCAGAAGACGGAGTATCCCTGGGACGGGGCGATTTCCATCACCGTAAATCCGGAGCACACGAAGACTTTTTCGGTCTACGTACGCATTCCGGACCGCACCACCAGCAAGCTCTACAAGGATTCGCCGCGGGTGCAAGGCGTCAAGCGGTTCGCCGTCAACGGACACGAATTGACGCCGAAGATCCAGAAGGGCTATGCCGTCGTGACGCGCGAGTGGAAGCCCGGCGACCGCATCGAACTCGAGTTGCCGATGGAGCCGCAGCGCGTGGTTGCCGACCGGCGCATTGCCGCGGACGCTGACTGCGTGGCCTTGAAGTACGGCCCGCTCGTTTACAACGTCGAGACCGTGGACAATGGAAACATCGAGCGCAAGATCACTGCTGGGCCGCTTCGGGCAGAGTGGCGTCCCGACCTGCTGGGCGGTGTAGTTGCGATCTCCGGCAAGTGGGAAGACGGAACACCGCTGTTGGCGATTCCAAACTTCGCGCGCATGAATCGTGTCGGACCACCGAACGAGTATCCCAACGATGCGCCCAAACGTGGGCCGTCCATCGAGTCGAAGGTGTGGATTTAGAGCAAAACCAGAGTAAACGTGCCCTTGATGAGGACCTCGAAGGTGGCTTTTTCTTGAGGAAAAAGCCACCTTTGATGCACTTCCAATGTGCACATATGAATCGAAAGCGCTCTAGAGCATTGCCACTGGGTACAGCTACTCTTGTTTTGCTATAGCGATCCGGCCCGAAAAGAACTGCCCCTTCGGCAAGTATTTCTTTGCGGGTCCCCGGCACGAGCGGAGGTAGGCCACGATGTCGGCGATCTCCGCGTCGGGCAGGACGCCGCCGAATGCGGGCATGCCATTGCCACCCTCCCGAATCTGCGCAAGCATCTGTTTGCGTTTCAACTGCCGGCCTACCGCGGAGAGGTCGGGGCCCTTGCGACCGCCGGTGTTCAGCATCCGGTGGCATTGCAGGCAACCGTTGCCGGCAAACAGACTTGCGCCGTGTTCGCGATGCGAACGCGGCCAGGCATGAGCAAGATCGGCGGCCAGCAACAGACAGAGCACCGCGCCCAACCTTCTCATCGCGGCCCCGCTTCCGCGGCGTCCGGACCACTCGCTGGTTGATTTCGATGAACGTGCCAGCGGACGCTTTCCGCGGTCACTTCCGGATGCCTGCTGAGGAACTCCAGCGCATAGACGTTCGCGGTGGGATCGTCTTTCTGATCGGCAAAGGCCGCGGCTTCGCGGGCCGCATCCTTCTGCATGCCCAGCCGCCGATAGACGATGGAAAGTATGTAATGCGCGCTCAGATCGTCGGGATCGATCGATTGCACGGTCTGGTACTCGGCGCGCGCCTCCTCGTAACGGTGTTGCTGATAGAAGGAGAAGCCCAGTTCGCGATGCGCGTCGCGCGAACGGGGATATTGCGCGATCACTTCCAGAAGGTCCGCAATGGCCGCATCGGGCCTGCCCTGGATGCGGTCGGCCATGGCCAGATAGAAAAGCGCGCGCGCGTTGTGGGGCGAGAGTCTGAGGGCCGTTTCCAGGTTTTCGCGCGCCGCTGCGTAGCGTTGCCAGGCAAGGTTGGCCACGGCAACGTTGGTGAATGCATCCGCATACTCCGGCCGCAGCCGCGCCACGCGCTCGAAGGCGCGCACACTGTCGGCGTATTGTTGCGCGTCCAGCAGGCCGATGCCGTAGTTGTTCCACCGCATCCACTCGGGATTGTCGTTTGCCCCGGCCGGTCCGGTGGAGGGCGAATCGATTGAAACCGTGCGCGCAGAGCGGGCCATCTCCACCACGGGCATCTCGTAGCGCTTGCCCATCACGTAGTTAATGAACTGCTGATTGAAGCGGCGGTAGTTGACCTTGGCGGTGAGCGAAATGGGGCCGCTGGCTGCAGGCGGCACTTTGAATGCGTAGCGCACAATCTGCGAGCGGCCAGACTCGATGGTGTTGTTGTAGGCAATCGCCCGCGTATCCCAAACCTGATGCAGATTGTTCAACTGGCCTTCGAGACTGACGAGCCGGTTGGTAAAGCTGTGCGCGCGCGGATCGAGCGAACCGTCCGGCTGAAGAGCGCCGGAGTGAAACAGCGTTTGGCCATGCGCATCCACGGCCTCAAACTCCACCCAACTCTCGTAAAAGTCGCGCTGCTCGGGCACCAGCGAGTGGCCTGCGCCTTTGTTTTGAATCACGACGCTGACAACCAGATCGTCGCCAGCCGCGGCCTGCACGGGTACGAGGCCGAGGGGCGCAACGAGCTTGCCGCCATTGCGTTCCACGGCGAAGATATCCACGTTCAACACGCTGTCGCGCAGAAAGTCGATGGTCTTGCGCAGTTGCTCGTCATAGCCGTAGTACTTCGACATCAACGTGTTTGCCCCGAGCCAGCGATGCGACGCAAATTTGCCGGGCTCCGAGCCGTAGTCACGTTGCGTGAGCGGCTCCGGCGCCATGTGGCAGGTCTGGCAGGTGGAGACTTTGTCCTTGACGTAGAAGGGCAGCGGCGACTGCTTGGCGAAAGACGCCTGCTGCCACTCGTCGTAGACCGTGAAGGGACGCTGCCACTTGTAGTGGTTGACTTCGCGCGGAAGCGAAGCCTTGTGGCAGGCCGCACAGAACTCCGGCGTGCGATAGAAGTCGCGCATCACAGCCTGGCTGTGGCGATCCAGGTGGGCAAGGATCTGCTGATCCGTAACCTCGCCATAGATCGGCTTGCCGGCTTCATCCACCAGCACCGCCGGCCGGCCCAGCACGTAGCTCCCGGTTCCTGAGGTTGTTACCTGTTGGATGGAGTGGCAAACCGCGCAACTGACGCCGTCGTTATCGAAGCTGCGATTGACCGTGGAGCCGGTGGTCAACGCTCCCGACACAAGCGCAATGGGATTATGACAGCCTTCGCAATGGCGCGTGTACTCGATTCCCCTGGCGGAGATGAGCAGATTGACGTTCTTGACGTACCACGGATTGCGGAACGAGTTGGCGTGCGCCGACTGACGCCACTCCGCGTGTGCCTGCTGATGGCAGTGGCCGCAGTATGCCGAGGCGGGAAAGTATTTGGGATCGAGAAACTCTCCGGTGTCGGTGGTTGCGTTCGAGGGGCGAAAGGGAGCGCCTGCGGCAAATGGCAGGTTGTAGTGCGAAGCTATGTTTTGCGAATACGCCGTGCGCTCCGAGGCTGGATCGCTGGCGGCGCGCACCGGCCACGTGTCTTGCGCAGGCAACATGCACAAGGCAGCCGCGATTGGCAGGGCGGCGGCGAAGAGACCCATGATGCGCAGAACCGGGGAAGTGGGAAGCATCGCAATCATCCTAGTCCGCAATGGAAGGGCGCGAATCGCGCATTGGTTGAAGACGGGTCTCCACCCAGAGGTGGAGATCGCCGTCAGAGCGGGTGGCGCACGTCTAATGTTTGGCTGTGCCCTCCGTGAGCGTGAGGATTCGGTCGATAACCGGAGCGGAGAAGTGCTCCACATGGCCGCCCGGCCAGTGCACTTCAATATCGTCAACCTGCGTGGCGTGGCCCAAACCGAAGTGGGGCCGTGGATCGCTGGTGGAACCGTAACTTCCGCCGCTGACCACGTCGGCGCGCTGCTTCAAGCCGTTCGCGGTCACGTACACGGTTGCGCCTACCGCATCGCGCGGGCCGCGCGTCCCGCCCACCAGGCGGAGTTCCAGCCAGTGGTTCGCATCCTGCGAAACATTGCGCAGCAGCACCGGATGGCCATCCAGCACATTGATGACGACGTCGAGTTTGCCATCGTTGAACAGATCGCCCACCGCCAGCCCTCGGCCTGCGATCACGTCCGCAAGTCCCGTGCCTTCCACCGCGGGAACGGGCTCGAACCTTTTGCCGCCCAGGTTGTGAAAGAGCATGGGGCGCTGCGCCCAACTGGTGCCCCAGGGATGTTGGTCCACCTGCGGATAGACGTGGCCGTCGGCCATGATGAGATCCTTCCATCCGTCGTTGTCGTAGTCGATGAAGGCATCGCCCCAGCCGAGAAACGGCACCGAGATCTCTGCAATGCCCATCTGGTAGCTGATGTCGGTCAGGTTGGCATTGCCCTCATTGCGGTAGAAGGGTTTGTAGTCGTCGGAGAAGGTGGTATTGAAGATGTCCACCATCCCCGTGTTCCGGGCATCGCCTGCGGCAATCCCCATCGACGCGGTCTCCCGGCCTGCCTCATTCAACGCATAGCCTGAGGAGTAACTGGCGTCTTCAAAGGTCCCATCGCCCTTGTTCAGGTAGAGATAGTTTGGAGTGGAGTCGTTGGCGACCAGCAGGTCCACCTTGCCGTCGTTGTCAATGTCGATAAAGAGCGAAGTGAGGCCGTAGTACGCCGGGGTGTCGGCGACGCCCGCCTTCTGGCTGACGTCGGTAAACGTGCCGTCGCCATTGTTGCGAAACAGGTGGTCCGGCTCGCCCTTCAGTCCTCGCGGGCCGCAGTTCACCGGCACGCCGCGAAAGGCGCAGAAGGCGTCCGGCAATCCTCCTGCGCCACTCGATGGCAGGTGGCCGCGATCGAAGTGGACGTAGCCGGGGACGAACAAATCCAGTTTTCCGTCGCCATCGTAGTCGCCCCACGTTGCGCCGGTGGACCAGTTGCCCAGTTCGACGCCGGCCTTTGCTGCCACATCGGTAAAGGTGCCGTCGTGGTTGTTGTGGTAGAGCCGGTTCTTGCCCCAATTGGATACAAAGATGTCGGGCCAGCCGTCGTTGTCGTAGTCCGCAATGGCCACGCCGAAGCCCCACCGGTCGTTGGTGACGCCGGCCTTCGCGGCCACATCGGTGAAGGTGCCGTCGTGATTGTTGTGAAACAGGGCCGCAGGCGGCGGCGCGGCCTTGCCGTCGAGCGCGGCAAAGGTGGAGCCGTTGACGACATAAATATCCAGCCAGCCATCGTTGTCGTAGTCGATCAGGCCGATGCCGGAGCCGTTGGTTTCAACGATGTACTGCTTGTCCGGGGAGCCCATCGTATGGGTCCATCGCGTCAAACCGGCCTTCTCTGAGATGTCCTGGAAGACGATGGGGCCATCTTTCACAAAGCCACCCGCCGTGACAGGCCGTTTCAGTTCGTCGAGTTGCACAGCGTGGGGAGGGCCGGTGTTGACTCCGCCTGCGGCATCGGTCTGCGCGGAGCCGGCGGGCTGGGCCTGGGTTGCACCCGGGGCCTGCTCCGCCGCAGAACTGCTTTGCGCCAGAAAGGGATGCCAGGCGCCGGCCAACAATAATCCAAGGAGGGGAAGCTCCCGCGTGGAGGCAAACATGCGGGCAGTATACGTGGAAGAAACCGCTGCCAAGATCGGCCAAAGGGTGGAGACGCAAACTTACTGCTCCGGTTCGATAGATCCGGCCCAAAGAGTCTGCGTCCTGCTGTCCCGACCTGAACGCTTATTTCCCGCCGCCGCGCTGCCCGCCGGTGATTCCCTGGCCTTCGCCGATGGAGTAAATCCGATCCACCTCTGGGATTTTGATGGTTTCACGAGCACCCGATGGCCAGTGAATCTCGGCCGTTCCGGCATCGGTGGCGTCGCCGAGGCCAAAGTGCACGCGCAGATCGTTGGACGAGAGATAGCTGCCGCCGCTGAGCACGTCTCCGCGCTGGCGCATGCCGTTCGCGGTCAGGTAAACGGTAGCGCCCACGGCATCGCGCGGACTCTTGGGGCCGCCCGTCAGCTTCAACTCCACCCAATGGTGACGATCGGGGTTCACGTTGCGCAGCAGAACGGGCACACCGTCCATATTGTTCAGCACAACGCCGATCTTGCCATCGTTGAAGATGTCGCCAAAGGCCGCGCCACGGCCCACAACCACCACGGCAAGGCCGGAACCCTCGACCGCAGGAACCAGCGAAAACTTGCCGTTGCCGAGATTGCGATAGAGCAGCGGCCGCTGCGCGTAACTCTGGCCCCACTCGGGATGCCGATCGACCTCTGGATAGACGTGGCCGTTGATAACCAGCAAGTCCTTCCACCCATCGTTGTCGTAGTCGAGGAACCCATCGGCAAAACCCACAAAGGGAATCGACGACTGCGCAATGCCGGCCTGAAAACTGACATCGTTGAACGCGCCCGTGCCGTCGTTCTGGAACAGAACGTTGTAATCGTCGGAGAAGACTGTGTTGACGATGGAGAGATGGCCGTTGTTCTCGTAGTCGCCCGCGGCAATGCCCATGTTGGCCACTTCGCGGCCTTCTTCGTTGAGAGCATATCCGCTCAGGTAGCTCGCATCTTCGAAGGTGCCATCGCCCTTGTTCAAATAGAGGTAGTTGGGGGTTGAGTCGTTGGCCACCAGCAGATCGGGCTTGCCGTCGTTGTTCACGTCCGCGAAGAGCGCGCCAAGGCCGTAGTAGCCGTTGGGATCGTCAACGCCCAGCTTCTTGCTGACATCGGTAAAGGTGCCGTCGCCATTGTTGTGGAACAGATGATCCTGTTCGCCCTTCAAGCCGCGCGGGCCGCACATCACCTGCACGCCGCGGTACTGGCACTGCATGTAGTTCACCGACTTCGATCCCGAGGTGGGCGGATTGGCCAGATCGATTTGCGCGTAACCGGCAACGAACAAATCCAGCCGCCCGTCGCCGTCGTAGTCGCCGAAGGTTGCTCCCGTGGACCATGCGCCGACCTGAACACCGGCCTTTTCGGCCACGTCGGTAAAGGTGCCATCGTGATTGTTGTGGTAAAGCCGGTTCTGGCCGTAGTTGCTGACGTAGATGTCCGGCCATCCGTCGTTGTCGTAGTCGGCAACGGCGCAGCCATACCCCCAGCGGTCGTTTGTGACGCCGGCCGTTTTTGTCACTTCGGTAAAGGTGCCGTTGTGATTGTTGTGGAACAGCGCGGCGTGCGGCTTCTCAACCTTTCCCGCCAGGGCGTCGTACGTTGAACCGTTGACGAGATAGATATCCAGCCATCCGTCGTTGTCGTAGTCGATCAGGCAGACGCCCGGCCCCTTGGCCTCGACGATCACCCGCTTCTCCGCGGTTCCCGAGGCGTGACGCCACTTGGTGAGCCCGGCCGCCTCCGCCACATCCTGAAAGATGACCGTGCCGCTCTGCACAAAGCCGCCCGCGGTAATGGGCCGGTGCCGGCTGTCGAACTCGGCCTTGTGCGGACCGGCATTGGCCATGCCCCCCTGGGCCGCCGGCTGCGCTTTGGCGCTAGCGGGTTCGGCCCCCGCACCCGGAGCTTGCGCGCGCAGCGGCGCGGCGGACGGCAGTACGAAGAGAACACCTGCGGCCAGCAGGAAGGCGCATGTGCAGGTACGGGAAGCATACCCGTGATTGGTCCTGGGTGAGGCCGTGGGATTCTGTTTTTCGATCAAGAGTCATGCTCCTTGAAAACGCCGAACAACAGGGACGGTTGACGGGCCGGAATGTTTGCCCGCCCGCTGTCCAACATACAAGGCACTGCGCCGCCGTGACAACGCCTTCGCGATGCGTGTCTGCGCGGCAGCCGCGCAGCTAGGGCCGGGCATCGCCAGTGGCCAGGAATGAAAAGCCTCCGACCCGATTGCCGGAAGCTAGCAGATCGCGAATCTTCCACGGATCTTCCCCACCCCGCTCCAGCGCCTGCGAGAACAGAGTAAAAGCAGACGCAGGCGCGGTCCCTGCCGGAAGCCGGAAGACCCAGGGAACATTCGCCGAGGTCAGCGACTTGTCGTCGCTGAGCGCCACCACGGGCACGAAGCACTTCAGCGACATCTGGGCTGCCAGGTGGCCGCTCTCCGCGTCCAGGGCAATCATGCCAATGGCGTGCTCGTCCATCAGCGCATGAACCAGTTGTGTAGCTGCCGCGCCCCAGTTCTGTTTGCTCTCAATGGGCAGTACCGTCAGAGGCTCATCTCCGGCTGCGGTCTGGACGGACGTTGGCGAATTCAGCAAGCGTGCAAGCTGTTCGGCGCCAGGGCCAAACAGAACCACGCGATGAGGCCCTGCTGCGTGCGCGGCGCTGTGCGGCTCGGCGTGATGCGGGGCTTCCTCCGTCAAGGACGCATAGGGTTGCGGACGCTGCGGCGGGTCCTGCGCGGCGCGCGGCGCGGGCTGCCGTTCCTCCGGCTGCTTTTCCATGGACGCGCGGCGATAGGAGATGGAACCGTTGTGAACCGCGCCCAGGTACATCGGCGCCACGTTCTTCAGGTTGGGATCGAAGACCATGTGGCCGGTAACGCCGTCGTACTCCTCGATGCCTGCAAGCGCATCGTGAATGCGCGCGCGGTTGAGGCCGGCCTTGCAGATGGACTGGAGCAGCGCATTCATCGCGTCGAAGGCCAGCGAGGCAAACTGTTCGGGCGGCTCGTTGAAGCGGGACCGGTAGCGCTGCTGAAAGCCTGTCCACGCGGGATCGTTGCGCGTGGGGTCGTACGGAAAGACGGCCTCAAAGCCTTCGGCCGCGGGTCCGGCTGCCGCAAGCAGCTCCGGCCCCAGCGTGCGATAGGAGCCAAAGACGCGCTGCTTCATGCCAAGCTCCCGCATCTGCTTCAGGATGCGCGCGGCGGGCGCCTGATCCGTCCACAGAAGAATGGCATCGGCGCGCGAATCCTGAATGACGCGCAACTGGCGCGAGAAGTCCGTGTCGCCGGGAAGGAACTTCTGCTCGATCACCACCGGGTGGCCAAGCCTGCGCGAGGCATCGCGGAACTTGGGCACGCCGAATCTTCCGTAGCGGTTGTTGACGCGCAGAATGGCAACCCGCTTCAACCCAAGCTCGCTAAAGATGCGCCGCGCCAGCGTGTAAGACTGCACCCGATCGTCCTGCAGGTCGGTAAAGTACCACGGGATGTAGGTTTCGGGAATGGTTGGATCGGTGGAGGCGGAGTTCACAACCGGGATTTCAGCTTTGAGCGCAACGCGAAGAACGATGTGCGTAGCCTCGGAGCTGATGGAGCCGAAGATCGCCCAGTCCTGATCGTCGTAAACCATCTTGACGGTCTCATTCGAGGCCGATCCCCAGATGGTTGGGTCCGTGGGCCGGTCGTCGCCGTAAACGGAGTTGGCCTGCCAGTTGTCGTAATCGTTGTGCAGCATCAGACGGAAAGGAATGCCGCCGTAGCCGCCGCGCGCGTTGGCTTCTTCCACCGCCAGTTGCGCGCCATGCAACATGCGCAGTCCGGCCACCTGATCGGGGTTGTGCTCAATGGGGCCGATAAAGCCGATGCGCACCTCGGTAAGGCCTTTCGGCTCGGGAATGTCGCGGCCCGCTCCCATGTAGATGTTCGGATGGGTGTAGTTCAGGTCGTACGGAGCGGCAAACTTTGCGTAGGGGCTCAAATCGCGCGGCTCGCCCGCGTAGGGAACCACCTCGCGGTCGCGGGGTGCGCGCGGTGGATGCGCGCCGCACTCGCACGCAGGGTGATTGCCGCCCGCGGACGCCGGCGCGGTTGCATCCTGCGCCGGAGCCACGCACACGGCTCCGGCGATCCACCAGCATATTGCAGACAGCAACCGGACTGAGCGCATCGAACTACTCCTTGGCGTCGTTCGCCCCATCGGTGCGGAACATGGCAATGGCTTCAATCTCGATCAGCAGCTCGGGACGGCACAGGATGGCCTGGATGCCGGTGGATGCGGGCAGCGGGTCCAGTCCCTGCTCCTGGAAAAATGCGGTGCGCTCCTCGTTGAATGCATCGTAGTCGCGCTCGATATCGCGCAGGTAGCAGGTGGTGCGGACGATGTCGCGCCAGGTTGCGCCTTCGCTCTCAAGCAGCGCGGTGATGTTCTCGTAGGTGCGGCGCAACTGGGCGCGGAAGTCGCCGATGTGCAGGCTCCGGCCATCCTCGTCGATGGAAGCGGTCCCGGAGATCAGCAGGGTGGCCACGCCGTTCGCGTCGATGCGCATGCCGCGCGAAAACGAGCTGGGCTTGGAGTAGGCGTAGGCCTCGTTGAGAACCTTGTGGTTGGTGATGGCGCGTTTGGCAATGGGACCATGCCCGGCAGCGGCAGCGGCGAGGATTGCATTCGTTCCGTTCATAACAGCGGCTCCTTAATGTCCGGCTCTTGTGTCCGGCTGATAAATTCCGTGGCTAAGTCCCTTGCCCGTAGCAACCCAAATGTCGCTGCCGGCAAAGTCGATGCCAAGAATGTAGTTATGCGCCGGCGCGGTAGCGACCGGCACTTTTGTGACCACGCCGTGCGCATCCCGCACGGTCATCTCCGGTTTGCCGTCGGTAAGCGACGGACGGTAGACGGCCCAGTTGACGCCGTCGTAATACGCCAGCCCCTTGTCCGTGCAGAACCACGCGCGGCGGCCGTCAACGCCTTTGACAAAGTTGGTGAAGTTCGAAGGCAGACCGCTGTCCTTGGTGAGAAAGTTGTGCCAGTAGCGGCCATCGTAGCGGCTATCGCCAAAGTAGGTTGAGGCCCAGACAATCTTGTCCACATAGCTCACCGAGGATACGATCTCGTGCACCAATCCCTGATCCTTGAAGAGCACCAGTTCCGTCTCTCCGTCCGGATCGTCGTACTTGTCCCAGTGCCCGGTGGCCTGGTCCAGCTCCAGCAATCCGCTGCCCCAGACAGCGAAGTAGACCTTGTCGGCAGCCGCTGAAACGCCGTACACCCATATTTCGTTCATGGGCGTATTGCGTTCGTTGTAGAGCTGCCACTGGCCGGTGCGGATGTTGTAATTGCAGGCTCCCGCGGCCGTGGCGATCCACACACGATCGCCTTGCACCGAGACGCCGTAGACCACGTCGTTGCTCAGGCCCGAGTTCAACTGTGTGAAGCTCTCGATCCGGCCTGCGGAGATGCGGCTCAGGCCGCCCATCGTCCCGGCCCATACATCCCCGGTGCGCTTGTCCAGGGCAAGCGAAAGCACGGCGCGGTGCGCCAGGCCGTCGCTCGTGGAGTAGCTCTTCCACACATGCCGCTCGTAGACGGCAAGCCCGTTGTCGGTGCCGGCCCAGATGCGGTCTCCGTCAACGAGCACGGCGAACACGTGGTCTCCGGGAAGGCCGTTTGCCGTGGTGAAATTCTCAAAGCGGAAACGCGGCAAGCTGGAAACATCGCCAGCCACCGCCGCGCGATGAACCTGCGCCGCACGGTCGGCAGGCTGCGCGGCCGGCACGGTGCAGGCTGCAAGCGCAACCGCCAGCGCAATGGCCAAACCTCGCTGCATCTTCTTCGTTCTCATCGCGTCCTCAGGTATTCAATCAGGTCGTTGAGTTCGTCCTTGGTCAGATCGTTGGTGCGGCCGTGCTTGTCGCCCGGATTGAAGACGGTCCAGATCTCTTCGAGAGTGCGCGCCGAGCCATCGTGCAGGTAGGGCGCATGGAGCGCAATGTTGGTCAACTGGGGCGTATCGTACAAGCCGGTGTTATCCGTCGGCTTGCGGGTCCCCACGTCAAACGATCTTTGGCTGGTGCCCTTCAGCCCGCTGTGGCAATAGTTGCAGCGATTGGCTTCGGCAATCGGCTTGCCGAAGCGATCGACGCTCCGCTCGAACAAGGCCTTGCCGCGCTCCACCGAGGGCGTCATTGCGCCGGGAGTGCGCCAGCGATTGGGCCGCGCCGGCAGCGTGCGCAGATACATACTCAGGTCCGCGAGCCTGTGGTCGCCGTATTGCTCGGAGCGCCAGAAGTACTTCTCCGTGCGCGGCCCGCACTCGGTGGGAATGTCCGGGTTGCCTCCGTTCCACTTGAAGGGCTCCGTGCCTTTCAGGTCCTCGATCAGGCGGTTGCTCACGATGTCGCGGCCAAAGCCGCTTGGCTCCAGGTTCCAGGTGAGCGCGTCGAAGGTGGAGTCGATATGGCAACTGGAGCAGCCGATCTGCCCCTGAAAGGAATAACGCGAGGTGTAGAAGGTCTGCTCGCCGCGCCGCTTGGCGCTGACCGGCTTCACGCCGCCGATGGGAATCGTCTTCACCACGCGATTGCCGCGCGTGTCGATCGCGCTGAGCGAGTCGTCCAGGCGGTTGGCCACCAGAAGGCGGCTGCCATCGCGGCTCAGCGCAAGCCCGCGCGGATTGTTGCCCACCGGGATGCGCGCCACAATGTAGTTCGCGCTGGCCGACAGGTCCGAAGCATACGAACCCGGTGCGGGGCGCGGATGCGTCCGCAGAAAGCGCCGCAGCCGCGCGACATCGAGAACCACAACGCACTCGGAGCCTCCGGCAGTCACATAGATGCGCGAATTGTCGGGAGCAAACGCCACCGCAAATGGCTGGGACGAATAGCGCTCCAGCTCGTCGAGAGGAATCTCAACCGGAGCGCCGATGGCAGCGCCGAAGAGGACCAGCGAGTAGGTCAGATAGCCGCCATGTTCGACGTGCGCAATCGGAATGAGGTTTTTCGGATGATAGCCGGCCACCGCGCCCATTGACCCGTCGGCAGAAACTGCCAGATGAAAGAGACCGGCGAGGCCATGCAGGGGAATGCGCTCAACGACGACGGCGCGTGCAGCGTCGATCACCGTGATCTCGGACTCGGGAGCCGTGCGATGCGGCCCGGAGTTGGGATAGATGTGAGTGGCATAAACGCGCGTGCCATCGGTCGAAAGCGTGAGATAGCTTGTGCCGCGGCCACCCAGCAGACGCTTTTGCTCAACGCCGGTGCGCGCATCGAGCACTGCGACATCGTTCGAGATGCGGTTGGCGACAAAAAGAAATTTCCCGGCGCGGTCCGCAACCACGCCGGAAGGTTCTGCTCCAACCTGGAACGTGGCGGATACGGCAAGCTTGCGCGTGTCAATCGTTGAAAGCGTGTCGTCCCAGGAGTTGGTGACGAACAGCCGCACGCCGTCGGCTGAAAGCGCCATGCCTCGCGGCACATGGCCCACGGGGATAGCCGCAATCTGCGCATAGGTTGAGGCGTTCAGCACGCGCACTTCGTCGCTTTGCTGGCAGAGCACGTAAAGGCGCGCGCCGTCGGGAGAGAAGACAACTTCCAGCGGAGAGTCGTACGGCTGATCCAGAGCAGTTTCGGAGCGTTCGTCGGCATGCGCGCGGTGGTTGGTCGCCGTCCACAAGACGGCCAACAGCGGCAGGGCAGCAGCGATGGCTGCGGCCACTGGCCAGCGAGTGCTTGCGCGCAGTGCCATCATTGCTTCGGCTCCTCGATGGCAACCACGCGGTCAGCGGCAAGGCGTTCGAGTGTCTGCTGGCGTCCGCTGGGCCAGCGCACAGTCAGCTTGTCCACCACGGTTGCGCTGCCAAGGCCAAAGTGAATGCGGCCGTCGTCCTGCGACAGATAGCCGGAACCCGCAACGCGCTCCGCCGTTTGATGTTTGCCGCCCGCCACAATTTCAACGCGCGCGCCGATGCCGTCGCGATTGCTCTTTGTGCCCGCCAGCTTCAGCGCGATCCAGTGGCCCGTCCCCGTGGAAGTATTGTGCAGCAGCGTTCCCGGCGCACCGAGATTTACAACGTAGGCATCCACCTTCCCGTCGTTGTCGTAGTCCGCGAAACATGCGCCGCGCGCCACGGTGCGCTTGCTCACCACCGCACCCGCCGAAGTGGATACATCCTGGAAATGCCCGCCGCCCAGGCCCCGGAACACCGTGTGCTCCTGCGGGATAAGGTGAATCAGGCCGCCGTGAAAGATGAGAATGTCGGCGTTGCCATCGTTGTCGAAGTCGTACACGCCGGTTCCCCAACTCACATACTGCGCGTTGGCCTGCGAGATGCCGTTCGAAGCGCCCACGTCCTCAAACGTGCGGTCCGTCTGGTTGCGCAGGAAGCGGTTGTAGTGGCCGTCGGTCACCCACAAATCGAGCCAGCCGCGGCCCTCAAAGTCTGTAAAGACGGGCCCCATCGACGAAGTAGCTTCGCCGTTCTGCCCGAAGGCCGTGCCCGTGTCGTTGGCTACCTCTTCAAAGGTTCCGTCGTGCTTGTTGTGAAAGAGGAAGTTCTCCGTGCGATCGTTGGCAATGTAGATGTCGTCCCATCCGTCGTTGTCGAAGTCGGCCGCGGTCACGCCCATGGTGCGTCCGACGAAGGCTCCGATGCCGCTCTTGTCCGTGACGTCGGTAAAGGTTCCGTCGCAGTTGTTGTGGAAGAGCTTGTTGGTTTCGCCGGCATAATCCAGCGGCCCGGGGTAGTTGTCGGCGGCGTAGAAGGCGCGATAAGCGGGATCGAATTTGACGTAGCGGCCCACAAACAGATCGGCGCATCCGTCCCTGTCGTAGTCGAGCCACGTGGAGCTGATGGCCCATCCATCCACTTTGATGCCGGCCTTGGCGGTTACATCGCTGAAGTGTCCGTTGCCGTCGTTGTGGTAAAGAATCACCTTGCCGTAACCGGTGACGAGCAAGTCCTCGTTGCCATCGTTGTCATAGTCCGCCGCGGCCACCGCCATGGAATACATGTTGGGGTCCAGGCCGGACTGCTCCGTAACATCCGTAAAGCGGCCGTTGCCATCGTTGCGGTAAAGATGATTGTGCGGAGGCGTGGCCGGCTTTTCCTTCAGCGGAAACGGATGCATCGAGTCGTCGAGCGGACGCCCGCTGACGGTGTAGAGCGAAGGCAGACCGGAGTTGTTGTAGTCAAACCAGACGCAACCGCCGCCGGTGCCCTCCAGCAGCGAGCCAAGCTGGCTGGAGCCAAAGCTGTGCGTCACGTGAATGCCGGAGGAGTTGGTGGCGTCGTCAAAGTGAATGGTGGACGCAGGAGCCGCCGCGGCCTGTTTGGGCGCAGCCGGCTGCGCATCCTGCGGAGCACAGGCGGACCATGCAAGGGGAGAGGCGAGGAGCAACATGACAGCGGCGAACTTCATCCTACTTGCCTCCCGGCGCTTCGGCCGCGTTCTGTGCTGCGTGGCCGGTCAGGTTCACTGGGGTTGTGGTTTTCAGCAGTACTTCCGGCACGCGATTGTCGGGCGACCGCTCCGGCCCGGCGTGGCAGCCGACGCAGATGCGCTGTTCGCCTGCGCGAATCCAGAACCACCCTTCCTGCTGGCGCACGGTTCTTCCTTCGGCATCGAGCAGGACAAAACGGATAGCGCGATCCGCCGGAGTTTGAACAAAGAACGAGCCGTCGCTCTCAATGGGCGCAGTGCCGTTGGCGACAACGCGGCCAGCGCTGTCGAGGGTTTCGAGACGCACCCGCGCAGGCGTCTGCGCAAGGTTGCCGTCGCGGCCAATGCGCGCATCGAGCGCAAGCTGGTTTGCATAGTTCCAGGGATGCACCGCCGAGGGATGGTAGTTGGGCCGTGTGCGCGGGGCCACCACCACCGGCTCGGCCACGTCGCGATCCGTCAACGCAAAGAGGCTTTGCTGCGCCGCCGCCGCGCCGGGCTTGAAGATGCGCAGCCCGTAGTGGCCGGCCGGCGAGGAGCGCGCGCTGAGGAGCCATGAGCCCGCGGGCATCTCGACAATACCGCCTGCGTAGTCGGCGTGCGGAGCTGCGATTGGAACCTCATGCGCCAGCGGCGAGTTGAAGCGCGCCAGCGTGGGACCGTGAGTAAAGACCACATCGCCTGAAGACATCTGATGCCCGCCCCATCGCGCAACGCCATGATCGCAGCGGTAGGACTCGACTCCCGAGCCGTCGCTATAAACCAGGTACATCTCCGGGGTCTTGCCCGCGCCCATCGGATAGACCGACTCGAAAAGGATGCGGCCGTCGTGGAGAACATCGTCGGGAATGGCGTTGCCCGGCACGTGCGAGAGTTGCAGGAGCGTGGCGCCCGCATCGTCGGCAATCCGGGCCAGCGGCGCATCCGTTCCCTTCCCCGCCACTTGCAGTTGGAAGCCGGAGGCGGTGTGCAGGGCAAAGACGAACTGGCCCAGCGGCAGATAGAGCGGGCGAATCGCATCCTCCGCGCCGGCAAAGAGCTTGCGCGGCGCGCCGGCGGGAAGCGGCTGTTCCCATATCTGCCAGTGGTCGGCTGCCGTGGGCCGGGCTGCGAACAGAACGGCGTCTCCGCGAAAGGAGACCTGCGCGTCTGCGGTGGCGTAGAAGCCCGCCACCAGAGGCGTCGCCTTGCCCGCGTGAATGCGCAGCAACTGCGCTCCCTGGGGAAAGCGCTCCCCGCCTTCGAGGGCCGCCAGCGCGCGATAGACAGGCGCTGCGGTTGCAATCGCGTCGGACATTGGCTGCGCGGCCTTGGTTGGCGCGGTAGCGCTCTGGGCCACTGCCCCGCCGAAAATGAAAGTTGCGAGCAACAAGACGCCGAGGAGACTCTTCATGCAGCGGTCTCCACGGCAACCGCCACGGCAGGCGCGGTGCGAGCGGGATCGAGAGCGCTTCCACGCAGGGCGATCCATGGAGCCAGTTCGCGCATCATCTTCTCGAAGCCCTCGAAGGTCAGCGATTGCTCGCCGTCGCTCCATGCCTTCGCGGGATCGGGGTGCACTTCGACGATGATGCCGTCGGCTCCGGCGGCCACGCCGATGCGGGCCAGGGCCGGCACCAGTTCGCGATGTCCGCAGGCGTGGCTGGGATCGGCGATCACCGGAAGATGCGTGATCTGCTTCAACAGCGCGATGCCGGCTGCGTCGAAGGTGTTCCGCAGTGTGTTGTCGAAGGTGCGGATGCCGCGCTCGCACAGGATCACGTTGGGATTGCCGAAGCTGAGGATCAGTTGCGCCGCGCCCAATAGCTCGCCGATGGAGGCAACCAGCCCGCGCTTCAGCAGAATCGGACGCCCGGAGCGCGCCGCCGCCTCCAGCAGCGGTGCGTTGTCCATGCTGCGCGAGCCGATCTGCAGGATGTCCGCGGCTTCGGCCACCATGGCGACGTCCTGCTCGTTCATCACTTCGGTGACGATGGCCAGGCCGGTCTGCCTGCGCGCCTCCGCAAGCAGCTCAAGCCCCTTGCGGCCAAGGCCCTGGAAGGCGTAGGGCGAGCTGCGCGGCTTGAAGGCGCCGCCGCGCAGAATGCTAGCTCCGGCGCTGCGGACCGCATGGGCAGTGGAGAGCAGTTGTTCCTCGGTCTCAACCGAGCAGGGACCGGCGATGGAAATGAAGTCGTTTCCACCAATCGACAGATCGCGAACTCGAACGACGGTGCGGCTGGGCCGAGCTTCGAGCAGGACGTCCGGTACTTCGGCAAAGTTTTCCAGCCAGCTTGCGTACACGATCCGCGCTCCAAATCCAGGGAAAAGGAAGTGTAGCGCGCCCGCGCAAACCCGCGCCTCCACCGAAAGGTGGAGACGTGCAGGCTAGAGCGCTTTCGATTCATATGTGCACATTGGAAGTGCATCAAAGGTGGCTTTTTCTTGGGGAAAAAGCCACTTGGCGATACGCTTTCTGTAAAGAGCAGAATCGAAAACGCTGTAGCGCGGTAAGTCGCGAATTGCGCGGCGCTTGCGCGAGCGGTTCAGCGAAGGGCAAGCGGCGGCGGACGGTAGCCGAAGGCCGCATCGACGACCGAGGCAATTCCCAGAGCGGCTTCGTCCATAAAAGGCCGGGCGGCAATCTGCACGCCGATCGGCAGGCCCTCCGGCGACGAGCCGACGGGAACAACCGCCGCGGGCGCCGCCAGTGCGTTGAACCACTGCGTGTGCCGCACCGCGTCCAGGTAGTCCACCGTGGCTCCCTCGACGGACCAGCGCCGCTCACCGTGGCGGAAGGCGGGAATGCTCGCAACCGGACAGAGCCAGATGGGGAAGCGGCGCATCTCGTCGAGAACGCGGGAACGAATCAGGTCCAATTGGGCCCAGGCGTTGAGCAACTCCGTGGCGTTCAGCGGGCCGCTGGCTTCGGCGATGGAGAGGAACTCGCTGAAGATGGGACTCAGCCGCTCGCGGCGGCCTTCGATCTCCGGCGCGTAGAACATCGCGCCGCATTGGACGAAGAAGGTCCACCATAGCCGGCGAAGTTCTTCAAGAAAAGCGGGACGGTAGCGCTCGACGCGAAAGCCCGCCTCCTCCAGAACCCGCGCGGCCGAGCAAACGGCCTGGCGCGTCTCGGGCGTCACCGGAACCAATCCATCGTCCTCAAAGAACGCGACAGGGAGGGACCGCAACTCATCGAGTGTGGGCGCTGCCAGCGGCACGGGCGGGCTGACGGGATCGGCAGGGTCCTGGCCGGCAAGCGCGCGGAAGATCAGCTCCACGTCGCCGATGGTGCGCGCCATGGGGCCAATCACGCCGAGCACTGAGAAGGGACCGACGCAGGGCGGCAGATGGCCGCGGCCCGGGATGCGGCCGGGCGTGGGCTTGAGCGAGCAGATGCCGGTAAAGTGCGCGGGTACGCGAACCGAGCCGCCGCTGTCGCTGCCCAGCCCTGCCGCGGAAAGACCCGCGGCAATGGCAGCCGCCTCGCCGCCGCTGGACCCGGCGGGCGAACGGTCCAGATCCCAGGGGTTCGAGGTGCGGCCGTGCAGCAGGTTGCCGGTCTCATAGGCCATCAGGAACTCGGGGCAGTTGGTCGTGCCCAGGATCAATGCGCCTGCCGCGCGCAGACGCGCGACCACAACCGCATCCTCTGCGGGAATCTCGCCCTTGTGCAGCAGGCTTCCGATCTCGCACCGATGGCCCGCTGTGGCGATGGAAGACTTCACGCTCACCGGCAGTCCGTGCAGCGGTCCGCGCGGCCCGCGCGCAGCGTCCAGTTCCCGCGCCCGCGTGCGCACACGCTGCGGGTCGAAGTCAACGAAGGCGTTGAGCGCGGGGTTGAGCCTTTCAATCTGGGCAATGTGCGCTTCGGCCAGTTCGGCCACGGAGAGTTCGCCGCCGCGCACAAGCTGCAACTGTTCCGCCGCCGACTTGATCACCAGTTCGTTCATCGCGGCTCTCCGCCGATTCCGTTTTGCTTGCTGTCGCCGGCTGGCGTGGCCGGTAGCTGCCGGTAGTTGAAGCGATAGGCGCGCACCGGATCGCCTGAGTCAAAGCGGTCGTTCCACTCAAGCTGGTAAGCCAGCGAATCGCTGGCGGACGGCATCTGCTCGTTGGCCGGATAGGGATAGGCGCTCATGCCGTGGAAGGGAAGCTGGGAGACGGTGTAGGGCGATGCATCCCACCAGTCCATGTCCTTCACAAATCCGTTGGCGTAGAAGAAGTAGTCGCGCTTCCAGCCCTGCGGCAGAGCGGGCAGCAAAGCCGCATTGAACTCGGCGGCAAGCTCTTCGCCGCTGCCGAAGATCGCAAAGCGGTCGTCGATGGATTGAAGCAGCGGGGTCACGTCGCCCATGCGCGTGTAATTGCCGCGCTGGTGCTGGAAGGAGCCGGTGAGGCTGACGAGATTGTAGTCGTAGTCGAGGTCGCCGGGACTGGCTCCCTCGATCTGGCGCGGGTAGCCTCTGAAGTGCAACGCAGCCTGCGCCAGCGGCAGTTCGGTGGTGCGCGCCTCGGCGTGTGTGCTCTGGTCGATCAGGACCTGGTCCCAGTAGATTTCCAGGTTCGTCATCAGCCGGATGCGGTGCGCGCCCGCGGGCAGCTTGCCGCTCAGGTCCACGACGATGGTGCGCTCCAGGCCCGCGGGAAAGCCCGCATCGCCGGGAAGCCGCTGCCACGTGCCGTTGGGCAGCTCTGCCTCCACATACGAGGAAACCGGCGCGATGCCCGCCTGCCACGCGGCATAGAGGGAGGTGGCGCTGAAGTAGTTCACATAGCCGGTCATCAGCAGCCGCAGCGGGGAGTTCGGATCTAGCTGCCCCAGTTCCATTGTGAGCGCATGAAGGTTTGCAAAGCCGTCGTACGGCAGCGGCGTGAAGCCGCTGGCAAACACATGATCGCGGCGGCTCAGTTGGCTCAGCACATCGCGGCCCTCGCCGTCCCATGCGCCAACGGGAAGGCGCAGGTCCTGGCTGGCCACGACGCGGCCCGAGGCAAACGGCGGATCGTCAAGGAAGCGCTCGTCGGGATTCACTTCCACCCCGGCCGGATGATCCACTGCGATCATGCGCAACTGATCGATGTAGTTGACCTCTTCCATCGGCTCCATGAAGCGCACGCTCACGCGCCCGTCCGCGAGCGCCGTGCGTTCCCCTTCCACCTTGATCCACTCGCCGGGATTGGGTGTATTGCGGCGCGCGGGCGTAAACCAGTGGCCCACAACGCCCGCGCCGATCACGTCCGTCACAAAGCGGTAACGCTTGCCATCCCAGACGAACAGCACCGGGCAGGAACTGCCGCGCCTGTCGGCTTCCTTCATCGCAATCACCCGCTGGCGCGGCAGATCGATCTCGTCCTGCAGCACGCCTGTAGGCCACAGAATGCGCAGCAAATCGATCTGCGTGGCCTGCCCAAGGCCCACCAGCAGTTGCGGCGCAGCCTGCGTGCGATAGCCCGAGGCCCCGGCCAGTTCCCACTTTTGCCATTGGCCGCTGGCAAAGACCTCGACCTTTGCGCCAAGCCCGGTCTTGTTGTCGGCCAGGCCGGCAAGATCGATGCGCACAAAATGGTTGCTGCCCGTGCTCGCGTTGCGCAACAGGATCGGCGCGGCGTTTTCCTGCGTCACGATCAGATCGGGCCCGCCGTCGCCCAGGTCTGCCGCCATCAGCCCGCTCGGCGATCGCAGCGGCAGCCGGTCGAGGCCAAGTTGCGCGCTGACGTCTTCAAAACCTCCGTCGCCAAGGTTACGCAGCACGCGCAGGCGCGCACCGTTCCTGGTTTCCACAAGCATGGCAAGGTCGATCCAGCCGTCGTTGTCGATATCGACCGCCGTCAGGCCCCAGGCGCGAACTGCGTCGTGGATCGGCAGCTCGACCCGCTCGAAGCTGCGCCCAACGCGGTCCGCCGCAGCCACGTTGCGCCAGAGCGTAATTCCCGGCGCGCCATTGTGCGTGACCGCGATGTCCATCCATCCGTCCTTGTTGAAGTCCAGGACGGCGATGCCCGAGGTCGGCGGCAGCCGGAGCCCTTCGTAGAGCGGCTGCGTGGGATACTTGCCCTCGCGCGGATTCACATACATCAGCGGCGCTGGACCGTCGCCCGTAATGGCAAGATCCACGGCGCGGTCGTTGTTGAAGTCGGTAAGGATCGCCGCTTCCGTACGGCCTGAGCCCGCAAAGCCTGCTTGATCGGTCTGCTCCGTGAATGTGCCGTTGCCGTTGTTGCGCCAAAGCACGTTGGAGGAACCGCCTGCAGCCAGCGGCGCTCCCGTCAGCAGCAGGTCCAGGTCGCCATCGTGATCGTAGTCGACAAAGGTGATGCCCGTGGGACGGTTGCGCGGCGCAAGACCGCTGGCTGCTGTAACCTCCTGAAATTTGCCATGGCCGAGATTGCGAAACAGGAGCAGGCGATCGTCCAGCGCCACAGCAAGATCGTTGAGCCCGTCGCCGTCGTAGTCGCCCACCGCGCAGGCAACGGCTCGTCCTGGGAAGGCAAGGCCCGCGGCCACCGCATCGATCTCGGCGAACGTACCGTCGCCTTTGGGATGCAGGATGCGTAACGCCTGCGCACCGGACTGCAACAGCAGCAGGTCCATCTGGCCCGAGCCGCCTGCGTCCAACATGCATGCGCCGCCGGTGGCGCTCGCCGCGGCTTTGGCAGCCATCATCGGCTGCGCCTTCAGTTGAAGCGGAGTCATGCGGCGATCGTGCGCCACAGGCTCGGCCACGGCCACCACCGTGGAGTAGTGTCCCTGCTCGCCGTAGGCAAGGCCCAACGCCGAAGAGAGCTTTGCGCCGGTCAGGTGTTGAAATCGCGCAAAATGCGCCTTTGCCTCCGCCGTTCGGCCGGCCCGCTGCAAGGCCCGGGCCATGCCGAACTCCGCCGATGCGTGCAGAGGATTAAGGGAGATAGCGGCCTCAAAGCTGGCGATGGACTTTTCCGTCTCGTGCTGCTCCTGGTAGCAGGCGCCCTCAAAATAGCGTGAATCCGCATCCCGCGGATCGGCCTTCACGGCCTGCTGAAAACTGGTCAGCGCCTTGTCCGTCTCGTTGCTGGCATGGTACGCAAGGCCGAGTTCGTACCACGCCTGCGCATTCTTCGGTTCCAGCGCAACCGCTGCGCGCAACACCGCTTCGGCTTCTGACACCTTCTGCAATGCCAGCAGGGCGATGCCCTCGTTGATGGCAGCCTGGGCAAATGTAGGGTCCTGGCGAAACGCCTGGGCAAAACTGGCGGCTGCGCGCTCGGTAAACTGCTGGCTCATCTGCGCCGCGCCCCGGTTGTTCAGCCGGATCGCTTCCACGCGATTGCCCGAGGCCTGCGGCCGGCCGGCGACCGCGAAGACCGCCAGGAAGAGCAGAGTCCACGACCTCGTCCAATGAATCGATCCTGTCTTCACTGCGGCAATTCTCCCTTATCGATCCGGCCACTGAACGGTGTACGGGCTGCGCACCCGTTTCGCGGCAGGGACTGCGAAACGAATGGAGCGCGGCACATGGATTTGACCGCCGGATCGAGCAACACGGAACCCATCAGTATACGGAAGGGGTGAGTTCCCCTGCCGGGTCGGGGCAAACGCATCATTCAACTTAAAGGACAAGAAAAGATGTCTTGAAAGGGCACGGACCCATCCCTACCCTTTCGAAACTTGCCAGGGTGCGTTTGCCCTGGCCGGTTTCCCTTGCGCGTATATTTCGGAGCGGCAAAGGGTTTATCATCGGAAGTGGCGCAGCCGAGCTTGGACTGCGCCCAGGTTTTGCCCCCGTCCGTTTCCTCGCGAATGCCCCAATGGGCCTCGAAGGCAGCGGCCTTTCTCGGGAAGAACGGGCGGAATAGCAGGATTCGAGGTTCGAGCATTCATGCGAGCGAAGACAGCGGTTGTGCTTGGCGCCCAGTGGGGCGACGAAGGCAAGGGCAAGATTGTGGACGTGCTGAGCGAACGGTTCAGCGCGGTCGCGCGGTACGCGGGAGGGCATAACGCCGGCCATACGGTCATCGTTGGCGAGCAGAAGTTCGTTCTGCAATTGATTCCCTGCGGAGTGCTGCGGCCCGGCTGCAAAGGCGTGATCGGAAACGGCGTGGTGCTGGACCCGCTGGCCTTTCTGAAAGAGGTTGGCCGGCTGCGCGATCTGGGCGTGGCCGTGGACGGCAATCTCTTTGTCTCCAATCGCACCCAGGTGATTCTTCCCTACCATCGCATGATTGAGTTGGCGGCGGAGTGCGCTCCGGGCCGGCAGAAGATCGGCACCACCAGCAAGGGCATCGGCCCGGCCTACGAGGACAAGATGGCGCGCAGCGGCTTGCGCGTCGTGGACCTGCTGCAACCGGAGCTGCTGAAGACCCATATCGAAGCTGCCTGTGCTGAAAAGAACGCCATTGCGCACGCGCTCTTCGGCACCGATCCGCTGGAACCCGCGAAGATGTACGACGAATACGCGGCGGCGGCCGAGCAGGTGCGCCCGTTTGTGGCCGACACCGGCCGCATTCTGCACCAGATCATGGCCAGGGGCGGCAGCGTGATGTTCGAGGGCGCGCAGGGCACCCTGCTGGACATCGACCATGGCACCTATCCGTTTGTAACGTCCTCCTCGGCCACGGCCGGCGGCGCATGCACGGGCACCGGTGTGGGCCCCACGGCGATTGGAACCGTCATTGCCGTCACCAAGGCCTATGTGACCCGCGTGGGCGAAGGCCCGTTCCCCACCGAGATTCACGATGCCACTGGCGAAGCGCTCAGGGCGCGCGGCAACGAGTACGGCGCTGTCACGGGCCGTCCGCGCCGCTGCGGCTGGCTCGACATTCCTCTGTTGCGCTACTCCAACCAGATCAACAGCGCCGAGTGGCTGGTCATCACCAAGCTCGACGTGCTGGACGAGCTGGACGAGATCCCGGTCTGCGTTGGCTACGAGATCGATGGCAAGGTGACGGACGAAGTCCCCGCCGATGTACGCGGGATGGAGTCCATCAAGTGCCGTTACACCACGCTCAAGGGCTGGCGGCAATCCACCGAAGGCATCACCGAGTTCGACAAACTGCCCAAGGCGGCGCAAGAGTATCTGCGCTTCCAGGAGCGGGAGAGCGGCGCCAAGGTCGGCATGGTTTCCACCGGCCCGGATCGCGCCCAGACCATGGTGCTGCCGGAGTTTGCAGCGGCGCTGGACAGCATTCACAACTAAACAGACCTGAACCTGGGCTTTGCCGCAATGGCAAAGAGGAAGTGAACGATCATGGTGAGCTTTATTATCCGGTTCAGGTTTGCGCCGGAGGATCGCGCCGAGATGGCGGAAGTGGTGCGCCTTTTGGCCAACGAGTCCCGCAAGGAACCGGGGTGCGTGACCTACGTTCCGCATCGCCCCGAGGGCGATCCGGACACGGTGCTGATCTATGAGCAGTACGCCGATGAGAAAGCGCTGGCTGCGCACCGCGAGTCGGAGCACTTCAAAAAGTGGTGCGTCGGCGGACTTTTCCAGAAGATGAAAGAGCGCTCTGTGGAAGACCTGGTCGCATTGGCCTGACCGCGCGGGCACGGCTGCTGTAGCAAAGCCTGAGCAACTGTTCCCGGTGGCTATGCTCTCAGGATGGGCGCGCTTACTCTGGTCTTGCTCTTGGTGGCTGGTCATGTCGCCGCAGCGCCGGTTCCTCCTCCGCGGTGACTACCAGAATCCCCACGGCGTGAGTCCTGCCCGGGAGCTTCAACAGGCCGCTTTCTGGCGCTTTCTCGATAGACGTTGACCTTCGTACTCCAGCGGGGCTACTATCCCTTACGTTTATGGCCAACTCTCGCACCCCATCTCACTTGCCCTTCGCCTGCTCCCGCTGGCTTGCCCGCGTTGTTGTTGCTGCCCTGTTGACGGCCTGCGTACTGCCACTCCACGCCGGCCAGAACAAGTTCGGCAGACACGATGGGCGACACCAGATCGATCAACTTGAGGAGGCGTGGCGGGTGGCGATTTTGGCCTCCGACTCGAAAGCCTTGAGCAATTTGCTGGCAGACGACTATATGGCCATCACCGCGAGCGGAACCCTGCAAACAAAGGACCAGACGCTGGCGAATATGCGTTCCGGACGCCTGCACATCACATCCCTGGCCGTTGCGGATCGCAAGGTTCGTTTCTATGCAAAGACCGCCGTAGTCACATCGGTAGCGCATGTGGAGGGTTCCAACCAGGAGGGTTCCGTTTCAGGGGATTTTCGCTATACGCGCGTGTATGTGAAGAACCAGCAGGACGAGTGGAAGATCGTCAGTTTCGAGGCCAGCAGGATTCGCGCCCGGGGCGACCACCGCTAAGAAGCTGTCGAAAAAACGGCAAGCGGCCCGTCCCGGAGAGACGGACGAACAGCTCCTTTTTCCGCGGCCTGTAAAGCCTGTACTCTTCCCGCGCAATTGATTTTCTGGCCAGGCTCAAAGACCCATCCATCGGCTGGCGGCGGAAGGATTGGCAGGAAGCCATTTTCCTCAGAAGAAAGTCCGGGGGAATGGTCTTCATGCAGCCTGCGAGAAGTGTGTCGGCGACCGAAGGCCGAACCCCTGGAATTGCTGGTGATCTACATGAATCGTATACAGTTTCACAAGAAGTAACTCATCGTGGGTAACGAATATCGCTGCGCATAGTTACCATTTCGGAGCAATTTAATCGTAAATCCATAGAGTTTTCCTATATGATCTTTCTCATAAGGCAAGTGAATGTTTGTTCAGTTCTTGGTTTCCCCGGATTCACTTCGCACGCTTCCTCGATTTTTAGGAAACATTTCCGGATTCTCCACCGGATCGTGGGCCCTCTCTCAGAAACTCTTTGGACGATCTTTTCGTCCGGTTGAACGGCTATCGTTGGATGGTCTTTCGGCGTTTCTCGCATTGAATCTCTCTGCGTGATGGCAAATCCTTATTGAAGGAATGCTAGATGAAGGCAGCACAATTGGCAACCTTGAAGGCGCTAGCCTTATTGTTCCTGCTCCCGGGACTGGGCGGCCTGATCGTGTCCGCGATGATCTCCACGCACTATCTGGAGACCATGCCGAGGTGGCCTGTTCCCGAGGAGGGACGGGTGGTGGCTCGCGGAATTCATGGCGTCTCGGTCTACCAGACTCCAGAGGAAGACCGCCAGCTGACTCTGATTGAGTACTCTTCCTTGGGAATCTTTTTGGCTGGCCTGGCTCTCGGCGTGGTGTATCTGGAGAAGTGCGGAAGCGCCCAGGTGCAAGACGAAGACGAGGCAGATGCTCTGGCCAGGAACCATAGCTAGGCTCGCCGGCGTGCGTCCCCTCGCATTCCCTGCGGGTTTGCGCCCTTGCTTCACCCACTTCCGCCCTAAAATAGAACAATGCCGGAACTGCCCGAAGTGGAGACCATCGCTCGCGGCGTTGACAGACGTGTGCGCGGCGACAGAATCGTCGAAGCCGGATTCGGCCGCCATTCCGAACCTTTCAAGACCCCTGCAGACGTCCAGGCCCGTGGGCTGGCCGGCTGTTCTCTGCTGGCCGTGCACCGGACAGGCAAGCACATTGTCTGCGAATTGGGCCGCGAGCAGCCTGGGCAAGGCCTCGGCAAGACACCCCCTACTGCCCAATGGATCGTTCACCTCGGGATGACGGGCCGCCTGCTGGTGACAACCCCGGAGGCTCCCGTGGCGGCCCACACCCACGCGCGTCTGCGTCTGGCCAGCGGTCGCGAGGTCCGGTTTGTCGATCCGCGCCGCTTCGGCCGGCTGGAGTGGCGGGATCTGAGCCGGACCGCCCCCTTTGCAGCTGCTGGCGCTGAGCCGCTGACCATCGCCGCCAAGCCCTTTGCCGCGCTTTTTCGGGGCCGCTCGCTCTCCATCAAGGCAGCCCTGCTCAATCAAACACTGTTGACCGGCGTGGGAAACATCTATGCCGACGAGAGCCTCTTCCACGCTCGAATCCGTCCCCGCCGCGCCGCGGGCCGGCTGACCCTGGCAGAATTGGAGCGTTTGCGGATCGCCCTTCGGACGGTCCTGCGCCATGCGATTCGGCTGGGAGGCTCGTCCGTCTCCGACTATGTGGACGCCGAAGGGGTGAAGGGCTTCTTCCAACTGGAGCATTGCGTCTATCGGCGCGGTGGCCAGCCCTGCCGGGTCTGCGGAGCAACGATCCGCCGGATCGAGTTGGCCGGACGCGGAACCCACTATTGTCCGAACTGCCAGCATTGACCGCCAATCTACGGTTTTTGGGAGTTTGCTCCCCGAAACCTTCAGGAAACCAGACAAATCGAATATTCGTTCCAGCGTATCTTGTTGAATTAAAACATCTATTCAAATGGACTTTCAATTGCTATATAGAGGGTGCCAGTGATGAAGAGGTTGGCGGAAACTACTGCCAACCGCGATAACAGCAGCTCCCGGAACGAGCAGACTCGCTAAGAGCAGCCCAAAAGGGCATTCCGGCCGGGAAAGCCTGCAAGGGTGCAGTGGAAGCAACCACTGCCCACATTTTCAGGAGGCCAGTGGCCTGTGCGGTACCGGAAAAGCCATTCCTTCAAGGAATGGCTTTTCGTGCGTCCGGACCCATTTTTGCCGCCGATGCCCCGGCGATCCGCATCCAGCCGGTTACCCCGCGCATCCCGCCTCCTCTTGCAACGTGGGCGGGTTCCCTGTACTATCGGAGTTGCCTATCAAGCGGCTGATGCGAGCCAGTCCCCGCGAGGGATCCGCTAGTTCGCCGCCGAGCATCTGGCAACCACATACACTGGGATTCTGAATAAGTTCGCCGGTGTGGGTGCTCACGTAGGAAAGTGACATCACCTGAGAATAGTGCTGTCCGCAACGTATCCACTCTTTGAGTTCGGGGAAGACCTGCAACGGAGTGGTGCGCCTGATTCGGATTGAGCGCCTTCCAGAGAGACGTTGTACTGCAGGCAATCAGGAACTTGGCCGGCTTGGCCTGTACGATCGGGACCCCGGTAGAGATGCTTGAACGCAGCTGAATCGGCAAAGCGGCATAACCCGAGAGATCGCCGCTGGCTTGACGATAACAACTGTTCCAACCGAGGTCGGAGTTTCCACGGCACGCGATCGGCGCAGCAGGACCGCAGTCCTGGCAGACCCGTTCTTTCGCGTTCGCGATGGCGCCGTTTCCAGCAGGCTTTGTCTGGACGCGGCGGGCAGCACGCCGTCGCACTCTATCCAACTTGGTTGATTCGCACAATTGTGAAATGCACTAGACAGCAATGCATCAGGACGTAATCGCATGACGACAGAAGTAATCCAGCCCCTCGCAGAGATGGGGCCGGCTCCTGACAATGGCCAGGGGCAGTCGCAAGGGCATCGCCGCCGCCGCCGCCGCCGCAAGAACAAATCGAGCCAGCCGCCTGCCGCCGCTCCCGCGCTGGCAACTGCGCAACTACCGGCAGAGGCGCCGCAGCAGCAAGCCCCCGCGCCACAAGCGCCGCAGCCGAAGCAGCATAAGCAGCAACATGGCCAGCAGGCGCAGCAGGGCAAGAAGAAGAAGTTCTTCAAGAAGAATGCCGCGCCGCCGCCCTCGCCCGGCAACAGCACTGCGCCCCAGCAAGGCAAGCGCAAGGTCCGCCAGAAAGGCCCGCGCGAGTTTGTTGGCCCCATGGACCATAGCTATCGCGTGGTCAACGGCAATGTTGCCGACGGGCCTCCCTCCACGATCCAGTTGGGCTCCAATCGCGCCACGCACTGGGAAGATCCCTATGTACCGCCGGCGCCCGTCCGCGAAGACGCACCGCCGCGCATCTACTGCTTCATCGAAGATCTCTTCTTCCTGGCCAAAATCCAGGAAACCGCCCGCAAGCTCGGCGTAAAGGTCGAGTTCGTGAAGGGCGCCGACAAGGAGAACATCACACGTCTGCTCTCGCTGCCCGAAGGCGAGCGTCCGGCGCTGGTGGTCTTTGACCTCAATAACCTGAACGCCAAGCCGATGACCCTGATCCCGAAGTTCAAGTCAAAGTACAAGAAGTCGGTTTCAGTCGTTGGATTCCTCTCGCACCTGCAGGGCGACCTGAAGTTGAAGGCCTCCGAGGCCGGCTGCGACACGGTGATGCCCCGCTCGGCCTTCTCGCAGAGCCTTCCCAACCTGCTGCGCCGCTACGGCGTGGAAGAGGAAGAAGAGTACATCCCCCAGCCCGTATAAGCTGAAGCAGCAACAGATACAAAAAGGGCGCATCCGACAGGATGCGCCCTTTCCTTTGTCCCTTGTTCCCTCGTTCCCTCGTTCCCTGCATTTCTATCCTGGGGGCCAATTGAGCATTCGCCCGCCGAGCAGGTGCAGGTGCAGGTGGTCCACGGTCTGGCCGCCATCCTCGCCCGTGTTCACGACAATCCGGTAGCCGTTCACAAGACCTTTCTTGCGCGCAATGCCTGCCGCGGCCCACAGCAGATGGCCGAGCAGCGCCTTCTTGCTCTCATCCACCTCGTCCAGCGAGGAGATGTGCTCCCGGGGAACCACAAGGATATGCGTAGGCGCCTTGGGGTCAATATCGGCGAAGGCGTAGCCGAACTCGTCCTGGAAGACCGGCGTCGAAGGAATTTGCCCTTCAATGATTTTGCAGAATAGGCAGCTCATAGAGTCCACAGTGTATATGCCACTTTCGTGGGATGGAAAGTGGTTCGTGGAAAGAATTTTCTGCGGCTCGTCACCAAATGGTTTTACTTTGGTACTCGTTCGTACTCGGGAATTCCGCATCCTTTTGCAAATAAATCACTTGCCAATCAGGCCGACTCCAGGATCATGTTGGCGTACTGGATGGTTTCGCCGGTACGGATCAGGCCGATGGCGCGCGGCACCCGCTTCTTGAACTCGATGTGCGGCTCGAAGGTGAGCGGAATGCCCTCGAAGGCCGCGGCAAACTGGCTGCGGGTTTCGGCGGTGTTGGCAGTGCCGAATTCGCCGGCCATCCACGCATGGCCCACAGTCCAATTGGCGCGGACGGCGGCCAGCACGTCCAGAATGCGCGGAACGCCATCGACGAGGGAGAGGTCGATGGTCTCGATCTCCGGCCAGAAGGGAAAGCCGCGGTCTGCGATGACCAGTGTGTTGGTGTGTCGTACGCGAGCCAGCAGAGACAGTACGTTGGGATTGAGGATTCCGGTCTTCAGCATTTTCTTTTTACCTTCCCATAAAGCCGACCACTACAAAGAAGAAACAGTGTACAGGATAGGCGGGTGGTGTGGGATGGCGTTGCAAGCGGAGATATTTCAGCAGGAAAATCGCGGCATGCTGGGCGACTTGCGGGGACTAACTGAGGTGCAAGCATGAGGTTGATTTCGGCGCAATATCTTGGTGGCTGATGTGGCGGCCATTGCGCTTTAGGGAGTCATCAGGCCGTTGCACCATAGAGCTCCGCGTATTTTGCCTCAATCGCTTCCGAGCGACCGTCCTTTTCAGACACGCCGGAAGCTGCCTGGCAGAAGATGCTGCTGAGCCGCGCGTAAGTCTCCGTGCCAACGCGAATTGCCTCGAACTTATCTTCGTCGGAATAGTTCGCCCGTAAATTGCCTTCAGAATCGAAACGGCGTCCGAGTTGCTCCGAACCCCCATGAGTAAAACCGTGTAGGGTTTTGACATTCGCTCGCAGAGCGGCAAACACCGAGCCTCCAGATATTCTATCCACCTCGCACATCATGTTCGGTAAGCCCGGGTCTACGTCCTCCCCAGCATAGGCTCGTCTGAACGTTTCATCACTCGCGCAAAAGAACTGCCACTGGGCCTCGACAGAAACCTCTAAAAGAGGCCTAAGAAGTGCGAAAGCACCTCCGTCATACGGCCTCCCCGCTCTGAGTAAGTAGAGAATCGAGCCGTAGAGGTCGTCAGCTAGGTGGGTCTTGACAGCGAGCATAGTCACGCGATCAGTCGCAGCGGTGAAAGTACTTGGGAACGTCTTCATCACAAATTCGTGAAAGGTGCCCGCCCGTTGGAGCTCAGCTTCCAGTTCGGAACTAAGGTAAGGCTCTATTATTGCCATCAAAGAATGATACTGCTTCGCGCAGCACGATTCACCTCTTTATCGCGCGAGATCAGTCACTAACTATTTCTTAAGAGGCGAGCCTCTGACCGGCATAGAGGTAGGTGCCCACATCCTGCTTACGCCTCAAATCAATAGGCACGCATTGTCTCAATTCTGGGGCTTGAGATAGCACGAAACCCTCCTGCCACGGATTACTCCAAAAAAACGCCGTAGGGACCAATAATCATGTTCCGGCCGGGTGCCCCAGGTCCCTCGCTGTTGGGGACCTGGGATCGCAATGCACTTCCCCCGCCAACTTGCCAAATCTCTTCTCCACGCCCCGCCGCACGCAGACCTTTGCAGATCATTCCTCACCCCCGGCGCACAATCTACTTGAAGCATGAAAAAGAGCCGCGCCCGCCTCAAAAGGAGAGCCGCCCCATGCGTATGCGCAATGTCACCCTCTGCCTTCCTGAAGACACACACCGCCGCGCCCGCGCCGCCTCTCGCGTCTCCCCAACCCGCCCGGAAACAGAGCTGAAAATCGCGCTGTAATCCTGCAACTCGACAAATTCACTATAAGAATCAATAGCTTATAAAGAAAATAGCCACAGAACCACAGCTTCACACATCCTGTATTCCTGCAATCCCCCACCCCGCAGAAATCTCCAGCTCAACGCGGCATACAATCTCAGCATGACGCAGCTCTCTTCCCCTTTCCGCATCGTCCACACCGTCTGCTCGCACGACTGCCCCGACTCCTGCGGCGTGCTGGTGACGGTGAATGCCGAGGGCCGCGCGGTGAAGGTGCAGGGCGACCCGGCGCATCCCGTGACGCAGGGATTCCTGTGCGGCAAGGTGGCCAAGTACCTAGGCCGCGTCTACGCGCCGGACAGGATTCTGTATCCGCTGCGGCGCAGGGCAGGCGTGGCCAAGGGACCGCTGGAGCGCGGGCGCGAGCACTTGGCCTTTGAGCGCGTCGGTTGGGACGAGGCGCTGGACGCCATCGCCGCGCGGCTCAAGCAGATCGCCGATGAGTTCGGGCCGGAGTCGATCCTTCCCTATAGCTACGCGGGCACCATCGGCGTACTGGGCTACGGTTCGATGGACCGGCGATTCTTTGCGCGGCTGGGAGCAAGCCAACTGGATCGGACGATCTGTTCGGAGGCCGGCGGCGACGCATGGAACACCGTCTACGGCAATAAGCTGGGAACGCCCACAGAGGATTTCCGGCTGGCCCGGCTGATTGTGGCGTGGGGCGCAAACATCCACGGCAACAGCGTGCACCTGTGGCCGCAGATTGAGCAGGCGCGGCGCAACGGCGCGCGTCTCGTCGTGATCGACCCCTACCGCACGCGCACGGCGGCGCTGGCCGACTGGCACATCGCCATCCGTCCGGGCACGGATTCGGCGCTGGCGCTGGGCATGATGCACGTGATTCTGCGCGATGGGCTGGAAGACCGCGCCTACATTGCGGAGATGACCACGGGCATTGAGCAGTTGACGGAGCGCGCGCGGGAGTACACACCGGAGCGGGTGGCCGCATGGACCGGCATGACGGCGGGCGAGGTGGAGCAGTTGGCGCGCGAATACGCCACCACGCGCCCGGCGGCGATCCGGCTGAACTACGGCGTGCAGCGCGCGGAGAACGGCGGAGCGGCCTCGCGCGCCATCGCCATGCTGCCCGCGCTGACGGGCGCATGGAGGCAGCGCGGCGGCGGTGCGCAGCTATCCACCTCGGGCGGCTTCCAATGGAACAGCGAAGCCGTGGAACGCCCGGACCTGGCGCTGGCTTCGCCGCTGGGCCGGCTGGGCCGCACTGTGAATATGTGCCGGCTGGGCCACGCTCTGAATGAACTGGGGCAGGTGGACGATCAAAGCGGGCCGCCGGTGAAGGCGTTGTTCGTGTACAACTCGAATCCGGTAGCGGTGGCTCCGAACCAGAATGCGGTGCGGCGCGGGCTACTGCGGCCGGAGTTGTTCACGGTGGTGCACGACCTGTTCTTCAACGACACCACTGACTACGCGGACTACATTCTGCCGGCCACCACGTTTCTGGAGCACACCGACGTACAGGGCGCCTACGGGCACTACTTTGTGCAACTTTCGCAGAAGGCGATTGAGCCGCTGGGCGAGGCGTGGCCCAATGTGCGGCTCTTTGGGGAGTTGGCGCGGCGGATGGGCTTTACGGAACCTTGCTTCGGCGATTCCGCCGGGGAGATGATCCGCCAGGCGCTGGCGATCGACGCGGACGGCCGGTCAACAAATCGCGGCATGGAGCACATCCGCTACGAAGACCTCGAAGCGAAAGGGCACGTTCCGTTGAGCTTCTGGCGGGAGCCGGAGACAAAGCCTTTCCTGCCGAACAGCACCGGGCCGCTGCCGACGCCGAGCGGCAAGGTGGAGTTTTACTCCGAGGCGCTGGCTGCTGCGGGGTTGGACCCGCTGCCCGCGTTTGTTCCGGCCGCGGAGTCGCGCTGGAGCGAGGCGGCCAGGCGCTACCCGCTGGAGTTCCTGCCGCGCAAGGCGGATAACTACATGAACTCCACCTTCGCAAATCTGGAGGGCCATCGCCGGATGGAAGCCGCCGCCTGCCAGCGGCTGGAGATGCATCCGGCAGACGCGGCAGCGCGCCAGTTGGCGGAGGGTGACCGCGTGAAAGTCTTCAACGACCGCGGTTCCGTGGAGCTGACGGCAAAGCTGAATCCGAGCCTGCCCCGGGGCGTGGTGGCGGCGCGCATGGACTGGGCCAAGCTCAGCCCGGACGGGAACAACGTGAATGCTCTGACCAGTGAGCGGCTAACCGATCTGGGCGCGGGAGCCACTTTTTACTCCACCCTGGTGGAAGTAACAAAAAGTGGAAATTTTGCTGCCCAAGTTGTCACTCGGGAAGTAAGCTAGTGGCCATGAACTGGATGCCCCTTCTTGTTATCGCGATTGTTTTGGCGATTTATTTGCTCGTCAAGCGTTCTGGCCAGGTGTCGGCGAAAGAGGCTCATGCTCTCTTGAAGAAAGGCGCGCTGGTGATTGACGTTCGCACAGCGGGGGAGTTCGTGGCCGGCCATCTGCCATTCGCCGTGAACCTGCCGCTGAACGAGATTGAGACAGCCATCACTCGCCGCGTGCGGGAGAAGAACCAGGTGCTGCTGCTCCACTGCCAGAGCGGAATGCGCAGCGGGGCAGCCATGAAAAAGCTAAAGGCCATGGGCTATCCGCACGTATATAACCTCGGCTCCTATGCGCGCGCTGCCGGCATCGTGCGCGGCAAGTAGCCGCTGCCTTCCGTTTCCAAACCCGGTTGCCGGGGCGGCGATTCTCAAAGCCTACTGACAGGTTTTGCGCGTACAATCTGATTCGGCTTTTTCTCCGCCCCGGCGTTACTGCGCCGCAGTAGCGTACAGCGAGCCGAAGGGAGCCTTATGCGCAAGGGGCCGATTCTTCATTTTGCTTGGATGGTTCGGCGCGCTCGCCGTATATCGCAAAGACGATCCGATTCGCATCGTTGGACCGGGAAGTTCATCGCCGTGCGCCAGACGCCGTAACGCCGCTGGAGATTTTTTTGAGGATGCAGTGCGTTCTTGAGGGAGGTTATTGAGCTATGCCCACCACCATGCAAGCTGTAGTGAAAGCCCAGGCAGCACCGGGCATTGAACTGCGAGAGGTTCCCATTCCCACTCCGGGACCGGGCGAGGTCCTGGTGCGGGTGCAGGCTGCCAGCGTTTGCGGCACCGATCTGCACATCTTCAACTGGGACCCGTGGGCCAGGGGCCGCATCCATCCGCCGCTCATCCCCGGTCATGAATTTGCCGGGATCGTGGCGGAGGTGGGCAAGGGCGTTTCCACCGTGCGCGAGGGCGATGCCGTCAGCGCCGAGATGCATGTGGCCTGCGGCAAGTGCCTGCAGTGCCGCACTGGGCAGGCGCACATCTGCCAGCACGTGCGCATCCTTGGCGTGGACGCCGATGGAGCCTTTGCAGGCTATGTGCTGATTCCCGAGACGAACATTTGGAAGCTGCCCGCGTCGATTCCGCACGACTACGCGTCGCTGCTGGACCCGCTGGGCAACGCCGTGCATACGGTGCTGGCCGGGCCCATCGCCGCCACCACCGTGGCCGTCACCGGCTGCGGAGCCATCGGGCTGTTTTCGATTGCCGTGGCCAAGGCCTGCGGCGCGGCGCGCGTCTTTGCCATTGAAGTGAACGCGCACCGCCGCGCGGTGGCTGCGCAGATGGGCGCCGACATGGTGCTGGACCCAAAGACCGATCACCTGGAAAAGCAGATTCTGGAGGCCACCGGCGGCACCGGCGTGGACGTGCTGCTGGAGATGAGCGGCCATCCGGAGGCCATACGGCTCGGCTTTGCCGTCCTGCGCACCGGCGGCCGGGCTTCGCTACTGGGGATTCCCTCGCGTCCCTTCGAACTGGATTTTGCCAAAGACATCATCTTCAAGGGCGCAATCGTGCAGGGAATCAACGGGCGCAAGATGTTCGAGACATGGTTCCAGATGGAGGCGCTGCTGGCCACCGGCAAGCTGAACCTGGAGCCTGCGATCACCCATCGGCTGAAGCTGAGCGAGTTCCCAAAGGCGATGGAGCTGCTGCAATCGGGTGAGGCGATCAAAGTGGTGATGCGGCCCGAGTGAGAGAGGCAGGGACCGAGGGAACAAGGGACCAAGGGAACGAGGGAACGGGAAGGCTGCCGGTCGGGCGGTTGGAGGGGCTGGCGCGTCAGTCCCAGACGATTTGCGCGCGGCGAAGGCCGCGGACGGCGTTGGCCAGATACACGGCGTCGGCGGTGTGGAGGTCTTGCTCGGTAAGAATCGATTCAGCGATCTCTGGGCGCGTCTCCAGCAGATGGCGGCGCTGGACGCCGGCCAGCAGGCCGCATTCAATCGGCGGCGTGCGCCAGCGGCCGTCCTTCACCACAAAGACATTGCCGATGGCGCCTTCCGTCAATTCGCCACGCTCGTTGAAGAAGAGCACCTCGTCGAATCCGTCCCGCTGCGCCGCCGCGAAGGCGTGCGCGTAGATCGGGCGATGCGTGGTCTTGTGGAAGTAGAAGGGGTCTGCAGGATCGATGCGCTCCGGCGCGATGCGAACGCGGATGGTGCGCGCCTCCCTTGACTCCGCGGCCAGCGCCTCGCTTGCAATGTGCAAGCCGCCTTCGCGGTTCAGCAGCAGGCGAACCTTGCGGGCTGCCGCGCTGGAAAAGGTGTGGGCATGGCGCTCCAGCGCCGCCTCTGTCGCGCCGCGGTCGCAGGCAAATCCGAAGTAATCTGCCGAGTCTTCCAGCCGGTCCAGATGCAGGGCCAGCAGCGGATAGCCGCCCTCCCAACGCAGCGTCTCGATCAACTGGAACTCCGGCGCGGGCTGGGTGAGGAAGCTGGCTTTCAGCAGGCACTCGGCGTACTCGTCCGCCGCGCTGGAGTCGATGACGATGCCGCTGCCCACGCCCATCGTTCCCTGAGTGCCGTTGAAGTCGAGTGTGCGGATGGCGACGTTAAATTCTGCACAACCGGGCGCGATGTAACCGATGGAGCCTGTGTAGACGCCGCGCGGGCGCGCCTCCAGCTCGGCGATCAGCTGCATTGCTCGCACTTTGGGCGCACCCGTGATGGAGCCGCACGGAAACAGGGCGCGGAAGACGGCGGCCAGATCGGCCTCGGGGCGGAGGTCGGCGGTCACCGTCGAGGTCATCTGCCACAGCGTCGGGTGGCGCTCCACGGCGAACAGGTTCTCCACGCGCACGCTGCCGAACTTCGCCAGACGGCCCAGGTCGTTGCGCAGCAGATCGACGATCATCAGGTTTTCGGCGCGGTTCTTTTGGTCGCTCTGGAGCCAGTCAGCCTGGGCGCGATCTTCGGCGCTGGTGCGGCCCCGTGGAGCCGTCCCTTTCATGGGCCTTGTAACAATGTGGTGCGCGCCGCCCTCTGCAGCGGGGCGCTCGTCGAGGCGAAAAAGGAGCTCCGGCGAGAACGAGAGGATGCGGCGGCCCGGCTTCCAGTGAAGAAAAGCTCCGTATGCGACGGGCTGCCGCTGACGCAAGCGCTGGTAAAGCGCGGCGCGTGGCTCCCTCACGCCAATGCTGAAAGGCACAGTGAAGTTCAACTGGTAGACGTCGCCCGCGCGAATCCATTCATGAATGGATTCGATGCTGCGGGCGTAGCCGTCTGGGGAGGCGGCGAGTTTGGCTTCTACAGCGGATTCCTCTGCCGCTGGCGGGGATTGCTTCTCGCCGCGCAGAGCAGTAAGCTCCGGCGGTTCGCCCTCTGGAAATCGACCGGCCGCGTGATCGAAGGGGTAACTGCGTTCGTAGATGCCGAACCACGCCAGCGGTTCGCCCGGAGCGGGCGGAACCTGGCCTGCGCGGGGCTCAAAGCAGGAGCCGCACTCGTAGGAGAAGAATCCTGCGGCTGTAAGTCCCTCTGCGCGGGCGTTTTCCAGCTCCTGGAAGAGTTGGGCGACTTCGGAGGGCGTGTAGGCGGTGCTTGTGCGCAGGGGAGAGGTAAAGAGGCGGGTCCAACCGTTGCCGTTCACGGCCGGAGAGGCGCACTCCAGAAGAACTGCTCCCGGCGTACTTTCCACCAGGGCATAAACTTCCGCGGGAAGGGAGTGCCTTCGCCTCATCCGGGCCTGAATGACGTGAAACTACTTTACGGTGAGCGCCATCGTCGTCGAGTTGGTGATGGCGGTAATCCCGTCACTGGACTGGCCGGTGATGGTCACCGTGTAAGTGCCCGCCGGAGTGGGCAGATTGGTGTCGGGGCCGTGGTTGTAGTAGTAGTAGCGCGGGTTGCAGCCCGTGGTGCCGAGCGTGGTAACCAGCGCCACCAGCGCCAGCAGAGATACGCGGCTGAGCCAGCGGCGGCGGCGCGCGCCCCAGGCTAGTCCGCCGAGGCCGAGCGCTCCGGGCAGCAGCAGCGCCCAGGCGATAGCGCCGGAGTTCCTGCCATGCCCGGCGGGAACGGCATTCTTTGCAGTGCCGCCGGCCTGCGTCTGCAGAATCATGGTGCTGGTGGGCGGGCAGGCAGAGGCAGCCGAGCCGGTGGGGCAACTGGCAGGCGTGGTGGACAGGATCTCAACCGATGCCGGCGAGAAGGTGCAGGAAGACTGGTCCGGCAGGCCCGAGCAGGAGAGGGTCACGAACATCGGTGCGCTGAGGGCAGCGTTGTTCACCGGCGTCAGCGTCAGCTGGACGGTGCCCGCCGTGCCCGCCGTCAGGACCATCGGGAACGAAGTGGGCGTAACGGGCGTCAGCGACAGGGTGAAGTTCGGAGTGGCGCTGGCCTGCGCCTGCACGGTGGTGGCCATCGAGGCGGAGCCGGCATGCGTCGAGTCGCCGCTATAGACCGCGCGCAGATTGTGCGCGCCGCCGGCGAGCGAAATCTCCGCCGTAGCCTGGCCGCTGGCATTCAGCGCCACCTGGCCCAGCATCTTGCTGCCTTCCTGGATGGTAGCCACGCCGGAACCCGAGGAACCGTCGGCTCCGCTGACCGCAACCTGCACGGTTGCCTTGGTGTGACCGCCCAGGTCGTGGGTGGTAATGTTCAGCGTGGTCTGGGTGGAAACGCTCTCAGCGCACACTACCGACGGGAGGACGCTCATTGCCAGCGCAATGCCCAGCCCTGCAACTGTTTCAAGCCGCAGACTGCGGCGGATCATGCCTCTCACGTGCACCTGCTCCAAATCTCCGGAGGAATTGCGCCAAAATCAGACCGCGCACCGTCCGTACCCTAGCTGTAGAACCTTATTGTATCCGGCAGAGGCACAATGGAGCCAACTGCACTGCGGGGTTTTGCCCGGAAATTCGCTGGCCGCAGGGCCTTTGGTCCCGGCATCTATTGGACGCGCCCCGGAGAAAAGGGAAAGTCGCTATCAGCAGATGCTGTCCCAGCGGTTCACTTTCTCCCATCGGACCCGGCTGGCGGTGTTGCCCCAACCCCCTGGGCATGACACGCCATGCAGGCTGGCGCATATAATCCTGTGCAGTTAGCGGCCATGCTCAACCATGTTGTCCAAAAGCACGCGAGCCGCTCACTCTCAAAGAAAGCTGATTTGCCTTGAAGCTCTCGTTGCTGCGGTTCTTTGGCCCGCGTTCTGGCAGACATCTACCGGCTTCGAACTGCAGCCGCATAGGCGTCTGCGTGCTTCTGCTGCTGTACGCACACTCCGCACTCGCGCAGGCGCCCGCTTCCTGTGTCTGGAAGGGAATTCTGCGCAATCCGGCTGGTGCTCCCATCGCAGGGGCCCGCATCTCTCTCCTTGGCGAGGCGGGCGCTGCACATGCGCAGAGTCAGGCAGACGGTACATTCCAACTCCCGGCCCTGCCCGCGGGAAGTTACCGGCTCACTGTGGCGGCAAACAGACGCAAAGTTACGGCCGCGCAGCCGGTGGACCTATTTCCCGGCTCCCCGCCATCCTCGCTAACCCTCTCCGACCGCGATGAGCTGAGCATTGCCGCGATGAAAAGAACAGAGGCAACCGGCGGAGAAGAGCTATCGAGTCAGGCGGTCAGCGAACTGCCGCTGAACAAGCGCGACTTCGGCACGCTCCTTCTGCTGGCAGCTGGCACCATGACCGACGCCAATGGCTCAACGAACTTTACCGCGCAATACGCCATCAATGGCCAGCGTGGCGTGGAAGCCGTTTTCGCCATGGACGGCGCGGACATCAGCGATCCGGAGATGGGCGGCGCAACATTTTCAAACTTCAACGTGGACGCCGTGCAGGAAATTCAGTCAAGTTCGGGCTGGATGCCGGCCGAGATCGGCCGCGGCGCAGCAGGCTTTACCAACATCGTCACGCGCTCGGGCGCTAGCGGTTTCCATGGTTCTCTCTTTGAGTTTGTCCGTAACTCCGCCTTCGATGCGCGCAACTACTTCGATCACGCAACGTCGGCTTACCCGGGGCGCATTCCTCCCTTTCGGCGCAACGAATTTGGCTTTACGAATGGCGGCCCGGTGTACGCGCCGCGCATCTACGATGGACGCGCGCGGACCTTCTACTTTGTGGAGTACCAGGGATTCCGGCAAGTGCTGGGGACCACGCAGGTCATGCCGGTTCCGACGGCTGCCGAGCGCTCCGGTTCGGACACGCTCACCTTCTCCGACGGCACTACGGACACGCTCACCGTTCCGGTTGCAAGCGGCATAGCGAAAGTGCTGGCGCGCTATCCCCTGCCGAACAACGCCACAGGCCCATACCAGGCGCACACTTATGCAACCGCATCCAGTGTGGCCACCAACGCGGACCAGTTCTCGCTTCGCATCGACCACAAGATCGCGCCGCGCGACCAATTTTTCGCGCGTTTCACGCTCGACAATCTGAGCGGACCAACCACGAATCCTGACCAGACGGCGCTCGATCCTTCTTTCGGGATTGACTACATCGACCGCGAACGCAATGTGGTGGGGACCTACACGCGCACGCTCACCCATCGGCTTTCCTTTGACGTGTCGCTCAGCATCCTGCGCTCCACGCCGGGCTTTCCTGCCGCGAACCACACCGATCCAGGGGTCAAATTCAACGACAGTCTTTTTGAGGCCTTCAACTCGGCGGCTGGTTCCGTGACGCAGGCCTACGGGAACCTCTTCCAGTTGCGTGGCAACGTCATCTATACCACCGAGCATCACGCCTTCAGGTTTGGCGCCGAAGGGCGCGCGAACCGCGATTCCACCTATTACGGAATGAGCGTCAACGGCGAATACGACTTCGGCGGCGGCACGGCGTACTCAGCCATCTCCATCCCTTCGAAATCCGGCAAACACAACATCAACCCGGGCGACCCCTTTCCCGACACGCTTTCAGCATTCCTGGCGGGCAGTCCGTTCAACTACTCGATCTCCATTGCCCCGCCGTATTTCTCCGGCGGCGAGCACATCGGGCCGGCAGCCGTCAGCCGCAACAACATCAATGGCTACATTCAGGACGCGTGGAAGCTCACCCCGCGTTTCACGCTGAACTACGGCGTTCGCTGGGAGCTCTACACACCCATCAGCGAGCGCGACCGGCGCACAGCAGGCTTCAATTACGCGAACGGTGTGCAGCAGTATGTGGTGAACCCGCAACCGGGCTACCGAACCGAGTGGACCGGCTGGGGACCGCGCGTACAGGTTGCGTGGCAGCCCAGGCCCAATCTCCAATTACATGCGGGCGGAGCGATCACCGTAATTCCTCCCAACATCTGGCAGGACAATTTTTTGACCGGCGCTGCTCCTTTTGCCGTGATGCCCAAACTCTTCTCAGCCAAAAACGCACCCATCGCATACGGATTCACAATTACGCCGGCGCAGCTCCCGCGCACCTATTCCACCTCCGGGGCCGACATCTTCGCCAACGACAGCACAAAAACCGTAGCGCCGAACACGCCAATGGACGTTGACCGCTACGAGCAGGCCATCGCGTCGCTCACACCCGGACACGTGGTCAGCGACCTGGCGCTGAACGCCATCAACCCGAACTTTGGCAATGCGCGGCTCTACACATGGACTGCCGGCTTCGAACGCAAATTCGGCAATCTTGCCGCCGTTGCCAACTACGTTGGAACGACCGCCTCGAAACTGCCGCGCATCCGCTTCCCAAATGCATATCCCGGCGCCGACCCGGCCTATGCGCAACGGACTACGTTCGACAGCGCTGGCAACGTGACCGGGGGCTATGGTTTCGAAAGCGAGATCGCCGCCTCGGCCCACTCCAGCTACCACGCGCTGCAAGCCTCGCTCTCCGGCACGGTGGGCCGTGGCGGTCCCGGCATCCAGGCCAGCTACACATGGGGCAAGGCGATCGACGACACCAGCCAGGTGATTGGCGGAACAGGCTCAACAGGCGCCGTAGCGCAGGGCTTCCCGCAGAATCCATTCAACAACCACCCGGAACGCGGGCCGTCGTCGTTCGATGTGAATCAAAGCTTTGGCCTGAGTGCGGCGCAGGACCTGCATCTGGAGTCCGCCGGCTTCCTGCGGCCCATCAGCCGCAAACTCACCGACGGCTGGCAGTTGCTGAGCATATCCAGCATTAGCTCCGGCTCGCCGTTCACCATCTTCTCGGGGGTGCAGCAGACCGGCATGGGTTCCAACGGCGTGGACCGTCCCGACCAGATCGCGCAGCCGCATCTCTCCACTGCGCGAAAGGACCGTGCGGACTACTTCGGCCAAGGAACAAATAATGCAATGGCTTTCTTTTCAATCCCCATTCACGTTCCAGGAGGCACAGGGCCGAACCAGGGCCGCTTCGGTACAGTGGGACGGAACAGCTTCCGCGGACCCGCTTACTACGACTTCGATTTCTCCATCATCAAAAACACGCCCTTCGGCCGGCGCAAAAGCGGCGCCGAGCGCTTCGATCTGCAGTTCCGCAGCGAGTTCTTCAATCTCTTCAACATCGTCAACATGGGTCTGCCCGCAAACACGCTTACAGGCTCGGGCTTCGGCGAGATCAGCAAGACGGCGGGCAGTTCACGTCAGATTCAGCTCTCGCTCAAGCTGGTCTACTAGAACAAAACCAGGGTAAGCGGGCCCTTGCTCAGGGCCTCGGAAGTGGCCTTTTCTGGAGGAAAAAGCCACTTGAGAACATTGCCTCCGGGGTTAGCGACTCTGATCATGCCCGTGAGCGCTTTCGATTCAACGGATAGAGACGCGTTTCTATCCGATGCCGCTCATCACCAACATGCGCGCCTCGGTCATCTCGTTCATCGCGGAGCGAATCCCCTCGCGGCCCAGGCCGGAGTCCTTCACGCCGCCGTACGGCATCGGGTCCAGCCGCCAGCTTGGTGTATCGCCCACGATCAGTGCGCCCACCTCGAGTTCGCGATAAGCGGTCAAAATTCGCCCGGCATCGCGCGTCAGCAGACCTGCCTGCAGGCCGTAGCGCGAGTGATTCACCTCGGCCAGCGCGTCCTCAAAGTCGTCATAGGGCTCGATGGCAACGATCGGTCCGAAGACCTCTTCGTCCCGCAGCTTCATCCCGTTCTTGGTTGCGGTCAGGATGGCCGGAGTCACCATGGAACCGTTGCGCTCGCCGCCGGCCACCAGCTTGGCCCCGCCGGCAATGGCTTCCTTGATCCAAGTGTCCACGCGTTCAGCTTCGGCCGCGCGGATCATCGGACCCACGTCCGTAGCCTCATCCGCCGGATCGCCCAGCTTCAACTTGGCAGCAAGTTCTACCACCTTCCACAGGAAGGTTTGGAAGATGCACCGCTCCACAAAGATGCGCTGCACACCGATGCACGACTGCCCCGCGAAACCAAACGCGGCATGTACGGTTCGCAGTGCGGCCTCGTCCAAATCCGCCCAGTCGCCGTGCACAATCATGGCCGCATTGCCGCCCATCTCCAGCAGCACCCGCTTGCGGCCCGAGTGCGCCTTCAGCTCCCAGCCGACTTTCGCCGAGCCGGTAAAGCTGACCAGCTTGATGCGGTCTTCCTTCTCCGCCAACCAGGCGGTGTCCGCATCGCTCAGCGTCAATACGGCAAGGGCCTCTTGCGGCCAGCCCGCCTTCAGAATCACCTCCCCCAGAGCCAGCGCGGTAAAAGGCGTCTGCGGCGCGGGCTTCAGAATGACGGGGCAGCCGGCTGCCATGGCCGGAGCCAGCTTGTGCGCCACCAGGTTTAGCGGAAAGTTGAAGGGAGTAATCGCCAGCACCGGCCCCACGGGGAAGCGCTGCACCAGGCCCCAGCGGCCTTCGTTCCCCTCGGTCAGGTCCAGCGGCAGGCTTTCGCCGCCCAGCCGCGCTGCTTCTTCGGCGGCGGTCTTGAAGGTCAGCACGGAGCGGTCCACTTCCGCGCGGGCCAGCCGCAGCGGTTTGCCCGCCTCGGCCACAATCAACTGCGCAAAGCGCTCCTTCTGCTCAATCAGGGCGGCGGCAACGTCCTCCAGAATCTCGCGCCGCTTCCAGCGGGGCAGTGCGCGGGTGCGCCGCAAACTGGCCACCGCGTGGCTTACGGCCTGGCGGGCATCGGCGCGCGTTGCCACAGTGACGCGTCCCACCAGCCCCCGATCCCAGGGCGAACGCACTTCCAGCGCCTCGCCCTCGATCCACTCCTTGCCGCACAGCAAGAATCCTGTTTGCGTACCCGGCCGCATCTTCATGGTCGTCGCACTCCTCTTCTGCACTCCATGTTACAAGCGGCGGCAGGTTGCAAGGGAGCGCCGGGGAATGAATGCGGCAGAAAGGCTTTGGTTGGAAGCGGGGATCGATCTTCCTGTAAAGACACAAAGGGCGGACCGAAGTCCGCCCCAAGGGTTAGATCGTCGTTCGTGTTAGCCGTTACCGCCCGCCAAAGTAGCCCTGCAGTTCGCTCGCTACACGCGCATAGCCGCGGCGGAAACCGTCGCGATACGGCTCCAACTGGTTGGCAGGCAGCCGCGGGCTCCGGTACTCATCGCGGTTGTTCGGATCGGGCCGACGATGATTGTCGTAGTCGCGGATCGCGCCCTCTGCGCCCTCCCGATATCCGCGCATCCGAATCTCGCCCATCGGTCCCCTGCGCCAGTCGTCGGAACCTTCGGTCAATGCCCGCATGCCTGCGTCATACCCGTGCCGGAAACCGTCGCGATACGGCTCAACCATATCGGGCGCGACGCGGGGGCTGCGAAATTCATCGCGGTTGTTCGGATCGGGCCTGCGGTGGTTGTCCAGGTCGCGAAGCGCACCATCCATGCCGTCCTGGAAGCCGCGGTGGCGGAACTCCATCACGTTACCGGAAGGCTGGTACACCGGAGCCGGGGGCGGGGCCACAGGCATCGGCGGCGGCGCTGGCTGGGCGGGAGCGCCATAGAAATTATCCATGACCCGCTGATATCCCTTCTGGAAGCCATCCCGGTACATCACCCGCTGCAGGAACGGCATCTGCGGTGGGTTGCGGTACTCCGGGCGGCGGGTCGCGTTGGGCTGGATGCGGTGGGCAATGTCGTCCTGCCCGGCCACAATGCCGTCTCGAAATCCGTTTGCCTGGGTCTGCGTCATGTTCGGGGGCGGAACATCCCACCCAGCCTGGGGCTGGGGGCTCTGCCCTTGTCCGTACTGTTGTCCAGCTGCTGAGCGAGAAACAGCGCTCAAAGCCACTGCTCCAAGCAGCAGCGCCAACGCTCCCATCTTCCATCGATTCATCATTGCGGCCCTTTCTTCCGGCCCCTTTAGGGCCATCCGAATCCTATCCTAAACACGTCTATTTTGGTGAAACTCCGATCTCGTCCGGTAGACTCTGTGCATGATTCACGACGGACGCAGCCGCAAGCTTCCCTTCGATCCCGATGAAGCTATCGAACACCTGAAAGCCGCCGACGCCAAACTGGCTGCTCTGATCGAACGGGCAGGGCCGTTCACGCTCCGGCTGGACCCTTCGCCCTCGCCCTTCGAGTCGCTGCTGGAGTCGATCCTCTACCAGCAGTTGCACGGCAAGGCCGCGGCCACCATCCACCGCCGAGTGCGCGAGTACTTCGGCGGCGATCCCGCGCCGCAGCTCCTCCTGGATACGCCCGACGAGCCGTTGCGCGCCGCCGGCGTCTCCGGCAACAAGATTAAAGCTCTGCGCGACCTGGCCAGCCGCACTTTGGACGGCACCGTGCCCACCAACGCAGCCATCCGCAAGATGACGGATGCGGAGATCGTGGAACGTCTCACCGCCGTCCGTGGCATCGGCCCGTGGACGGTGGAAATGCTGCTGATCTTCCGCATGGGCCGCCCGGACGTCTTTCCCGTGACCGACTACGGCGTGCGCAAGGGCTTCGCGCTCACCTTCCAGCGCGTGCCGAAGACGCGGCCCCTCGCGGCGGAGGACCTGCCCAAGCCGGAAGTGCTGCTCAAAAGGGGAAAACGCTGGGCGCCGTTCCGGTCCGTAGCCAGTTGGTATCTGTGGCGCGCCTGCGATTTAATCAAGACCACCGCTCCATCGGGCCGGGCCAGCCTACAATAGGCAGATGTGCCCGCCTCCAACCAGATTCGGGAGGCCGGGCCGGGATCGAGTATGGCAGCAAGTAAACGTTACATCTGCATTCATGGCCACTTCTATCAGCCGCCGCGCGAGAATCCGTGGCTGGAGACGGTCGAGACTCAGGACACGGCCGCGCCTTATCACGACTGGAACGAGCGCATCTGCGCCGAGTGCTACGCGCCCAACGGCGCGGCCCGCATCGTGAACCCGGCCAACCTGATCACGCGCATCGTCAATAACTACGCCCGTATCAGCTTCAACTTTGGTCCCACTCTGCTCAGTTGGCTGCGGGAAAACGCGCCACGCACCTACCGGATGGTGATGGACGGCGAGCGCCGCAGCCGCAAGAGCTATCGCGGCCATAGCTCGGCCATGGCGCAGGTGTATAACCACATGATCCTGCCGCTGGCCTGCCGCCGCGACCGCATCACCCAGATTCGCTGGGGTATCGCCGACTACCGGAATAACTACGGCGAGCAGCCTGAGGGCATGTGGCTGGCCGAGACCGCCGCCGATGCCGAGTCGCTGGAACTGATGGCCCAGAACGGCATCAAGTTCACCCTGCTGGCTCCGCACCAGTGCAAGCGCATTCGCCCCCTGAAAGATGGCGCGGCCTGGACCGACACACCCAACGCCAGCGTCGATACCACGCACCCATACCTTGTTCGCTTTCCCTCCGGCGCTTCCATCGCCGTGTTCTTCTACAACGGCCCTGCCTCGCGCGCCATCGCTTTTGAGGGCCTTCTCAACTCCGGCGAAGTCTTTGCGGACCGGCTAAAGTCCAGCTTCCGCGAGGGCGCCCAGCCGCAACTGGTGCACGTGGCCACCGACGGCGAGTCCTACGGCCACCACCACAAGCACGGCGAGATGGCGCTGGCCTATGCTCTGCGCCTGCTCGAAAGCGACAAGACCGTCCGGCTCACCAACTACGGCAGCTTTCTTGAGCAGTTCCCGCCGGAGTACGAGTGCGAGATCGTTGACAACACTTCGTGGAGCTGCGTGCATGGCGTGGAGCGCTGGCGCTCCAACTGCGGCTGCAACGGCGGCCATCCCGGCTGGAACCAGGCCTGGCGCGCGCCCCTGCGGCAGGCGCTGGACGAGTTGCGCGACGCGCTCGTCCCGCTCACGGAGCAGGAAGGCGCAAAACTCTTCCACGACGTTTGGGCCGCCCGCGATGGCTATATCCAGGTTGTGCTCGAGCGCACCGAGGAGTCCGTAACCCGCTTTCTCGATGAACACCAGAACCATCCCCTCAGCGAAGATGAGCGCATCCGCGCCCTCGAACTGATGGAGATGCAGCGCAACGCCCAGCTGATGTACACCAGTTGCGGCTGGTTCTTTGACGACATTTCCGGCATTGAGACCGTACAGGTGATCGCCTATGCGGCGCGTGTGCTGCAGTTGGCGCGGCGTCACTTTGGCGCACTGGCCGATCCGCTGGAGCCGGCCTTCCTGGCGTTGATGGCGCAGGCCCGCTCCAATGCGCCCGCGGCCCGAGACGGCGCGGCCATCTACAAAGAGTGCGTGCACACCATGGAACTCCAACTGGAACAGGTGGCGGCCCACTACGCCATCAGCTCGGTCTTCTCCTCCTTTGCCGAAGAGACTGAGCTGTTCTGCTATCGCATCCGACGCAACTCGTACGACATTCACACCTCGGGCCGAGGACGGCTTGCGCTCGGCCGCGTCCACGTCATCAACGCGATCACCGGCCACAACGAGAGCTTCTCCTTTGCCGTACTGCACTTCGGCGACCAGAACATTACCGCCGCCGTAAAGCCCTACGCCGAAGCCAGCGCCGCGGACTTCGAGGCCTTTGCCGCCGAGGCCTCGGCACAGGTGCAGCGCGCGGACTTTCCGCAAGTCATCCGCCTCCTGGACCGCTACTACGGCGGCGCGGACTACTCGCTCACGTCCCTCTTCACCGACGAGCAGCGGCGCATCGTACAGCTCATTCTCAACTCCACGCTCTGGGACATCGAGAACTCGCTCACAACCATTTACCACGACCACGCCAGCCTGCTGCACTATCTGTCGCAGGCCGGCCTGCCCAAGCCTCCGGCGCTCACGCTGGCTGCAGGGTTCGCCATCAATGCCGGACTGCGCCGCGTGCTTGAGGCCGACCCGATTGACCAGGCGCAGATGCGCTCCTACCTGTCGCTGGCTGGGGCCGATCAGGTGCCGTTGGAAACAGCTACGCTCTCCTACATCGCCGATCAGCGCATGAAGCGCGCCATGATCGAACTGCAGATGTCGGCTGGCTCGGTCGAGATACTCGATCGCGCTCTCTCGCTCGCTCATTGTCTGGCGGAGATGCCCTTCGAACTGAATCTATGGCAGGCGCAGAACATCTGGTACGAAATCCTCCGTACTTCGTCCTACTCGCTGACGGCGCTTCAACAGGAGGATCGTCCCCGCTGGGAGAAGGATTTCAACGAGCTGGGCTGTTGCCTCAGTATTGACTGCCAGGCCATCCGCGCCGAAGACAAGCCGCCCACAAACGTAGGCGACTAAGCATCAACGCTCCTTTTGTGAGCAGAGCATCTCTGCCGTTGGGATAAAGTTCGGGCGCCCCACCCTCGCGACGTATTTGCTCTTGTCGCCAGGGTGGGAAAGCAGGACAGTATTTAAGGGCCGGATCAATAACTCCCCGACTTGCCAATCAACTTACCATCTTTCAGCACAAACCGCTCGCCGCGCCAGACGATGGTGTTGCCCGCAAATCCCGCCACCCACAGGCCCATCTGCACCAGGTCGCGCAGCGGCAGGAGCCACAGGTTCTCGATCACCTGGTGATCGTTCAACACGGCAGCGCCCACCATCATGGCCATCGAGAGCCGCAGAAAGAAACTCATCGCCAGCAGCCACAGACTTACTGGACTAACTCCGCTGGCCAGCACATTGAGCAGCGCCCATGCAAGGCCGTGCGTAAAAATCAGCCCGAAGTAGCCGCCGGGCCGTGCATCGCGCACCGTCCGCAGCCAGCGCAGTTGATGGTCGGCAAAGCCTTGCCAGCGATAATCGGGCACCGCTGTTTCCACCACGTCGCCGCACAGCGCCACGCGATAACCGGCTTTGTCCACCCGCGCGCCCATCTCATAGTCATCGGCTAACTGATCCACCAACCCACTTAGTCCGCCCGCCGCATGCAACGCCGTGCGACTTACCGCCAGCGTGGAACCAAGGCCGTAGTGCAGCCCGCCCTCGATCGTCTTGGACAGCATTACGCCGGCCTGAAAGTCCGTCGCAATGCCCAGAGACTCCAGACGCGATCCCAGCGTGCCGTGCGCGCGTCCGCGATAAAGCGCCGTTACAAGGCCAACCGGCGCTTTGTCAGCCTCCGGCGCAAAGCACGCCATCACGCGCTCCAGATAGCGCGGCGATACGGTAATGTCGGAGTCGTTGACGAGCAGATAGTCGTAGCGCGCCTCGCGCTCCATCTGCACCAGCGTCGAGACTTTGCCATTTGTGCCCAGCCGCTCCGGGCAAACCAGCAGACGAATGGGCAGCGAGGGAAACTCGCGTTGTAACTGCTCGACGGCTGCAACGGCGGGATCTTCTGGATCGGCGACGCCAAACAGTAACTCGTACGGGCCCGCATAACTCTGCCGGCAGTGGCTGCGGAAGGCGTCGAGCATCGCAGGGTCGAGGCCCTTGAGAGACTTGAGCACGCTCACTCCCGGCGCAAAGTCCACATGCGCGCGACAGCGTTCCAGCAGATACATCTGCGCCGCGGCCATGGCGGCCACAAAATACGCCATCCCCGCCACGGTCAGCAGGGTCGTCAGCGCCTCAATTCCAAAAGCAATTCCATGCGGCATCACAGAAGCAGTTTACAGTGGACAGCTCACAGCAGACAGTTCCCGGCGCTTGGCGCAGAACTGTCCACTGTCCACTGTTCGCTGTCAGCTGCTCTATTCGTACCTTAGCGCTTCAATCGGGTCCAGGTTCGCGGCTTTCCACGCCGGGTAGATGCCGAAAACAAGACCGATGGCGCACGAGACGCCGAAGCCCACAAGCACCCACACAGTCGAGAGCGTTGCCGGCAGGCCGATGGGCAGGAAATAGACGATCCATGTAAGAATCGCGCCGATCAGCACGCCCACAACTCCGCCCACCGCGCACAGGGTTACGGCCTCGGTGGTGAATTGCATCAGAATGTTGTGCCTGGTTGCGCCGATGGCCTTGCGTACTCCGATCTCGCGCGTTCGCTCCGTCACGCTCACCAGCATGATATTCATCACGCCCACGCCGCCCACCATCAGGCCCACGCTCGATACGGCGATCATGAAGGCGACAAGGCCGCCCGTCAACTGATCCCAGAGTTTCGAGAGCGAGTCCGGCCCGAAGATCTCAAAGTTGTCGTCGGATTGCACCTTCACGTGCCGCCGGATGCGCAGCATCTCGCGGATCTCCTCTTCCACCAGCTTTTTGTTCTTCGGGTCGTCATACTTGACGCTAACCCACAGGTCCAGAACCTCGGGATGCAGGTTGTGGAAAGTACCCATCGGGAAGAAGACAGAGTTATCCGCCTGGTTCTTGCCGCCGCCGAAGGGCTGCTTGCGCTTGTCGAGCACGCCGATCACGGTATAGGTTCCGCTCTCGACCGACACCTCCTTCCCTACGGCGGACTGGTCGCCAAACAACTGTTCCCAGGTATCGTGGCCCAGCAAGCAAACGTGCGCGCCGCGCGAATCCTCCGCGTCGGTGAACAGGCGGCCTTCAAGGAAGGTTAAATCCGTGACCTCGGCAAGCTGCGAGGTGTCTCCCTGAAGAATGGTTCCCGCAACCTTCCTGCCGTTGTACTTCACATCCACGTTGCCAATGCCAAACTGCTTGGCGTAGCGCCGCGAGCCGTCCGCCGCCACCACGTGCGGCATTTGCCGCAGCGCCATCACGTCGTCCATGGTGAGTTTCTTGCGGGTTAGCTGCTCGGTGGTGGGCCGCACGCCAATCACGGGCATATGGAAGACCCAGAAGACATTCGAGCCCAGCGAACTCACCCAGTCCGAGACGCGGTTGTTCAGTCCGCTGATCACCGACGAAATGGTGATCACGGTGGTCACGCCGATTACGATGCCTAGAACCGTGAGCCCCGAACGCAGCTTGTTGGTTCGCAGCGTATCGAGCGCCATCTTCACCGATTCCAGATTTTGTCCTCGCGCCATGAAATGCAGCCCTCAGTAAACAGCTAACAGCAGACAGTTAAAAGCAAATGGTGAACAGCGCACATCGCTATTCGATCTGACCTTTCAGCGATTCCAGAAATGAAAAAATCATCTTTCCAACTTCATGGGAAAGTCCCTGCGCTTCATCCAGAGCTACGGTATTACCAAACTGCAGTGCGCGAGCGATCTCAAGTTGCGTTTGCAATTCGCAAACCGAACCGCGCGCGATGCCGAGGAACTGGCGAAACTCAGCTGCGTTGAGGCGTCCCTGACCTTCGGCAATGTTACTCGGGATGGAAACTGCCGAACGCCGCATCTGGCTAGTCAGTCCGTAAATCTCCTCCCGAGGAAAGTCTCGCGTCAAGCCATATACCGCAACCGTCAACTGCATCGATTTCTGCCACACCTGCAAATCGCGAAATGACTGCGCCATAGTCCCCTTACTTTCCCAGGCAATCAACTGTTTGCTGTTAGCTATTCGCTGTCAACTGTCTTTACAGCTCCGCTCTGAGCGCCACCACAGGGTCCAGCTTTGCAGCTTTGCTTGCGGGATATACGCCGAAAAAGATGCCGACGCCGCCGGCCAGAAACAATCCCAGGAAGATGGCCCAGAGAGGCACGCTGGTTGGAAAACCCACCACCAGCGTAATGATCTTGCCCACGCCCACGCCGCAGAGCACGCCGATGGCTCCGCCAGTCACCGCCATCGTGCCCGACTCGATCAGGAACTGCAGCAGCACGTCGCGCTGTTTTGCGCCCAATGCCTTGCGTACGCCGATCTCGCGCGTGCGCTCGGTTACTGAAACCAGCATGATGTTCATGATGACGATGCCGCCCACCACCAGCGCGATCGACGCCAGTCCCAGCACAACCCATGCAAAGAGCGAGCTGATTTGCTTCCAGATATCGAGGAACGTGTCGTTGGTTTCGAGTTCGAAATCGTCCGGCGCGCCGGGCGCAACGTGCCGCCGGGCGCGCATCAACACGCGCACCTCGTCCTGCGCGCGCAGCATCGCGTCGGCGTTGCCCGCGGCGCGCGCATAGATATCCACGGAATCGTTGTAGCCGTAAGTCTGCTGGTAGGCAGTGATGGGAATGGCCACCCAGTTGTCCTGCGACTGGCCCAGTGTCTTGCCCTGCCGGTCGCCAACGCCCACGATGGTGTAAGGCTGGCCGTCGACGCGAATCTCCTTGCCGATAGGGTCGCCGCCGCCCAGCAGGTTGTCCACGATGTCGTAACCCACGATGGCGTTGTGGGTGGCGCGATCCTCGTCGGCCTGGGTAAATCCGCGCCCAATGGCGATGTCGATGTTATTCAGCGCCAGCATGGTGGCGGTATAGCCGCGCACTTCCGTGTTGTCGCTGGAGTGTCCGTTGAACACAATCTTGGTGGACTTGTTCAGCAGCGCGCCAACTTCTGCGCATTCCGTGCAGTTCTGCCGGACAGCCTCGTAATCCTCGATGCGAACCACCTTCCGCTTCTTGTAGCGGAGATAGTCCTCTGCGGAAAAGATCACGCTCGACATGCGTGCGATCGTGAATACGTCGGCGCCGTAGCCGGAAAGCTTTGTGCTCACATATTTGTTAGCGCCGTTGACCAGGGTGATGACCATGATGACCGAGGCCACGCCCATCACAACCCCGATCAGCGTCAGGATGGTGCGCAGCTTGTTGCCCCACAGCGATTGCAGCGCGAGTTTGAAAGCCTCGGTCAGTTGCATCTTTGGTCTCTAGTCCTGCCTTGTAGCCTGCCGTTCGTGAAAGCCTGCAAAAAATTGCCCGGCGATCGGCCTCCATGTAGCGCGTTCCAGCCCGCCGCGGCGAACTGATCGGCGTTCACTCCAGTCTACGGAGTCCGGAGCGCCTCAAAGCCCTGAAAGCCTGTTTATCTGACGCTCCATCGTCCACGCAGGTCCCATCGCGGCTTCCAGTATGCTACTTAACCTACGAAAACAGGCCAGCTTCGGTTCCCCGGCAGACGAATTACCGTCCCGAGCTGCCGAATCCCTTTTCCGCCCTCGCCGAGACTTCCAGCGTTTCAACCTCCTGGACGGGGCCTGTGAGGACGGCCACAGGCACCATCTGCGCAATTTTCTCTCCCGCGCCCAGCTCCACGGCTTCAGTGCCAAGGTTGGTCATCAGCACCAGAATCTCGCCACGGTAGCCGGCGTCGATTACGCCTCCAGTGGTCGCAATGCCGCGAGCCGCCATGGACGATCGGTCGCGCACCAGCAAGCCCAGCGGCGCATCCGTCCGCGGGTCGCGCGCTTCCACGGCAATGCCCGTCCGCACCTTCAGGGTTGCCCGCGGCTCCAGCCGCACCGCCTCCAGCGCAAACAGATCGTAGCCCAAATCCTCGCCCGGATGCGCCACCACCGGCATCCGCGCTCCCGCTTCCAAAAGCTTCACTCGCAACATGGATTGATCGTAGCAGCCACTCGGGCGGGGAATGAAGCGCCTCGCTCGAAGCAAGGATCGGGGAGCGTGCAATCCGCCGAAAACCGATTTACCAAGTGACGTTTCCGGCTGTATGATCGGGTGGCGTCATTGCCTGCGCTCTCCGCGCGCGGTGCAATCGAAGTTCACCAGGAATCCACAGCCGACTTTGCGAGGGAGTTTGTCGTTTATGCCGTTTCGCCGCTGGTTTTCTCTTCTGCCGCTTGTCCTGTTTGCGCTTGCCCTTCAGGCTCAGTCCACCCAGCCCGTGTATCTGGACACGAAGGCAGCTCCGGCCGACCGCGCCCACGATCTGGTGGGCCGCATGACCCTCGACGAAAAGGCGCAGCAATTGGAAGACTGGGCCACAGCCATCCCGCGGCTCGGCATCCCTGACTACCAGACGTGGAACGAGTCCCTGCACGGAGTGGCACGCGCCGGCTACGCTACCGTCTTTCCGCAGGCTATCGGCATGGCCGCTACATGGGACACTGCCATGGTGCGGAGCATGGGCAATGTCATCTCCGCCGAGGCGCGCGCCAAGTACAACCAGGCCCAAGCCGAGGGCAATCACCGCATCTTCTATGGCCTCACCTTCTGGTCGCCCAATATCAACATCTTCCGCGATCCGCGCTGGGGCCGCGGCCAGGAGACTTACGGCGAAGATCCCTACCTGACCGGCCGGCTCGGCATCGCCTTCATTGGCGGTGTGCAGGGCCCGGACCCGAATCACCCGCGCGCCGTGGCCACAGCCAAGCACTTCGCCGTCCATAGCGGCCCGGAGAGCCTCCGCCACGGCTTCAACACCGACCCCTCGCCGCGCGATCTGGAAGAGACCTACCTGCCCGCCTTCCGCGCCGCCGTGACCGAGGGCCACGTGCAGAGCGTAATGTGCGCTTACAACTCCATCGACGGATGGCCTGCCTGCACCAACCAGATGCTCTTGAAGGAGCACCTGCGCGACGCATGGGGCTTCAAGGGCTTTGTCGTCTCCGATTGCGGGGCCATTGTCGATGTGAACAACGGTCACAAGAAGACGCCCGACACTGAGCACTCGGCGGCGCTCGCGCTGCAGGCCGGAACCGATCTTTCGTGCAGCATCTGGACCCCGGGCTTCAACACCCTGGCCGATGCGGTCCGCAAGGGGCTTGTGCCGGAGGCCTTGGTGACCCAGGCAGCCGAGCGGCTCTATACAGCGCGCTTCCAACTCGGCCTTTTCGATCCGCAAGGCTCCAACCGGCTCGACAATCTCCGCGTCACCGACAGCCTCTTCAGCCAGGACCGGATGGTCGCGCGCAAGGCCGCCGAGGAAAGCATCGTTCTGCTGAAGAACGCGGGCATTCTGCCGCTGAAGGGCAAGCCGGGCCACATCGCTGTCGTTGGCCCCACCGCGGACCTGCTGCCCTCGATCCTTGGCAACTATGTTGGTGTTCCCGTCCACCCGGTCACGCCGCTGGATGGTGTCCGGGCCCAATTTGCCAGTTCGCCGATCCTCTACGCGCAAGGCTCCACGCTGGCCGACGGCGCAGGCGTTCCGGTGCCGCGCACGGCCTTCGGGCTCGGCAAGGGGCTCAAAACCGAGTTCTTCGCCACGCCTGACTGGACCGGCCGTCCACTGGCGACCGAGACGCAGCCGCTCATCCAGACCGACTGGGAAAGCGCTCTGCCCGTGCCGCAGATCGCCACGTCCAATTACTCCGTGTGCTGGTCGGGAACGCTCGCCGTGCCCGCCGCCGGCCACTACGTCTTCACGGTCGAATCGGGCGATGCATTCCCCTACTCGCCGGTGGAAAGCTACCGCTTCGTGCTGGACGGCAAGGTTGTTTCAGAGGGCTCGCTGCGCAAATCCCGCGATGTTTCGGCCATGGGGAACTCCACCTCCGCGCCCGGCGCGTCGCCGACTGCGCCCCCTGTGATGAGCTCCCCTCAGACGCCTTCCGTCGCAGTAGACTTTGCCGACACCAAGCCGCACGACTTCCGCTTCGAGTACGCGCACTCCGGCGACAGGGCCGGCGGCGGCGTCACGCTCAAGTGGCAAGCTCCGGCCCAGGCGCAGCTCGACGAAGCCGTGGCCCGCGCCAAGGAGGCTGACGTGGTGGTGGCCTTCGTCGGACTCTCGCCGCAGCTTGAAGGCGAAGAGATGAATATCAAGATCGACGGCTTCAGCGGCGGCGACCGCACCAGTCTCGATCTGCCCGCCCCGCAGCAAAAGCTGCTGCAGGCGGTTGCGGCTACCGGCAAGCCGCTGGTCGTGGTGCTGCAGAGCGGCTCGGCCGTCAGCCTGAACTGGGCCAACAAGAACGCTCAGGCAATCTTGGAAGCATGGTATCCGGGCGTCGAGGGCGGCACGGCCATTGCGCGCACCCTCGCCGGCCTCAACAATCCTGCTGGACGCCTCCCGGTCACCTTTTACGCGAACCTCGACGGACTGCCCGCCTTCACTGACTATTCGCTCAAGGGTCGCACCTACCGCTACTTCACGGGCAAGCCGCTCTGGGGCTTCGGCTACGGACTGAGCTACACAACCTTCAAGTACAGCCCGATCAAACTGTCTGCTGAAGCTCTAAAGGCAGGCGATTCACTCACGGCCACGGTCACCGTCACCAACACCGGCGCAGTGGGCGGCGACGAGGTCGTCGAGGCCTACCTGAAAACTCCGCAGGCGGGCGGGCCCATTCACTCGCTGGTCGGGCTGGAGCGCATTACCCTCGCGCCCGGAGCCAGCAAGGATGTCACGCTGACCATCGATCCGCGCTCGCTCTCCAGCGTGGATGACGCAGGCAGCCGCGCCATTTTGCCCGGTAAATACACGCTGAGCTTAGGCGGTGCGCAGCCGGGAGAGACGAAGGCGATCTCCGAGGCTTCGTTTACGGTCAACGGCTCGATGGCGCTGCCCAAGTAACCAGCCGCGCAACTGCATGTCATCCGGGAGCCCGCATTGCGCGGGCTCCCGCTGCATGTGGGCCTATTGTTCTGCCGTAATCACCTTTGGCGGCATCCCTCTTTGCGCACTCTTCGGCGAATCCCGGCGCACTGAGGAAGAAAAGCCTCGCCTCTCCGCGCGAGCGCCCGGCGAAGAAAAGGATTGCCGCCGGGGTGCATAATAAAGTCAGGAACTGCGCCTGCAAGCCGCTGAGTTTGCCGGCTTGTGCCAGCACCCTTTTGTTGATTTACTCCTGCTACAACGCGGCCCCTGCGCGCGGAAAGTTTTTTCCTCCCCTCTCTCCCTGTCTCAAAAAAAGGAATCATTCATGACCCATATCGACCCTGCAGAACTTACGCAGCAGTTTGCCAGTGACAACTACGCCGGTATCTGTCCCGAGGCGTGGCAGGCGATGCAAGCCGCCAACGCCGGCCACGTTACTTCCTATGGCGACGACCCATGGACAGCCCGGGCCTCCGACCTTTTCCGCAGCCTGTTTGAGACCGACTGCGAGGTCTACTTTGTCTTCAACGGCACAGCCGCCAACTCGCTGGCCTTGGCATCGCTCTGCCAGTCCTACCACGGAGTAATCTGCTGCGATCAGTCGCATGTGGAAACCGACGAGTGCGGCGCGCCGGAGTTTTTCTCCAATGGATCAAAGCTGCTGGTAGCCCAAAGTATCGATGGCAAACTCTGCCCGAATTCGATCCATGAGCTGGCCACCAAGCGCCAGGACATTCACTATCCCAAGCCTCGCGTAGCCACCGTTACTCAATCCACTGAGACAGGCCGCGTCTATACGCTCGCTGAGTTAGCCGCAATCTCCGAAGCCTGCAAAGCGCACGGACTTTCTCTTCATATGGACGGAGCGCGCTTCGCCAACGCCTGCGCCGCTCTGGGTTGCAGCCCGGCGGAAATGAGCTGGAAGACAGGCGTCGATGTACTCTGCTTCGGCGGCACAAAGAATGGAATGGCAGTGGGCGAAGCGGTGCTCTTCTTCGATCGCAAGCTAGCCGCCGACTTCGATTACCGTTGCAAGCAGGCCGGGCAGTTAGCCTCGAAGATGCGCTTTCTTTCCGCGCCCTGGGTAGGCATGCTCGACGGTGGCGCATGGTTGCGCAACGCCGCGCATGCCAACAAGTGCGCTCGCTATTTTGCCGAACAGGTGGCCGGCATCCCCGGCGTGCGCGTCGTCGGCGCTGTCGAAGCCAATGCCGTCTTTTTGGAAGCTCCCGAAAATATTCTTGAGGGCATGCGCGCGCGCGGCTGGCGGTTCTATACATTCATCGGCGGCAATGCCCGGTTCATGTTTTCCTGGGACAGCGATCCGGCGCGCATCGATGCATTTCGCGCGGACCTGGCCCAGTGCGCGGCCTCGGCGTAATTTGCATTCCTCCCCAACTTTTGCCGAGTTTCTCCAGTTACCAAACGCTCCCCGCAGGCCCGGTTTTAACTCGCCGGGCCTGCGCAAGATCGATTCCTCCTCCGACGAAATATAAAACTCCGCAAAGTTTTCCGAAATACCGATCCGATCTTCCGGAATTGTGAAACTGACTGGGTTCGCCGCTCTCGCGACGTACTTGCATTTGCCGCCAGGTTGGGATAGCACTGTGAAGACTTTCCCGGCAGGATCAATAAATGAAGACCAATTCAAAGCTTGAGACCTTTGTCTTCCGCAAGGGATTTTTCTGTTTTTGTTTGCAAAAATATTCATCTACGATTATTGTGAAACTGGATTAAAAGAGGTTTTCCAGGCAGAATGGCGAATTAATTCGTAGAAAGCTCTCGCCACTGTCTGAATCAAGAGGAGGATTTATGGGAGTAGCGGAGATTCTGGCGTCGATCGATCGTGAGATTGCCCTGCTGCAGCAAGCGCGCACCCTACTGGGAGGCGTCGCAGCCGTAGCACCGAAAAAGAAGCCCGGGAGGCCAAAGAAGGAAGTGTCCCCGGTAGTTATTGCGAAGAAGAAGACGGTCAAGACCAAAAAGCGGAACCTGACCCCCGAGGGTCGCAAGCGGATTGCCGAAGCAGTCAAGCGCCGCTGGGAAGCGCAAAGAAAAGCGGCCGCAGCGGGCAAGTAGCTCGATTCAGGCGAAGAAACAAGACCGGCGCGGGATCACCGCGCCGGTCTTGTCTATTTCCGCTTGATTGCACGAAGAGTCTTGATTCTGCTTTTCCGGGGGTGGATTCAACAACGAGGTGCAACGGCGATCCGGGCGATAGGTGGATGGGATGGGGTAGCATCCTGGAAGCCATACGGCCAAGCAAGGCTTGCCAGGAATGCGCTACCGCCCTCTCATCGAAGAAGAACGATAGCAAATTTCTGCCCTTATCGATCCGGCAAGAAAAGAGTGACATCGCTTTCCCACTCCTTCCCGCATGAGACGCGGGAAAGGATGGCACGGCGACAGTATTTAGTTGCCGGATCAATAGGCGCCAGTAGTGAGCTAATTGCAAAGAAGGCGGGCTAGAAAAACCAGAGTTGCTATCCCCCGATGCAATGCTCTCAAGTGGCTATTTCACCCCAAAAAGCCACCTACTAGGTCCGCAGCAAGGGCACGTTGACTCTGGTTTCGCTCCAGCAGCTAGAGCCTGGAAGCTGCTTCTAGCGAATCACCTTCAGCGCCCCTCGGAAGAGTCCGTCGAAATCCCCAGCCAGATCCTTCTCCTTCGCCACGGCCTGCTCGATGGCCTTCTCCGCAGCCGCGTGCTGATAGCCGAGGTTGACGAGCGCGGAGAGCACATCGTCCACCGCAGCGCCTGCCACGGAGCGCGCAACAGAGGGCGCAACGGCAAAGTCGTCCAGCTTGTCCTTGAGTTCCACCACCAGCCGCTCGGCCAGCTTTTTGCCAACGCCGGGAATGCGCGTCAACTGCGCGTGATCCTGGCCGCGAATGGCTTGCACAGTGCGCTCGGCGGAGAGCCCGCTGAGCATCTTCACGGCCAGCTTGGGGCCGACTCCTCCGACGGTGATCAGCCGCTCAAAGAGCCGCTTTTCCTCGCGGTCCAGAAAGCCGAACAGGGCAATCTGGTCCTCGCTCACCTGGGTGTGGATGTGCAGCGCTGCCTCCTGCCCCACGGAGGGCAGAGCCGTAAACGTGGGCACGGAGATGGTCACGTCGTAGCCAACGCCCGCCGCTTCCAGAATGGCCTGGCCGGGCTGCTTGAAGATGAGCTTGCCGCGTAAGTGAGCGATCATTGTGGCCTATTGTAGAATCCCCAGCCGCCGGGCCACACGCTCCAGTGTTTCGAGAGCCTGGTCCAACTCCGCCCGCGTGTGTTCGCTGGTCAGGATCAGACGCAGACGCGCCTTGCCCTCCGGCACCGTGGGATAGGCAATTCCGGTGGCCATCACGCCTTCGTCGAAGAGAGCGCGGCTGAACTCCATGGCCGCCCGGCCCTCGCCCACAATCACCGGCGTAATCGGCGTCTCGGTAGCTGGAGTCGTCACGCCGCCCACATTGAAGCCCAGCCGCAGCAGTTCGCCCTGGAAGTAGCGCGTGTTCGACCATAGACGCAGAATCCGTTCGGGCTCGCTCTCCAGAATGTCAAAGGCTGCCATGCACGCGGCCGCCACCGCCGGCGGGTGCGAGGTCGAGAACAGGAACGGCCGCGCCCGGTGGTAGAGATAGTCGATCAAGTCCCGCGAGCCGCATACATAGCCGCCCAGCGCGCCGATGGCCTTTGACAGCGTGCCCACCTGCACGTCCACCTTGCCGTGCATGCCAAAGTGGTCCACCGACCCGCGCCCATTGCGCCCCAGAACGCCGGAAGCGTGAGCGTCGTCCACCATCATGATGGCACCATACTGCTCGGCCAGAAGGGCCAGCTTGTCCACCGGCCCAATGTCGCCGTCCATGCTGAAGACACCGTCCGTGATCACCAGCTTCTTGCCGGGCAGGGGAGCCAGCTCCTGGAGAAGTTGCTCGCAGTGGTCCACGTCCTTGTGGCGGAAGACCTTGATGGCGGCGCGTGACAGCCGCGCTCCGTCGATGATGCTGGCGTGGTTCAGCTCGTCGGAGAGGATAAAGTCCTCCTTGCCCAGAATCGAGCTCACCGTGCCGGCGTTGGCCGTGAAGCCGCTCTGGAAGACGACGCAGGCCTCCACATTCTTGAACCGGGCAATCTTTTCCTCCAGCTCCATGTGGATTTTCATGGTGCCGGCGATGGTGCGCACCGCGCCCGAGCCCACGCCGTACTTGCGCGTGGCGGCGATGGCGGCTTCTACCAGCCGTGGATCGTTGGCCAGACCCAGGTAGTTGTTGCTGGCCAGGTTGATCACTTGCTTGCCGTCGTAGTGGCAGACCGGCGCTTGCTGGTCGTCGAGCACACGGAGCTTGAAGTAGGTTCCCCGGGCGCGCAGATCGTCCAGAACCGCGGTCAGGTGGGCAAGTTGCTTACGGGGAGCGGCCTCTGTCATGGCGTCACCTCAACCAGCAAGCATAGCGCGGAATTGCGCTTTTGGTCAGGCCGGAGAGGGGCTGGGGCAGGGCCGCTACACTGAGAGTGGCCTATGACCGAAGAAACGCTTGCCGCCGATACGATTGTCGCCATCTCTACTCCCCCGGGGCGCGGCGGGATTGGTATTGTGCGGCTCAGCGGGCCGTTGTCCTCCAGGATTGCAGTGCAGCTTGTCAGAATGCGGCATCCGCTGGAACATGCGCGCGCACGGCTAGCCGATGTGACCGGCAGCACCGAGCCCGAGGCAGAGCGGGTCGACGAGGCACTGGTAACGTACTTCGCCGCGCCCCGCTCCTACACGGGCGAGGATCTGGTGGAGATTGCCGCGCACGGCTCGCCCGTGGTGCTTGAGCTACTGGTGAGGAGTTCGTTGGCGCTTGGCGCGAGGCTGGCCGAGCCGGGAGAGTTCACGCAGCGCGCCTTTCTTTCCGGCCGTCTTGACCTGACCCAGGCTGAGGCAGTTCGCGACCTGATCGATGCGCAGACGCTGACACAGGCGCGCCAGGCTGCCAGCCAGTTGGGCGGCGCGCTTAGCCGGCGCATTGCCCCCGTCAAGCAGGCGCTTGTTGAGCTGATCGCTCTGCTCGAGGCAGGCATCGACTTTGCGGAAGACGATGTGGACGTTACATCGCAGGAGGAGATCGCTCAGCGGATCGAGGATTTCTTACCGCCGCTCGTCGCGCTTGAATCCAGCTTCGCCCGCGGACGCCTTGTCCACGACGGCCTGACGCTGGCCATCGTCGGCAGGCCCAACGCGGGCAAGAGTTCTCTCTTCAATCGCCTTGTGGAGCGTGATCGGGCCATCGTCACAGCAACGCCTGGAACCACGCGCGACCTGGTCACCGAGCGCATCTCGCTCGAAGGGATTCCGCTGGAGCTGGTGGATACAGCCGGGCTTCGCGAAGGCCGCGAGGAAGCCGAGCAGCTTGGCATTGCACGCAGCCGCGAAGCGCTGGCCGACTCTGCGCTAGTACTGGTGGTTCTGGACGCGACAGAACAGTTGAACGAGGAGGAGCACGGCCTCCTGGAGTCGGTGCGCAGTCGCCCCGCGCTGGTGGTTCTGAACAAGTGCGACCTGGGCGGCGCGGTCAGGGTTACAGAGGTCCGCGGATTGCCCGCTCTTGCCACCTCGGCTTTGACGGGCGAGGGAATCGAAGCTTTGCGCGAGCGCATCCTGGCGCTGGCGACCGGCGGAGCTGCCGCCGAACCAGGAATGCTGACCAACCTCCGCCAGCACACGGCGATTGAGACGGCGATTACCGCATTGCGGGATGCTTCCACCGCGAACGCAGCCTCTGTCCCACACGAGATGATTCTGCTGGATCTCTACCGTGTCTTGTGGGCCCTGGACTCGCTGACCGGCCAGACCACCCCCGATGACATCTTGAATCTGATCTTCTCCACGTTTTGCATCGGAAAATAATTGAGCTTCCGGAGAGATTCGGCTGAATTCTCCATGTCAATGTAAATATATGTAAATAAATAATTTAGTGTTCTGCTACATCCCAAGAGATCCGGAGGCAGTCGGCCAAGTTCGAGTCTCCAGCAAGTCTCCAGAGCTGTTGTATAATGATTCTTCCGTCTGGAGACTCAAAATGAGCTTAACTGACAGAGAAATAAGTGCGTTACGTCCATCGCTTAAAAGGTACTCCAAGCGTGCGGAGAGAGGGTTGTATGTCGATGTAACCCCAAGCGGAGCAATGAGTTGGATATTCAAGTACCGCTTCAATGGCAAGCAAGACAAGCTTGTAATTGGCCGCTACCCAGACCTCACGCTGAAGAAGGCACGGGAGGTGCGCGACAAGCTTGCAGCTCAAGTGGCGGAGGGAAAATCCCCTGCCGAAGAGAAGCGGAGGCTTCGCGAAGAGAGCGTCGCGGACGCAGAAGTTCTGACCGTCAAGGCATTTGGGCAGCGTTATTACGACGAGCAGGTTGCCAAGAATTGGAAGAATCCCAGCGGCGAACTGCGTTACCTGGAGAAAGAACTGTACCCGGCTTTGGGAGATCGTCCTCTGAAGGACATTACGGCACTCGACGTCCAGTCGGTCGTATACCCAAAACGAGACGGCGGCCACCCATCTGCAGCAATCTGTCTCCGAAACACAATCAAGCGCATGTACGACTACGCGGTGGAACTACAACTCGCAGCGATAAACCCGGCCGCGATGGTTGCCACCCGATACATTGGCAAGGCGACGCGGCGTAGCCGGTATCTTCCTCCCAAGGAGATACGCGAGTATCTTCAGGTCATCTACCGCAGCAACATCCGGCGACAGTTCAAACTCGCCCTGCACATCCTCCTCCTGACTCTCGCCAGAAAGTCCATGATTCTTCTTGCGACTTGGGACGAGATCGATTTTTCAACCGGCGAGTGGACCGTTCCCAAAGAACACATGAGAAGAAAGGGAGAGGAACACGAACACACCGTGTACATGTCGAGGCAGGTGGCTGCGATGTTCCAAGAGTTGAAGGCACTCGCCGGCGGCTCGCGATTTGTCCTGCCCGGACGCGGCAAGCAGAATCAGCCGTTCGCAAAGAATGCGTTGAATAAAGCTCTCGAAGGTCTGAGCTTCGACATGGAGCCTTTTACAATTCATGACCAGCGGCGGACAGCATCGACCCTGCTCAACGAGCATGGCTCGGAGAATGGCTGGTCGAAGGACGTAGTTGAGAAAGCCCTGAGCCATGAGACGGGTGGCATCGCAGGAATCTACAACCGCGCCGAGTACGCAAAACAGCGCAAGAAGATGCTCCAATGGTGGGCCGATTACGTGGATTCAATCGTCACCGAGTCCAAGGTGATCGTTGGCAACTTTGGCCGCCGGTAGCTAGCCGTACTTCCAATGTTGACTTCGCTGGGCGAGATAAAGGAGGCGCATTCGCAGGCGCAATGAGGGGTCGAGTCGATTCAGAAGCATTAGTCAGGACTACGCAAAGATTTGTTCCCGTACCACTGCCCTAAAATCGTTGCTTCCCCGAAAATAGGGGTGATGCTAGACCTCTACAGTATGTCGGCTGACCCGCATCCTAGAACGATTCTACGGATCGAAGAGGTTTTGCATCGAACGGGCCTAAAACGGACCATGCTGTACGATCTGATCGCGAAAGGGCAGTTCCCGAAGCAGGTTTCACTCGGAGCCCGCGCCGTCGGCTGGTATGAGGATGAGGTGGATGAATGGGTCCGGAACCGTGACTCAGCCAATCGCCACCCGGAACGGTCCAGCTCAACCGTTAACGATCGAACTGAGGCAGCGCCGGCGCACCAACCGCCCCGCAGGAGTGCCCGAAAGGCGACCGCGCTTGACCCAGCTCAGCCAAAGCTGTCTGCAACCATTGCTGCGCCGCCATCTGCTGTTCGAACTGCATCTGCTGGGCGCACACCAACGCCTGATATCAATATCGATGGCAACAGAGCCGATGCTATGACTAAGTCCGAAGAGCTGAAGCTGTTACGCAAGGAAAACGCCCAATTAAAGAAGCTGGTGGGAGAACTGGTTCTAAAGAACAGTCTGCTACAGTCATCAGACGGACCCAAGGCCTCCAGCTTCTAAGCTGCTTGTCCCGCAATTTGTTAACGCCCTCGCCGGCACTCGTGAGCGGGATTCACGACATTACCTCTTCCAGCCTCTGCTTTCTACTCTCCCAATCAGAGAGCACGCGGTTCAATAATCTGAAGAACATCGGTCCATGAGTGGGTTGGAGCACGTGGCACAGCTCGTGTGTGATCACATAGTCGATTGCGTAAACCGGCGCTTGGATGAGCCGCTGGTTCAAGACCATTCTGTGCCCCGGCGACATCGAGCCCCATCGCTGACGCATTTGGCGGATAATCAGCCCGTTTGGACGAACCCGCTCAGGGGTTGGGAATCGGAGCAAATTTGCTTCGAGACGATCCACAAACCATTTGTGAGAGCGAGTCCGGTACCATGCGTTCACTAGGTCCCGGGTCACATCGGCCTGCTCGGGGGATGGGCTCTCCACCAGCATGAATCCTCGTGAGAGTTTGACTCCAGGCCGGTCGCCGGAAATCACCTTGAGGCGGTATTGCCGCCCAAGGTAGAGGTGAGTCTCGCCAGGAATGTAGCGCCGTGGAGGTGTTCTCGGGACAAATTGCAAAAAGAAATACTGCTGCTGGCGTACCCATGAGGCACGTTTACGGACCTTTTCCGTGATGGCCTCCAGGGAAGCTCCGAGCGGAGCCACAACCGTTACGGTCGCATTCGGTTCAACGCCGATTTCTAGTGTTGTCCTTTTGCGCCGGAGAACGGTGAAGTCAATCGAGTGCGGTCCATAGTCGACATGTCCATGTTCCCGATTCATCCAGGGAACCTCGCACGAGCCAGGTCCATGATCTTGTGGTCGATCTCGTCCATCATCTCGATGGGCAGCCGTATTCCTTGCTGGTCCCGCAGGACATCGAAGAAGTAGTCATCAATCGCGTTTCGCATATTGTTCTGGGCTACCTCGTTCGTCCAGACGTCGACAATATGATGCGCCTTGATGATGTCGATAATCGCGAGCGCAATCTGGGCGGTCTCCACCTCGCTGACCGGTCGCCCATCTGATCCAGCAAGCGCGCGCTGGAGAATCCCGTAGAACGCCTGCCCGTCATCATTTCCCTTGATTGGATCCGGAACGTCAATCCCCCGGTCCTTCCGGGCAACCTTGCCGGCGAGATCCATCACATTTTTCAGATAATCCCGCTCGAAGATTCTTTTTGCCCTATAATTCCGGATCGTCTCTTCAAAAAGAATTGAGAAACTCCTATAGAAGGTTGGATCCTCTTCCATCTTTTCCGTGATGGTCCTGCGCGTTGCACTTGCGATTCGATCGGCCTTCGATGCGTCGGAGACTCCCGCCTCTTTCACTACAGCCTCAAGTGCCTCCGGATCATTGATGTTCACCAGGGGGATGATGATCTCAGCAGGCATTGCGACAACATGATCATCGAGCAGCTTCTGAATCTTCGGTTCGAATTCGTTCAGATCAACTACTTCCTGATAGCGGAGCTGAACCGATCGCCTCAATTCAGAGAACTGTTTCCAATCCCGCTTCATCCGCTCCACATCCGACTCGGCAAAGACGTCGAGGAGCTTCTCTGACGAAATCGAAATGTGCAGGCATCGGCCGAAGGCGCGCAGCCGTTCATAGAAGTCGTGGCGGATGGATTCATCGGCAAGGAATTGCTCGAACTGCTCCATGTCCTTTTTGTTCTTGACTGACTTGAAGAGATCCCACAACTGATCGTGCAACTGCCGCAGTTTGCGGATTTCCTCGCGCACGTCATGCACGGTTCCAGCCAGATCCGACGAGTCATAGCCCTCGAATGCGCTATATGTGGTCAGCGCGCTGTCCAACTCGCCGAGGAGGCCCTCGTAATCGATGATGAAACCGAATTGCTTCTCTGTTCCATCCTCTTCATAGAGCCGATTCACGCGCGCAATCGCCTGCAGCAGATTATGCTCGCGCAACGATTTGCAGACATAGAGCACGGTGTTGCGCGGCGCATCGAAGCCAGTCAACAGCTTTGAAACCACGATCAGAATCTCGGGATCACCGGAGCCTTTGAAGGCGACGGTAAGCTGGCGGTTGTAGTCTTCCTCCGTCTTGAAGCGCTTCATCATCTCGTCCCAGAATTTTCGGACGAGATCTTTCGCTTCCTTGTCGACTTCCTCGTTGCCCTCATTCTCATTGGGTGGCGAGATGACGATTTCGCTGGTCACGTGTCCTATCTCGTCGAGCACTTCCTTAAATCGCACTGCCGCGGCCTTTGAGGGAGCGACGAGCTGGGCTTTGAACCCCGTGCCCTGCCAGTTCTGACGGTAATGTTCTGAAATGTCGAAGGCTTTGGCGCGAATTGCCTGCGACGTTTTCGACAGAGCATTGGACCGCGAGAATTTGCGCTTCAAATCGGCCTTCTGCTTGTCCGTCAGTCCCACGCTGATCTTGTCAAACCAGCGGTCGATCGCGTCGGCGGTAATCCGCTGATCGACAAGGCGACCTTCGTAGAGAAGCGGCACGATGGCGCCGTCCGCGACCGCCTCATCGATGGCATACCGGTGAATGAGCCCGCCAAATGTCGCGAGAGTGTTCTTTTCCTTTTTGAGCAGCGGCGTGCCCGTGAAGCCCAGGTAGCAGGCCATCGGCAGCATGCGGCGCATTTTCACCGCGAACTGGCTGTAGCTTCCCTTTCGCCCCGTCTGCGTGCGATGGCTTTCATCCACCAGAACAAAGATGTTGGCATCGGTATCGGCAGCTTTCGCGCCACGCAGCGCGGAATCAAATTTGTTGATGATGGTGGTGATCAGCGGACGTTTGTCCTGAATCAGATCGAGCAGATGGGCGCCGCTAGTTGCGCGCACAGGCTGCATATCGCAGGATTTGAATGTATCCCTGATTTGCACGTCGAGATCGTCGCGATCGGTAACGATGATGATGCGCGGGTTGGAAATCTCCCTGTCCAGGGCGAGCGCGCGACCCAGCATGACCATGGTCAGCGATTTCCCCGCTCCCTGTGTGTGCCAGATGACGCCACCCTTCCGGTTACCTTTCGGATCGAACTGCTTTACGCGCTGTACGGCCTCGCGGATACTGAAGAACTGCGGATGGCGGGCGATCTTTCGGTTGCCGCCCTCAAATACGGTGAAGCGGCGTACCAGGTCGAGCAGGCGTTCGGGTCTGCAAAGTGCGTAGAGGGTCCGGTCTTGCGCCGTTACTGCCCGTGGGCCCTCAGCCGCCATTGCTTCGAAGTAGGGTCTTGCCACTGCAAAGTCGCCTGAAAAGATGGCTTCCGTCTCGGCGGTAGTCAGATGGCGGTTCGCGAATGGGGCGATCACCGCGTCCGTGTCCTCTTCATCGCGCCAGGTCTGCCAAAACTTCTGCGGGGTTCCCACAGTCGCGTAGCGGGCCTCCTGGCGGTTCATCGTCAACAGCAACTGCGCGAAGTGGAAGAGATGCGGGATGTAGTCTTCGCTCTGGTAGCCGATGAGCTGGCTCCCGGCCTTCTTCAGGCTCTCGGTGGGCCGCTTGTTCTCGATCACGACGAAGGGGATTCCGTTGACGTAGGCGACGATGTCGCAGCGCTTCGTCTGAATACTGCCGGTCCGTTCGACTGAAACCTCGGCAGTCACGTGGAAGGCATTGTTCTCTGGCCGCTCCCAATCGACGAAGCGAAAGGAAAAACTTTTGCTGTCGCCGTCAATCGTTTTCGCAATGGTTGTGCCCAGAACGAGCGTGTCGTAGATATCCTGATTCGTGCCTTTGAGGCCTTTCAGGCGGTCGGGCGTCGGCTTTAGCCGGCGTATGGCCTCGTGCGCATCCTCCAGGTCGAAGGCATACTCGCGCCCGCGAAAGGTGAAGCTGTTGATCTTGAGAAGCTGCTCCGCGAGGATGTCGTCCAGCACTACATTGCGCAGCCGTCCGCCGCGCAGAGAGACAGCCTCTGCCTGGCTCAGGGGCTTATAGCCCATGGCCACGAGCAACTGGATAGCGGGGACCTGCGACTGATGCTTTTCAGCGGCGTCGAAGGCCCCGTGATCGCTGCGCTCAATCATACGGGCCTCTGCGAATTTGTAACGTACGGATGGTGGGAAAGAGGACCAGAGTATCGACTCTCGTTCAGAAACTGGAGCAGGGCCTTAATCCCGATATGCTCCCGTGGCATTTCAACTTTTCCGTTCTGGATGGTGACGGTCAGTCCGGTCGCTTGCGCAGCGGTCTGAATTTCAGCGGGCGTGTGGTGGTCCAGGGTACCGCTTGCTGCCACTGCGTGAATCAATTTACGACTGGTCTGATTTGTTACAGCCACAAATGCGGGTACGTCCCAGACGACCAAGTTTGTATGACCAGCAAAAGCCTGTACTTCCGCATCAGTTGCTTCTCGATAAAGCTCCACCATGTCAATAATTGACCGAAGCTTCTGCTGGCTCTTGAACTTGATCTTCCCGTCCTCAATGATGCAAGTCAGGCCGTTATCGAGAGTGAATGCGGGGTCAGTCAGCTGGCGGAAAGCATTGCCCTGCTGAAGGAGCGAAAAGCGTCTAGACAGCACTTGCTGTGAAGTGAAGCGCTGAACAAGAACCTTTGCAACACCGTTTCGCACGGTACCCGTGAAGAGGGCTTTGATCCCTTCCTCTGCGAAGTGCGCGGCGTCAAGGTCGGGAACGGCCGTAGCGTTGCCAAAGATTGCGGCCTCGAAAATGGCTGCCTCGGCAGGCACATCGATGGTCAGAAACTCTTCGTCATCCGGCTTCCAGCTTCCATCGAAGGCAACCTCATCAGTGACACCTTCTCGGAACGCGGCTTCTTGTTGGGCGAAGATGTTCTCAATCGCCTGCTGCACCGTGGCATCGAGATGCACACGTTTCGCGGACAATTCACCATCCATACGGCAAGCTGCAAACAGGTTCTGCGGCATATCACTTTTCTCCCAGATCGAGCACGATATACTCAGTGAGTTGACCTACTTCAATTGTCGCGGTGGCATTGCGCAGATGCTTTTTTGTGATGAGAACGTATGTCACGCCCTCTTTAGTCCCCACCTTGTAGAAGTGCCACCCCATCAGTCCGAGGAGCGGATTGAAGTGGTAGCTGTAGCCAGTACCGACTACAGCGGCAAAAATCGCTATGGCAGGAATCCACACTTGCCAGTTGAGTGCCGAAAATGAACTGGTAAATAGGGGAAGCAAGTACAGCAGCAGAAAGCCAATGTTTTCTCGATCAGCCGCTTCAGCGCTAATCGTAGAAAACGGAATCCGTTCGAGGTGCTTTTTGGAATACGAAAGCATGCCGAGGCAGACCGCGACAAGAGCGGCGCAGGTCAGAACCAGAACCATCGCCTGCTGGTATGCACATGCGCGGTAGGCAACCCAGGCGTAAGTCAGGAGCACCGGGGCTATGGCTGTACTCGTTAACAGGAGTTTGGCGAGCCGGTTCAGCATTTCACCCTCCACTCACCAGTTAGCAGCTTTTGCATGAGGCCGCGCTTTTGCTTTTCGAGGGACTGCTTGCGTTTTTGGTTGAGCTCAAGAAGAGAAGCTGCTTGGTTGAGCGCCGCTGCGTCGGACTCCTGAACCTTAATGCTCGGATTCGGAATGCGCATATCGCCAAAGTCGCGAAAGGCGATCTGTTTGCCGTCGCGAATGCCAAAGATCAACTTATCGAGACGGCCGATAAAACTGCGCGATTTGAAGAAGTGGCGATAGTAGTCGCTATTGATCTCACGAATCGGCCGTAGGACCGTGTACGCCGGGCTCACGAGGCCGAGCTCATTTGAATATTCCAGCCCGCCTTCAAAGGAGCGCAGGCTGATGACGAAATCGCCCGGGCGAACAACCTTGTAGCTGGAAGTGTCACCGTCCGGCATGGCCACACGGCGATCCAACTCGTCGCGGCGTACGACGCCTAAATCCTGCATCACGGCCAGCAAAGGAAGATCCGGTCGTGCCCGTTCTGAAACGGGTTCGAAGATTCTCGACGCCTTAGTTACGCTCTTCTCACGGGCGAATTGCTTCTCAAAGTACTTCAAGCGTAATGCGGTGTTCAATCTTTCCAGCTTGCGTGAAAGCGAATCCAGCTTGTCGATGGCCTCATCCCAGGTTTGCAGAATCGCTGCGATCTTCTGCTGCGCTTTGAAAGACAGAGGCTCAAGGTGAATTCTGAGTAGCTTTTCTGGCGAAGTGTGTTTTACTTTCGTTCCCGCTGACTCTTTTGATATTTGCGCTCTTACAGGAGATGACGAGAAGAAATAATGGAGATATTTGGCATCGAGCTTTTGTGGGTCCTTGATCGTTATTAAACCGAGACGCTGATTATGAAGGTAGATCAGGTCGTTCGGCACAAAGAATGTCGAACCAAGGAGTCCAGGCGCTTGTTCGGTCATTGCAATGAGCATCTGGCCAGCAGAAAGAATGTAGTCCTCCGGTATTTCACCTGAGTAGTACTTCTGCTTTTCCCCTAACCAGCGAAAACCTCCTTCTTCCTGAAAATTTCCAGGGGTTAGGAGAACATAGTTGCCCGACTCTGCATAGAAGTCACTGGAGAAGGCAAAACCGTGCTTGATGTCGATGTACTCGCGAAGAGTCTTCGCCCTTTTCTTATTCATGCTTTCGCCTCGCGAGATTACGTTCTTTAGAACTGTCCGCAATCCTCTCTAACTCGACAATGTCGCTCTGTTCGCCAGCGGCAAGCTGTTCCCGGCGCTGTGCATCGAAGTTTTCGTAGCGTTCGAAGGCGATTCGTTCAGCCTGCGCAGCGGAGACGCTCCCGGCGTTGGTCAACAGCGGCAGTTCATTCGAGCGCAGGAAGCCATCGAGAATCACCTCCCAGTCCGTGAGCTTCATCGTCTGGCGGCGGCGCGCGCGCAGATCGGCGGTATCGAGGAACATGGTGACAATCAGGTTCAAGTCGCTGATCTCTTTTTCGGCCAGGTAATTCTTGGCCGTGGTGACGTCGCTCTTGCGCACACGCGCGCCCTTCCACGCCGTCAGGCCCATATTGGGGAGGCTGGCGTTGGCGCGGGCAGCGATCAGCTCGGCCGCCGTGTGGCCGGTGACGGCGTGCAGCATCTTGTTCTGGATGGTGGCGTAGAAGATCTGCGCCGCCTGCGAGCGGGGATCGTAGTCCTCGCTGAGCGCCAGAATCTCGCGTACCTTCTGGTAGAAACGCGCCTCTGAAGCGCGAATCTCCCGTATGCGCTCAAGCAGCTCATCAAAGTAGTCCCAGGCCGGGTCCTTGAGCCGCTTGTCGTCGAGGACGAAACCTTTGACCAGATATTCCTTGAGCGTGGTGGAGGCCCAGCGGCGGAACTCGACGCCGCGGGGCGAACGGACACGATAGCCGACGGCGAGAATCATCTCCAGGTTGTAGTAGTCCACCTGATAGCTCTTACCGTCGGCGGCAGTTGTTGCATAACGTGCAACAACTGAATCCGCGGCCAGTTCGCCATCGTCGAAAATCGCCTTTATGTGGCGCGAAATCACGGACTTATCTCTTCCGAACAAGTCTGCAATCTGGTTCAGGGAGAGCCAGACCGTGCCACCTTCGGCACGCAACTGGATGCGGGCGGCGCCGTCCTCGCTCGTATAAAGAATCAGTTCACCGTTCGACATGGACGCCCAACTCCTTGAGGTAGCCGGCCATGCGGCCACGGACCTCGGCCAGCTCACCCTCGATGCGGTCGATCTCTTTCTGCAGTGCGGCCACATCGATCTCCTCTTCCGGCTCGAAGGTGTCCACGTAGCGGGGGATGTTGAGGTTATACTCGTTCTCCTGGATCTCCTCGGGCGTGGCCAGGTGCGAGTATTTGTCGAGTTCAGCGCGCGAGCGGTAGGTGTCGAGAACCTTCTGAATTTGCTCGTCGGACATCAGGTTCTGCGTTTTGCTGGGCGTAAACTCCCGGCTCGCATCAATAAAGAGGATCTCTTTGCGGTTCTCGTTTGCGCCGCCCTGCTCTCGGGAGCGGTCAAAGACCAGGATGGCGACCGGAATGCCGGTGGTGGTGAAGAGATTGGCGGGCAGGCCGACAACGGCGTCGAGCAGGTTCTCTTCGATGAGCGCCTGGCGGATTTTGCCCTCGCTGCCGCCGCGGAACAGCACGCCGTGGGGCACAATGACGGCGACGCGGCCACTTTGACGCCGGGCGATCTCGATCATGTGGGTGATGAATGCGTAGTCACCCTTCGACTTGGGCGGAACGCCGCGCCAGAACCGTTTGTATTGGTCGGCGGCGGCGTGCTCGGCGCCCCACTTGTCCAGCGAGAAGGGCGGATTGGCAACCACGATGTCGAACTTCATCAGGTGGTCCCCCTCGATCAGCGCGGGACTGTTGAGGGTGTCACACCACTCGATGCGCGCGGCATCCTTGGCATGCAGGAACATATTCATCCTGGCCAGAGCCCAGGTAGCGCCGTTCACCTCCTGCCCGTAAAGAGCGAAGTTGTCGGAACCCACCTCTTCTGCTGCACGAATCAGAAGGGAACCGGATCCGCAGGCTGGGTCACAGATGGTGTCTCCAGGTACGGGTGCCACCAGCTTTGCCAACAGCCGGGAGACGGCAGCGGGAGTGTAAAACTCACCGGCCTTCTTGCCTGCATCCGACGCAAACTTGGAGATCAAATAGATGTAGCACTCGCCGATGATGTCCTCGGTCACGCGCGAGGGGCGCAGGTCGAGAGCCGGCTTGGCAAAATCCTCGAACATATTCTTGAGGCGCCGGTTGCGGTCCTTGACGCGGCCAAGATTGGATTCCGAGTTGAAGTCGATATTCCGGAAGACACCTTCGAGCTTGGCGCGGTTCGTATCCTCGATCTTTTCGAGTGCGATGTTGATTAGCTCGCCAATATTGGCTTCGTTGCGCTGTTCGTAGAGGTCATAGAAGCTCGACCCCTTGGGGAGAATGAACCGTTCGCGCTCCAACCTGCGGCGGATGCGGGCATCGTCACCACCGTATTGTTTGCGGTAGTTTTCAACGTGATCGTTCCAGAGATCGGAGATGTACTTCAGGAACAACATCACCAGGATGTAATCCTTGTACTGCCCGGCATCGACGACGCCGCGAAAGGTATCGCAAGCCGCCCAGGCCGTCTGGTTGACCTGGTTTTGCGTAAGTTGGTCGGTCACTTCGTAATCCTTTCCGTTGCGGCGGCACGCCGGGGCCGTTTCGCGCGCTCGCCGAGAATTTTGCTCGTCAGTTCCTTCCGCAGCCCGGCAGCCTGAATGGAGAGCGCCTGCTCCCAGTCGGCCAGCGCGGCAATGGCAACAATCTTTCGCTGCGTTTCGATGTCGGGGATATCCAGATCGAGATGTTCAAGGCTCGCACGCGACACCATGCGCAATTTCGTGCCGCGAGCAACGCTGTCGAAATAGCGCTGAGTCGTCGAGTGATTGATCGCCCATGCCAGATACTCGCCCGAAACGATGTCGGGCTTGGGGCGGAGGATCATGAGTGGAAGTACCGCTACAGCCGCGTCTCGGAGGTCTGGACCCACAGCGACTGCGGTGTTCCGGTCACCACGCGACCGAAAGAGCACATCGCCAGCGTGCACAAGGTGGCGATCTTGAACATCGCCCAGCTGGACTCGCGTCAATCGCGACAGATCGAGCCTGCCACTCGCTGGCAAGTCCCGTAGCTGAATCGCCGGCAAGCCACCCGATGCAGCCGCATCAAGCCGCGTGCGCGCAGTGTAGCCGGAGAAAATGGAACAAGCTCGGGATAGTAGCATTCAATGAACTCTGTAGAAGAATCTACAGAGTTACATATAATGAAATGCAAAGTCAACCAAAAAATAGTTCTGTAGGCGATTCTACTGCATAATTGAAGCGGGCTGCTGGTCACACCCGCTTCGGCGCGGGACGTGTGGAACAGGGCGATTGACTCAACAGGTCCACTCGGCCCGGGCCGGCCAAGTCTGCAGGTAACATAATGGAGGTCATGTTGCGCTAATCTCCTGCCGGAGAATAATTATGCGCTCCGCGTATAACGGCGTATAACGCAGCAACCCCTGGCCGTCGGCCTGAAAGGACCACCAACATGATCCTCGGAAATTCCGCTCCCGGCTCGCCGGTGCTGGCCGAGAACGCCGCCCCGGATGCCCAGCAGGGCGTCCGGGAAGACAAAACCTGGGTGCTCGAGCGCGTCGATGCGGAGACCCTCGCCGCAGCCCTGACAGAGCCGGCGATGCTCGGCCCCAAGCTGACCGAAGCGGCGAAATATTACCGGGCGCGTTTCCTGCACCTCGCGCCGCCTCCTTCGTCGTCTGCCTCAAAGGACTGCCGGAAGTGCCCCAAACTCTCGTCCCCGTCAAATCCTCCTCCGACCTGGCGATGCCTGCGGCATGGTCAGGCCCGCCGTCAACTAGTACCTGGCCACTATATCCGCATGCCCTGCGACTAGATGGTCACTGGCGGCGCGCTGCCTCTTCAATCCGGCGGCCTATCGTCAATCGCGACAAACCTCGATGCTCAGCCGGCCGCGCCAAATTACCAGACCTTTCGCACGGCCTGAATCAGTGCATTGGTTAAACGGCAACAGGATCGAGGGAGCCTAGGCCGTCCCAGGCACGAGAGGCTACGCATCCCCAAGCTCTACACCCCGCACCGCCGACGAAATGACGATCGACAAGATCGAACGGATCGTTGATCTGACTTCATGAGGTAGAGAGGATTGTCCTGCCGAAGAAAGAAAGTGGATACATTACCCCGCCAGGAACGCGCCTACGGGCATTGTGGCGCAACATTTTCGCTGTTTCCACCTCGAAAACCACCGGAACTGCACGACTTTCACGGACGACACCTATGCAGGGCCATTTCTATCCTGTTCCTTCCCGCGGGATTGTTCGTCACAATTTCAATGCGGTCGGGCAGATGTTGCTGGTTCAGCTCAAGCCAACAGGCGATATCGTAGCCGGTTAACTCCCTACCATCAATGCCTGAAAAATCTCCAAGATCGTGATCCAGATATAGGAGATCCCAGTGCTATTCCGCCAACGCGTCTATCCCCTCTTTGAACGTGCGAGCAACCCGGTCAGCAGGCAGGTTGCGCTGGTCGTCGATAAGCAATGTCGCCACGATATCTCCTTACATGGTTGATCTAGACGGTACATTAGTCGCGCGCATGGCAAAGGACATTATCATGCGCAGTCGGCCCGGATGCGCGTTCACCGGCGAAAAGCTACGAATCCGGATTTCGGTTGCGTGGGTCAATCACCTTTATGTCGTGAAGGTCGATGTCCTTGGGCTTCAGGTTGGGTGCGACGCAGCATATCGCGTAGCGCACACCCAGCCCCTTGAAGCCGGCCAGTACCGGCAGATCGATCGGCTCGGCAAAACTCGACAGGTACGCGTTCGCTAGCCGCGTGGCCTGCTGCTTCGAATGGGCCTGGACGGAAATGACGATCCCGACGGCACCCGAGTTGGAGTTGCCCGCGTCGAACGTGAACTGCTTTAGCGTTTTTGCCTTCTTCGTTTTTAGCTTCCGCTGCTTCGCGGTCATTCAGCGATCTCCTGCGATTTGGATTTGTGACGGGCCTGAGATTTTGATCCGAACCCGGGCCGCGAACCAGATCGCGAACAACCCGACGCAGCGCCAGTAGCTGAGGTCGTCCTCGCCAAACACGAGCCGAAGTAGCGCGCCGGAGAAAATGTGGCGGACCAGCCACACGATCGGGACAGCCATTAACAAAGTGGTCAGCGACCTTGTAACCGCGAGCGTCATCATAACGCCCACGGCGGGCCAGCCACTTAGGGTGGAGTGATCCTTCTGTCGAACTGTCATCATCGAACTTTCCTTTCTTAAAACCGGCGCGCCGGTTGGCCATCTCGGCCGGCTATTTGTCGCCAGTAAGGGTGCTGGTTCGCACCGTCTTTGTCTGACAGGCGCCGCGCAACGCCTGGTATTGGGACTCGTCGAGCATGAGGCTAATTGCACCACGGCCAGCGCCTATGGCATTGAAGAAGTCAACCTTGGCGACCCTCCCACCGCCGATAAAGCCTCTTCCCCGCCGCGCAAGCGTATACAGGCTGTCGGCATGCTCGAAGCACAACCGGGCTGGCAGCATCTCGCCCGCATCGGATTCCCAGAATCCGCAGTGCCACCGCC
>Ga0326727_10001160_pt1 | contig 101233 bp, 83 predicted proteins | sample MB2enrmetagenome_FD_207643 | JGI IMG/M metagenome (GOLD analysis project Ga0326727, IMG submission 207643) | Lab enriched peat soil microbial communities from McLean, Ithaca, NY, United States - MB29MY | ecosystem: Environmental > Terrestrial > Soil > Wetlands > Peat | place: USA: New York... | reverse complement strand
CACCGCGATCAACAATTCCTTAGTGCCGCTGCTTTGCGGGGTCAGCCGGGGCTGATGAATCGGTTGCGCAAAGCTCAGGGTTGCACAGGCGATAATCAGCAAAACAACGATCCGAAGAATACGCATCCGGGCTCCTCCTTATCATCTTTGATTTGACAATTTGTCTGATGGAAATGCGTTTCCCAACAATTCGGGTCAACCGCCTCAGGGAGTGGGCCGTCTCAACGGGCGGCTCTTCGGGGAGGCGAAACTGGGGTCGGACCAATTATCCTGCTTTTCGACTACGGCGGCGAAGGAAATAACTTATTTGAACGGGCTAATCCCAACTTGGCATAGGAATAGCGAACCGGGTTTTGTCAGACGTTCTAAATCGATTCAGCGGTCAACGGAAGATTGCAGCACGAAACCATCGGCCGTGGCGGCCTGCCGCAAGGGCAGCATCACTGAGAAGGTCGTCCCCTTGTCTAACTTGGTCTGGACTTCGCTCCGTCCGTGATGTTCCTCGGTGATCCGCTTGGCCAGAGACAGACCCAATCCCGTTCCGTCTCCCTTGGTCGTGTAAAGCGAGCGGAAACCGAGACGGGATGGATTCCTGTCAGCGCCCGCAATAGAATTTGCTTGGGGCGAAGAAAGGCTGGCGTCCGATGCACAACGCAGGCATCATCAGCCTAGTTCCGACTGCTCTTCTATGTCTCCCGAGCTTCGCCGGCGCGGCGGCACTCCTCGGAAATGCGCTGCTTCGGCGGCACGTAGAAGAATGGGGAGCAGTTTCGTCGGTGACTGTCGCGTCGGCAGTTTACCTCGGTTGGCCGCTGATCGTAATGGCCGCAGTTGTGGGTGCGCTGGCTGGCATGAGCCACCGCGTGTCACAGAGAGTCAAGTACGCTCATACACCATCGTCAGTCTGGCAACGCTGGCCACGTTCGCCTTGACCTTCCACTTTGGGATGTAGCTGCATTCCCCTCCAAATTGTTGAGTCCTTCGGATTCGCTCAAGCTGAGCGGAATTCCCGTCTAACAGGGAACAATACTGAGAATTTAGCCCGGGGTTGTTCCCCGCTCCTCGGACATCCCCGAGAATAGGGTTCCGATTTGCTCGGCTGTAAGCGTCGAGCAACACGCCTGTCGGAGTAGTGGGATCTGTGCTGAAGTGCTGAAGTGTAGGCATCAAAGCATGAACGGTGAACAGCAAATAGCGGCACGTAGGCGTCGAGGGCGAGCCGAGGTTGGGGGCAGGGGAGTCCGCGAAGCCGCACTGGAGTTCTAAGCGGCAATCCTGAGCCTAAGTACATCTCAACCAGTTGCGTAGAGCGGCAGAACCCTTCGATGAGAATGGGGATGCGACGCTTTACGCGGCCCACAAACGGTCACAGCAAGAAAGTCGAGAATCACGGACATCAGGTCGCGTTGTACTTCTTCTACTACAACTTCTGCCGGGTGCATTCGAGTTTGCGGGTGACTCCGGCAATGGAAGCTGGTTTGACTGACCACGTTTGGACGCTGGAAGAATTGTGCGCCTTGTTGCCTCAGCGGAAACCAAACGCGAAAGTAGACAAAGAACTCATACTCAAGGCGCTGGCACGCGCCAACTAAGAGGATTTATGGCGAAGACAAATCAGGTTTCTATTCCGTACCTTGACCCCAGCGTCCACCATGTGGGAATCAGCCGCTTGCGTGCCTGGACCACGCAACTGCGGGAACTCGACAAGACGCTGGTGATTCAGGATAACGACAAGCCGTTGGCCGTGCTGTTGAAGTACGAGCATTTTCTGGCGATGCAGGAAAAGATACTGAAAGGCGAGGAACAGTGAAACGGCTATTTGCCTTCGGTCGACTCGCGCACGATCCGCAAGGCGTCCTGACTGCTGTCTATCGGCTTGCATGTATGCGCGTCGAATTGGTCGCTGATACTAGCGAGAGCAGCGTCGGCGTCTATGGTCGCTTCAGGTGCTGCCTTGAATTGGGCATTGCAGCGTTCACAAATTCCGAGCATTGGGATATGCCCGGCCTGTTTTACGATTCGCAGCTCGCATTTGGGCATGTTCAAAGTCTAGCGCATCGGAAGGATGGTTCTAGACCTGTGGAAATCAAACGGCACCACTACCCAAAGGCCCAGGCCCTTGACCGTCAGCCTGCCTGGAAGGATAATTCTCCGTCCTTCCGACCACGCTGGCACATACCGTGAACTAGAGACCAGCGGATCAAGGGATCATGAGGAGCTAACGGTGAAGTTTTATGTGAAGCTCGTTTGTATCCTGTGCTTATGGGCTCTTTGGAAGGCGAACGCGAATCTGGCTTTCTGCTATTTATTTTGGGTCACAACTCTAGCGTGGGCAGTACGCTACATCATCCATACCAAAGCAATAGGTGGATGGGTCATTTTGTTGGGGATTACTTCCAACGCCTTGGTCACATTGTGGAATGATGGTGTCATGCCAGCAGTGGGCGTTCCCGCCACCTTCCAGCCAGCCTCTCCGATTTGGAATGTATCCGGCAAGGGGCAATGGTTGGCTCTCGGGGATCAAGCAGCATTCCACGGTTGCAGTATCGGCGACCTTTGTTTGATCGCAGGTTTGCTACTGTTTGTAATGTGGAAGCTGGCTTACAAATCGCCCCAATCAAAAAAGGCGGCTCGGCGGCGACGCAATTTGGCAGCAGCCTGACTACTCACCGGCACTGAAATTTAGATTTCCGTCCACGTTCGCCTGACCGACGCGCCAGTCCGCAAGTCGTGGTGTGCCTAGTCAAACAACGGCTTAAGCAGCGGGTCGGCTGAGAAACGGAAGATCAGGACTCGGCTTCCGCGTCGGCAACCGCGAGACATGCGTCTTGCTGTCGGTGTGCATGGCGCAGACCCGGTTCTCGTGACCGTGGTCGTCCACTTCCAAGTAGTCGGCCACTTGCTCGCAGCCTTTGCGGTCACACAACACGGTCACGTTTGGCGGATGGTCCAGCTGGAAGAACTTCATGCGCAATTCTAAGTGACCAGTTTTGCGCCTGCAAGCCAAACCGTCCCAGTCATGATTAAAATTCCGTTAAATCTGAGACCGGGGAGTTCGGGAGAAGCGCGGGGCACTCACGAAGGCTCCCAGGAAACTACCCCTCAAACCGTTAGCGTAATCGCGGGAACGGGCGGCGGGGCGCACCGCGGAACTGTTTCGAGGGCTTCCAGCCAAGAGCGGAGGGCCACGCGAAGCGGTGCGACCGCTACGCCCGCGAAGACCTCTGGATACCCGTCCAGGCGGCGGAGGGCCGATCGCAAGAGCGAAATGGTTCCGGCGCAGTTGCCGCGCCGAAAATGGTGGAACGAAGCGGCGACCTGGATCAGCCCCTGCAAGAAGGTCTTCTCCGGTTCTTGCGCCGCGAGCCACACCGATTCCCAGTGTTCGTGGGCTTCGAAGAAAGCGCCGGAATGAAAACAACGCAAGCCTTCGAGTAGATCTCCATGAGTCCAGTCGAGTGGCATTGGCAGGAAACACGGGGCTGTCTCTGGCCGCGTGAATCTTACCAGAACTAACTGCGCTGGGCCTGCGACGCGCTGCCGGGCGCCTCCGGTCATGAGTGTTAACGCGCTAAACCCCCGCGGCCGGTACGGCCTGCCGCATGGGCAGCGTGGCCGAGAAAGTCGTGCCTTTGCCTGAACTGCTCTCGACCTTCGAATGATCCGGTTGGCCAGCGACCAGGCGTCCACGCCAGGCACTTATGGACCCATCCGTAAGAGAAGAAAAGACGAAACGCACCAAGACTTCGGGAATAGACGTTCTCATTCGTCACAAACCGTCACGGCGTGACATTCTGCCCACAAAACCGCAAGCACTTTCGTAATGTGGCGTGCTCATCTGGACCTGCCAAAACCGGACCCGATCCTCGATAGTAGTATGGGGCACTTGCTGTAGGGCGGATTAGCCGATCCTCCCTACTATCTAACCTTGCACAGACGCGCGTGCGAAGAGATCTGTTCGGTTCTTCATGATCAAAATGGTCCGGGCTATGCGGAGAACCCTCGACCCGCGATGTGGGAGTCTAGTAGCACGTCCGAAATTGGCCTTTGTATTTGGTTTTCTCGCGACGGCCATCGCCATCTTGGCTGCGCTCTCCTGGTTCCAAAGGAATCAGGTCGACGAAGCCCGCTCTGCCCAAGTAGTTCTCAATCAAATTGCGACTCTTACGCGAAAGATCAACAATCTTACGTTGACAGCCTTGCAAAACCAGAACCTGACCCCCGAAGCGGAAACCGAGATGCGGGCGGCAAGACAGGCACTGCCCAAAGCAGTGCTGGCGGCACAGCTTCATGCCTATCACACCTCTGCTTTAGAGAAAGTCTGGCCCGTGCTAGACAACTACATCTCGGCGGCCGGCCGACAAGGGACCCTGATGAGAGTTGGGGACTTTGACCAGGCAAAGCAGGTCGATTTCCAGGAGGTCAGCCCCCAGTTCGACTTGATGCAGCAGCAAGTGCAGATTGCCATTGAAGCCGAGGACAAATGGGCCCAAGGTGTTGAACTGAGAGCTAGAAACGAATTGCTGGCGGCCGCAACATTGGCAGTGACCGCCATCCTAATACTTTTTTCCCGGCTCCAGAGACAAGAGCATATCGGTCAGTTGGAAGAAACCGAACGCAACGCCCTCCGCGAGAGCGAAGAGCGCTTCCGCGCCCTCACCGAGCAGTCAACCGACATCATTCTAATCGCCGATCCCTCTGGCGAAATCACGTACGCTAGTCCTTCCGTTCACACAGTTCTAGCGGTGCATGGAGATAGTCTCGTGGGAACGAACATGATCGACCTGGTACATCCGGACGATTTCGAGAAGGTCACGAGCACGGGGCCGCGATCGGTAGGGTATGGCCAGAATCCGATCGTTGAGTTCCGGCTACGAAATGCAGACGGAAGGTGGCTCCATTTCGAGTGTTTTGTTCGAAACTTGATCCAACACAGGAATATCGGCGGCATTGTCTACAATGCCCGAGACATAACAGAACGGAAACAAGCTCAGGACGAATTGCTTTTTAACGCCACCCACGATGCGCTCACCGGACTTCCAAACCGGGCCTTGTTTCTGGGACGTTTGCAAAACGTCGTGGATCGGATAAAAAGGCACCCACACCAGGCCGCTGCCGTCCTTTTCATTGATATCGACGACTTCAAGTTCGTCAATGACTGCTATGGCCACGCAATCGGGGACGCTCTACTCAAAGAAGCGAGCAACAGACTACGGGCGTGCATGCGCAGCGACGGCACAATCGCCAGGATGGGTGGAGATGAGTTTACGGTTCTAGTGGAGGACGTTACTGACCCGAGCGATGCCATCCGTGTGGCCCAGAGAATCCAATCCTCATTTACGCGACCGTTCTTACTGGAGGGACTTGAGGTCTTCAAGAGCACGTCGATTGGTATCGCCCTGACATCACCAGAGACATCAGCAGAAACGGTGCTTCAGAATGCCGATATCGCTATGTATCGTGCGAAAGACCAAGGCAAGGCTTGCAGTGAGCTCTTTGACCGTACGATGCACGAGCAAGTCATGAATCGACTTCTTCTAGAAGCCACGCTGAGATATGCCCTCCAAAATGAAGAACTGACACTTCACTACCAGCCAATCGTCGCGCTAGATACGGGGGCAGTACAGGGCTTCGAGGCGCTCTTGCGGTGGCAGCCCTCGGGATCAAATTCGGTACCACCAAGCACTTTTGTCACGGTAGCAGAACAGTGCGGCCTGATCGTTCCTATTAGTGTTTGGGTCTTGAAAAAGGCGTGTTTAGAGGCGACGAGTTGGCAACGATCTTATCCTGCTGACCCGCCGTTATATGTCAGCATCAACATCAGTTCAAAGCATTTCTCTCACCCCGGTTTTATCGGGCATGTCAAAGATGCAATTGAAGAGAGTGCGGTTGATCCGCAGTGCATAACCATCGAACTCACCGAAAGCTTGGCCATGAAGGACGTTGCGGCGACCGGCCAGACAATGGCGCAGCTACGGACTTTAGGAGTGAAGCTGAGTATCGACGATTTTGGCACCGGATATTCCTCTCTGAGCTATCTCCGTCGTTTCCCAGTCGACACTCTCAAAATCGATCAGTCGTTCGTTAAGACGATGGATGCCGAAAACTACGCCATCGTTAAGACAATCGTCGGGCTGGCGCATAATCTAGATCTTAAGGTGGTCGCTGAAGGGGTGGAAACAACTAACCAACGCCAACTCTTGGCGTCGGCCGGTTGTGGGTCAGCCCAGGGATATTTATTTGCGGAACCCATGCCGGCGAAGAGTGTTGGCGTTTTCCTTGAGTCCAACCGGCGAAACTCCGGACAAACTAAACCGATAGGCTTGGCACGCTCGACAGCGGGACTTTAGTTAGGGAGAGACGGGCTAGGTCGCTACTGCTACCCCGCTTTACGAAATACCAGGTCGCTACTCCTGTGCCACTTTTCCAGCAAACGCGACGACTGAACCGTTCCTGCTTCCTCTTTCTTGCAGCTTTCCGCACACCGCCAGAGTAGCGACGTGGAGTCCCATCATTGCGGTGGTAAAATGTGTGACATTAATGCAGTTGACCGAGAGCGCAAAGGTCCATAACCCGTTGTGAGGATGCTGGCAACGCCATCGAACTAAATTGCGACGTAACAGCGAGAAGCGGATCATCATCATGCTCCCGCGCGAGGTTCCTCATGCAACTTACCGACACAATTGAATCGCTGTTAAAGCAGAAGAGAGACAATAAAGTCCTGTCCGTAACCCCCGACCAGTGTGTCTATGAAGCCATCGAGAAGATGGCTGAGGAGGGTATAGGTGCGTTGCTGGTGCTATCCAAAAACAAGCTGGTTGGCATCCTGTCGGAGCGTGATTATGCCCGCAAAGTCATCCTCAAAGGCCGATCCTCGAGAGAGACCTTGGTCCAGGAGATCATGACCAGCCCGGTGGTCTTCGTGGCTCGGCAGAACACGGTGAACGAGTGCATGGCCATCATGACCAAGCACCATTTTCGTCATCTGCCTGTCGTGGAGGAAGACACAGTAGTGGGTGTGGTGTCGATTGGCGATCTGGTGAAGTGGATCATCTCGGGTCAGGCCCAAACTATTCAGGATCTGGAAGGCTACATTACCGGAAAGTATCCCGGCTAGTCATGGAAGAGGACAAGCAGGGTGATGGCCAGCTAAACGGTAAAGCCAGCGGGCCCCATGCAGCGCACGACGACGGTGGGATTCGTCGCGGGCGGACTATAAGCCGGAACTTCCCTTTTTACTTTCAAGAAACCAGCGAGTCGGACGCGTTCACTGCTTGAGCGCGGTTCCGGCACTGATGTAATTGCCGGTGACGGAGAGCACCAGATGCTGAAACCCTTTGGCCCGCCCTGCCGCCACCGAGTTCAGCGCAAACGCTAAGCTGAACCCGTCGGCCTGTGACAGGGTGCCGCTGCCGTCCGGCTTGACGGTATAGGTGCCAGTTGTGGTTCCCGTGTGAAACACGCCACCGGCGACAAATTGCCTTAGAACTTTGAGATTCCCTTTGCCGTCAAAAGTGTACAGGTCGGTACCGCCGCTCTCGGCTTGATTCACATCGGCCGTCCAATCGTTGTTCTGGCGCGCGAAATTCCCTTTCAGACTGGCCCCGCTGTAAGTCTCCGCCGTGGTGGCTTGCAGCACGGCGGCGCCGCTGACGATTTCGTTGCTGCTGTCGTTGGTCTGCAACAATTGCACGCCGTGCGCCACCTTAGCGGCGGTCGAGTCGAGGGTGATGGCGAACTGGGCCGTCGAGCCGGTCGTAAAGGTGATCGTGCCCGAGCCATTTGAGTTTACGGTGTAAGTCCCGCCCAAGGCTCCGCTCTGAGCCACACCTCCGGTAACCGATGTGTACGAGCCGGTTACAGTACCTGCGCCGTCGAAGGTCATGACTCCCGCCATGTCAAACGGGCTTGTATTCACATTGGCAGTCCACAGGTTGGTCAAGAAGCTGTAGCTGCCCTTCAGGCTGGCATTGCTGAACTTCGTAGCCTGCGCGGACAGCACGATCCCGGCGATTGCATAGTTGCCGCTGCCAACGCTCGTGCAGTTCTCAATAAATTGTGCCCCTTTGACATGCCCTGCCGCGACCGAGTTCGCCACAAACACAATCTGAGCACCCGGGAGGGAAATGGTGCCGCTGCCGTCCGAGTTGACGGCATAGGTGCCGGTCAAGGTCTTCGTGAAAGAAGTTCCCCCAGCCACGATCGTTGACCAGGCATTGGCATTCCCTTTGCCGTCAAGGCTCATCATTCCGAGATCGCTTGCCTGGTATTCACTCACAGCGGCCGTCCATAGGTTCCACTGGAACGCGAAATTCCCTTTTAGACTTGCCACGCTGTATGTCTCCGCGGTGGTGGACTGCAGCACGGCCGTGCCGCTGACGATTTCGTTGTTGCTGTCGTTGGTCTGCAACAATTGCACGCCGTGAGCCACGCCAGCGGCCGTCGAGTCGAGGGTGATCGCGAACTGGGCCGTTGAGCCGGTTGCGAACGTGATCGTGCCCGTGCCATTGGAATTTATGGTGTAAGTCCCGCCCAAGGTCCCGGTCTGGACCACACCTCCCGAAATCGACGTGTACGAGCCGGTTACATTGCCCGCGCCGTCGAAGGTCAAGATTCCCACCGTGGCAAACTCGTTTGTATTCACATTGGCAGTCCACAGGTTGGTCAAAAAGCTGTAGCTGCCCTTCAGGCTTGCCTTGCTGAAGGTCGCAGCCTGCGCGGACAGCGCAAGCGCGATGGTCACGAAGATCAAAACCCCAACCTGCATACAACGTCGGCTGAGAATCTGCACGAAACACCTCCTAGGACGCAATTTTCTCTGGGGGTCTCAACGCCTCAGGGGGTGCTGCGTCTCAACGGGCGGGAACTGCTCTTCGGGGAGGCGAGGACTAATGTTGATGTAAACAGAAACGAGCGCGTTCTGTCAGTGAACAGGGTCACATCTTGGTGTGCGGTGATTCGCCAAGAGCCGCAGACCAAGGCAAGACTGTCAATTGGCGTTATTGCCGATCGGGAATGCGCCGGGGTCAGCGGTCAACGGAAGATTGCAGCACTAAACTATCGGCCGTGGCGGCCTGCTGCAAGGGCAGCATCACCGAGAAAGTCGTGCCCTGGTCTAACTTGCTAGCGACCTCGATCCGCCCGTGGTGTCCCTCGATGATCCGCTTGGCCAGCGACAGACCTAATCCCGTTCCGTCTCCCCTGGTCGTATAGAACGGCCGGAAGATATTTGGAAGATGCTCGGCGGGAATTCCGTGACCGCTGTCCGAAACTGTGATCACCGCATCCTCGCCATCATCCCGTGTAAACACCGCAACCCGCACCTCGCCCGGACCTTCGATTGCCTGCACCGCATTGAGCAGCAGATTGAGCAGCACCTGATGGATCTGGTCGCTGTCGTGATCCACTTCCGGCAAATTCGCGCCGGGCGTAAATTCGATCTTGATCGGTTTCGACAGCACTTGCTGACGAACCAGCATCACAGCATGTTCAACGGTCGTATTTAAATCGCTGTGGCCCATCTCCGCCGCGCGCGGGCGCGCCGTGCCAAGTAGGTCGGTAAGGATCCGGTTGATCTGATTGATTTCCTCGCGCACGTCCTTCACCACCGCCTTCGCCGGGCTGGAAGCAGGCAAGTCGCGGCCCACGATTTCGATCACTCCCGCGATTCCCGCGAGCGGATTGCGAATTTCGTGCGCCAACCCTGTGGCCATCTCGCCGAGGGTAGCGAAGTGCTCGGCGCGCGACATCTGCGTGCGGTGCAGTAGCTCAATCTCTTCGCGGCTTTCGCGAAGTTGTTGCACCATCAAATTGAAATTCCGTCCCAGGTCGCCGATCTCATCATTCCGCTTGGCAAACGCAACTGAGGCGGTTAAATCGCCGTCGCCCACACGCCCCATCTGTTCCTGCAATTCGATCATTGGGCGATTGATGGTAGATGCCAGCACCACGATAACAACGCCGCAGATCGCGACCGCTCCCGCACCGGCAATCAGCAGCAGGCGATGGCGTTCGGTGTCCTGCAGGGAGAGTGTCGCCAGCAGAAACAGAAACATGCCGTTGAGCAGCACGACAGCGACCGGCCAAATGGCTTTCAGTTGCCAGTTCACGCGCATGGAACGCGTGGTGTTCTTGCCATCTGCCCGTGTTGGGGTTTGGTCAATCATGGTCTTTCACAAATTCTGCGACGCCGCGCAACTTACGCGTACGCATGTAACCCCGGCAGCAGGTAAGTGACCCCAAAGAACGTAAACATCACCACGCCGAATCCCAGGATCGCGAAATACGCCGCTCTGCGCCCGCGCCACCCGCGTGTAATGCGCATGTGCAGGTAGCCCGCATACACGAGCCACGTAATGGCCGCCCACGTCTCTTTCGGATCCCAGTTCCAGTACGATCCCCAGGTCTGGTTTGCCCAGTAAGCGCCAGCTGCAATCATCAGCGTCAAGAGCGGGAAAGCAATACAGATAGTTTTGTACGTGATGCGGTCGAGTGAATTGGCGTCAGGCAACAGGCGCTCCAGATCCGGTCGCCGCCACAGCAACAGCAAATACAACAGCGAGATGAAGATGCCTCCCACCAGGCCGGAAAGAATGAACGGGCTCGCCGCCAGGCTGGTGGCAAACAGTCCGTCCGCGTCAAGCGAGGGATAAGCTCCCTGGTTGGCACGCAGCAGGAACATCGCCAGAGTCATGATCTGCAGCAGGATGCTGATGAACACGGCGCGGTTCGCAATCGCCAGATAGTTTTCATCCTTCCTCGAGCGCGCTAGGCCATACAGTACCAGCGGCGCGGCAACGACCAGCGTCGCGAGCAGCATTAGCCAGCCCAGCTCCGGAACGACCACAAACAGCCGTACGCCTTTCGAGAGGAATATTTCCCGCTTCTCCTCGGCGCTCCACGCCACCAGGCTTAACCCTCCCTTTTCGAAGCGGGTCAGCACGATGCTTGCGTAGATCGCCAGCGTGCTTATGCTAGTAGCAGCGAGGAAGGTCTCGGTCCTCATGTTGTCCTTGATCAGGAACATCATGGCCAGCGCAAAGCTCAGCGCGCACGCGGCGTAGGCCAGCATCGCCAGCGTGACGTGAACGTGCAGCCAGGTGGATTGCAGCGCGGGAACCAGTGGATGAACCTCGGTCCGCAGCAACTGCATAAGCACCACGCCCACAATCGCCACCGGCATGGTGACCGTGCCGATGATCTTCACGCCATATTTCTTCTCAGCGATCAGCGTAAGTACCGCCAGGGTCCACACAAAACTCAGCAGCATCTCATAAACGCTGGCGAAGGGAGGATGCCCGGCTTCGTACCACCGGTGCGCAATCGCTCCTGTATTTGCCAAAAGGCCCGCCCAGGTCGCAAGCGACGCGAACTTCACATACGCATCCGTGCCGGTGACGCCGAATGCGAGGTAAAGCGCGCCCGCCCCGGCGTAGAAAATCAGCGCGGCGAACAAGAGATTGCTTTCATTTAGTATGTTGCCGCTCTTAACCACGTTCAAAAACGCCATGAACAGCAGGAATGCGATCGCCAGCCCGACGAACACAATCAGGGTTGCACCTGTTGCGGCCGGCGGCTGCTGCTGTTCTACTTTCGCCTGACTCATTGCTCGATCCTCCAATGGCGACCGCTCAGCGCGTGCCGACGGTCACGGTGCGCTCGCTCGAAGCGGCGCTGGAAATGGGTTTTGCTTCTTTCTCAACAGCTGCGACCAGTTCGTCAAAACGCTGCTCAAACGCATCGCGGTTGCGGTTGGCGCTGCCGCCGATCCACAGTGAGAGCTGGCCGGTCCGCTCGTCGCGCACCGGCACTGCCCAGAAGCGCATGTGGACGACGTAGAAAACGAATGTAAGCCCTACGCCTAACAGCACGACGCCCGACCACACACCCCACTGTCCGGGTTCGTGCGATACCTGTAGGCCGGTGAAATGACCCAGTTTCAGATCCTTCGGTTCGAGCAGGTAGGGAGCTTTCGAATTGTCCGCGACCTCTTCGAGCTGCGGAAACCACACGTCGAAGCTCTTGCCGCTGCTCTTGGCAGTCACGATCAGGTGGGCGGCCGGACTGCCCAATTCATTCGAGCGTTTATAAACCTGTCCGTCACGCACAGCATAGTCCATGAAGAACTCGGCGAACCGCACGGTGGTGTTGGCATCCAGGTCGGCCGTGTCGCCCAAGGTGAAAGCAATTTCTTTTCCGTTGGAATTTGCTCCCGCGTAATTGAGGCCCGCGGACGTCGAACCGGCCGTAAACGCTGGATTCGGTGTCGCTGTGAACACCAGCCTATCGACTTTACCGTTCTCGCCGAAGCTCGATTGGTAAAAGCGCACGCCGTTGTAAACCAGCGGATCGTTCACCACGATTTCTTTGCTCTTCACATCCTGTCCGCCTTCGACCACGGCCAGCTTCGACCACCACTTTTTTGGTGTGCCGTCCTTATAGTTCTCTTGCCCGGCGGCATCACAGCGCAGTGCAAAGGGGAGTTGTCGCTTTGTGCCGTCGCGCAACTCAATCATGTTCGACGTCTGTCCCTCGTTCAGCGTGAGTTCTCCGCGCCAGCCAAACACGCCGTCGACGATCCAGCCAAAGAAGATCAGCAGCAGGCTGGCATGCACGATGTACACCGCCATCTCGGAGATGCGGTGCCGCTCGGCGAAAAGTCCAAAGTGATCTTCCCGCACCACGCGCTCCGGCTTCATACCAATCGAATGCAGCGCGCGTTCGGCGGCGACCAGTCCGCTCTCCTCATCGGCAATGGCAATCGCCTTTTGCGGATGGAGCGCGCGGCGAAATGTGGCATCTGGATATTTGTACGGCCGCGAGTAGAAGCGCCAGGCATTCGGAAAACGATCAATCGAAGCGGCGATGATGCACAGGCTGACCAGGATCATCAGGCCGATAAACCACCAGGCATGAAACACGTCGGTCAGGCCGGCCGCGTCGAGCAGGCGAAGCGCCTGTGGCGAATAAGCGCGTTGCATATCGTCGGGCTCGGTCATCGGGCGCTGCAAGATAACGGTGCCGGCGGCGGCCAGAATAACGACCAAAATCAGAAGAACCACACCCGTCTTAATTGAAGCGGCGGTTTGCCAGGCTTTGCGGGTTACTGTGCGGAAACTCACAGCCATGTTTCTCCCCCAATCAAGCCTTAGGGAATGCACGTTCCCCACCAAGTGGACAAGCAACGCTAAGCCATTGAAAGTAAATGTGTTGCGGAATTTTGTGGTCCCGTCATCTCCCCTTGAATCCGGGCTAAATCGCGCAGACCGGCTTTTTCAGTCGGAATTTCACCCATCACCAACACCCGGTGACAGGCATCACGTCCGAGCGTGACGCTGCCGGTTTTCGCCGCAGGCGCGCAGCCCCCCTCCACGTGCCTAATTTCGCCATGAAGAGATCCGTGTGATCTTGATCACAATTAGTGGTGATTCAAGCTACACGGCTACCAGGTCATTTGCGTTCGAATGAGATCAGTGCTGATGGGGAAATCCGATTAAGGTCCATGTCCATTTCGGCGGTGTGTGTTTCGCGCGTCCAGGAGTCAAGAGTTCTCGCATTCTTGCCATTCTGTCCGTGCTCGCGACTTGCGCCATTTCACCAATCCTATGTGGGAGAAATCCCATTGGGAAATGTTTTGTCAGGGACGATGATCGGTGGTTCCCGCAGCGGAGACTTTCTGGCACAATCAGTTAAGCCCATGTTGAAAATTTATACTCCGCCCCTAAAAGCGGCGACCGTCGTGCAAAGACGGCCACCGGAGAATCCCGTGACGAGCTTCCCCCCGTTCGCAATCCAACGTCAGCCTACACCCCTTGAGCGTCCCTGGAATCCAATCTCTTCGCGGTTAAACCGGACAGGTGGGATTTTCCTTGTCCTGAGTGTGGCTTTGTTCTGCCGACCCCAGCTTTTCGGCGCCGTGCATCCCGTCCCGCTCGACCCAAAAGCCGACGCCTCTACTTGCCTCCAGTGTCACGAAGACAAAACCAAAGGCAAGTCCGTGCACTCCGCCATCGCGATGGGATGCACGAGCTGTCACGAAATCCGGACCAACAAAGACGTAACCCACATCAAGCTCATCACCACGACGCCATACAAGCTTTGCCTCTCCTGCCACTCCGACAAGGATGCGAGTCAGATCAAAGGACACGTGCATCCGCCAGCGGTACGCGATTGCACCAAGTGCCACGACCCGCACGAGTCAGACAACAAGAATCAGTTGCTTAAGGCGACGAGCGGCGACAAGGGCAAGAACCTATGCCTCGACTGCCACAATCAGGGGCTGAACGTCCCGGCAAAAGGCAGTCGGCACGCCGCGCTCGACATGGGCTGTGATGCTTGCCACACTACCCACAAAACTGGGGCTGATTTGACTCCTGAGAACCGCTTCCATCTGACCAAGGCCGCCCCCGCGCTTTGCATTGATTGTCATGACCCGAAGGATGAAAGCCTGCAAAAAGCTCATCAGAACCAGCCTTTCGCCACCGCCGACTGCTTGGGTTGCCATGATCCTCACCAGTCGGATGCACCCAAGCTGATGGCAAAGTTTAGGCATCCCCCCTTTGCTGACAAGACTTGCGAGATATGCCACGCTGCACCCAAGAATGGAAAGGTTGTGCTGACGCAAGCCAACGTGAAAGAACTGTGCGTCACTTGCCATGACGACAAGGCCAAACTGATTGACTCTTCGAAAGTGCAGCACCCAGGAGCAGCGGGCGACTGCACCGACTGTCACAATCCACACGCCAGCGCCTACGCTGGATTGCCGAAGACCGATCCGGTAAACATCTGCCTCGGGTGCCACAACGACATCTCGGACCTGGCCAAGAAGCCCAACCATCACGAGCCGGTGTTCGGATTAGGGTGTGGCACCTGCCACGAACCCCACGGCGGCGACAACCCGAAGCTCCTGCGCGCGCAAGGAAACGTGAACAACTTGTGCTTGGAATGCCATAGCCCTGAAGGCAGGCAGCAGCCGCTCCCAGCGGAACATATGCTGACGATTTTCGATGGGAAAATAAAGCTTGACGAAGATTACTTCGTGAAAAATAAGTGTCCCCGCTTGCCATTGAAGTATGGTCTGGGCCATCCCGTCCCTCAGCACCCCGTTTTCGACGTGACGGATCCCACCAACGTGAGCAAGGTCAAGACTCGGCTGAACTGTTTGTCCTGCCACCAGCCTCATGCTTCGGCCAACGCCGGGCTGCTCATCAAGGATCAGCAGAACAATATGGCCTTTTGCGACAACTGCCACAAGAACAGAATTAACATGCGAGACGTTACATCGGGAAACTAGAAACTGGAGACTTCATATGAGCGCGCTTCTTTCCAAATCGAACGGGTATAAGGGGGCATTGGCAATCTTGATTTTGCTTGCCATCACTTTGGCTTTCCCGATCGCATTGCAGTGCAGCGACAAGAAGAAAAAGGCCGAGGCCGCTCCGCCGCCCGAGCCGCCAAAGCTCAATATTGATACTTCCAAGCTGGTTTGGCCCAATCCCCCAAATATCGCCCGGGTAAAGTGGCTAAATTACTACACTGGCATGAAGATCGATCGCGCTCCGGCGTCCGCCACCAAGAAGAAGCAGAGCTGGATGGACCGGGTTGCCGGCACCAAGCAGCAAGATAACACCGACAGGCTTAAGACTTTTCCCTGGCAGATGATCGGGCCCTATGGCGTCGCGATCGATTCCAAGGGATTGGTCTATGTGGCCGACCAGAAAGTGGGAGCGATCTTCATCGTCAACACGGAAACCCATGATGCCACGCTGATCAAGAACGGAGTTGACGCCCACTTCCAATGGATTAACGGTGTCGCCCTCGATGATAGCGATCGTCTTTTCGTCTCCGATGGCCAACTTCACCACGTGCTGGTCTTCAATTCGAAGCATCAGGTTGAAAATCAAATTGCAGAAGGGTTGATAGATCCCGTCGGCTTGGCGATCGATAACGAAAATCGCTTCCTTTATGTTGTCGATGAGCAGCAGGATCAGGTGATCGTCTACGATTCCGACTCTTTGAGAGAACTACGCCGAATCGGGACCGCGCCTGGGCCCGGCAAAAAGCACCAACTCACCGCGCCCGGCGATTTCGCCGCACCCACGAACGTCGCGCTGGATGCGGAGGGCAACGTTTATGTCACCGATACATTGAACAGCCGCGTCGAAATTTTCGACGCCGACGGCCAATTCATCAGCACCTTCGGGACGCCAGGCGATAGTCCCGGATACCTCTTCCGTCCCAAAGGCATCGCCATCGATTCCGACGGCCACATCTGGGTTGCCGATCAATCTCAAGATCGAGTGCAGGTCTTCAACCGGGAAGGCCAGCTCCTAACCTATATCGGCGACACTCACGCCAACAGTCCCGGGCAATTCAAAGCTCTGGTTGGCATCGCGATTGACAAGCAAAACCGCGTTTTCACAACCGAGCAATATCCTGGGCGCATGCAGGAGTTCCGCTACGTAACCGACGCCGAGGCGGCGGCAGAAAAAACCAAGCGCGAGAATGATCTCAAAGCCGCCGCCGAGGCTCGTCGGGCTGCCGCAGCTCCTGCCGCGGAGCAGAAGCCGACTGCGGCCCCCGATGCCAAGACTCCCGCTGCTACGCCCCCCAACTAGAAGGGGGGGATACCCACCCTCTTGCCCCGCGGTCTATTAGAATCATAGTCCTTTGAGTAAGTCTGCCCGCAAAATATTCAATCATAAGCACTTCGACTTAGTTCTAACAACCCATTTGCCGACTATTGGCTAGGCTCGATTTTGTGTTTCACGTTTTGGCTCGCCAAAATATTGCCGAATAAGGAGTTATATGTAAAATATTGAGCACGTGAGACTTAGCTGTTCAATCTTTAGCTCTTCCATTTTCCGGATTGGCACGCCCCATCGGACCACTTCCTTGGCCGACAGGATCCAGAAACGCAAAAAGCCCCCAATCACGGGCTCCCCAAGGTGCAATAGTCCGTTCGACAGCCGGGCTTCTTACGGCGATAGTCTATTTTAACTGCGGCGTGTCAAGGGTTCCAAGTTGTCTTTGTCCTCAGTCGCTGGGAGAGGTTGTTACCGCACTGTTGCAATTCGCAACACGCCTGTCGCCGCTCTTCTGTGGGTCTTTTCACCTGCCTCTGCGGCAGAAGACGCAACCTGGGAATGGTGAAGATTCCGCAGTGAGGGGCTCGCCGGTCGAACTCACTCATAGTAATCGATTTCTATTCAAGGAGTTAGAAGAGTAGCTCGTTCTGGCGATGGGCAATCGAAATTCGGTGACCTTCGTGCACAACAGGGAGTGGAGCTTCAGGACTCCAGCTGGTTCCTGAATGTTGAAGTTCCGGAAGTTGCAGTAAACAGCAATTTGAACCGAATCCATCATCCTTAAGGAGCTATATGAAACAGAGTCTGATTATCACACTCATGATCCTGTCGCTGGCAGTGTTCGCAATGGCTGGGACGGGACCCAGCGCGCCTCCGGGGCCAGGCACCCCCACGACCGACGTGTTGGGCGCTCACCTGAACTATGGCCGCGGCTGCGCAGCCTGTCACGCACCGCACAACGGCGCACAGGGTAACGGCGCCGATAAGTCCGGCGACCTGAAGGGCGGCACCTCGATTCTGTGGGGCCAGGACGTAGGCGCTCTGTATGGCGTTTCACTCCAGTTCGGCAGCACCAACGGCACGACTGGCTACCAGGAAGTTCTCCCGGCCTCGATGGCCGCTGGAACGCCTGACGTCAATGGTCTGCTCACCTGCCTTAGCTGCCATGATGGCAACTATGCAAAGGGCGCCATGATGCAGAACGCGGTCTATGAGACGCTGCCTTCTACGTATGGCACGTACAACACGGTCCCGACCCTGCTTGGAGCAGCGACCAGCGAAGGCTACCTCGCCACCCACCCGGTAGGCTTGAACGCCGCCATTGGCTGCGGCGCCCCGTGGAACTGGGACTGCACCAACAGCAATGGCAAAATCCTAATGAACGGCCCCCTGTCCAAGAATTTCGTGAACGACTATGGTTACTTCGTCAGCCCGGCCGCTTATAACGGCAACGCGATTGTGGTCTGCACCACCTGCCACAATCAGCACCTGATGAACGTTGTCCAGGTCACCACCAAGAACAGCGGCATGTCGATCGGCAACTATGGGACGATGTTCTTCATGGTTGGCCCTTACAGCCCGAACACCACAACAGCGCAAGCGAACTCGACAGCGCAGTTCTGCCGTCAATGCCACGGCGCGAATGCGAACGAGTTCTACGGCGCGAACCTCCCGACGGTGTTCTAATCTGTCGGTATCGAACCGTGGTTATGGAAACGAGGGGAGAGAGAAACAACTCTCCCCTTTTTTTTGAGGCAGTTCCCAGTTCCCAGTTCTCAGTTCTCAGTTGCCAGTTGCCAGTTCCTAGTTCCCAGTTTTAGAAGGAGGGTTTCGCTGAGAACTGAGAACCAGGAACTGAGAACTAAATCGAGGATGGCAATGCTACAGGAAATCTTAATTCCCCTGACTCTACTTGCTGCGGCGGCGTTGTCGGCTTCCCCACAACAGATGGCAGTCTCGCACGCGCGGACGACTTCCGCGACACCGGCGCCAGCGCCCTCGGAGACCATTGTGCCGAGCGACAAGCCAGTGGCCCGGGTCAACGGCTCGGTGCTTACCGACCGCGATCTTGTGCGCGAGGAGAATGCGATTTTTCCCTACGCGCGGCAGCACAACGGCCAGATTCCGCCCGCGATGGAGCCGCAGATTCGCGCCGGCGCGCTGAAGATGATCGTGTTCGAGGAATTGGTCTACCAGGATGCCGTGCGGCGCGGCGTGACCGTCCCTGCGGCAAAAGTACAGAAGGCCGAAGACGACTTCCGCGGCCAGTTCAATGACCCGAAGGAATACCGCCAGTTCCTGAACTCCGAATTCAAGGGCAGCGAAAGGCTACTGGGCCAGAAAATCCGGCGCTCGCTGATCATCGAGGCAGCTTTGAAAGCGCAGGTGGAGGACCGCTCTCGTGTGAGCGTGGCCGAAGCCCGCGCCTATTACGACAAGAACCCGGCCCGGTTTGAATATCCCGAGTCTTTTGCCTTTCAGACTATTTCTTTCCTTCCCCCAACCAACGCCACGCCCGACAACCTGAAAGAACTCCACAAACGCGCCGAGGACGGGCTGAAGAAGGCCAAAGCGACGAAGAACTACGAGCAGTTTGGCAGTCTGGCCGAGAGCATCTCCGAAGATGACTACCGGGTAATGATGGGAGACCACAAGTCGGTGGAGCGGGCGAAGCTTCCGCCGCGGATCGTCGAGACGCTGTTGGCCATGAAGCCGGGAGACGTGAGCGACATCATCCAGGTGGAGCAGGCTTACACCATCGTCCGGCTCATCCAGCACATTCCCGCCGGCAAGCGGAGCTTTGCCGACGCGAAAGATTCGCTGGAAAAGGAACTGCAGAAGCAAAAGGCCGAGGACCTACGTTCGGCGCTGGACAAGCGGCTGCGGAAAGTGGCGAAGGTGGAAGAAATGTAAGGGTCAGGTTTCAGAGTTTCAAAGGTTTCAAGGTTTCACAAGGACAGGTTTCAACGTTTCAGAGTTTCAAGGTTTTAGAGGAGCGGCTGGCAGGAGACGCCGGGGCCTGGAAACCTTGAAACTTTGCGACCTTGAAACCTTTTTTATGCGCCAAATGCCTTAAAAGCCTGATTCTCATTGGGTTATATGCCTCATCACGAGCCTTTTCCGGCCCTCAAGAATGGATCTAAGTATTTTATTATCATTGGCTTAACTCTGGTCCCGTTTTGGCTCGTCGCGTGCACCTCTCCGATGTAACAAACGTCTGGCGAAAGCTCCGGGTTGAGTTTCTGCGGGGAGGGGAAGGCCACCGGGAGCGGATGAGACGAGAACCGAAGCGGAAAGACAATCGATTCGGGAAGGGGTGCCAAGTGGCAGGTATGCTGAGAAAAACGAGCCGGACGCTGGGCGGGCTTGTGCTGACCGCCGTGCTGGCACCGTTTTCGTTGGCGCAGCTGCAAGTTGGCGACGTCAGCTCGACCATAAGCGGCATCGTCCAAGCCGGCTACAACGGAAACTACGGCAACGAGATCGACTCCGCTCACGATCTCAGCGTAGGCGGTTCGGGCACGCTCAACGGGTATTATTACAATCCGAATTTTATCTCCTTCACGGCTTCGCCCTACCTGAATCAGTCGCGCGACAACTCGGCTTATCAGTCCATCTCGAACGCGAGCGGTGTGGATTTCAACAGCGCTATCTTCAGCGGCAGCCACTTCCCCGGTTCGATCAGCTACGCCAAGGCCTATAACAGCGAAGGGAATTTTGGCATTCCCGGCATGGCGAACTACACGACCCATGGCGACAGCCAAACCTTTGGCATCGGCTGGGCCGAGTTGGTGCCGGGCTTGCCGACGCTCTCGGCCAATTTCCAGATGGCCAGCAGCGAGTACTCGATCTACGGAACGGATGCAAATGGGACCTCCGACTCACGCTCCTTCGCTCTCCGTTCCACGTACACGCTGGCCGGTTTTCGCCTGGGCGCATATTTTAACGACGGCAGTTCGCACTCCGAGGCACCAGAGGTCTTCGAAGGCTCATCGGAAACCGAAACCACGAACTCTGGCAGCCACGGATTTGGATTCACCGCCACGCACAGGCTGCCCCTGCACGGTAATTTCTCTGGAAGCTTCAATAGCTCCACTTTCGATACCAACATTGCCGAAGGCAGCTACGGCGGCACCATCGACACCACTAACGCCAGCGCCGGTTTTCAGCCCACGCAGAAATTTCAGTTTTCGGTCAGCACCGACTATTCCGATAATTTGACCGGCAGCCTTTACCAGGCCATCACCTCGACGGGTGGAATCGCGGTTCCGCCGCCGGAGCAGGCGAACCAGTCATCGCACGCCTTCGATCTGATCGGCAATGCGAGCTATACGATTCGGCCGAATCTGCAAGGCCTGGCCAGCGCGACCTATCGCCAGCAGTCTTTCCTGGGCAACAGCTACTCGGCGGAGTCTTATGGCGGAGGTCTAAATTATTGGCATACTCTGTTCGGCGGCAGTTTGACTGCCGCCCTTTCCTTGACCGACAACATGACGAGCACCTCGAGTGGGAACGAGCTCGGGTTCAGCGGCACCCTGAACTACAGCAGGCGATTCGAAGACGGTCGCTGGACGACGGGCGGATCTTTCAACTACTCCCAAAACGTACAGACGCTGCTCATCACCTACATGTCGTCGCAGTACAGCTACAGCGGCACCGTTGGCCACCGTTTCAACCGGTTCACTTGGAGCGCCGGCGCCGGCGTGAGCAAGACTGGCTTGACCGAGCCGGGTGGAATTACCAGCAGCAACGAACATTTTAACTCGGCCCTCAGCTATGGGAAGTGGCTCAGCCTGAACGGCACATACACGAAGTCGACGGGAAACGGAATCGAGAGCGGAGCTGGTGTGGTGATCACGCCCACTCCCGAGCCGGTTCTTTCCACCAACGACCTGCTTCTTTATGGCGGCAAGGGCTGGGGATTCGGCCTGGGCAGCTCTCCTATGCACCGCTTGACTGTGGGCGCAAGCTTCAGCAAGGCTGAAAGCAACAGCAACCTTGCCGGTGTTCTCTCGAACACGAACACGAAGATGATCAATACGCAGTTTCAATATCAATTTCGTAAAATGTATTTGACCGGCGGATACAGCAATTTAGTGCAAGGGTTTAGCTCGTCGGGCATGCCACCAGCGAATGTATCGGCGTTTTATATCGGCGTGTCGCGATGGATGAACTTCTTCTGAGGGGCGGCGGGGTCGTCACTGGTCGGAAACGGAAGTACGATGCGATTTTCGCTCAAGCGGAGTTCAATGTCGCTGAGTTGGTTCAGCCTGCGCGGCTTTCCCCTGAAGTCACGCGCCCTGACTTGCTTGGCGGCCGTTCTGCTGTTCGCCCTGCCGCTTTCGGCGAAGAAGACTCCGACTGTCGCTGAGCCCGGACCTCCGGACCTTTTGCTGGATGGCGGCCGTCGCCTCACGTTCGAGCGCACGTTCGGATCGGAACGCGAAGTCAAACCCAAGCGCGGCTTCTGGAACCGCGTGGTCGATGTCATCGCCGGCGAGCCCGAGTTCCACCAACTTGTTCGCCCGTACAGCGTTGTCACGGACTCCCGCGGGCGCATTGTCGTCACCGACCCGGGCGCGGGCGGCGTGCACATCTTCGACTTCGCCCAACAGAAATATAAGTTCATCGAGCGCCACGACAAAAGCAAAGACGCAATGCTCACACCGCAGTGCGTCGCAGTCGACGCTCAAGACAACATCTACGTCACCGATTCCGATAGCGGCAAGATCTTCGTCTTCAACTCCAGCGGGAAATATGAGCGCGCTATCGGCAGCCTGAAGGGCGGCGAGGGTTACTTCAAGCGCCCCACAGGCATCGCCATCGACTCGGCCGCGCAGCGCATCTACGTCACCGACACTCTGCGCGACCGTATTTACATGCTCGATATGCAGGGCAGCGTTTTGCAGAGTATCGGAAAACGCGGCGACGGTAATCTCGAGTTCAATCTGCCTACCGAACTCCGCCTCGATGGCGAGGACCTCATCGTCGTAGACACCATGAATTTCCGGGTTCAACTCCTCGGCCGCGACGGCTCCTTCCGATCTTCCATCGGCCAACTTGGCGACAGCAGCGGCGACCTGTTTCGCCCCAAGGGCCTCGCCGTGGACTCCGAGGACGATCTTTACATCGTCGAAGGCGCTTGGGGCATCGTCCAGGTTTTCGATCGCCAGGGCGATTTGCTTTACTACTTCGGCCATCGCGGCACCGGCCCGGGAGAATTCCAGCTTCCTGCCGGCGTCTTTATCGACCGCGACGACCGTATCTTCGTCGTCGATTCCTACAACCGGCGCATCCAGGTGTTTCGCTATTTCGGCCAGAAGAAACCGGCCAAGGCGGGCATGTGATGATGACGTCGACTCGCGCCCGTATCGCCGCCATCCCGATTCTCTTCGCCCTTCTCTTCTCCGCCGCACCCGTGCTTGCTCAAATCAGCGGGGACGTTATCGGAGTGCACGACCTTGGTCACGGCAGCAAGTCTCCCATCACCGGCGCCCGTCCCGATTTTTGCATGTATTGCCACGAACCTCATAACGGTGTGGGCGGCCGCACCCCGCTTTGGAACCAGAAGCTCACCGTGCAAAGTTACAGCTTGTATTCGAGCGACACCGAGGTCAACAGAGGCAAGCAGCCCGTCATGGGCGCCGATAGCAATCTCTGCCTCTCCTGCCACGACGGAACGGTCGCCCCCGGCACCACGGCTGCTTTCGGCAAGGTCACCATGTCGGGTTCGATGTACACCTACGACATTTTCGGCGCCAACCTGCAACCCTCGCACCCCATCACCCTTGCCTTGCCCCTCAAAGACAACATTGATCTGATTTCTTCGCTCGCATCCTCCGGAAAAACCGGAGACCCCGCCGGCGCCATTCAGCTTATCCAAGGCAACATCGAGTGCACGACCTGCCACAACCCCCACGTCCAGGCCAAAGATACTATCTCCCAGAATTTTCTCGTCCGTGACAGTTCGAGCGGCAAGATGTGCCTCGCCTGTCACGATCCCACACGGCAGATGGCGGGCAAGGTGAATCCACTTGCGAACTGGTCCACCAGTGCGCATGCGCTCCTACAAAATAAGATTACTCCCAACACGGGTCTAGGAAGTTACACGACCGTCGCACAGGACGCGTGCATTTCGTGCCATGCGCCGCACAATGCGCAGGGACCGGCACGATTACTTCGCGGGCAAAACGAACAGGATTGCATCGGCTGTCACAACGGCGGCACCAATATTTCTCCTGTTCCACCCAGTGTCTTCGCCGAGTACGCCGCTCCCAAGGTCGGACATCCATTCCCCACCACCACCACGCCGCACGATGCCGCCGAGAGCGTCTTGCTCAACAACAATCGTCATGCCACTTGCGTCGATTGCCACAACGGACACGGCTCAGCCCAGGTAAGCGTCTTCCCGCCTCCTCCTCAAATCCGCGTCTCTCAAAAAGACACTGCCGGCATCAGCGCTAACGACGGAATCACCGTCGTCAATCCCGTCGTCAACCAGTACGAAAATTGCTTCCGCTGCCACGGGACCAGCTCCGGCAAAGCCGTTCGTCCCATCTACGGATATCTCCCCGCGCGCGCGCCTTCCGCAGGCGACCCTCTCAACGTCATCCTGCAGTTCAGCATCACCGCCGGTTCCAGCCATCCCGTTACTCACATCAGCAACAGCACACTTCAGCAACCCAGCCTGCTGGCCAACATGCTCAATCTTGACGGTCTAACTCCGGGTCGCGCCATGGGTAATCAGATCTTCTGCACCGACTGCCATAACAGCGACGACAATCGCGAGTTCGGAGGCCCCGGACCCAACGGCCCCCACGGATCCAAATGGAGTCATATTCTCGAGCGCCGCTACGAATTCAGCCAGAGCATCGCCCCCGGTCAGCTCATCACGAACCTGTATCGCAATCCCGATCTCAGCGTGAACGGCCCCTACGCCATATGCGGCAAGTGCCACAACTTGAGTCTGCTCTCGAACGCCAAGTTCACCCAGCACACGAGCCACATTGATGCCGGTTTTACCTGTTCGGTTTGTCACAGCGCCCACGGCGTAGGAGGTTCCAATCCCAACATCAGCGGCCAGCGCCTCATCAACTTCGATGTCAACGTAGTCGGCCAAAACGGAGGCGCGCCGATCACCTACAACTACGCCAGCAATACCTGCGTTCTTGCCTGCCATGGAACCGCGCACAATGCCAACGGCTCCGTCACCGCCTATACGGCTCGTCCGATCGTCGGAGGTCCGCCCAAGAACTAAGTCAACCTCGCTCCTGAGGGCAGCCCTTCATGAACAACCTCCCCACTGCACCCGAAGCCGTGCCGTTGCCGGATCATCCAATCTCCGCTTCGTTCCCCGCCGCGCTCTTCCAGTCCATGCAACCCTCACTCGGGAACGCGTCGCCCAGTTCGCTCGCCAACTGGTGGAAAATCGCCGACATCGCTGTGCTTCTCAGTTGGATCGGCATCACCAACTTCACCCTCCGGTATCATGAAAAATGGGCCGACGAAGCCCAAGCCTGGCTCATCGCCCGCGACCTCGACCTCCGCACCATCTGGTTTCACGAACTCCGCTACGAAGGATCTCCCGGCCTTTGGCATACCATCCTCTGGATCGCGCAGCATGTCTTCCACGCCCCTTACGCCGTCATTGGCTACATCGGACTCGCAGGCGCTCTGGCAGGAGTCGTCGCTTTGCTTTATTTGTCTCCGTTTCCACGGCCGATCCGCTGGCTTATGGCATCCAGTTACTTCTTCATTTATCAGTACGCTGTCATCGCGCGATCCTATGTTCTCTTCCCGCTCTTTTGCCTGCTCGCCGCCCGACAGTATCGCGATGCGCGCCGCCCGCATCTCTTTGCCCTGACCTTGGTTCCAATGGCGATGGTAACCGCGCACGGCAGCCTCTTAGCTCTTGGTCTCGCCTTGGCCTTCGCCTTTCAATTTATGCGCCATTGGGCTCAGCACGACCGGAAAACTCGGGACTGCTTCCTGTTCTCGGCAGTAGGCGTTCTTTTGATGTACTTCCTCCTTTTCCTTGTCCTGCGTCCTCCGCCGGACGTTGAGGCAATCCATCAGAATTATTTCAACCAGTCCGTAATTGTCTCTCGCTCGCTTGAATGCATCGGCGGCGCTCTCGCGGATGAGAAGTGGATCTCATTGGCAATTCTCTGCGCCTTCGGCGTGTGGTGCTTCCGACAACGAGCGCTCGCGTCCTTTCTATTGCCTCTCGCATTGATGGTGGGCCTGTACGTCTATGTCAACGGTTGGCCCCATCAGCAAGGCACTGTATTTCTGGCCATTATGACTGGGATTGCCATCGCATGGCCAACCGAAGAGGTGCGAACTTCTTGGGGAAGCGCCGATTGGCTGGGCTATCGGATTTTGCTTGCGATCTTGTCAGCGACTTTGTTGTATCAAGCCTACGTCGCCTCCATTACGATCCGAAATGAAGTACGGCTTCCTTATTCGGGAGCGGAAGATATGGCGCGTTATCTCACGCCCGCCGTGGCTCAAGGCAAAATCATCTGTGGCTACCAATATGGCATGGTAGCCATCAACGCATATTTCGACCATAACGTCTTCTCGAATCTTCACAGGGCTTACTATCACCACTCCCTTTCGGAATTCGATCCACAAACTGTTTTTCATCAGATCCGCGCTTGCGGGGGAGATTACGTGGTCCTTCAGTGGTGGGACTCACCGGACGAAATCAAATTGGGGCGCGAACTCGAAGCTCCTATGTCCCGGTGGGGATACCTGCTCGACCACGCGTCCGATGGATACATGCTTACCAAAGCCGGATACACCTACCGCCAAATCTACCTCGCGTTTAAGAAGGTCCCTTCCGAGTACATCCCAGAGGAGTCACGACCAAAACCATGACGGGCTTCACAGCGACCGATGCTCTAGGAGTGATTAAGGCCTGCCTCGCCCTTTTTCCTTTTCTTCTCGCTCCGGGATACGTTGCAGGATGGATCTGCAATCTATTTGAGTTTCGGCAACGCCGCCCGATCTTCCAATTTACCGTCGCGATTCCTCTGACCATTGCCGTCTGCCCGATGTTGTCCTATCTGCTGTGGCGCTTCCTGTACCCGGCATTGTGGCTGTTCTTTATTGGCGCATTCGCCGGCTTGTGCTTTCATTTCTTACGCAGTTGCCTTCTATTGCGCAACACCCATTTACTTTCCTTTTTCCAGCGCAGGCCGACAAAGAACGTAGGGATCGCGCTGGCCGCGATGGTGTCTTGGGTCGTACTGGCCATCCTATCATTGGTAGATCTCCAAATCGGAGACAGGCTGTATCCGTCGTTTACGGCTTATGACCACTCTGTCCGCGTCGCATTTACGGCGGCAATCCTCCGTCATGTCCCGCCGAATAATCCCTTTTTTGTTAATCCTTCTATGCCGCTACGCTACCACTACTTGTGGCAGATGTTATGTGCCGTTCCAGCAAAGCTCTTCCAGCTACCTCCTCGCTATGCGGTCTATGCTGGCATTGTCTTTTCCGGACTCGGCATGATATGCACAATTGCGATCACGCTTAAATTCCTAATACATCCTCCAAAGGAAATTGCACGAATCGCTCTGATTGCCATTGGCCTGCTCTCGGTCAGTGGACTCGTCCTCGTACCTACGGTTTGGCTCGGCATCACGCAGCACCTTTGGGGACAAATGACGTGGTGGAACGAGGTTCAAATCACCACGTGGATTGATTCTCTACTATGGGTCCCCCACCACTTGGCGGCATTGATTGCGTGCATGGTTGGTTTTTTGTTACTCCGCCATCAGGCCGATCTTCACCGCGCCCACTCCCAATACTCTTCGATCTTCCCCGCCGTGATCGTCGCCGGATTCGCTTTCTCTGGCGCTACGGGCATGTCGGTTTATGTCACCTTTACCTTCGTGGTTGCCGTCGTCCTTTGGTCGTCACTGCTACTGGTTCGGAAAGCATGGTTGGAACTCGCGATGTTCGCCAGCGCCGGTTTGATCGCCCTTCTAGTGTCGGTCCCCTACCTCGCTAGCCTTCGCAGTCCGGGCGGCGGCGAGGGTTTTGCCCAATTGGCCTTGCGTCCTTTTCCGCTCGGAATCATTCTCGTCCAGCGAATCGGAATTCCCATCTCAAGCCCGCTCGCGCTCACGCTAGCGAACCTGATTCTGTTGCCCATCAACTACGCTAATGAGCTCGGATTCTTTTTCGCTGTCATCGCGATCCGCTTCTACCAATTCGCCCGCGGCCGGATCGCCACCAGCATGAACGAGATCATGGCTTGGACACTCGTTGCAAGCAGCTTCTTGGTCGGTACCTTCCTTCGATCGAGCACAATCAGCAACAACGACCTAGGCTGGAGATGTTTTCTTCCCGCACAGCTGGTTCTTTTGCTTTGGGGAGCAACCATGGTCAATGATTGGTGGTTCCACAGTACCTGCAGCGCGGCACAACCCATATCTCCTGCGTGGACTCGCGCGATGCTGGCAATCTTGCTTGTTGTCGGCTCACTTGGAACTACATATCAGCTTTTTATGCTGCGGTTCTTCCCAGTTCTCGTCGATCGCGGCATTCTTGCCGGGCCTAGCTGGGTGGATCCAAGGTCGGATTTCGGCAAGCGAGCGTATGCGCTCCGCTCGGCATACCATGCCATAAACGCAGCGCTGCCGGCCACCGATGTCGTGCAGGCCAATCCCAACGCGGCAAGCCTTATGCTTCACAATTTGTACTCTACGCATGACAGCGCCGCCGGGGATCAAGGATGTGGGGTGGCCTTTGGCGGTGATCCCGATCTGTGCGCCCAGCGCTTGCCAGACATATCCTCCATATTCGTCTTTCCCGATGATAGCTATGTGAAACCCACCTGCCAACAATACGGCATCAACGTCATTGTCGTCGAGAACACCGATAGCGTTTGGAGCGCTCCGAGGTCCTGGGTCTGGACCTGGCATGCAATATTCGCGAACGAGTATGTGCGTGTATTCGATTGTAATTCGGCTTCCGGAACGGTGCAGGAATGATGACGCCGCGGTCGTCACCGCTCCGCTTGACTTTTTACGAAAACCTCGCCAGCTTGTCCCGATAACAGAGGCTGAAGCGCGGGTCTGAACATCAGCAGCGCGGCCAGCGGCTGATTCCTTTCCAGCAACACAATGCCCGACTCATAAATAAGGGTCCGTCGCACAAGAGTCGCGTCCCTCCTGGGTAGCATAGAACTGACGGTCGAGGTCACCATATAAATCGTTGCGTCCGTCAATCGCGACTGGGTAATTCGGCGCATACCAGTTAAGAAACCCTCCCCAGCCGAGGCGGGTTGTAAAAGCAGCACTAGAGGAGGATTGCGCGGGATCGGAGAGTCATCTTGCAACCTCGTTCTAGCGGGCCCGCAGAGCGCTAGCGCGTTCGCGTGCTTGTTGGGCATCCCCGGGTCGTCCCTCACGTTCGTACAGGTTGGCGAGATAAAGCCAGTCATCATACCTGTCCGGACTCAACCGCAGGGTCTCTTCTTCGGACAACACCGCCTTCCTCAAATCGCCCAACGCACTCCAAGCGAGAGCTTGGCCGTGCGCCACGTTGGCAGAGAACGACTTGTCTCCGCTTGTTGCGGCCTGTGGAGGCAGGCTGCCAATAGCCCGTTCAAACGCATTCAAGGCCTCACGTGGCTGATGTGCATCAAGATCGGCGTACCCGAGCGAGAGCAGGGCAAAACTAGGGTCGGACGTGAGTTCGATCACGTGTTTCCAAGCGTCGATCTCGGAGGTCAGCTTTCCTTCTCGATGGTAGAGTGACGCCAGCGCGTACCACGTAGCCCCATTAGGCTCCAGTCCGGCTGCCACGCGATACTGGTGTTCGGCGTCGCGGGGATTGCCCTCTTCCTCAAATAGGTTTCCCCGCAGGAAGTGGACAAAGGCGCTGTCCTGGAAAATGGCCAGAGCCCTAGTCGTTGCCGAGAAGGCTTCGCCGTTTCGCCCCAGCGCGTGAAGCACAGCAGCCGCATTTGCCCATTGGTTGAATGCCTTGCTGCTAGTCTCCTGCGGGGTCAATAGCGGCAACGGAGCAGTCGCACAATCGATCTGCAACCGCTGAACCATGTTTTCCGTCTCTGGCCGACGCCGCAGGAATACTATCGAAACCTCATCGAGATACACCGGGCGCCAAGTGTTACTGACACAGAACTGGCGCAGCAACGGGAAAAACTGCAAAGCATCGTAACGCGCCAGGGGGATCATGATGGCATTGATGTCGTAACGTTCGGCTTCGATCTGCCATTCTGGCGAATCAGGTGGGGTTAGTTGCAACGTCCCATTGCGCTCGAAGAGCTCCGCCCCGAACGGGTCCCCCCGACCATCAATATAGTCGCGGTACTTGGGGCCCATCCGCCACGTGAAGTAGCCGCCTTCGCTGTAGGAGTTGAAAATCTGCCCTGGTATATTCTCGCGGTCGATGAAGGCAGCAGCGCCCTCGGGGAACCACCAACCTAGTCCTGTACCGAAAGAGGCTATGTCGGTGCTTCCCATATAGGCTCGATTGGTAACCAGGTCGCCCGACCAAACGCATACGAGAAGAACGATAAAGCAACAAGCACCGGTGGCGAGAATGGCCGGGGGCCTTGCGTCCTCGATCTTCCGTCGTAGACTGACAAGCGCAGACGTGAGAACCGATCCAGCAACGATAACTACAACGATGCTGAAGAGAACCTGAAGCCGTTGGTGACGAACGCCTAGGAAGGCCGCGCCGCATAACCAGACCGCAGCTCCGAGTTGCCGCCGGATTAGGGCAACCGGTACTGCGATCGCGGTCACAAGCAGGAGCACGACGAACGTATTTGGGCTGCGCAGCGACAGCCCGGAGACGAAGGTTATCCAGTCCAGTTTGGGTGCTGCCCACTCGATTATCTGCTGGGAGCGAGCCGTCATCGGCGTCATGAAATGCAGCGCAGTTGCGAACACTCTCCATCCCCAAGGGTTGACCAACGTGGCCCCAAGGGTGGCGAGGAACCAGGGCCACGCGCGCCGAAGGTGATCGATAGCCGACTGACGATGGTTTGGCCAGATCATCTCCAGGCACTCCAACAGAATATATCCGGCGATCAGACCCAATCCCGCAGTGAGGCCGAGATGGAGATTGGCCCATGCCATCATCATCAACGGCAACAGCCAGAGGCGGGCACATCCGGTCTCATATTGCTGCCAAAGCAACGAGAGAAAAGCCGCGAACAGCACCACGGTGAAGATTTCGGCGCGTGGCGTTGAGCGAAGAGCAATGCTGGGAATCGCCAAAATAGCGAGGACAGCGGTAATCATCGTCCCTCGTCGCAGGAGCAAGGCGGTAGTGCCAGCGCAGACGGCTGCTCCAAGACAGGAAAGGAGGGCGTAGTTTCCAATCCGATACACAAAATAGAAAAGGAGCCCCGATCCTACCGGATAGATCCAAGGCTGCCCATGCGCGGTGTAAGAGAAGACATCAGTCGAGGGGATCTGGTGATGTTGGACAACCCAGCGGCCCGTAGCCAACTGCCAGCCCAGATCCCAATCAGTTACGCTGCGAAGACCCGCGAGAAACGCATAGATGAGGGCGGTCAGATAAAGCGCGAAAAACAACCGTTGCTCGATGGTCTGCATCTTGAGTTTGCGGGGTCGGCCCTAAATGCGGTCTCACCTATCTCTTACAAACACGGCGGCAAGACGATCCTGGTAAACCATTGTAAAGCGCGGATCGTTCATCAGCAGTTTGACCAACGGTACTTGGCTCTGCAGAAGAACGACGCCAGCTTCATTCAAATACGGATCGGAAGCATAGGATGTCGCGCCGAACGCGGTAGAGTAAAAGAGTTGGTCCATTTCGTCGCCATATAAGTCGTTGCGTCCGTCAATCGCGACCGGATAATTTGGCGCGTACCAGGTGAGAAAACCTCCCCAGTCGAGGCTGTTATAAAGCGGGCCGGGCGCCGGATGCTGCCGCAGGTAATTAAGTGCCTTCACCGGATACATGCCACTGATCGCGCTGTCGAGCCCGCTCTGGTTGAAGTTGGCTCCGCCGCGCGCCATCAGCACCAGCGCGATGGCGACGAATGCGGCTACGGCCGATTTTTCAAGCCAAGTTTCGCTCGTGCGCCAGTCGCTCTCGGGCGCGGGAAAGTCGGCAATGACGGCCGCAGCTGACATGCAGATGAACCAGGAATCGCGCATCGTGCGGAACGACACCACGGCGGCTACGACCAGCAGCGCCAGCTGTAACGGATCGAGTTTCTTCCGCCAGCCGAGCGCAAAGAATCCCGCTCCCGTCAGCAGAAGTTGCACGTAATGACTTTCCGACCGGAAGTTGATTGCCTGCAACTCTTGAATCATCTTGTACGGAACTTGCGCTTTCGAGTACTCAAAGATCACCCGATAGAGATGAAACGTGTAAGGTCCGATGCAAATGGCAATCACGCAACCTGCAAAAATCGCACCCAGAGTTGCGCTTGGCAGCGTCGCGGGCAAAACGGAATTCGACTTGATTCCGAGATGCTCGGCAACAGACTGCGCGAGATTCACCGCAAACAGCAAGCCAACAAGGAATAATCCATACAGAAACTGTATGTGCAGGTTCGCCCATAGAACGAAAAGCAACGGAAGCCAGTACAGCGTTTCAACGCGCCCACTGCGCCTCGCCTCCAGGATCAGCGTGAGCGTGACAGCATACAGCGCCATCGAAAAGAACACTGGACGGGGCATCAGGTTATACAGGAATGCCGAACACGTGACGACGGAAAGCGTGCAAGCGTACCAGAATCGTCCCGAAAGACGTAGGGTCATCCAATAGATGCTATAGGCAACCGCCAGCGTCAGCAGGACTCCGTAAATCCCCATACCGACCAGGCCAAACCACTGGTAAGCGCGAGAGAGCAGGACTTCATATCCCCAGCTATAGGCGACCCAGGGGCGATCTGCCGCGGTGCGCGACAGGATTCCAGTGTGCGGAACGGCGAAGTGCTCCACGATCCAATCGCCAACCTTCAGATGCCACCAAATATCAAGATCGAGAACGCAGAACTTGATGTACAACGCGTGTCCCGCCACAACGGAGAGCAGACTGGCGAGGACGATCATCTGCACAAGCCTGCGCCGTAAGAAGGCGCGTAGTTCTTGCATCGCGCTCATGATTCTGCCGAACTCATGCACACACTCAGACGCATCATTCGGTGACGGTCAAGCCTGCGATAGTGATCGTAACCGGATTCGGTTGAGCAATGGTCGTTCCCTGGACCTTGACGTTATAGGTTCCGAGTTCCGGATTTGTTCCCGTCGAAGAAGAACCTCCACCGCCGCAAGCGTTGAACAGCACCAGCAGTAAGCACAAGCCCGCGAGCACCAGCCACAAACTGCGTTTACCTTGCAGTCGGTCGCGCCGTGAGAGCCCCCCGAGCAGAATGCCTGCAAGCGGCACAAGCGATACGAACGCGCAGTAGAGTTGCGTTTGAGCACCTCCACGCCGCAGTGAAGCCGCAGAGCCTGTCGGAACCGTGATGGTCAGCGAGAACGGCATCGCTTGTGATCCAGGAGTAATCGACGTTGGACTGAACGTGCACGAGGCTCCAGTTGGCAACGTGCTTTGCAGGCACGATAGCGTGATCGCCCTCCCAGGAGCGCCCGTGTTCGCGTTCAGCAGCATCGAATACGTAGCGGTTCCCCCCGGAGTCGTGGTTTGTGGCGTCGGATCAGCTGCAGACGGACTGATGACGATCAAAACCGATTCGGTGCCGATCGCACTCGAGAGAGCCTGTGAAACTGCCTCAATAGTCACTGTTGCCGGCGAAGGCACGTTGGCTGGTCCTGTGTAGTTGCCAGAGGTGTCGATCGTTCCGACTGTGGCGTTACCTCCGGTAACTCCATCAACTTGCCACGTCACGGCTGTGTTCGTGGTTCCGGTGACTGTCGCGATAAAGGTTTGCAAGTAGCCCGTGTAAACCTCACTGACCGCTGGATTGGTGCTCACAACAACATTGATTGCGTCTCCAGTGGGCACAATCGTCGCTTGCGCGGAACCGGAACTAGTATTGTCCACGACGGAAATCGCGGTGACCGTAACGGTAGCCGGATTCGGAATCGCTGCTGGAGCCTCGTAGAGTCCGCTCGTCGAGATCGTTCCGACGGTCGAGTTGCCGCCAACGACTCCGTTCACCTGCCACGTGACCGATGTATTGGTGGTTCCGGTCACCGTCGCGGTAAACTGCTCTTGCGTGCTGACCGCGACGTTGATTGGGTTCGGGGTAACCGTCACGAAGATTGACGGAACTAACTCGCGGATTCGTTCGTTGTCGGTATCGGCGATGAACAGGTCGCCCGCGGGGTTCGCGAACACGCCCGATGGAAAACTGAGTTGTGCGCTGGTCGATTGTCCGCCATCACCGGAAAATCCCGGATTGGTTGGCGTACCGGCTACCGTTTGAATGTTCCCCGTCGTGGCAACCACCTCACGGATTGCAGAGTTCTCGGTGTCCGCGATGAAGACGTCTCCCGAGAGATCGACATACACGCCGTACGGGGTGTCGAGTTCGGCGCTTGCGGCGGCACCGCCGTCACCGGCATAGCCGCGCTCGCCGGTTCCGGCTATGGTGTTCACGTTTCCGTTCGAAGCTGCCACCTCGCGAATGCGATTGTCGAAGGTATCGGCGATAAAAATGTCTTCGGAAGCGTCCACGAACACTCCCTGGGGAAAGTTGAGATTCGCGCTTGTGGCAGGCCCTCCATCACCGCACGGCGCAGAGTCCTCAGTACATTGCACATAATCTCCTGCCACTGTGGAAATGTTGCCGCTCGAGGCTGCGACCTCGCGGATCACGAAATCGCCGCTATCCGTGATAAAGATGTTTCCCGCGCCGTCGACGAAGACGCCATTCGGAGTGTTTAGCTCAGCGTTGATAGCAGCTCCGCCATCCCCGCAGGTTGTCGGGGTATCAGGATTACAGAGCATGCCATTGCCAGCGACAGTTGCGATGTCGCCAGCCGCGATGTTGACTGTCGCAACGGTGATTGCCGCTCCACCCGGCGCGTTGGGGTTGACGGCGCGGATGACGTTGTTTTGCGTATCGGCAATGTAGATGTTGCCCGAGCTGTCAACGAACACTCCTCCGGGATTGCAGAGTTGCGCGCTGGTCGCGGCTCCGCCGTCACCAGTGTATTCGCACGGATTGAGCAACGCGGACACATAGTACGAGCCAGCTACAGTCTGAATGTCGCCGGGTTGGATGGTAACTCCAGCGATCGAGATGGCCGTCGTGCCAGTATTCACGACTCGAATCAATGAGTTGGAAGTATCGGCAATGTAAATGTTTCCAGCGCTATCCGTCGCGACGCTTCCCGGGGTATACAGCTCGGCATCCAGGGCGGGATCGCCATCGCCGGAGTAAGCCAGGGTGTTGTTTCCAATGGTTGTTTGAATCACGGGGCTCGATGCCGCTGCCACTTCGCGAATTACGAAGTTGTCCGTATCCGCGATGAAGATATCTCCACTGCCGTCCACATTTACGCCGGATGGGTAATTCAAAAGAGCGCTATTGGCAGCCGTTCCATTCGGCGAATACCCGGAGCTTCCAACCGTTCCAACAGTGGCGCTGATGTTGACGCTAGCGACCACACTCGACGCCGGTACTTCACCAATTACAAAATCATCTGTATCGGCGATGAAAAGATTTCCCGAGCCGTCAACGAAGACTCCGCCGGGCAAGCAGAGCTCGGCACTCAGAGCAGGGCCTCCGTAGCCAGAGTTTCCAGTCAGGTATCCGCACGAGGCGCCATCCTCCGATACGTAGTATGTACCGGCCACGGTTTCGATGTAGCCTGCGGGGATTGAAACTCCGTTGACAACTACAGCGGCTGCTCCCGTGTTCACGACGCGGATCAGATTGTTGTCGGTATCGGCGACGAAGATGTTGCCTGAGGCAACGAACACGCCTTGAGGTTCATCGAGCGTCGCGCTGGTGGCAGGTCCGTTGTCGCCAGAATACCCGCACGAAACCCCGGCGCTACCCGCAACAGTGGTGATGATGCCGCCGCTCACCTCACGGATGAGGCAGTTATCAGTATCTGCGATAAAAATGTTTCCCGAGCCGTCGACAAAAACACCGTAAGGATCATAGAGCTGCGCGCTGGTCGCGGGCCCGCCGTCTCCCGAATAACCGCAAGGATTCGGAATCGCGGCGTTACCCGCAACGGTGGTGATGGTTCCGCCGCTCACTTCACGGATCAGGCAGTTATCGGTATCTGCGATAAAAATGTTTCCCGAGCCGTCGACAAAAACGCTTTCAGGCTTGTTGAGTGTGGCTCTGGTCGCCGGCCCGCCATCACCCGAGTAGCCCGAAGTCCCGTTCCCCGCTACCACGGCCAAGTTGCCGGAGCTATCGATTTCGAAGACACGGCTTGAGAAGGAATCCGCGATGTAAGTGTTTCCCGAAGAATCGAAGGCGATGCTGCCGGGATAGCCGATGCTCGAATTGAGAGCGGTCAGATTATTCGGGCCGCCTCCGGCAAGGGTGCTGATGGCATACTGCGCGACCAAGGCCTGAGGCGCGAGCAGGACGAGTGCGAGTACTAGTTTCAATATTTTGGGGGAGCGCATGGTCATTTCACCTCCCGCGCGGAGATGCGGTCCAGACGGACCACGGTCGTGGTTTTACCTGGCGCTCTGCGCTCGGCGCGGACGGGGTTCTCTAGCTCGAGGATGAATCGTGGTCGCACTCCTCGTTGCCACTGCTGGTAATCGACGCGGCTGATGCTGAATTCCTCGATCGCAATAGTCGAAGCATTCGCGGGAATGGTAAGAGCACAGATCTTCGAATCTCCGGTCGCCGGATGGGAGAAATCCCAAAGAGTGATTCGCCGGATTGAAAGGTCTGACGATCCATGGTTCACAAGATGGATCCGCATCCGGATCTGAGCCTGAGAACCCCGGACCACATGTCGCAAAAGTGTATAGGAGCCAGTGACAACGGGTGTGCTGCTGGCACTCGTAAACTGCACGAAGAGGAGTATGAGCGCGACAATTGGCCATCCCTGTCTGCAGAACTTGCGTGATATCGACTTTGACGGTGAAAACCTGGTGCAGTGCATCTCTACCTACCTTCCTTGCCCGTGTCGAGTCCTAGCGTTGAAATTGAATGTTGAGCTGCCGGCTCGGGAGTGCCTCGGCCCCACCCCGGTCACCAACCACGCACCAGCAATGCAATCGAACCCTGGCATTGTATTGTGCCGCGGCTTTGTCTTGACGAAAAGGCAATTGTGCGACCGATTTCATCGCATTTGTAAACGCAACATTTATATATAGTTAGCCTAGTTTCACAGACAGAAGGAGCTAGCAGCTCTGGGGTAAAATGCGCGGTCAGCTGAGGGAAAAGCCGCGACTTCGTTGCCAGCACTCCCGCATCCCAAACCGTGACAATTCCTAGTCGAACATCCGCCAGTTACACAAGGTTGGTGCGTTGTCGTAGGGCAGGGCTAGGCGGAGCTCCTGGTCGGCAGCAGGCGGGTCGTAGCGATGCAATAGAAAACCGTAATTGAGATGTAAAAGCCTGTCCTGTGGGTTTTGCAAGATGGCCCACTGATAGTCGGCCACTATTTCCGGGTAATTGGCGGTTCCTTCGGCCTCGCTCTTAACCCGTAAAAGTTCCTCGGAGTGATTTAACTGGTTTGTAAACGGAGGCCGCTCCAGCTTTGCGAGAACCAAGCCCGCGACGCGTAAACGATCGTAAGGCGTAAAGGCAAGGCGCCGCTCGCATTCTTCCTGAGAAATCACGTCCGCGCTCACTGCGTCGCGCCGCAAATCGGCTGGCATCATGCTCTCAATCTGGCCGAAGAGGGCACGGGCAAGCACGTAGTTCCCACGTGGATTCATGTGCACGTGTTCGTAGAAGAGTTCGCTGCCCGGAACCTCATGTGCACTTTCGCCAGCAAATACAGCCGCTGCATCCACAAGGCCGACGTCCGGATCAGTTTTCGCGAGGGCACGAATAACTTCGTTCAATCTGCTATCTGCGCGAAAGCGGAGCGTATCTAGATCCTGAGCGAGCACGAATCTTTGTTTGGCTCCCACAAAATCACCGAGAGCCCACAGAGAGCGAGCAATGCGAAACTGAAGTTCGGCATACTGAGGATCGATCTCTTCCGCCGAATGGTATAGCTTCAGGGCCTCAGCGTACGATCCAGCGCTCTCAAGATCCGCTCCGCGCTTGACGAACCCATTCCATGAACGCAACTCATCGTCTCGAATGCCTTCGCGATGCAGGGAAGCGAAAGGAGCACAATCCTTGAGGTTCGTGGCTACTGTGCTGATCACGACCTGGGCCCCCGAACGGTGAGCAACTGCGACCATATCGCGCAAGTTGGCCGCGAAATTCTCGTACACGGGCCTCATCTGTAAGGAGTCGGCGCGGACTTGCCGGTCTAGAAACATCTCCATACCGCGCCACCCGGGTGTGTTTTTCTCGCTCGCGCTATTGATCTTTCCGACAAGCTGACCCACCCTGGTGGAATTGAAAAAAATTCGGGCGCGAATGGCTGGAAGACTCAAGTCCAATGGTGTCAACACTGTTCCTGGCCCAAAAGGTCCGACAACTTCCGTGTTACCAGCGTAAATGACAAAAAGGTCGGGCTGGCAGTGCACCAAGTCCTCGACCATGGGCAGCAGCGCATGCGAGTTGATAGCAGTGATGCCGGTGTTGATAACCTCGAACTTTGCGGAGGGATAGCGTTTCTGGAGCATCATCTCCAGGTATCGGCCAAATCCGTAGCTAGGATCCGGATCCCCAAAGGCGACCGACTCGCCTAAAACGAAGATCCTGTAGGTTCCCGGCGCTTTTCTTGCGGGAATCACGAACGGCCGAGGTGCCCGTGACATGCCCGGTGGGAAAAAGGGCACCGAGAAAAATGGGTTGTCGCAATAAGCAGGGCGCCCATCATCTGTGCAGGGCAGCGTGGCGGCGGTTGACGACCCAACCCCGCAGACGCGCAGCACCACCTCCGCGACCACGAGCAGCAGCGTGGGGACCAGAACGGTCGTCGCCGCGACAGCCAACCAGCGCCGCCAGCGAACACCACCATCAAGCCGCTGTGCTTCCTTCGTGATTTGCGGTCTTGCAGCTACGGTCATCGTTTTGGGCGACGCCAGTGCGCTCTCACCAGAGGAGTAAGAAGGCAATCATCATGCCAAGAATGCAGTATGCTAAGTGCTTGAAGGAAAAGCATTCAGCGGCACTTCGGACGGGCTCATACGACAGGGTAAGAGCCAAAACACACGCCGGGTGAGGAAAATGCCCGACTTCAGGAGCGAATCGCTGCCGTGCGCACGTCATTCACAAAACTTGAAATTCAGAAATTTCCATACATCATCTGCGCCGTGCTGGTCCCACGTGACAGGGTGACGATCAGGACGAAAAGCAGGGCAAGCACATAGAGCGGCGAGAGCCAGAACCAGCGCCAACGAGCCAGTAGCGCCATCATTCCGGTCGGCACATCTACTTGCGGAACTTCAGCATCTAGGGCGTCAGTCGAAGCGCGTTTGAGGTTGTCGATTAAGAGCAGCGTAATCGTGTAGCCCACGGCTAGCGCGAGAACCAGCCAGTACAGGCCCCCGGTCAAAAGGTGGGTTCCATAAGTCGCCGGCGACAGAATCGCCGCCAGCATCTGACGGGTCTGGTTGAGAGAGTTGGCACGGAAAAAAATCCATCCTAGATTCACGAGAGTGATGGTGAAAAACCATGAGAGTGCAGTCCACGGGATTCTGGGCGGCGTCCAATCAAACCTGCGCTGCAACCCTTCCACTTGGCGGTGCAAAAGAAGAAGCAATCCGTGATAGGCGCCCCACAAGAGGAAAAGGATGCTTGCCTTGTGCCACAATCCGAACAAAACCATGGCTATCATCAAACTCAGATTTCGCCACCACGCTTCACGGCGCAAGCGCATCAACGGGAAGAAAACGTAATCGCGAATCCAGAACGATAGCGACATGTGCCAGCGCGTCCAGAAAATCGATGCGCTAGTCGATCCAAATGGCCGAGCAAAGTTTTCGGGGATGCTGAAACCTAGCGCCTGAGCTGCGCCGATGGCGATGTGCGAGTACCCGGCGAAGTCAAAGAAGAGCTGCAGGCCGTAGCCGAACGCGAGGCACCAGACGTCCGGACCGCTCCAATTAGAAACGCGATCGAAGCCGGAAGCGATGCCGTCACCAGCCAGAATTCCCTGTCCCAGCAGTTTGGCCACTTGCATCATGAGCACGCCGGTTGCGATGCGTTGTAACCCGCGTCCGATTTCGTCCCGGCGCAGAGCGCTCTCGGAGCGAAATTGCGGAAGCATTTCGGACATGCGGCAGACTGGTCCGGAGATCGTCACCGGAAAGAAGACCATGTAGAGCGCAAATTCGAAGAAGGATGCGTTGACCTCCTCGCCCTGGTAAAGGTCAAACAGGTAGCTCATGGCCTGGAAAGTCCAAAACGATATGCCCAGGGGCAATGCGACGTGTGCGAACCGCTGCAACGACGAAAAAGGCTGGTGAACTGCGGCTTCCGGAAGGTACTTGAAGGTACTCAACAGCAGCAGATTCAGAAGAATCCCGATGGACAGCGTAAGTCCGAAGCGCTTCCGCCGCAGCCATTCCCCCACCAGGTAGTTCATCACCGTTGAGGTGAGAAGAACGGCCGCGAACCAGGCTCCCCAGCTGACGTAGAGCATGTAGCTGGCAATCAGAAGAGTCGCTTGCCTTATTCTTTGCGAGCGGACCTTCGTGAAGATTGCAAGGCACAGCAGGAACGCCAGCGTATACGAGATGATCAGGAACAACATTCCTCCGTTATGCTTTGAAATCCTTGGCGTTTGAAATCGAACCACCGGCCGGAATCAGGCGGAATCTCTCCCGACGCCAGTCAACAAGAATAATTGGGGGCGCACGATGCTACAAGAACCCTCGATGTCATCCACTACAATAGCGTGTGGTGCGATACCAAAATCTCGTCGAGGCGCTCAATGCAGCTCCAGGCGACCGTCCTTTCATTTCGGCATGGGTGAACGAGGATGAGCAGGAGACCGTAACATTTGCCGAGTTCCGCCGCCGCGCTCGCGTACAGGCCGGAGCGCTCCGGTCGCATAGCGTGAACGGTGGTGATCGGGTGATCATTATCATGCCGCAGGGCATTCCGGCGATGACGGTCTTCGCCGGAGCGATGATCCTCGGCGCGGCTCCGGCGTTCATCGCCTACCCCAATGACAAGGTTGAGCCTTCCAAATACCGCTCGGGGCTGGCAGGCGTTACGGCAAACCTCAAAGCCAGGCTAGTCGTCATCGACACGGAGTTTCCAGAAGAGATGCTCGGCCATGTATCGCTCAGTGAAGAGACAAGACTGCTTCACGCTGGCGATGGCAGGGTCCCCGGTAGAGAGGAAGAACTCCCTGATGCCAAAGATCAAGCCGATCACGTGGCGTTCATTCAGCATTCAGCCGGCACAACCGGACTGCAGAAGGGAGTGGCGCTGACCCACTCCGCAGTAATGCGCCAAGTGGAACATCTGGTGCAAGCGCTGGAAATTAACGACGCAACGGACCGCGTTTACAGCTGGCTGCCTCTATACCATGACATGGGACTGATCGCCTGCTTCATGCTGCCCATGGCCTGCCACATCCCCGTCGTGATGCAGTCCCCGATCGACTGGGTGATGCATCCTGAAACCATGTTGCAGGTGATCAGCGAGCATAAATGCACGCTCGCGTGGTTGCCTAACTTCGCTTTTCAATTTGTTCCCCGCCGCACGCGGCCCAACCGCCGCACGCAGTATGACCTGTCTTCGGTTCGGGCGCTGATCAATTGTTCTGAGCCAGTCCGGACGAGCAGCATGCAGGAATTCCAGAACGCATTCGCCGCCACGGGACTAAAGGCCGGGGCTTTGCAAAGCTCCTACGCCATGGCCGAAAACGTCTTTGCGGTAACGCAGTCGGACATCGGTCGCTCTTCCGGCCCCACGCGCATTTGGGCCGATGGTAGGCAGTTTCGGAACTCGCATCGCGTGGTACAGGTCGTGGAAGGAAGCGCTGGTTCAGTTTCTTTCACGTCGTCTGGTCGTTTACTGCCCAATCACGAGATCCGCATCGTGTCAGATTCGAGCGCTCCGCTCGGAGAAGGCCAGGCGGGCGAAGTTCTCATCAAGAGCGACTGTTTGTTTGACGGTTATTACAACCGTCCCGACCTCACGGCAAAGGCGATTGTGGGTGGCTGGTACCACACAGGCGACCTTGGCTTTTGCTTGGATGGGGAACTTTATGTGGTCGGACGAAAGAAAGACCTCATCATTGTGGGCGGCGAAAACCTTTACCCGCAGGATATTGAAGAAATCGCTGCCGCCCACCGCGCCGTTCACGATGGCCGGGTAATCGCGACAGGCGTGTACAATCCGGATCTGGGAACAGAGGAAATCATCATCGTGGCTGAGGTGGAAAGCGAGGACCTGCTCGCCAATACTGTCGAGATCGAGCGGGAGATTCGCAGTCAGGTCACGGCAGGCTTGGGAGTAACTGTTGCAACAGTTTATTTGAAACCACCAAAATGGATCGTGAAGAGCACCGCCGGAAAACCAGCGCGCTCCGCCACCCTCGAGAAGTTGCAGAAAGAACATCCGGAACTCAACGTATAGCAGAATTGCTGAGCCATATCTGAGACGCAAGCGGACGACTTTACGGAGAGAGAATTGAAATGACGGAAGAAGCAAAGCAGATGATCGAACATATCCTTCGGCGAATTCGCAAGCCGACGCTGGTTATCGACGAAAATACGCCACTCGTTTCTTCCGGATTGGTGGACTCGATGGCACTCGGAGACGTGGTGCTAAAGCTCGAAGACCTGACCAATACGCGCATCCCCCCCGGGGCTGCGAAGCCGAAAGATATGGATACGGTCGCCAAGATGTTCGCGACCGCCGAGCGCGTAGGGAAACCACGCAAATAGACAGTGAGGCAGGTAGCGCGGAGCACTTGCTTACTGCCGCATGTTTCGAAATGGACGCGGAAAACTGCAGATCCCACGCGCTGCTCGAAAGATTCCATTTGTGGCAGGAGAAATCTTCTTGGAGCTGGCGCGCACAGGTTCAGCAGTGCGAGGCGAGACAGGGTCATTGATGATTTGCCGTAGATCCAATCGTCGCGTCCCCCTTCAGGTTCATCTGTATCGGAAGAGAGTAACCTCTGCTGTGAAACTTAGAATGACCCACACTAATTCGTTAGACGGTTAACAATGCGATAATTCAGAATTCACTTTGATATCGATAGCTGAGATTTGTAACAAACCGGCGTATTAAACAGGGCAGCGGTAAAAACGGCACGCCTCGACCGGGATCAGGACGCGAAATGTACAACGGCAGGCTAATCATTCTGAACAAAGTGATTGAGGGCCTGCATCAGAAGCCGATGATTCTGTGCGGAATTCTGCTCATCGCGACTCTGCTGCTGTATGCCCCGGTTGCGCATCACGACTTTATCGGCCTCGACGACAACCTTTACATAACGGAAAACGCCCATGTACGCACAGGCTTGAATCTCGCCAATATAGACTGGGCTTTTACCCATTCCTACTTGGGAAACTGGAATCCGGTCGCGTGGATCTCGCACATGACCGATTGCCAGCTCTTTGGCCTCAAGCCTGGGCCGCATCACTGCGTCAATCTGTTGCTGCACGCAGCCAATGTCCTGCTACTGTTCACGCTGCTGCGGCTGGCCACCGGCGCGGTGTGGCGCAGCTTCTTTGTCGCCGTGCTCTTCGCGGTTCACCCCCTGAATGTCGAGACTGTCGCATGGGTCGCCGAGCGAAAGAGCCTGCTCAGTGCGTTCTTCTCTCTGCTGACCGTCGCCGCCTATGGCTGGTATGCAAAACATCCCGGCTTGCAGCGATACCTTGCCATCACTGCCGCATTCGCGCTGGCGCTGATGTCAAAGCCGATGGCCGTGACCCTGCCTGTGGTGCTGCTGCTTGTTGATTACTGGCCCATGCAGCGCTTCGAGGAACTTCGGTTTGCGCAACGGTTGGTGCGGTTGGTGCCGGAAAAGCTTCCGCTTCTGCTGATGAGCGCCGCAAGCGCCTATATGACGATATCGCCGCAGCGTGCAAACGGCACGCTGACCTCGCTGTCGGCGGTACCGCTCAGAGTGCGGCTTGAGAGTGCGGCCCATTCTTATCTCATCTACATAGGTAAGCTCTTCTGGCCTGCGAAGCTCGCCGTCCTCTATCCCGCAACCGCCGACAACATGGGTTCACTGCCGCTGATGCAGGTAGTCACTTCGATTTCCATTCTGATAGGCATCACCGCGGCAGCACTGTTTCTCTACCGCATGCGCTACTTTCTCACGGGATGGTTGTCATTCCTTGTAGTTCTACTTCCCGTAATCGGCATCGTTCAGTTCCATCAGCTCGCCATCGCCGACCGCTTTACCTATGTTCCGTTTATCGGATTGTTCGTTGTTGGGGTCTGGGGGGTGTCGGACGTTGCGGAGAAAGCGAAGATTGACCATCTAATCCCGGCGATTGCGGCACTCGGCGTGGCTGTGGTTCTCACTGTTGCGAGCAGCCGATACTTACAGTACTGGCAGAATGAGGTAACCCTGCTCACGCGGGCCCACAACCTTGCTTCTCGCCCCGATTCAGTGATCGAAGGCGCTCTTGCCGATGGGCTGAAGGCTGCGGGCCGAACCGACGAAGCCCTGGGACACTATCAACAGGCCTGCGCGCTTGACTCTAATGATCCGCTGTGTCACTACAACATTGGGCAAATTCTATTTCATAGAAATCAGTTCGATCAGGCGATCGCGGAGTGTCACGACGCAGCTCGCCTGACAAACATCATTACCGTACCGCTGTCTGTCAATTGCCTTGTTCAATCCGGTATTTTGATGGCGAACATGGGTAATTTTGAGGCTGCCGACAGGGAATTTGCCGCCGCTTTGAACTTTGATCCTGGCAATCAACCCGCATTGCAGTTCCGCGAGTGGAATCTTCGCCGCATGCGGGGTGCAGGCCGGTAGCTCCTCTGCTTAGCCAAACATAGTGGCGGTTCTCGGTTTACCCATGTGAGGCGGCCGGGTTCTGTGCGGTCGCACCTTGCCTTCACCCCCTGTCGCTATATTACGGATTGTAACGGGTCCGTCGGCAAATCGATGACGCGCATTCGAAACGAGCAAGTCGGCACTTTTTTACCGGGCTCCGCTGCTGTCCCACTGGGCAAGCGCCTGCTTGCGTAGCGACCATGCGGTAGCGTTATTGGGATCGATCTGCAGCGCCCCTGCGAATTCCATCTCCGCAGTTCTGTAGTCTCTTAATTCCATGAGGATCTGGCCCGAATTGATCAAGCAAGAGAGCGCCATGTCCCGGCTGTCAGTAGAACGTCCGGCAAGTTGGTACTGTTCCAGAGCTTCTTGTAGCTGGTGTTCTGTAAAAAGGATTTCGGCCATATCGTAATGACAATCCGCGAAACTCGGCAGTAGCTTGCAAGCCTCACGGTAATGCGGAAGGGCCTCATCTACCCGGTGACCAGAGACCAGTGCGTCGGCAAGAGACTCTTCAAGCATCCAATCGGGTTTGCCAGCCACCATGCACGCTCGCTCGGCTAAGCTCACGCCGTTTTGCCAATACTGTAGGTAGCGGTGGGTGGCGACCGACAAGGCAAGGATTAGGCACAGCGCGGTAACGGCTGGAATGGCCTGATTCACGGCAGTCGCCGACGCTACATCATGCAAGCCCCATACAAGCATGATAAACAGGCCGATGCAGGGAACGTACGTATAACGATCCGCCATCGCTTGATGCCCGACTTGAACAATTCCAATGACCGGTATCAGTGTTGTGATAAATAGCAACCAGCCCGTCATAAGGTAGCGAGCGTGGTGCGAGCACAATACGGCCACCGTGATCGCCAACAGCGCAATGGCCGCCGCGATCACCTCGAACGCAGGCAATGAATGTTGGGACAGTGGATAAAGGACGGCAAGCCTTGCAGGCCACAACGTTTTGCCAATGTAGGCAACGTAAGAGAGGACGGCATTCTCGAGACGCACCGAGAGCGGCACGATGGATGTGCTCACCATCGCCCCGCCCGAGCGCTGCGCGATCATCGTAATGGCGCAACTGGCCGCAGTCATCAACAGCAGCGGTAGCTTCTCCACTGACAAGCGTAGCCACCTGCGCTCAAACGTTAGATCCTCGTGCCGCTGCAAAGGCCAGTAGTCAAAAAGGAGCAAAACCAGCGGTAGGGTCACCGCCATGGGTTTGGCCATTAGAGCAAGTGAGAATCCGGCGGCGATGGCAAGATATCTATTCCATCTGGGCCGGCGAGCATACCACCCATAAGCGCCAACCGTAACTAAGCAGAAAAACATGCTCAGCAGGCTTTTTCTCTCCGCCACCCAGGCAACGGTTTCTACATTCAGCGGGTGCACGGCGAACAGTGCAGCCACAAGAAAACTACGCCAGACGGCAGCGGTAGCTTTTTGCAGCAAAAAAAATAACAGCAAGACATTGGCAGCATGGAGACAGAGGTTAACTAGGTGGTGAGCTCCAGAATTCAGGCCAAACACTTGACAATCCGCCATGTGGGAAAGCCATGTGAGCGGATGCCAGTTGGCCTCGTGAAAGGTCGTAAAGGCCCAGACTGCGTTGTCAAAATTCAACCCTGTGCGAACATGGAGGTTTTTGGTGACGTACGCACTGTCATCGTACTCAAGGAATGCATGATGTGTTACGGGAGCGTACAACAACAGCGTGGCAGCTACGAGTAAAGCCCCAAGCAGAGCGGGCTTTTGGCGCAATTCCGCTAGCAAGTGCTGCTCAACAGGGGCCACTGCTTCTTGCATGCAGAAGTTTCCGTCCATCGCCGGATACGTCGGCATCGATGTCCTCCCGCACTTAATAAAGAGTCCGGCACCCGAAAGATCTCCTGTTTCCCAAACACGTACCCGGAGAGGTACCGGACGAAATGGCGGCGCCCGATTCCAATGACTTGAAGTTGGACTGACAATGCAGGATACCAATACTCACCGCACCCTGCCTCATAGCTGGGAAGAGGGTATAGGGAGCCGAGTCTTTGCGTTACTTCTGGGGTCACACAACGGTGTGAGCGAGATCACATCCGCTCCCGCTCCCGTTCCTTCAGCATAAGCTCGACGCTATCAAACCTATCCCTTTCTGCACCCAAATCAATTATATGCAAGGTGAATCTACAAGGGCCGTACATTTGGAAAGGCAAAGTGGTAATAAAGGGGGAGCAGCGGGCCCGAGTGCTCGATGGGCGCGAATCGGGGTGTTGCTGTTAGGTTTCGTCGTACCTCAGATATTACTCTATGGCCCGTCACTGACGGGCACCAAGGTACTGTTGCCGTTGGATCTTCTGTTTGCGGAGGGACGCTACGTTTCGCCGTCGGCAAATCTTGCAGTTCCAGTTGGTAGCAACTTCGCGTTGCTAGACGAGGTGGTATTAGGAATACCCACGTTGGAATATGCCGCTAAGGAACTACGAGCGGGCCACATACCGCTCTGGAACCCGTTGAACTTCGCTGGAACACCTTTCGCCACATTTCCAAAGTATTCTCCGGCTTTCCTGATCTTCTGCTGCTGGCCACACCCCATAACATTGGCATACATGCAATTGACAAAGTCTGTGATTGCAGGCCTGGGCGGCTACTTCTTTTTCAGGCGCGCGCTAGGTGCAGGATTCTGGGCTTCGGCTATCGGGGCGTGGTGCTATCCGCTGACAGGTTTCTTTGTGCAATGGGAGGGTTATGGGCTCACACAGGTAGTCGCGTGGTTACCGTGGATTTTGCTGGCGGTGAACCTCACGGTCCGCGAGCCTGGGGGGTTTGGCCCAGTCTTGCTGGCCATCTTCACAGGGCTGGCATTGCTGGCTGGCCAACTCGATGTAGCCGGGCTGGTGCTCCTGAGTTCGGGGTTGTACGCGCTTGCGTGTCTGGTCGAAGTCCACGGATGGCACAAGTGGAGCCGACACACAATCGTCGCGGCGGCAACATTGGCATTGGGTTGGGGGATAGGATTATGTATCGCCACTGCCTATGTCGCACCGCTCGTCGAGTATTCGCGCACTGGTGAGCGGTTCGTTCGTCGCGCGGCGGGTGAAGAAGAACGGCCGCCGGAGGGGATGGCCGCGCTGCCTCAAATCGTGTTACCCAACCTAAATGGCTCGACGCAGAAGGGATCCCTGAGGATTGATGGGCGGAACCAACTGGAGAGCTCTGCGGCAGGATACGCCGGGCTGCTGGCAGCATTGTTGCTGGGTCCGCTGGGGTTTTGCCACCGCGATTTGAGGGCGCGGAGTTTCTTGTGGTTGGGATTACTCGTGCTGTCAGTGGGGTGGGTGGCGAAGCTTCCGGGCTTAATACAACTGATGCGGATGCCAGCAGCCAACATTTTCTCTTGGAACAGGTGGATGATGCTGACCGGGTTCGCGGTGACCGTGCTCGCTGTGATTGGGCTCGATGCCTTGACGAAAGGAATGGTGGCGCCGCGACCTTGGTTTGCGCTCCCCGCGCTGCTGGCGGCCGGGGTTTGCGGATGGTGCCTGTATCGCATGGGGAACATGCCGCAAGTGGTGCTGAATTTAGTCTCTCAGGCATACTACGCGCCGCCGAATGCACTCGCGGGAGGACTTCCCGCCCGGCAAGTCGCCGAGATGGTGTACAGCTACTTCCGTTTCTGGTATGGCGTCGGCGCCGGCCTTGGGTCGTTGACGTTAATCGGTTGGGGCGTGCTGTTCTCCGGTATGCGGATTCGTGGCTGGATGGTGGCGCTCGCCGGGGGTTTGATGCTAACGGAATTGCTGATATACGGCTACAATGTAAACCCGCAATTCGGTCAGGAACTGTATTACCCGCGGCTCGCCGCGCTGGAGGAGTTGAAACAGCGCGCCCCAGGTCGGATTTTGTGCGCGTCATGCTTGCCGCCGGATCTAAATTTGATGATCGGATTACCAGATATTCGTGGCTATGATGCAGTCGATCCCAAGCGCCTACTTGATCTGCTCGAATTGGCGCGGGCCCCAGGAACACCGACCCTGCCTTACGCGCGAACGCAGTGGTTCTTCCCATGGCTTTCTTGGACGAATGACGGGGCCCTGCGTGTCTCGCCGGTGTTGAGCATGTTGAATGTGCGCTACCTGATTTGGCCTCAGGATTTGCCGAGCTACATCAAGACGATCATTCGCCGCGACGGCTACGACATAATGGAGAACGATCGCGCACTGCCTCGAACCTTTGTCCCTCAAACGATCCGGTCCGTGAGAGACGAGGAAGAGTTGATAAACCGGCTGCGAGATGAGGCATTCGACGCTGGGCGTGTCTCATATGTGACAGAGCCTGTGGATTTGCCCACCGAGTGCCATGGCAAGACGAGGATTGTAGAGGAATCATCGGAGAAGGTGATCCTCGACGCGCGGATGGATACGGCCGGAATGGTCGTGCTAGCGGACCTTTGGGACAAAGGATGGAGGGCCAACATCGATGGGCAGGCGGCGCGAATCCTAGTGGTAAATCACGCGGTCCGTGGCCTAGTCGTACCGGCTGGAGAACACCAAATAGTGTTCCGATACGAGCCGGATAGTGTCCGGATCGGCTGGATTGTTTCGGGCGTTGCGCTCGTATTCACAGTGGGATGGCTGACGTGCATCGTAGTGCGGCAGCGAAAGAGAAGAGAAAGTAAGGAGAAGCCGGTTAGCTACTGACCTAGGCGGAGGGATGCGTGTCTTGCCTGTAACCGAATTGGATTAGTAAGGCTTATCTTTGTCGCGCAAAGCCAGTAGCGTGCCAAGGTCCTTGTCGGCAGAGATTAGGATTCGGTCTCCCAATGCGGCGCGCTCGAAAATTTCGGCATCGCATGCCTTTTGCATGCTGTAGTCGCGGACGTGGATGACACCATGGCCAGCGGAGCGCAAGCCGTCCGCGGACAAAAGTTGACAAAGCATTGTCAACCAGGAATCTCAAGAACCACCAGCAACGGAAAGTTCCCGTTCGCGAACGGCTTCCGCAGCGTAACGCAACGCTTCGCGAACATCTTCCACCACAAGATCGGGATAAGCATTCAGAATTCCCGGTTTCTGGGTTTGATCTTTCCATTTTACAGATCGAAATCGACCTGCGCCCTGGTGCATGGGGTTCATCCTCAATTTTCAGCGCATTAGGTCGTATCGGCACAAGATCCGTGGACGTCGCGCCCCGGCTTGGCCTCGCCTTCCTTTTGCCCAGTAGTCTTCTTGAACGGGACGTGGGTCTCGGCAGTGTCCGCCCGTTCGCCAGCAGCACCTGCTTCATGATATTCGGCGTCCTGGTTCACGGCCCAGACGTTGTACTTGCGTTCGCCGGCCACGATGTTTTTTGCCGTGAGTATGGCCGTCATCATGGCATGGTCCTGGTTGTTGTACTTATGCATGCCGTTGCGGCCGACCAGGTGAAGTGACGGATAGTGTTCGTCGAGAGCGGCGCGAATCGAATCAACGTGCTGCTGATATGCCTCGTCATAGACCGGGTATGCCTTCGGCTGACGGATTACGACTCCATCGATAACGTCCGCGCTGGACGCGAGATTCACCTGCTGAATTTCCTTCTTGGCCAGTTCGATCAGTTCCTCATCGCGAGTTGTCCAGAGTCCGTCACCTTCGAAACAAAAGTACTCGAGGCCATAAGAGCAGAAACCAGCATCGGGTACCATCTCGGGTGACCATGATTTATAGTTTTGCACACGGCCAACCTGCACGCCTGGGTCGTGGATGTAAATCCAGTTGTCGGTGACGCGACCTCGGTCATTCACGATTAGACCGACTGTTAAGAAATCCCGATACCGCAAAGAGCGCGCGGCTTGACGTACATCCTCGGGAAGATGCGGCTCGATTTGCGCCACCAATTCCCTGATGGGCATGGATGAGACCAAGTGTTCTCCACAATATTCTTCCAGGTCGCCGCTCATGGTCCGCGCGGTTACGATCCAGAGATTGTTAGCGGAATCGAAGCGGCAGCCCACTACTTTGCGGCCCATCATTACGTTGCCGTCCATCTGGCGGACTTTCTCCGCGCATATTTCCCACATCATCCCCGGTCCCCGCCGCGGATAGCGGAACGTGTCGATCAGCGTTTTGACAACCTGCGCCCGGTCTTTGGGTTTGCGCTTCGGCAAGAGCGCATGCTTGATGGCCGAACCGAGCGAAAGTCCCTTGATGCGTTGGGCTGCCCAATCGGCGGAGATCTCACTGCAGCTCATGCCCCAGACCTTCTCTGTATAGGTCTTGAAAAAGATGCGGAAAAGGCGCTTGCCGAACTGGTTGGAAACCCATTCTTCGAAAGTCTTCGGATTCTGGATGGGGTGGAGACGCGACTTGGCAAACGAGAGCATGCACAAGGCCGACTCGAGCAAACCCAGCTTCGAGAGAGCCTCAAACGGCTTTAAGGGATAGGTATAAAATTTACCACGGTAGTAGATGCGCGAGGAGCGGGGTCGTTCGAGCAGCTCGGGTCCCGCGATCTCGGTCCAAAGGTCCTCTACTTCACGCGACTTCGAGAAAAACCGGTGCCCGCCAATGTCGTAATGGAAGCCCTTGTAGTTGACCGTTCGCGAGATCCCGCCTACATATTCAGGGTCGCTCTCAAGAACTACAACGGGCGCTTTTTGCTTCGACAGTTCGTAGGCAGCGGTCAATCCGGCGGGGCCAGCCCCGACGATCACAGCTTTGAAAGTCGTTGGCACTTGAGTCGCTGGAGTAGGAGTATCACTCATTCTTTCTTTGAATCATACGGGTTGTCACCAGGCGATGCCAAGGCCGGGCAGCAACCAACGATAGAATTAGGAAGCTAGGAAGAGATCATACACAGTCTGCGCGGTGCTTCGTTCTCGCGACATCGTCCCGGACGATTGACACCGCCAGCCGTGGCGTCGCAGGACGTGCTGTCGCAGGCCTTGATACCTTAAGCAGGCGAGCCGCAGAGGAACAATTTTGGGCGGCATCACTTTCAGAACGCCTTTTCCCGCAGGGTTACGAGGAACGCCTGCTGCTGTTCGCCGGGCAAGAACTTGTAGTAGCGCGCAAAGGATCTGGAAGGGCAAGTCGGATGGCTAATCGACGTGACGGAGCTCACCTCTCGCTGTGACGCCTGGCAGTGCTTCTTCTCAGGACGTACGGTGGAATTGAAACCAGGTTAAGTTTTGTGTCTCTGGGTGAATTTATTCGCCGAAGTGCCTACGCCCTACTAGCATGCTGCATCGTGCCCAGCCCCGCAGCAGTTGGGGACGCGACATTCGCAGCCTCCTTCCAACAAGCGCAACCCGGTGTTCAACAAGCTTCCGCGACCCTCAGTTTTGTACGCGCATTTTCGTCAGCTGATGATGTAAGGCGGTTACACCCGGTTCTGGATCTGACGCTCGACATTATTGCAGGGCGCAAGGAGCCTGAAACTCGCGTGGATGTGTTGCAATCGCCGTCCGCCGTAACGACAGACTCGAACCACCGTGTCTTTGTTGCCGATCCCAATGCCAAAACCGTACACGTTTTCGATTTTATTCATTCAAAATACAGTCGTCTGGAAGGAGGCGCTGGCCGTCCGTTCACTCCCATTTCACTCGCCGTGGACAGTCGCGACAATCTATATGTCGCCGACCGGAGCAGCAGAACCGTACTCATCTACGACTCGGCAGGAAAGTTCAGCGGCTACTTAGGAAAACTGAGCGGAGGAGAATCGTACTTCGAGAGTCCAGCGAGTATCACGATCGATAGAACCACCGGACGCATTTACGTCAGCGACACGCTTCGGCACATGGTCATTATTATGGACGACCGAGGGCGACTCATTAGCAAGATCGGGAAGCGCGGTGGTGGTGACCAACCGGGCGAGTTCAAACTACCGGGCCAGGTGGTCGTGGGCAGTGGTGAACTGATCGTGCTCGATGCAGGTAATATGCGCATTCAGATCCTCGATACCGCGGGCCATTTCCGACGGTCCATTAGTCTGGCTTGGGCAGATAATCGCACGGGATTGGCACTAGACGAACAGGCCAATATTTACGTCAGCGATCCTGATCTTAACGAGATTCGGGTCTATGGCCCCGAAGGGAAATTGCTCTACATATTTGATCCACGGACAGTCGAAGGTGCGAACTTTAGCCGTCCGTTGGCCATGTGGGTTGATGCAGGCTATTGCCTTTACGTCGTGGACTCTCAGAGCAATCGCGTCGGGCTGTTTCAAATCACGGGACAGGATGCGCCGCAATGCCATTAACGACCGATCGAGGGACGGCCGTCAGATCTGTGCCGCCTTCACGTGGTGGCCGCAATGGTACACTGACGAAACGGCGAACCCGTTTCGAGGTCAAACAGGAAATTCCGTGTACCAGGGGCCAGGCTAATGCCGCTCACGTGCCCCTGATACTGTACTGGACCTGTCGCATCTGGCTCAAAGCTCAACGAGGCAAACTCAATGAAGATCCCGTCATCGTTGCAATGCGCGACCCGGTCAGCTAATGCGTCGCTGCTGCTGCTTGGGGATCATAGTGGTTTCGTCTTTCAAGCGTTGGCTGTAGTTTCAGTTGATTGACATCACTGCAATGGATCACGTGATTTCGTTTGATGCACGGCGACAACTCTTTCCTCGCCAACGTGGCCCACGGCCGTGCCCTCGCGTGGAGCGCTCTTGGCGACTTGCAACGCACCATCTCTTTTCAAGAAGAAACCGTAGAGCTGGAACCAGATCGATTCGATGACTGGGCCTATCTAGCCAATCCGTCTCGCGCTTGGCCGCTGAAGTTTATGCGGGATTCTCAGATCCCAAAGCTCCAAGCGCATTGGTGTCGCTCCTGCGCCCATCGTAAAATTCAGCTAACACGAGAAAATTCGAGGAATCTGATGAAGCACATACTGCTGGCTGTTGCGATACTGTGCGCGTCCTGCACTGCGGCCTTTCCCGCTGGCAACGAGAAAGAACAAGAACGCGTGAAGGACTCCGGCGTGGTGCTGAAAGAGATCCTGAACATCCCGGACAACATTCCTCAAAATCTGCTCGATAAGGCCGAGTGCCTGGTTATCCTGCCGTCGGTCAAGAGAGCGGCTTTTGGTTTTGGTGCAAGTTACGGCCGCGGGGTGATGGTTTGCAGAAGTGGTGAGCACTACACGGGGCCGTGGGGGCCACCGGCATTGTACGCGCTCGAAGGCGGCAGCATCGGATTTCAACTCGGAGTTGAAGGCACCGATTTTGTGTTATTGGTCATGAACTCGAAAGGTGCCCGCTCTCTGCTTAGCAGCAAAGTGAAGCTGGGGGCAGATGCGTCGGTCGCTGCTGGCCCCAAAGGCCGCACATTCGAGGGGGCAACGGACATCGTGATGAGCGCTGAGATTTTGTCATACTCGCGCAACAAAGGACTCTTTGCCGGAATCTCGCTTGAGGGGTCGACGCTGCGCGCCGATGGCAGCGCAAATGAGAAGCTTTACGGGCAGAAGTTGAGCGCGAAAGATATCATCAGAGGCGATAAGGTACAGAATCCCTCCTGCGCTGCAGAGCTGGTTGCTTTGTTGGATAAGGAGAGTCCGGAAAACCTCTCTGATCCAAAATCGCTGCCGACTGCCGACCTCGCAGCCGGCCAAAGTGCACAACCCGAAGTCCAGACCGAACCGCTAAAGGCCGATGACATCATGGCGCGGGTAGCCGCTAACCAAGATCGCTCCGAAGCAGCGCGGATGGAGTATGTCTACAAACAGCACATCCATATCGCAACCCACAAGCCCAAGAGCAGGATGATGCGCGAAGAGAACGCCGACTATGACGTCGTGCCGCTGCCGGACGGAACAATCCAGAAGCAGCTCAAGTCACTGGCCGGGCGCTATTGGGACAAAGCCAACAACAAGTACGTGGACTTTCAAGGCGAGCCTTTGCCCGACGCCGGCAGGACGGATGCGGATTTGATTGGCAGCCTGCGTAACCATGAGCCTTTGCCCGAGGCCGGCAGAACGGATGCGGATTTGATTCGCAACTTGCGCAATCACCTGTTAAACGACAATTCCAAAGACGGTTTGGCACGCGACCTCTTCCCGCTGACGTCCGAGGAGCAGAAGGAATATGAGTTCAAGCTTCTTGCGCAGGAGGTTGAGGCGGGGCGCAATGTCTACCACATCGCTTTCGCGCCCAAGAACACGGCAGGGCCGATGTGGGCGGGCCAAGCATTTATCGATGCCGCGGAATTCCAGCCCGTCAGGGTGTTCACCAAGATGTCGCAGTCTCTCCCCTTCTTGGTGCGGACGATGTGGTTCGATCTGCCCGGACTCGGGTTCGACGTAGAATACGAGCGGCAGCAGGACGGAGTGTGGTTTCCTTCGAGCTTCGGGACGGAGTTCGGGGTGCACGTAGGGCCCCTGTTCTTTTTCGATCGGGACATTTCGATTTCGCTGACGAATTCAGAGTTTGACCATAAGCATGTGGAGAGCAAGTGAAAGCTGTGGCATCCGTGGGTAAAGGCAGCGCATCAGGGCCTTGCGTTCCGGGGGACCGCCAGTTCCTTCTCCACGCTTTCGTCGCAAGCCTCCTTTAGCGGTTCGCCGACGCCGCGTTCTAGGGCCGCTGTTGAACTAGATTGGGAGGTATCGACGGACAACGATGAGCCCAAAATCCTCCGGACCGAGTAGTGCAAATAATATTTATCTTGTTTTATTTCAATTATTTATCAAAAATATCCGCAGACGGTTCCAAATTTCTCTTGACTCAATGATCTTCGTGCAGTAACTTAACGATGTTACGTTAACACTGTTAAGTAACGGAACAATGGTTATGGGAGTCAAGGAAAGACGCGAGCGCGAGAAATCGGAGACTCGAGACAAAATCCTCGACGCCGCCCGTGAGTTGTTCGTGACAGAAGGATACGAAGGCGTCTCCATGCGGCGGGTGGCGGAAAAGATTGAGTATTCGCCCACCGCCATCTATGTGCACTTCGCCGACAAAGAAGAGCTGTTCCGCGAACTCTGCCATCAGGATTATGCGCGGCTGGCCGAGGTTTTCCAGAGTTCGGTGATGTCGACGGACCCGCTCGAGCGGGTGAGGCAGATTGGCAGGGTTTACGTCGAGTTCGGCATGCGCAATCCCAATCACTACAAGTTCATGTTCATGGCGACGCATCCGGCGCAGGAACCGGATGAAGAAGACCGGGAGATCATCGGCAATCCTGAAAAAGATGCGTATGCCTTCTTGACGTGGGCGGTGCAGCAGGCGATTGACGCGGGATGTTTCCGCGAAGAGCTGCGCGATGCGGAGGTGATTTCGCAGACGCTGTGGGCGTCGGTGCATGGCGTGATTTCGCTGGAGATAGCGAAGGGGAACGACGCGTGGGTGGAATGGCGTCCGATCAAGGATCGAGTGGAAACGATGATGGATCTGACGTTCCGGGGCTTGGAACGTCCGCCGAAGGAGAGCAAGTAATTATGCCTCCGCTGGCACAAAGGAATTTGTTTCACGACAAGGTTCGCTTGGCTGTCACGCTGACCGGGATCGTGTTCTCGGTCGTTCTGATCGTCGTCCAGTTGGGGTTGTTTATCGGGTTCACGACTGCGACCTCGAACTTAATCGACCATTCGGGTGCGGATTTGTGGGTCACGTCGAAAAATGTGCCCTACGTCGAGCAGGGCGTCGCCTTCAGTGAACGCAAGCTGAACCAGGTGCGGGCGGTGCCAGGTGTGGCAGACGCACAGAAGATCATCGCGCACTGGACGCAGTGGAAGCGGCATGACGGCGGCCAGGATTCAGTGCAGGTCGTGGGAATCAACGTCGATGACGCGATGGAGCGTCCCTGGAATCTGGTGGAAGGACGAGTGGAGGACTTGAAATTCCCCGATGCGGTGATCCTGGATGACCTCTATAAGCAGAAGCTTGGGGTGACGCGCGTGGGGGAAGTATTCGAGATCGGAGGATATCGCGCGAGGGTGGTCGGATTCACCCACGGGATTCGATCGTTTACAACTTCGCCGTATGTGTTTACCTCGTTCAAGAATGCACTGGACTTTACCGGGATGCGGGAGGACCAGACGCTGTTCATTCTGGTGAAAATTGCGCCTGGAGCAAACCTCGAGCAGGTTCGGCGTGCGCTGCTCGATCACGTGAAAGATGTAGACGTGCTCACTAACGCGCAGTTCAGCCACATGACAACGTTCTACTGGATGTTTACGACTGGGGCGGGCGTGGCCGTGCTGATCGCGGCGGTGCTAGGGCTGATCGTTGGATTTGTGGTGGTGGCGCAGACGATCTATGCGACGACCGTGGATCACATTCGCGAATACGGGACGCTAAAAGCAATGGGTGCGCCAAACAGCTACGTCTACAAAGTCATCATGAAGCAAGCGGCGATCAGTGCGGTGATCGGGTACGTCCTGGGCATGATCGTGAGCGTGTTTGTGGTGCATGGCAGCGAGAAAGGAGGCGCCGCGATTTTGATGCCAACGCCGATGGCGATAGGAATGTTCTTCTTGACTTTGGCGATGTGCGTGGGAGCGGCGCTGGTCTCGATTAATAAGGTGACGCGGATCGATCCGGCGATGGTGTTCAAGGGGTGAGTCTCACCAGGGAACACGTCCCGGATGCGAGAGGACGGGGGATTTAAGGAGAGGATGGCAATGCAGGCTGCAATTTCAGTTCGAGAACTGACGAAGAAATATGAGGAGGGCTCGACCTCCACGCTGGCGCTTCATGGGATTGACCTCGATGTACATCGTGGCGAGTTGCTCATGCTGATGGGCCCGTCGGGGAGCGGGAAGACGACGCTGCTGTCGATCATGGGGTGCATTTTGACGGCGACATCTGGCAGCGTGCGCGTGGCGGACAGGGAGGTGGTCGGGTTGCGGGAGAAGGATTTGCCGCAGATCCGGCTGGAGCATATTGGATTCGTGTTTCAGGGATTTAATCTGTTTCCGACCCTTACAGCCGGCGAGAACGTGGAATTGATGCTCGATCTGAAAGGGGTCTCGGCGGCGAAGGCTAAGAAGCGAGCACAGGAATTGCTCGATCAGGTCGGGCTGAGCGAAAAGTACGGGAGCTTCCCTGCGGACTTGAGCGGCGGGCAGAAGCAGCGCATAGCGATTGCACGCGCTCTTGCAGGGGATCCAGAGATCATTCTGGCGGACGAACCGACTGCGGCGCTCGACTCCCAAACCGGACGGACCGTGATGGAGATGATGGCCGAACTGGCGCACAGGCGCGGTCGCTCGGTCGTGATCGTCACGCATGATTCACGTGTGGTCAGCTTTGCCGACCGCATTGTGAAGATTGAGGACGGCGCCATCGCCGCTGCCGACGACACGGAGATAGCGCCTGCCGGCCTGCTGTCGACCAGTTTGTCCCCGGCTGCTGTTGCCATGGCTTGATCAACGCTGTATCAGATTTGGTAGTGGAGATGCGTTATGAGTGTCAATTTCTCGATTAAGACTTCAATAAGAAATCGGATTTTCTTGGCAATTGGTGTCGGCGCATTCATGCTGAGCGGGTCGTTGATGCTTGCCTCAAGGCGCGTGCACGAAACAGCGGCCGCGGCGGCGAAAGAACAAGCCAGCCAGCGTCCGCTGTTGATCGCAGGGCCGGGGCGCGTGGAGCCTGCGTCAGAAGACATTAAGATCGGCTCTGAGTTGAGCGGGCGGCTGAAGACGGTCAATGTCGAAGAGGGAGACGTGATCCACCGCGGCCAGGTTCTGGCAGAGCTGGAGAATGCCGACTATCGTGCGCAGGTGGAATCGGCGCGAGCCAATGTAGTGGCCAAAGAAGCGACGCTGCGGAAGGTGATCAATGGTGCGCGTCGGCAGGAGCGCGCTGAGGCGTGGTCATCTGTTAACGAGGCTAAGGCCGTGATGGAGAACGCGCAGTCGGAGTTTCGCCGGAGACAGCAGTTGTTCGCCGCGGCGGTGGTTTCGCGGGAAGAACTGGAGCGGTATGAGCGAGAGGCCGATGTCGCGAAGAGTAAATATGACGCAGCCGTCGAGCAGCACGCCTTGGTGGACGATCATGCGCGCGAGGAAGACCAGTCATTCGCAGAAGCGGATCTGGAACTGGCGAAAGGCCAGCTGGATGAAGCCGAGGCACGTTATCAAAAGACCTTCGTTCGTTCGCCGATTGAAGGGACCGTGCTGCGCAAACATCATCGCAACGGGGAGAGCGTGTCAAATTCCTCCACGGCGCCCGATCCAATCTTGACTATCGGGGATCGGAAAACGCTGCGTGTTCGTGTCGATGTGGATGAGACTGACGTTAGCAAGGTAGCGGTAGGACAGAGAGCCTACGTCACAGCCGATGCTTTCGGAAAACAGAGATTCTGGGGGCACGTGGTGCGGGTTGGACAACAACTGGGACCGAAGAATGTCCGCACCGACGAACCCACCGAGAAGGTCGACACCAAAATACTGGAGACGTTAGTGGAGCTTGATTCGCAGGCGATTCTTCCGGATGGGTTGAGGGTGGATGCGTTCATTGTGCCTGAGGGCGGGGAAGGGGCGAAAGGCGAGAATGTGCCGCCGCTCAATATCAACCTGGACAGAAAGAACTAGTTTTTTGCGAAGCAATGCCGAGAGTTCCTTTGTTTTACTGCCAGTAAGGTTGACCGTTGGCGTCGACTGGGCCGAATGGCATTAGCGGTGATGAACTCTGGCGTGACACGCCGTGCATAGCGTGATCAAGTTCTCTTCTGAATCAGATCCTGAATGGCTGCGAAACTCCCGGTGGTGCACTTCAAGATGCGACATCGTGCCACAAGACTGACACCGCCAACCATCGCGACACAGGATCTGCTGACGCAGGTCTTCATAGTTCGAGGGATCCAGCCGCAAGGGACCATTCTTGGGGTGCATCATTCTCAGGACGCCTTTTCGCGAAGGTTTTCGAGGAACGCCTGCTGCTGTTCGCCAGGCAAGAACTTGTAGTAGCGCGAGATCGAATTGAGCAGGATTTCCGGGTCGCCATTGTCCAGGTGCGCGCCCGCCAGGAAATCCGCGCAGATCATCTCCAGACAGTAGCCGCGCGATTTGCCCGTGCCCAGCATCAGGGCCGCCGTCTCGATGGCCTGCTCGATCACCGGAATCTGGCTCCTGTACACCTTGAAATAGATCAGCTCTGACGGCTCCTCTCTCCTCTCCAGTCATTCCTTCCCACCTCTCGGCTGAAGTCCTACTTCAGCCAACCTAGGGAGCCAAAGGGACAGTCCGAACTTGGCCCGCTTTGCATCCGTGGCTAGCAGTGATAGCATTGAGAGCATGGCGACATTAACGATTCGACAACTTGACGAAAAAACCAAGACCCGCTTGAGGGTCCGTGCTGCCCATCACGGACGTTCGATGGAGGAGGAGGCTAGGGAGATCTTGCGCTCCGCTCTAACCGCTTCCTCTCCGGTAAAGGGGAACCTGGCAGAGACTATTCGCCGACGATTTGCAGCGTTTGGCGGACTCGAATTTGAGTTGCCGCGACGCGATGCTATGCGCGAGGCCCCAGGATTTGGCGAATGATCATCCTCGACACGAATGTGCTGTCCGAGCTCATGAGGCCCAAGCCCTCCCCCGGAGTTGTGGGATGGGTTGCAAGACAACCAGCGGCAGAGCTCTTTACGACCTCAATTACCGAAGCAGAAATCTTTTATGGAATTGAGCTGCTCACCAAGGGCAAGCGTCGCGAGGGGCTGCTGGCCGCGGCGGAAGCTATGTTTGCCGAGGATTTAGCGGGTCGCATCTTCGGGTTCGAGAGTGACGCAGCGCGAGTTTTTTCTAAGATTGCCGCTCACCGCCGTGCGCTCGGCAAACCTATCAGCCACGCGGATGCGCAGATAGCGGCCATTGCCCAAACGCGAGGGGCGAAGCTCGCAACACGCAATGTTGCGGACTTCGATGACTGTGGTCTTGATGTCCTTGACCCCTGGAATGGTTCGTGAACCTGTGGCCCGACGAATTCAAAGACTTCGCGCGAGGCGTAAGCCGGCTTCCCGATTCCGCCATGGCACTCCTGTGCGGGTCAGGCTTCAAACTTCGCGATCTTAGAACGGAATTAGGACTCCATCGCTGGACTTAGCGGCCATGCACTCTCGCATGGCATGTCGTGCACAGGGTGATCAAGTTCTCTTCTGAATCAGATCCTGAATGGCTGCGAAACTCCCGGTGGTGCACTTCAAGATGCGACATCGTGCCACAAGACTGACACCGCCAACCATCGCGACACAGGATCTGCTGACGCAGGTCTTCATAGTTCGAGGGATCCAGCCGCAAGGGACCATTCTTGGGGTGCATCATTCTCAGGACGCCTTTTCGCGAAGGTTTTCGAGGAACGCCTGCTGCTGTTCGCCAGGCAAGAACTTGTAGTAGCGCGAGATCGAATTGAGCAGGATTTCCGGGTCGCCATTGTCCAGGTGCGCGCCCGCCAGGAAATCCGCGCAGATCATCTCCAGACAGTAGCCGCGCGATTTGCCCGTGCCCAGCATCAGGGCCGCCGTCTCGATGGCCTGCTCGATCACCGGAATCTGGCTCCTGTACACCTTGAAATAGATCAGCTCTGACGGCTCTTCTTCCCGTCCCGTCAGTTCCTTCTCCACCTCCCGCCGGAAGTCCTCCTTCGGCAGTTCGCGGGCTTTGTGCAACCAGGTTGCACAATCGAAGTGCTGTCCGTCCCGGCGTGCCAGTTTCGCCAGTTCCAGCCCCTTCGTCCATCCAACCTCCTTCAGTTCGCGTCTGGCCTGCGGCGGCAGGTGCTCGTGGATCGACATCAGGTAGTACGCCTTCCGCCTCGATTCCGGGAACCGTCTCGCCAGGAAGTCGTCAAACGAACCCAGGTTCTCCAGCCTCCAGTACTGTCCCGCCCGCACCTCGCACAGATACCGGCCCAGTTCGACGAAACGGGTGTCGCGCTCTGCCTCTTTCTGCCGCTCCCAAGCCAGGATCTCGTCGATCTTGGTGAGGACAAACAATGCTCGCTTGCGATTGAGCTTGGGCGGCATCGGCGGAAACCTAGTACAAAAGTTCGTCAAACAGACCAAGATCGACTCCCGGTTTGCGGATCAGCCCGGCCTCGATCAGGTCGGGCTTGTCGAGGCAGAGCCCGAGGAAGGGGCAGGTTGTGCAGGGATTCTGGGGAAAGCGAATGCCACTATGCGGCAGGAACAGACCGGATTCAATCCTCCGGACTGAGTCCTCGACCAGGGTTGCGAACTCCTGGCGCTGCTCATCAGAAATGGTGGCCCGGAGGTATTGCACTTCAACCAGGCGCTTGCGGACGAAAACAACCTGGGCGACTTCGTCGATCCCCGTCATCCACGAATAGCAGACCAGTTGCGGATCCAGTGCGGAGATGCCGGCCGGTTCCTCCGGATATCGGGCCGAGGTGGTCTTCCACTCCAGAACCGAGGGCGTGCCGTCCAGTTCACCAATGGCATCAATGTAAGCGACGAAGCTGTTGGAACCGAGCGTCCGATTGAACTGAACCTGCTGGGTGGACCGTGGGCGGCGAATACGAACACGGTCGTCCTGGGCGAAGCGCTCAAGCAACTGAATGCCTTGTTGCAGCATGCGGTCCCAGGTGTCGTTGCCGGAGTAGGTCAGGCCCATCTCCTTGCACAGACCCCACTGCTCGAACAGCACTGCAGCCGGGTCTTCGCGACGAAAAAGGGCAGCGACGGCCTGCTCGAAGGCGCGGCCAAAGAGCATGGCGGCACGAGTGTCTTTCTCCTGCCAACCATCGAGGTAGCGATGGCGGTAACGGCGCGGACAGCTGAGGTACTGGCTGATTTGGGTGTAAGAGTAGGTCATCGGGCTGCCTCCTCCCCGGCGTTGGAGCGCGAAGAGGTCGAAACCGGAGCTGTGGACAGTTCTTCCCACTGGCTTGCGGGGGCGAAGCCGTCGAGGTTGATGAGGGAAATGCCGTTGAGGACGGTGTGGCTGATCTTGACCACGCCGCGGAGTCCGGGCAGAGCTTTCTCATCGACCTGTTCGTGGGCCAGAAGCTCCGGGTCATAGAGAAAGTCCCGCAGGAACCAGCCCAGCTTCCACATCGCCTTTTGGGTGCAGTAGAGACGACCGACGATGGGCTGCCCAACGAACATACTGGGTTCGAGGATCGAGAGCCGGAGGACGTAGAAGGGTTTCTGGGCATGCCAGCGGAACTGGGCCCGATCGACGCGAACGAGGAAGATGCCGTCGGGGATCTCCGGATGAGAATTGCGGGCGGTTTCGGCGAGGCCGGGGACCTGGCGTTTCATGCGACGACCTCCTGCTTGGGGACCGAGTAGCTGTTGAGCTGGCAGAGGAGGGCATTGCGATCCTTCTCGGCCCATTCGGCGAGCGACTGGACGAAGTTCTCGACCTGTTCCCTGCTCGCCTCTCTCAGCGTCTTGGTGCCGCAGAAGTCGACGGCGTAGGCCTTGACGAGTTCAGGATCGAGTTTGTGCTGGCGAATGATCTGGCAGAGACGGTCGCGAACCTTCGGAGCGGTCCCGTTTCCATTGCTGTTTCCGTTCCCATGCGCACTCTGAGGCGGGAGCTTCTCAACCGGAGTCGGAACCGAGCCGATCTCCTCGACCGAGCAGATGCCGATGCCGTACGCCTTGCGGAGGGCGCGATTGACGGCTCGTGTCTCGGCCACGCGTATCTCGGCGCCGCGGACAAGCGGAGAGACATTGGACGGATCGGCATCGCCGTAACCGACAAAGCCGGACGAGCCCTTGGAGGGAAAGACCGTTGCCTTCAGGACGAACCGATTCGCCCCCGAATCGCAGAGGGAATCGACGGCTTCAACGTGGATGCCGCTGCATCTCTTGCGGCGCGCCAGCCGCAACAGTCCCGTGTGCGTTACGTACCATTTTCCTTCGATTAAGAGCAGGTCACCACTTTCAATTGATATTCTGAGCTCTTCCGACCAAGCCGTGAGTGCTTGTTCAAGAGCTCCACCTAAGTGTTTCCCCCACCTGGAGCGCGCGAGCCGTAGGTTCCGTCGGAGCAAAAGGACATTCTTCTTGGTATGTGTGTTCACCGTGTATCTCCTCGATCACCCTCACTTCTTGTTTTCGGGGCGAAACGAATGTAAAAGTAAGCTGTGTTGTACTCGGTCAAATGTACATATGCATTATATATGCATATGTACATTATGTCAATGTGAATGCCAAGCACCCCAAAACCCGCGGTTGATTGGAAGGCCGTTGGCCGCCGCGTTCGCGAACTCCGAGGTTTTGAGATCGTCCAGGCACAGTTTGCGCGCGAATTGGGGATCAGCCAGGGACAGCTTTCAAGATACGAGCAGGGACGGAGTGAAATCGGCGCCGAGATACTTCTTCGACTCGCGAGCAGATCAGGGAAAACTATCGAGTGGTTGCTGACCGGAAAGGAAAGCGTCTAGTCGAAATCTCGTGAAGCCCCTGCTGGGCATGCCCAAGTTCCTGCAGCGCCTGGTCGCCAGACAGAAGGGTAGGGTCAAGGACTCATGACTGGCGCGCACCATGACCAGCAATGCCCGAGTTGTGACCCTGCGTCCGTAAATTGCACGCCGGGAATCGTTGTCCTGACGGAGCGATGCACCTTCCAACATGATCCCAGCGAACGCACCCTTGGCACGGGAGTAGGTCAGGATCTCTGTATCCATCTTCCAATCCGTACCGGCCTCGGCATGCCGCCCAACTGGGCCCGCTGCAATTTAGTGCAACCCGGTTGCACAGCGACGACCAACCGAATCCAAGTCGGCGAAATGCTGCCGCACGAAGGAGTCGGGGGCCACAAAAGGAAGGGCCCAAGTCATGCAGCGTCTAGTCGCTAAGCAAAAGGCTAGGGTCAAGGACTCATGACCGGCGAGCACTGTGGCCGGCAAAGCGATGATGGCAAAAGCCCCACAGAAGAACACTTAGGGCAAACCTCGGATGAATCGGTAGTGTTGCGGACGCATTTGGAACGTAGCTGGATCAATTCTCAAATCCTGGAAGCTATCTGGATCGCCAAAGAACCGGACGGCGCGTTCGCTCCTCCGGAACTACCCCTGGCCTCAGTGGGGGAGGTTGCTGTTCCACAAACTGAACTTGCCACCACAAACCGGTTCATACTATGATTACGGTTGTAATAAGTCGTCATAATGATTGTATTTGACGCATCCACGCTGATCCTCATCGCGAAGGCCGAGCTTCTGGATTCTTTCCTGACGGGCATTGGGCTTGAGGCTGCTATTCCAGTTGAGGTTGAGAAGGAATGCTGCGGGGTTAAGAAGTCACTGGATGCACTCCTGATTCAAAAGGCTCTGGATGAGTCAAGGCTCAAAGTGATCGCCGTCAAGAACAGAAAACTCGTTGCCAAATTGCAAGGAGATTTCAGCCTAGGCAGGGGTGAAGCGGAGGCCATCGTGCTTGCCCTCGCGGAAAAGGCTGAAGTTCTGGGCATTGATGACAAGAACGGAATCAATGCCTGCAAGTTGCTCGGTATTGCATTCACCACAGCTATCGGCATCTTAATTCGAAGCTGCGAAAAGGGCTTGCTTACGGGGAGCGCGGCGCTGGCCAAACTTGGGACACTGGCACGACATGGGCGTTATAAAGAATCAATTCTGGAAGATGCCCGACGGAGATTGGAGACAAGACCATGAGCAAGACCATGAGCATCCGGATGGATCGTGAGAACTTCGAATTCCTGAACGAACTCACCAAGGAACAGAGGAGTGATCTGTCCAAAGCGGTGCGGGACATGGTTACCCGCGGGAGAATCTTGCTCGCCGTGGAACGGTACAAGAAGGGGGAGGCATCTCTCGGCAGAGCCGCTGAGCTTGCCGGAGTCCCCGTGGGAAAGATGATGACGATCCTGACGGAATACGGAGTGGAGAGCAGGGTCGAACAGGAGGATTATCTCCAGGGACTCCAGGGTCTTAGTAAGGTATGGTAACCGCTCCTGTCGCGGGTCTGCTATCGGGAGCGACCAAGCTCGTGGATGAATCGTTCAACATCAAGCGCCTCAACCCCGCCAGCGATTGCCGCGGTAGGCAATTGCGAGCGGGACTTTCGGTGGGCTACGATCAACCGCACGGACCGCTTGGCCGACGCTCGACGCAAGGAGAGTAGCGGCGCGGCCATGGCCGGCTGGACCGTCTTCCCGGCTTTTGCTTCAACCAACCACACGTTGGAGTTGGGGCGCGGTACGAGGAAGTCCACCTCCAGGCCTTGCTGATCGCGAAAGTAGTACAGTTCCTTCCGCAGTCCTCGATTAGCTTGGCTCTTCAGTATCTCCGCCGCGACGAAGCCCTCGAACAGGGCCCCCAGAAAGGGGGAACGTTCAAGCTCAGCCGCGGAAGTCACGCCCACCCGATGTGGCGAATGGTTTGCGTAGCCGCACTCGGGCGATAGAAGTTCGCTATATGGTGGAATGGGACAAGGGACATTTCCTGGGACAGGAGGACTCCGCTTGTATGCGCGAAGCCGCCGCCCAGGGATTAACGCTTGTCACTTATGACTGGAGGACGATTCCTCCCCTGCTCAAGGCTGGGCGGAAGAAGAGCGAACGCACGGTGGCGTAATTTTTGTGGACGAAAAAACAATTTCGCCCGCGGACATCGGCGGTTTGGTCTGGGCCCTGACCCAACTAGCAAGAGAAACTAGGAATTGGGACTGGACTAACAGAATCTGTTTCCTCCGGCGCTGATGCCAATCGCCCCGAGGGGATAACTGTCACACGGGTCTGCGAGATGTAAGAGGGCGTCGAGGCCTACAAGAAGGAAGGGCCCAAGTTCATGCAGCGTCTAGTCGCCAAGCAGAAGGCTAGGGTCAAGGACTCATGAGCGACGCGCACCGTGCTCCCCAGGGCGATGATGTAATTGGCACTGCCGCCGGTGCCGCCTTAGCAGAAGCGATTTGCGACGGCGAACAGCGCGACCCTGCCAACGACCACCAGGACACTGGGCCGCGAGGCCTCGCGTCCAAACAGGCACCGAACTTAGAATGATCAAGCGCGTCCGCGGCAAACCCGCGGACTCCAAGGAGGCTTCCCAGTGAGCATGACATCCAGTACTCGTCAGGTGGATGGCGTCACCATTGTCGACCTTAGCGGCCGGATCACCCTCGGTGAAGGCAGCGTAACGCTGCGCGAGACGGTGCACGACCTGCTTTCCAAGGGGCAGAACAAAATTCTGCTGAACCTCGGCGACGTGAACTATATCGATAGCTCCGGTATCGGCGAACTCGTCAGTGCCTTTACCGCTGCCAAGAAACAGGGCGGCGAACTCAAGCTGCTCAACCTCACCAAGAAAGCACACGACCTGCTGCAGATCACGAAGCTCTACACCGTCTTCGATGTGAAGGACGACGAAGCAGGGGCCGTAAAGTCTTTCAGCAAATAGCGTGCGATGCTTGTAACCGCGAGAACTTGGCCTTTACATCGAGCGGAAGGCAGCTACGCACTTCGTGCCCGTTGGGCCAAGGCAAAAAAGAAGAAGACTTCCAGTTAATTTAGTGTGCCAAGCTGGAGGGCCGCATAGCTCCAAGGCAAAACCACCCGGTGCCCTCCACACGGCGATCGATAGATAGGGTCAGCGCCGCAAGGAGGCCACCAGGTCGATGTACTGCTGCTGGGCATCTTCTGCAGTGGTGCCTTTGATCGCGCTCCAGGCGTCGAATTTGGCGCGGCGGACGAAGTCAAAGCTGCCCGGTTGCTCGCCCGTCGCATCGCCTTGGGTCGCCTGTTTATATAGTGCATATAGCTTCAGCATTGTGTTGTTGTCCGGGCGTTCCGCAAGAGCGCTCACGTCCTGTTGAGCTTGTGCAAATCGAGCCTGCAAATCAGACATAAACCTCCTTTTGAACTGCAGCGAACTGGGATGGGGATTTACTGGAGCTTCAATGTCGGCGCTGGTTTTCTCCTTTGGAATTTACTAACCTACGCTTCCGCGTGTCTCGATTTATGGCCGGACAACAAATTATCCAGATAGAGTGATTTCATTTGCTGGCTCGCCATGACTTGTTTCAGCGGCGGCAGTTTCAGAATCACACCAAGGATCGCGGCCATCGCGCGATGGCTGGCCAGGGCCTGATTGTCGAAGATGAGGTCCTGGAGTTTTCCCCGCTCAATGGCCATGACAACCGTACGATGAGCGGTATTTACGGGCGTGATCACACGCTCACCTCGCTGCTTCAGCCCAATGGCCTGCTTGTCGCAAACCCGAGCGCACACGCCGCAACCCAGGCAGATCTCTTCGTTGACGTTAGCTTTCTTGCGTTTGTGATGGCGCGGGTCTCCGGCAGAAACCATGCCCATGGCTTCTACCGGGCAGACGTCGGCACATTTCATACAGCCAGAGCATTTGTCCTCGACGATTTCGGGCAGAAAGTTGGTGGTGCTGATGGGATTGAGAACGGCGAAGCGTTTGGCTGCCAACATGGCTTCGCAACAGCATCCGCAGCAGTTACAGATGAAGGACACGCGCTCGCGTACGTTCTCTCCGAATTGCACCAGATTGCGATCGCGGGCCTCAATGAGCTGATCCTGACATTCGGCCTTATCCACGCGGCGAGCGATTCCATGTTTAATGAGCGAGCTCGCAGTGGAGTTGAAGGTCATGCATATGTCCATCGGCGCTTCGCAACTGCGATCCAGATGCGACGCCTTGTGACGGCAATAGCAGGTGCCGATGCCGATGTGGGAAGACGTCTCGACGACTTGCGAGGCGCGTTCGTAGTCGAGCACGTGTAACGTGTTTTCCGGGCTTAATACGCACTCGTTGACGAATACCCGTCCTATTTGTGTTTCACCGGTCGCGAACAGAGCCTTGACGAAGTCCTCCTCGACATTGAGGTACTGGTAGAAAAGCTCGGCGAGGAGTTTCTGGTCGTAGTGATCGCCAATGCGCATCATCGAAAACTCGAAGAAGCCGGCCATCGGTGGCGGCATTACGAACGTCTGGCCATGGCGTGAGTCAATGTCTAGCATCATCCCGCGCGAGGCGAGCGCTTCGAGTATGTTGCGGGCCTCGGCTTCAGGCTTTTTCCAGAGGCGCGCTGCTGTTTCAGCCGTGAAGGGCTTGATCGGAAGTAGCGCGACAAGTTCGGCCTCTGCCGGCGAGAACAGGACTTCGAGGATTTGAAACAAAAGATCGGTCGGCGGGGCCCCTTGCGGGAAACGGTTGATACACTCCGACAGTTTGCGATAGCTCTCCCGGGCAGTGTGGTGCGACATGAAAACAGTCTAGGACGAATCGGCTTGGGCGCAAGCGCCGACATCACAACTGTTTGTTCCTTTCTTGTTTTCCCGCGTGTTCCGTTGCAATCCTTCGAGCAACTGTTCCTTTGCCGGACCGGGGCCTGTGTGCGTCTGGTCCGGGGATCCGTTGCGTTTGGCGGGAATTATTTCGCGTGCCTTTCCAGAACAGCGGCCATGCGGGTCTGATAACCGCGGCCACCGGCCTTGTACGCCTCGACCGTGCTTTCTTCAAGGCGCAGAGAGATCAGAACCTTGCGCGGTTTTTTCTGCGGGCCACGCTGGCCGCGTTTGCGTTTCTCCGAATGTGCGGCGAGATCGGGAAAGACTTCGGATGCCGGCCTTGCCTTGGCAAACATGGCGTCGGTCCACTCCGGGTTTCCCTTGTCGATCATCTCGGGATCAGGTTTTTCTTCATAGCGTTTACCTCCGTTTTGTGGGCGCGGCGCAGGCTCATACCCCGCACCGTCGCACCGGATTTTCGGACATGTCCCCTGGCGGTTCAGGCCAGGAGACAGACACAGGCCGTTTGCTTCAAGGGGAGCGTGATAATACCGCGAGCAACCAGTCGTTGCTCGCACATCAATATGTGACCAATGTCACTGACAGGGTGTGCTCATTCGGGTGAAATGAGCCATCTCCCCTCCCCGATAGAGCAGGTTCCATCTCGGTGTGCATCCCCCTGAGGTGAGAGTTCGAATGTACCCGTGCAATTAGCTCGTCGGCAAAAGGTTCGTATTTTCGGCCTGGCAGATCGAGCTCAGAACACTTGTAGCTGATCGGAGCTAAAGGACCGACCTCGACAGGGTCCCCTGCCGGAAATGAAGGAGCAGGGTTCCGATGACCCGCAAGCTCACTCGCGCCGCCCACCTCCTCGTGGTAGCGCTCCGTTCATTGTGCGGAAGATCGCAAGACAAAAATTGTTGTCTACAGGCACCGCTGTGCGGCTAGACAACAGCACTGTAAGAGAAGCTGCGTCGATGCCAAGTGCTCGATGGTTTGCTGGCACACGCCTTGGGCAAAGAGAGGTAGAGAGATGCTAATGAAACGATACGCTGCGATTTCCTTGGTATTGACTCTTGGATTGACTGTCTTTTCAGGCATTGCGCGAGCGGCAGATTTCACGCTTACACCGACGAAAGTGGCCTTTGGTAATCAGGTCGTCGGCACGGCTAGCGCGAGCCAAGACATTGTCTTGCAGAACACCGCAAAAGGAACCATCAGCTTTACTCTCAGCCCTCTTACGGACTACACCACATCTTCCAGCTGCTCCGGGACTGTCGTCAAGGGCGCAAGCTGCACCATCTATGTCAGTTTCTTGCCTACCGCCGTTGGCAAACGCGCGGCGACACTGAAGGTGAGTGACGGCGTGACCACTGCCGACGTCGCGCTCTCGGGAAACGGCGTTCCGGCGACAACGATCTCGCCGACGAGCCTTGCTTTCGGAGATGTCGCTCAGAACAGCTCGAGTCCAACCAGTACGATCACACTTACCAATAACCAGGATGTAGCCCTCAATCTGATATCGGCAAATGGTCCGAATCCTGACTACTCGGTACTGAGCCCGGCGAGCGGTGGATGCAAAGGAACTCTAGCGCCGCGCACTTCCTGTGAGTTCACGGTCGTGTTCACGCCACACGTATTGGGAGCCGACAACGAAACGTTGATCATCACGCACGACGCTATGACTAGTCCACAGGCAGTGGCGATCACCGGGACAGGCGTGCTCGCCCTCGCAGTCAAGCCGGCAAGCGCGGTTTTTGCGACGCAATTACAGGGCACAACCAGCGCCGCGAAAACGGTCACGCTCTCGAACAACCAGTCCCAGCCACTCAACTCGCTCTCTCTGTCCGTTCTGGGTAATACGAGTGATTTTCCCGTTACCGGATGTGCGCCTCCGATTGCGGCGCTCGCGTCTTGCAAACTTTCCATTACGTTTTCGCCGCAGGCATCTGGCACGCGTACCGGAACGTTGGTAATCAGTTCCCCGGATGCACCGGGAGGCCCGCTCGATGTGTCTCTGTCGGGAGTCGGAACGCCGCCGGTAACTATTTCTCCCGCGTCCCCCATCATTGCCTTCGCCAACACAAATGTTGGACTGCAGAGCAAACCCACTGTCATCACGATAAAGAACAATCAGAAAAAGGCACTCACGTGGGGCACCTCGAATCTGGCCGGAGACTATCTGGTTAAGAGCACAACCTGCGGCGCCTCGGGGACGACCCTGGCTGCCGGGAAAAGTTGCACCTACACCTTGCTATTTCAGCCCCTCCAGACTGGAGTGCGTCCGGGAGCACTCACTCTCAACGATGACGCGGCTACTAGTCCCCAGGTTGTGTCGTTGAGCGGCATTGGCATTAACCCGATCTCCGCGAATTTGACGAACCTCGTGTTCGCAACGCAACTTGTCGGCACGCCCAGCCCGGTGAAGCAAGTGATTGTCAGCAACCACCAGGATGTCTCGGACTCCATCACTGAATCTGTCACCGGAGACTTTACGGCGAGTGATGACTGCGGCGGCGTAATACCGGCTGATTCCAATTGCAACATATGGGTTGGCTTCGATCCGACTGCAAGCGGCAAGCGTGCCGGCAATGTAACGATTACGGAAGCCTCCAGTTCTAGCCAGATTGCGGTTGCTCTCAGCGGAACTGGCACGACAACGCCGCCCACAGCGGTTGTCGCAAGTGTTTCGCCCGGTGCGGGCCAGGCGGGTACCGCACTAACGCAGGTAGTGATCAACGGAACCAATACGCACTTCTCCTCATCTTCGATTTTGAGTTTTGGCACAGGTATTACCTTTTCCAATCAGCAATGCCCGACACTCACCCAGTGCACGGCAACGGTTACGATTGCCTCGAATGCCACGCCAGGCGCTCGCACAGTCGAAGTTACTACCGGTACCGAGGTCGCAAAGCTAACCGTTGGATTTGCGGTCGCTACGTCGGCAGGTCTCTCTTTCCAAACCATCACCCCCGCGAGTGGCGCGCAAGCCACGCAAAGCCTGAGCGTCAGCCTGCATGCGAACAATGCGCACTTCAAGCAGGGTGTGACGTACGGAAACTTCGGCGCTGGCATTACGATCAACTCGATCACGGTAGGCGACAACACAGATGCGGTAGCAAACATTTCCATCAGCCCGTACACGCCGGTAGGTGGGCGCCAGATTACGCTGGTTACAGGCGGAGAATTCGTGGTTTCCGCTCTGAATGCGTTTCAGGTAACACCGGACGCGGCGCAGATCGTCTCGATTTCACCAAACACCGCCCAGCAAGGCGCGAACCTTCTCTCTGTCATCGTGATTGCTTCTAGCACGAATTTCCTACCTGGAGCGACGCAAGTCTCGTTTGGAAATGGAATCAACGTTGGGGCGGTGAACGTAATAAGTCCTTCACGCCTGCAGTTCGACTTGGCGGTCAGTCCGCTGGCGGCAGTGGGTAGCTACAACCTAACTGTCTCTACCGGCGGCGAAGCGGCCTCACTGGCGAACGCCTTCAACGTAACCTTGGCAACGCCTTCTATCAACACAGTCGCGCCAAGTTCGCTTGCCCAGTGTCAGTCGGGTAACGTAACCATCACAGGAATCCTCACGAATTTCGTGACTAATCCTCCCACCGTTACGTTTGGCAGCGATATCACCCAGACTGCGGCACTGACGGTGAATTCCGCTACCAGTGTGACGGTACCGATACAGGTTTCTTGTATCGCACAGACAGGTGGGCGGACGGGTGACTTGACCTCAGGCGGTTCTGATTTCCCGTTCAGCTTCACGGTCACACCATCCAACGCAGCCATCTCCGGCGTAGTACCGGGCAGCGGCCCGCAGGGTGGAGCTCTCATCGGCCTCATGGTCACCGGTGTCGACACACACTGGCAGCAGGGTACGACACAAGCTGTATTCCCGTCGTATTACACGCCTGATCCAGCGGTTTGCCCGACCATAACTGTCAATCGGGTCACGGTGATCGATAATCTGGACGCTGTTATCGTCATCACGATTCCCGCCGGGGCTTGCGTGGGTGCCAACAATTTCTCCATGTCGACGGGCGGGGAAGTCCTGAAGGGTGGGTTCTTAGTTTACGCAGCGACGCCGAGTATCGCCGTTACGCCGTCAAGTGCGATGCCCGGCCAAAAAGTGCCCGTGACCTTCATCTCGCAGTTCTATCAGATAGTCTGCCCTCCGAATGCGGGCGCAGTGACTCTGGCTACTATTAGCGGCACCGGAGTTTACTTTTCCATACCTGGGCAGAGTCCATCTACCTCAGCGACACTCAATGGTTGCAAGGGGGGAACGACCGGAACCGCGACAGCCACGCTCTACGTAGCTCCGAACGCGGAAGCGGGTCTACGAACCATCACGCTTACGACGGGCAACCAGATTGTTACCACGTCCTTCAATGTGGCTACAGCTCAGATCGTCCGCATTACCCCATACTACGCACCTCCTGGGAGCAGTGGGATTCCCGTGGTAATCGTCGGGCAGAACACGCATTTCGGCTCCACAACCAAGTTGAGTTTTGGACCCGAAATCACGGCCTCGTCTGTCAACGCGGTCAACTCAACGCTGCTGAATGCCACGATCGGCGTTTCTTCGGCGGCGGCGTGTGGCTGGCGCTTGGCTTTCGTGAACACCGGATCGGAACAGTTAACGGTTCCGTTCTTGGTCAATTGCGCAGTCCCGCTCATTGCCGGCATCACACCCTCGACAGGAGAACAGGGCCAAACGTTAAGCAACGTCCAAGTGACTGGGGCGAACACGAATTGGGTGCAAGGCCTAACTACCTTCATCATGGGCGCGGGCGTAACCGTGGTGAATACGGAGGTAACGAGTGGAACAACTGCGATTTTGACGCTGGCAGTTTCTCCAACGGCGCCGATTGGGCCGAATTCCAGCACAGCCATCACCACTGACACGAGCGGGAATATCGTCGAGGTTGCCACCGGCCAGGGCTTCGCTGTGACGGGCAGCGCTGCGACGATCACGTTCCAGTCGAGTCCGCAGACAGCGGCTCAGAGCGAGACTCTAACGCTTACCTTGGTGGGCATTGGCACGCACTGGGTGCAAGGCGAGACCACCGCGACTTTTGACGCAGGCATAGCAGTGGATGCCGTGAACGTAACTGACGAGACCGATGCGTCGATCCAAATTACCGTCTTGTCGACGGCTTCTCTCGGGTTCCACACGCTGACTCTTTACACGGCTGGCGAGGTGGTCACGCTGATGCAGGCGCTGGACATTGTTTCGACCACCCCCGTTCTGTTGAGCACGGTTCCGAACCAGGCGCAGCAGGGGGCAACGCTCAATATTCAGGTGCTTGGCGAGTCCACCTTGTGGGGCTCGACAACGACGGCCAACTTCGGTACCGGGATCACAGTGAATTCGTTCCTGGCGCAGGACTCTGTAACCGGCTTGGCGAACATCACGGTCGATCCCCTCGCGTCTGTGGATGTGCCAATACCCCAGTCCTGCCAAACGGTGACCATCACGACGGGCACCCAACAGGTCTCGTTACCGAATCAATTTTGTATTGTTGCGGGGCCGGCCGTCGTCACCGCCGTCTCACCGACACAAACGCCCCTCGGCACGACTCTTACGGTTGCCGTAACAGGCCAGAACACTCATTTCCGGGCAGGGTTGACCAAGGCCAGCCTCGGCTCCGATATCAATACGTCCAACGTTCAGGTTGTGGACACAACCCATGCGACGGTGCAGGTTGCTGTTCCGACTACGGCCTCGGTCGGGTTGCACGCTGTAACCATGAGCACACTGGGCGAAAATGCGACCCTCGCACAGGCATTCACCGTAACACCCCAAAACGGACCAACACTGAATGGCGTAGGCCCGGTTTCCGGGCAGCAAGGACAGACGCTCACCGGAGTGCAGCTCATCGGACAGTTCACGCACTGGACCAGCGCTCCTCCCTCCGTCACCCTCGGGCAAGGGATCAGTGTGTCAAATGTGGTGGTGCAGAGCCCGACCAGCCTGACCGTTGATCTCGCAATTGATCCGCTGGCGCAGATCGGCGCGCGTACCGTGACCGTCACGACGCAGTTGACGGGAGGCGCGGAGATCGTATCTGGACAGCTGTTCAGCGTCGTCGCGGGCCCGGCAATCATCAGCGCGATTTCACCGTCGACTGGCAATCAAGGCCAGACGGTCGTCCTGCAAATCACCGGGCAGAACACACATTGGCAACAGGGACTGACGCAGTTCTATATGCCGGGTGTTTTGGATTATCTCAACGACATCCGAGTGAACTACGTCGCGGTGAAAAGCCCCACCAGCATGACGGTCAATCTCGTCATTGCGCCCACAGCTTTGGCGGGTCTTCGTTCAATTTACCTGACAACGGGTGGCGAAGCGCTCACGGATGCGAGTGCCTTTCTTATTACGGGCGGCCCGGCTGTGCTGTCTGTAACCCCCGGAAGCGCTCAACCTGGCGTGACGAACTTGAACGTGGATATCACCGGTGCTTACACGCATTGGTTGACGGGCGTTACTACTGTCACATTTGGTGCAGGCATTACGGTCCAGGGCGTTACCGTCAACAGCGATACGGACTTAACAGCGATCATCAACATCGACCCAGCCGCGGCGATCGGGTTCCGCACCGTGAGCGTACGGAACGGCTCGCAGTGGTTGAGCAACACGTTCGATGTCACGCTGCCGCCAACTCCCTATATTGGGTATTACAACCCGAATTCGGGCCTGCTCGGCCAGACGCTGACCCTGACCTTCAGCGGCGTCTACACGCAATGGGATCCGTCAGTAACCACGTTTGATATCGGCTCGGACATTACAGTCAACAGTTTCCAGGTTCTAGGTCTGACGTCGGCGACGGCGAACATCACGATTCCAAGCGGCACCACCGTTGGGTCGCGCACCATTACGTTCACCACTGGCACGGAGACCGAGCAGGTGCCCTTCACGGTAGTCGATCCCAGCACCGGTGCGGTACAAACGATCTCCGTTGTCGATGCTTCGTCGGGCATGCAGGGCCAGTCGTTGACCGTGAACGTCATCGGCCAATACACCGCATTTGACAACACAACAGTCTTTAATTTCGGCTCCGGAATCACGGTGGGAACGCCGACCATCCTCGGTTCGACCATCGCTAATGTGCCGATCACGATCGACCAACTTGCCATTCTCGGCTACCGCTCCGTGACTGCCACCACCAATGGCGTCGTGGTTTCCAGCGTTTATCCGGTCGGATTTACCGTGACGCCCTCAACGGCGTCGATCTCGTCGGTTACTCCCAACACGGGCAACCAGGGCGACAGCGGAACTCAACTTCAAGTCGTCGGCATCAACACGCACTGGGGGCCCAGCACGGTCTTCAGTTTCGGCAGCGGAATCACCGTTACCAACGCGGTCGTCACCAGCGAAACCAACGCAACCATCACCATCTCCATTGCACCACTTGCTACCGTCGGCCCTTACAACCTGACGGCCACCACGAGCGGTGAAATCGCCACTCTTACCAACGCGTTTGTGGTCAACGCCGAAACTCCTCTGGTCCTGTCGTCGGCTCCGGCCTCTGCTGAGCAGCAAGCTATGGTGACTTTCACGATCCTCGGACAGGCCACCAACTGGCAGCAGGGAGTGACTACGCTCAGCTTCGGCAGCGGCGTCATGGTCAACTCCGTCACGGTGACCAGCCCCTCCTCGATCACCGCGGTCGGCCAGGTTGCTCCAACCGCCTACACCGGATACGCGACTCTGACGGTTCAAACCGGATCGCAGTTCCTGACTCTGCCGGACGCGTTGTTGATCACCGCCGGTCCGGCAGCCATTGCCAGTCTGAATCCGTCGAACGCTCCGCAAGGCGACACGCTCAACGTGGAAGTCACGGGAGCGAACACCAACTTCAGCCAGGGTTCCACGGTCGCGAACTTCGGACCGGGAATCGTCACCAACAGCCTCACCGTCAACAGCAATACCAGCGCGACGGCGAACATCGCGATCTCTCCATCGGCCACGGTCGAGCAGAACAACGTCACCATGACGACGTTTGGCGAAGTGGCGGCCGGTGTGGCCGCCTTCACCATCGATATCGGTCCGACCATTACCAGCGCCACTCCAGCCAGTATGGCGCAGGGCACAACTCAGAATGTGACTGTCACTGGGACGCTCACGACCTTTACCACAAGCACCGTCTTCAACTTTGGCTCGGGCGTTACGGTGAATTCGATCGTCTCGATTAACAGTTCGGTGTCGGCCACGGTGAGTGTGACCGTGTCTCCGATTGCGCTCCTCGGGTGCCGCGCGATTACCGCGACGATGGGCACTCAACAAGCCTCTTCGTCCTCGACCCTATTCTGCGTAACCGCCAGCAACGCCAGTATTGCCTCCGTGACTCCAGGCACAGGAACGCAGGGCACCAACGGCTTGGCTGTCACGATCACCGGTTCTCAGACGCACTTTACCCAGGCAACACCAGTCGTGTCGTTCGGATCGGGAATCACCGTCACCAACGTCGCTGTGCAGAACAACACCGCACTGATCGCGACCATAAACATCTCGCCGACTGCGCCGGTGCAATCGAATACAGTCACAGTGTCCACCGGCGGCGAAGTGGTGACACTAGTGGGGGGCTTTACCGTCCTGAGCCAGAGTGCGGGTGTCAGCGCGGTTCTCAACCCGTCGTCAGCCTTCCAGGGAACGACCAACGTCATTACGATCACTGGAACGAACACGAATTTCGGATCTTCAACCACCATTAACTTCGGGCCCGACATTACGGCGGGAACGCTCTCGGTGAATGGTCCAACTAGTGCGTCGGTGCCGGTCACCATCGATAACGTGGCTGCCGTCGGGCCACGCAACGTAACCATCACGACTTCCGGCCAAGTCGTGACCACGACGTTTACCGTGATCGCCGGAGTGCCGGCAGTCACGTTGATCAGTCCGAACACGATTCAGCCGACGCAAACCGAAACGGTCACTGTGACGGGAGCATTCACCAACTGGGTTAATGGAACGACGGTCGCCAATTTTGGTCCGGGAATCTCCGTAGGAGGTGCACCAGCCGGTACGTTCGGTCCCGTAACTGTCTACTCGTCCTCCAACAACACTCAGAGCCTCAGCGCAGCGCTTGTCACATCTGGCGCAGCCACCGGCTTTAACACCGTACAGATTCAGACAGGATCGCAGACCCTGACCGTGAATAACGGAATTGACGTACAAACGTGCACCACAACCACCCCGACCGTGCTCCAAATCAGCCCGGCAAATGGCGCAACCAGTGTGCCAGTGAATTCGCAGGTGCAGATCCAGTTCAGCGAACCCATGAATCGCAGCACATTCTCGTTGTGGGGAAATAGCGGCGCAACGGTCTTCTTCCAAGACGCGATTACCGGCCAGGAGGTGCCCGGCACGATTAGCCTCGACGCCTCCAGCACAATCGCTTCCATAATTCCCAGCGAGGTGCTGCCGGCAGGCCGCACCTTCAACACATACCTGAGCTACTACTACTGGGCGACCGGCTTGTATGTTCAGGATACGTGTGGAAACAATCTGCCTTACCAGGACTACTCTTTCACAACTGCCTTCAGCCCGAGCACGGTCGGCCCGACGTTAATTGCAACGAGCCCCGTCAATAGCGACACCAACATCCCGCTTAACGGAAATGCGACGGGAGGAACGCCGATTGTCCTGCAGTTCAATAAGACGATCGATCCCATCACCGCACAAAACGGATTCTCGATGGAGAGCGGTGGTCAGCCGGTGGCGGGCAACTTCAGTTACTCCTCGACCAAGTACACAACCGATACGGTCACGTTTACGCCGATCAGCCCGCTGGCGGCCAACACTGTGTATACCGTCAATTACACGACCCAGATCATGGATACGGTCGGAAATGCCCTCACCAACCCGGGCAGCTTCAGCTTCACGACCGGCACGAGTAGTGACACCAACAATCCATCGGTCACGTTGGTGGATCCGCCGAACGGGACGGTCGGCGTCGGGGTGAACGTCCTCCCGCACATCACCTTCAGCGAACCGGTCAACGAACTGACCATTCCCAATGCCTTGTACTTGTACTACCAGTGTCCGTGGTGGTGGTGTGGTAACCCCATCATTCCTTCGGCAGTAACGGTTTCGTCTGACCGGCTGAGCGCGACGATTACGCCCAACGCGCCACTGCAGCCCAGCACGCAGTACTACTTGTACGTCTGCGGGTATACCGACATTGCCGGCAACAACGGCAACTGCTTTAGTTCTTATTTCTGGACAGGCACCGGTAGCGATACCAGCCAGCCCACGGTCGCGACCATCAGTCCCACCAATGGGCAGACGGGCGTGCCATTGAACACACAAGTCGTGGCCGTGATGAGCAACAACATCGACCCGACCACTGTCACCAACAACTCGATCACGGTCTCGCCGCAGGGCGGCAGCGCCATAGCGGGAACAGTGGCACTCGCGCAAGACGAAGTTACACTCACCTTCGCGCCCGCAGCCACGCTGAATCCGTCGCAGCAGTACAACGTGACAGTAGGCGGATTCAAGGACATCGCAGGCAACGCGGTCGCTCCATTCACCAGTTCCTTCACAGCGGGCACGGCTGCCTATGGGAGCGGTTCGTTCACGGTTGTATCGACCAGTCCAGCCAGCGGCGCGACCGGCGTTTCGGTCACAAGCCCGGTCACTTTCGCCATGAGCAACCTTATCAATCCCGCCTCGGTAAATAACAACACGGTTTTCGTTTACGACACCGTGGCAGGGGCGATCGTTGCGGGTTCTTACAGCGTCAGCGGAGCAAACGTAACCTTCACGCCGTTGAGCCCATACCCGGCCAACACTCTGATGTACTTCGGGCTCTGCAATCTAACCGATGAAGCTGGGAATCCGGATTGTCAGTACTGGTACTCGTTCACGACTGCGAACACCCTGGACCAGACCCCGCCGACGGTAACCATTACGCCGTCTAACAACGCGACCAATGTGGGAGTGAATACGCAGGTGGTGCTGACGTTCTCCAAGTCCATCAACCCTGCAACCATCAACGGCACCACGGTCAATTTGTTCAATGGAGATGTGGCGCTCAATCCAAGCATGTCTATCTCACGGGATAATCGTACGGTCATCCTGAACTCAGGCAACGGGATGCTGCCCGCTGGCGCCACCATCACGGTTGCGCTCACTGGGGCGATCCAGGACTTGTCCGGCAATCCGCTCGCGCCCACGACCAGCCAGTTCACGTTGACTACAGCATTGTCGAACGCCGCGCCCTATGTTATGGCCATGCGTCCGGGCAGCGGCGCCTCCGGCGTTCCAGCGAATTCGCTGGTGACGCTGTTCACCAGCGCCGTGATGAATGCGTCTACGGTCGCCGGAGCGCTCGAAGTTACCGACAACGGCACCGTGGTTGCGGGAACCACGCAGGTGTTCAGTAATGGACAGTCGATAGAGTTCACGCCCTCCAACTCGTTCAATCCGGGTGACCTGATTCAGGTCTTCCTGAATTCCAGTGCACAGAGCGCGGACGGTGTCGCGCTATCGAGTTTCTCGGGACAATTCACGGTGGCAGGATCGCCGGCGAACACGACGGCGCAAGTGCAGGCAGTCAACCCGCTCTATGGCGCTGGCAACGTGCCGCTGAACACGATCATTCAGATCGAGTACAACCAGGCGCTCCTCGCTTCCACGGTGAACAACAGCAACATTAGCCTGTACGAATACGCTACGGGCACGTATCTGACTCCGAACATCAGTTTGACGGATGGCGGGCAGGTCATCCAAATCCAGCCCACCAGCAATCTGGTGGCGAATTCGAGCTACCAGGTCTATGTCGGGAGCTCTGTGACGAATGCGGACGGTGTTCCGGTGCAGGGCTACTATCTGAACTTCACTGCCGGGACCGCCTCGGATACCGCTGCGCCGACCATTGTTTCGCAGGCGCCGACAAACGGTGCCACCAACATCGGCACGAACGCACTGGTCAGCGTGAACTTCAATAAGGCCATCAACCCGGTGTCAGTCACCGGCAGCACCATCCAGTTGAGCGGTGCCGGCGCTACCGAGGTGCCGTCGAGCATCTCCTTCAGCCCGGACTACACGCGGGTGTCGATCACGCCGGAAGCTCCATTGCCGCCGAGCACGCAGATGACGTTGACGGTGAGCGGCGTAATGAGCGAAGCCGGAATCAGCGTGGCGCCCACGACCACAACCTTTACTACTGCGGCGCAACCCGACTTCACTCCGCCCTACGTGATAAGCAGCAGCGTGCAGAACGGCCAGACGAATGTGCCGGTGAACTCGGTGTTCAGCATACACTTCAGCAAACCCATGGACTTGGGCAGCTTCAACGCATCCGATGTTGGCGTGTGTACGTCATATTGGTGGTGTGTTTATGGAAGTTCCGCGCCGATCCCGGCGACCGTCTCCTGGAGTTCCGACCAGACTACCGTCTTCATCGTGCCCACCAGCCCGCTGAATGTCGGCGACACGTACAACCTGGATAGCTACTACATGACGGATCTCTCCGGCAACCCGCAGCAGAACTTCTCGATCTCCTTTACGGCTGCGTTCAGCGCCAACGTCAACCCGCCCTCTGTGGTCAACACCAGCCCGGAGAATGGAGATACCGGCATCCCCACGAATTCGCCCGTGGAGATACTTTTCAGCGAACCCGTCCAGCCGACGAGCGTTGGGCAAGTTGCGCTCGCGATGGGCGGCAATGGAGTCGCCGTCACTCCATCGTTCAGCAATGGCGACCAGTTGTTGACTCTCACTCCCAATGTGCCACTGCTGCCGAACGTCTTGTACACACTGACGGTTACGGGTGTGAAAGATACGGCCGGCAATCAGATGACCGGAATGGTCACGGTCAAGTTCACCACCGGAGCCTCCTTCAACCTGATCAGCCCCTCGGTGACCTTAGTGGATCCGCCGAATGGGACGGTCGGCGTCGGGCTGAACGTTATCCCACACATCACTTTCAGCGAGCCGGTCAACGAACTGACCATCCCCACCGCGTTGGTCCTCTATCAGAATTACGAGTATCCGTGGAGCTACACTACTGTCGTTCCTTCGGCGGTGACGGTTTCCTCCGACCGGCTGAGCGCGACGATTACACCCAACGCGCCACTGCAGCCCAACACCCAGTACTACTTATATCTCTGCGGCTACACCGACATTGCCGGCAACAACGGCAACTGTTTTAGTTCTTATTTCTGGACGGGCACTGGCAGCGATACCAGCCAGCCCACGGTCGCAACGATCAGTCCTACGAACGGGCAGACGGGGGTACCGCTGAACGCGCAAATCGCGGCGGTGATGAGCAACAATATCGACCCAACCACCGTAACCAACAACTCGATCACGGTCACGCCGCAGGGCGGCAGCGCCATAGCCGGGACAGTCAGTCTGGCCAGCGACCAGGTGACCCTGACCTTTGTGGCCGCCGGCGCGCTGAATCAGTCGCAGCTGTACAACGTGAGGGTGAGCGGCTTCAAAGACATCGAAGGCAACTCGGTGGCACCGTTCGCCAGTTCCTTCACCACAGGAACGAGCGTCTACGGCAGCGGCACGTTCAGTGTGACGCTGATCAATCCGGGGAATGGCGCCAGCAGCGTCCCGGTGACCACCCCGGTCACGTTCACCATGAGCAATCTGATCGACCCGGCCTCGGTCAATAGCAACACCGTGTTTGTCTACGACAGCGTGGCTGGGGCGTATGTGGCGGGTTCCTACAGCGTCAGCGGAGCGAACGTAACCTTCACGCCGTTGACCGCATACCCGGGCAACACTTTGATGTATGTCGCAGTGAACGGCATAACGGACGAAGCCGGCAACACGGCATCATGCTACTGGTGCGCCAGCTTCACGACTGCGAGCACAGTCGACCAGACAGCACCAACCGTGACCATCACGCCCTTGAACAACGCGAACAACGTGGGACTAGACACGCAGGTGGTACTGACATTCTCCAAGTCCATCAACCCAGCAACCATCAATTCCATCTCGGTCAATTTATTCAACGGAGATGTGCCGCTCAACCCCAGCATGTCCATCTCCCGTGACAATCGTACGGTCATCCTCAACCCAGGCGGCGGGTTGCTACCCGCCGGCGTCACCCTCACAGCGACCGCAACGCACCTGATTACCGACCTCTCGGGTAACGCACTTGCCGACACCGTCAGCCAGTTCACGACCACCGCGGCGCCGGTGACGCAGTCGCCCTATGTCATCACGACCCGGCCCGGCAATGGTGCGGGTGGTGTTCCGGCGAACTCGGTCATCACGTTGTTTACCAGCGCTCCCGTAAATGCGGGAACGCTCACCGGCGCATTCTATGTCTCGCAAAATGGTGTGCTGGTTTCAGGTAGCACCGCCGTGGGCAGCAACGGGCAGAGCATCGAATTCACGCCCAGTTCGGCTCTCCCTGGTGGCGCGACGATTCAGGTCTTCCTGACTTCAACTGCGCAGGATATTTACGGAAACTACTTCCAGTACTTCTCGGAAACCTTCACTACTGCCGGATCCCCGGCGAACACGGCGGCGCAGGTACAGGCAGTCAACCCCTTCTACGGCGCTGGCAACGTGCCGCTGAACACGGTCATTCAGATCGAGTACAACCAGACGCTGCTTGCTTCCACGGTCAACAACAGCAACATTAGCCTGTACGAATACGCTACGGACACCTATCTGATTCCGAACATCACTTTGACGGGTGGCGGGCAGGTCATCCAAATCCAGCCGACAAGCAATCTGGTGGCGAACTCAAATTACCAGGTATGTGTGTCGACCTCGGTCACGAATACCGCTGGCACACCGGTGCAGAGTTACTGCCTCTACTTCACGGCGGGAACCGCAGTGGACAATGCCGCGCCCACCGTGGTTGCAGTTGTTCCTCCGGATGGATCCTCCAAAATCGGGACGAATGCCGGGATTACTGTCATTTTCAACAAGGCCATCGACCCAGTGTCGGTGACAGGGAGCACGATCCAGTTGAGCGGCGGCTCGATCACGGAGGTGCCTGCGAGCATCAGCTTCAGCCCGGACTACACACAGGTGGCGATCGTTCCGCAGGCTCCGCTGCCCTCTAGCACGCAGATGGCAATCGCCATCAGCGGTGTCATTAGCCAAGCGGGAGTGCTCGTCGCGAATCAAACCACGCACTTCACAACCATGGCAGGCCCGGACTTCAACTCCCCCTACGTGGTCAATGCCAGCGTGCAGAACAATCAAACCGTCGGGACCAACGCGGTGTTCGCGATGCAGTTCAACAAGCCCATGAACCAGCAGAGCTTTAACTCCGCCTATGTCAACGTGTGTACGAATCCCTACAACTCATGGTGGTGGTGTTTCTATGGGGGTTACCCGCCGGTCCCGGCAACGGTCTCCTGGAGCGCCGACTCGACCACGGTCTTCCTTGCCCCGACCTCGAACCTGTCAGCTAGTACTACATACTTTCTAGACAGCTTCTACATGACGGATCTGTCGGGCAACGCGCAGCAAAATTTCTCCGTGGGCTTCAACACCGGAAACGGACCCGTAACCACCGGCCCGTCTGTGGTGCAGGTAAGTCCGCCCAGCGGTTTCACGGGCGTACCCATCAATGCGCCCGTACAGATACTGTTTAACGAGCCTATCTCCGGTACATCTCTCGAAGGCGTGACATTGCAGCAGAGCGGTTCGGTCATCCCAACCACCACCTCGTTGTTCGACGGCGACCAGGGCATTGAACTGCTGCCGCAGGTGCCGCTCGCCACTGGCACGACTTACACCATTAACGTAACGGGAGTCGTGGACGTTACCGGCAACGCACAATCCAGCTTCCCCTCACAGTCATTCACTACGGGAGCGGGAACCGATCTGGTCCCGCCCACGATCGTGTCGACGAACCCACCCAACGGTCAGTCGAACGTTCCCGACAACACTACAGTCCAAGTCGTATTCAGCGAGGCTATGGATCCGGCGTCGTTCGACCCGAACAACAGCTTCGTGCTGTACGACCCCTCGAACAACGTGGTGCCCGCCACCATCAGGTTCTCGATGGATTACAAGACGGTCACGTTGAATCCAATGGCAAACCTGACTGGGGGCGGCGCAACGTACTACATGTACATTAACTGGTATAGCCCGCTATATGACTTGGGCGGAAATCCGGGGAGCGGCACGTACTTCTCGTTCACGACTGAGTGATGCGGCACGGCAACTTATGCGAGATGTAACTGCTCTGCAAGCTGGAATAGGTTTTGGGATCGACGGGCGAGCCGGGCCATTTCCAGAGAAGTCTCTGCTAGGTCGTTTGAGTCTATGAATGCTGGGCGAGAGTAGCTGTTAAGTTGGCAGACCAGGGCATTGCGGTCCTTCTCTGCCCAGTCGGCCAGCGACCGAACGAAGTTCTCAACCTGCTCCCTGCTGGCATCGCGGAGTGTCTTGGTGCCGCAGAAGTCGACAGCGTAGGCCTTGACGAGTTCCGGATCGAGTTTGTGCTGGCGGATGATCTGGCAGAGGCGGTCACGAACCTTCGGGCCGGTCCCATTCCCATTACCATTTCCGTTACCATTCGCCCTTTGAGGAGGGAGCTTCTCAACCGGAGTCGGAACCGAGCCAATCTCCTCGATCGAGCAGATGCCGATGCCATAGGCCTTGCGGAGGGCGCGATTGACGGCCCGCGTTTCGGCCACGCGCATCTCGGCTCCGCGGACGAGGGCGGAAGACTGTTTATGGTCGGCCTTGGGTCGCTGTGCCTCCATCGTGTTTTCGGCATGTCATTTAATCGACGTGCTCTCCCTCTTCAAATTGCGCGTCGGCCACGGGTAGGACATCACGCTCGCCCGCAAACCACACGTACAAAGTCGGGAGCAGGAAGATGCTCATAAGGAGTGCGGCGATGAGGCCGCCGACGATAACAATCGCGAAAGGACGTTGCGAATCGGACCCTATGGCGTGTGATAGAGCAGCGGGTAGAAGCCCCAAAGTGGCCACCAGCATCGTCATCATGATTGGACGGAGTCGGAGGACGGCACCCTCGACGGCCGCGTCCTCGATGGAATAGCGGCGTACCCGCAACTGATTGATGTATTCCAGCATGATGACGCCTGTCTGCACGCATACGCCGAACAGGGCAAGAAAGCCGACGCCAGAAGAGACGCTGAAGTGCGTGCCCGTGATGAGCAGGGCGATCAGGCCTCCAATAGGCGCAACGGCAATGTTGGCCATAATCAGCAACGCCCATTTGAACGACTTGAACATGGTATAGAGGATGATGAAGATGATAAGAATCGTGATGGGCAGAACGATGAGCAGGCGCGCGTTGGCACGCTTCTGACTCGCGTATTCTCCCTCCCAGTCGAGTGTGTAGCCGAGCGGCAATTTGACCTGATCGTTGACCTTCTTAATCGCTTCTTCCACCGTACTGCCCAGGTCGCGGCCGCGCACGCTGTACTTGATAGCGATGTAACGGCGATTGCCTTCGCGATAAATTTCCGAGCCGCCATCCGTCACTTTGATGTGGCAAAGCTGCGCCAGGGAGACGCGTTCGCCAGAAGGGGATACCAGGCGAATGTTCTCGATCGCTTCCTGTGTGCTGCGGTATTGCGGAAGATAACGCAAGGTGAGATCGTAGCGCGCCTCTCCCTGTAGGACCTGCGTGAGCGCATTGCCGCCAACGGCGGTTTGGACCGCGTCCTGCACGTCGGCGACGTTGATCTGGTAGCGAGCGGCGGCTTCGCGATCGACGGTGACATTCAGGTTGGGCTGACCGAGCACCCGAAAAACGCCAAGATCTTCGATGCCGTTGACCTGGCGCATGACGGCAACGATCTGATCGGCCCTCTCTTCCAGAACTTTTAAGTCATCGCCGTAGATCTTGGTCGCCAGCTCGCCTTTCACTCCGCTGACCGCCTCTTCCATGTTGTCTTCGATGGGCTGCGAGAAGCCCCAGATGACGCCGGGGATTTTGTCGAGTTCGCGCTGCATGGCAGCAATCAGCTCATCCTTGTTCTGATAGAATACCGGACGCCAATTTTCCTTCGACTTCAGGTCAACGAAGTATTCCGTATTGAAGAAGCCAGTTGTATCGGTTCCGTCGTCAGGGCGGCCGACCTGGCTGGTGCATTGCGGGACTTCGGGAAAGGAACAAAGCACGATGCGGGCCTGATTGGCGACGCGGATACCTTCGTCTGGGCCGGTGCTGGGAGCAAGCGTGCCGCGTACCCAGAGCGCGCCTTCGTCCAAATGCGGGAGAAACTCGGAACCGATGATGCCGCTAAAAGCGAAGTAATTTCCCAGGAGGATGAGAAGTAGGCATGCGCCGACAGTGATGTAGCGGTGATGAATCGCCCAGCGCACCGCAACCCGATAACGTTCAATTAGCCAGTGCATGAGCGGATTCCGCCACTCGCTGGCTCCCTTGGCAAAAGCGAAACTGGCCAGCACGGGCGCGATCAGGATGGAAAACAGCAGAGCCCCAAGCAGCGCAAAGGCGACCGTCCAGGCCATGGGATGAAACAAGCGACCTTCCACGCGTTGGAGCGTGAATATGGGGAGGTAGGCGGTGATGATGATAGCAATGGCATAAAACACCGGACGTTGGACTTCGTGCGACGCTTCGCCGATGCGTTCCGCGGGAGTTTTGATGCCATTGGCGTGGCCCAAATGGCGGACGATATTTTCGATCATCACCACGGCACCATCCACTACCATGCCGAAATCAAGCGCCCCGAGAGATAGAAGATTGGCGGGGATGCCGTTCAGGTCCAGACAAATGGACGCAAACAGCAGAGAAAACGGAATGGTCGCCGCGACGATGAGCGCGCCGCGCACATTGCCCAGGAATAGAAACAGAATGATCGAGACGAGGATCATTCCTTCTGTCAGATTGTGAAGTACGGTGTGAGAGGTGAAGTGAACGAGGTCGCTGCGATCAATGAAAGGGACGATCTTCACTCCTGGAGGAAGGATGTGACTGTTTAGCTCTTCGATCTTTCTGTGGATCCCGTCAAGCGCGGCGTCGGCCGCTGCGCCTTTGCGCAAGAGCACAATGCCGGAGATGACATCATCATTGTCGATGATTTTGCTGTCCTCGCGGTGAATGGCGCGAGCAAACTGACCAAGGCGGATCTTTGGTCCTTGCGAAACAACGGCGATGTCTTTAACGCGAAGCGGCGTGCTGTTCTTCGTAAGAATGACGGTCTCTGCGATGTCCTGGGAGCGGTCTACTAATCCGACGGCGCGCACGTTGATCTGCTGCAGACCTTCCTGAATGAAGCTTCCCCCGGCGTTCGCATTATTGTTGGTAAGTTGCTGCTCGACCTGCGCGAGGCTGAGCCCGTACGCAACGAGTTTATTGGGGTCCACCCGGACCTGGTACTCGCGAGTTGGGCCGCCAAAGCTGGCGACATCGACAATGTTCGGTATGGTTTTAAAGCTCTTCTCAACGACCCAATCTTCAATGGACTTCAGTTCCATGGGGTCGTAGGCCGGATTTGTGCTGTGCAGCGTGAAGAAGTAGATCTGGCCCACTGGGCTCCAGTCGGTGCCCATCTGTGGAACGACGCCCGGCGGTAGCGTAACCTGGCTGAGCCGTTCGAGGACGCGCTCGCGGTTCCACGCGTTATCGGATCCGTCCTCAAAAATAAGCTTGAGGTCCGACAACCCGAATAAAGAGAACGACCGGAGGTGGACGACGTCAGGTATGCCGTTCATGACGATCTCAAGCGGAATCGTGACCTGCTGCTCGATCTGTTCCGCTGAGATTCCCGGCCACTGCGTGATGATTTCTACGTAATTATCTGCCACGTCGGGATAGGCCTCGATTGGAAGCCGCTCGAAGGAAATAATGCCCCACGCGAAAAGGAGTAGCGCCAACCCCACCACCAGCAGCCGGTTATTAAGCGCGAAATCGACGACGCAGCGAATCATCTATGGCTCCGTAGCATCATTGCTCCACCGTGTTCTGCAGCGGAAGCGCGTTGGAGACGACTTGATCGCCTGGTTTGAGTCCACTCACGACTTCCTGCATGTTGCCGGGAAGCATGCCGCCAGTAACAACCTCGAGGCGCTTGAAATGGCCTTGGCCGATCGGCGCATACACCCACTCCCGGTCATGCAGGTGAAGAATTGCGGTGGCGGGAATGGCCGCATGCGTTTCCGCCGGCTGCTTGCCATAAAAAGTTGCAGTAACAAACATGCCGATGCGCATCAATCCCGGATTTGCGACTTCAATGCGCACCTTGGCAGTGTGGATAGTGGGATCGAGGGTGGGCAGGATGTTATCGACGCGCCCCTTGAAAACCTTGCCGGGATAAGCGTTGAGGTGAATATCTGCCGACTCGCCAACCCGCACGGCGTCGAGATCGTTCTCGTAAACGTCGCAGACGATCCAGACAAAAGACAGATCGGAGATGGTGAAGGGATTCGGCCCCGACAGCCCCTGAACACCGGAAGCAGTCGTGACTTGCTGGTCGGTAATCACGCCCGAAATGGGCGCGACCACATCGACGATGCCGGAAGGATGATCCTTGTCGATCCCGAGGAGATGCAATTGTTCAGTTGCAGTATCAAGGTCAACTTTCGCATCGGCCGCGGTCGCCTGCGCCGCCTCCAGAGCACTCTGGGCGATGGCTCCTTTGTCGTACAGCGTCTGTGCGCGCTCAAGCTGCTGGTGGGCCAGCCGCTCGTCATTTACGGTTTTGAGATAGAACTGGTAGGCACCGGCGACGTCATTGCTGCGAACGCGCAATAGTAGTTGGCCCTTCTTTACCTGATCTCCCAGGCGGGCTTTGACCTCGACGACCCGGCCAGCTGCCAGGGAAATCACAGGCACGGCACGTGCGATATCGGGTTGCACCCCGCCGGTCACGTTCAGGGCAGACACTGCCTTGTGTCCAACGGCAGTCACCAGCGGAAACTGTTCGGGGTGGTCTACTTTGAAATTATTGGCGTCGAGATCCGGCTCGACGACTGCCTTGGGTGGCGCTTCCGCCTTGGGATCTTCCTTTCCACTGCAGCTGACAAAAACCAGGCAAAGCGGCACGCCGAGAGCGGCGGCCAAAATCATCCCCGCGAATTTGGGTTTCATTGGATCACTTCCTGGCCAACGGCCATGTTCAGTTGGGCGGCAGCCGTCAAATATGAGCCCACCAGGTTCACGTAGTTCAGTTGCACGCTGCGGTAGTCGCTCTCCGCATTCAGAAAGTCCAGGAGCGAGGCCCCTCCATGCTGGTAAGAAAATAAGACCGTGTCCCGCACCCGAACCGACATGTCCAGGTATTTAGCCTTGTAAGGCCGCAGCAGAATCAAGGTGCTGTCCACAGTGGCGTAACCGGAATCCACGTCGCTGAGCACCTGAGCTTCGGCGGCCTCGCGCAATTTCTCGCTGCGCTTGATGTCGAGTTGTGTGCGCAATTTTTCTCCCTGGTTGCGATCGAAAATGCGAAGCGGGATATTGACGCTGACACCGATGGTGTTAATGGCAAAGGGATTGTTAGTAGACGAGTTGTGGGTATACCAGCCGCTCAGGGTCGGGTCAGTCGAGCCGTTGGCAATCGCCAGCTTGTGGTCGGTTTGAGCCTTGTCCACAGCCTGAATGGCGGCCCGCAGGTCCGGCCGAGTGTCGAGAGCGATCTTCCGGAATTCATCTGGCGACTGCAGTTGGTCGTTGAAATCGTAGGTCCCGGTTACGTCGAATTCCTCAATCGGGCTGCGGTCGTTAAGCAGAGTGAGCAGCTGGATTTTGGCCGTGCGGAGATTCACCTCGGCGGTCTGCACGTCCGATTCATACTGCACCCGCTGCAGTTCCAGACGATCGAGGTCAATTTGTGCCATATCGCCGGCCTGGAAGCGGGTCCGACTGATCTCAAGGATATGATCCCAGTAAGCCAGGTTATCTTTTGCCAGTTGCAGCACGGCCTTCGACTGCAGTGCCGAAACGAATGCATTGCGCAGATTGAAGAGTAGGGTTCTCTCCAAATCGGTGTGATTCGATTCGGCGATCACAGTCCCCTTTTTCGCGCTCTCGAGACGGAGGTGCCGCTTGTGGCGCCGTTCGATAAGTTGGCTGACGCTGGGAGTTTCAAACGTGCCAGAGAACGGCTGCCAAACGCCGCGATTGGGAGCGATCTGGGTGCCGTCGACCGATAGACCTAGATCGGGGTTAGGCCGCAGGAACGCCGTGATTTCCTGAGCCTTCGATTCCTGAACATTCAGACTGTCGGCCTGCAGAGTTGGATTTGTGTTTTCGAACTTGTCCCGAATCTGAGGCCACGTGTAGCTCTGCTGTTGCGCTATCGCGAGATGACCGGACGCTAGTAGTGCGACGAATAGGGCACTTGTCACTCTCAAGCAGACGCTAGCGCCCATTTTGGCAATCTGCGCAGTGCCTTTCTCTACAGAGGTCGTGCAATCCAAAAAAGCAATCATGAATGTCATTTATGCTTCAGACGCAGAGGCCTGCCATAGTCAAGAGCACCCAAGCATCAGGTTGACTTTTTCGTGTCTCTCAGTCTGCGAGCAGCGCTCCGACTCCCAACGCGTTTCCGGCGAGGATAGCGCTTAGCCAAGCGAGAGGTCAGTTCCGAATACCCTGCGTACATCAGCGCGAAATATAAAAGGACGGCGAACGCCGCGATCACACAAAGGACGTAACGGTTCGCTGCTTCCAAACTCATTGCATGCCCCGGTCGCTTGGCCGCAGAGCCTCAGAACCGCCTGTCACAGAAGCACACTTCTCCGATTCCCGCATAGCAGGTGTGAATCTCATGTATCCCATCGAGGCACAAGTTTGGGGAAGACACTCAAACGGCTTTCGAAGGCGATATTTCGATTCTTGCGATGGGACGAGGCTATCGTTCGATCAGCGGCGGAAGTCATTGCACAACGGAGACATGCCAAGCTGGGCAATCGTTCGATTCGGCCATTGGTAACCCTGCAGACGAATCATTTGATTGGATATCTTCGTAGGGAAAATGTGTGGGATAATCAACAGCTCCGTAAAGAATTCATGCCTGACTTGACCTGGATCTGGGAGCCGCGCAATCGGACACCTGTTCTTTTAGCCAGTGCGGTCATCCTCGCGGCAATCGCTGTCGTGGACTGGCGGACCAAGCCCTACTTCTCGCTTGGCTTCCTCTACTTGTTCCCCATCATGCTTGCGGCCGGGTTTCTACCACGCTGGACAATTGTTATGTTGGGGATCGCTTGCGCATTGCTGAGCGAGCGCTTCAGCAACCTTGATCCGTCGGATGCCAACATCCGACTCGGGTTTGAAGCGCTGGCGCTGTGCGGCTGCGGACTGTTAACGACGGAAGTTGTTCGCAACCGGCGACTGAGCCTGGAGGCTCAAGAGCGAATGCGCGCCCTGGTGGAAACAAGTCCAGCGGCGATTGTGACCGTCGATGAACGAGGCTTTATCGAACTGGCCAACCAGGCGGCGGTGGAACTGATGGCTCCGCGCAATGGGGGCTTGATTGGGCAGCCGATCGCCGCCTTCTTGCCCGAGCTCCATCACGCGTTGCGGCCCGAAGAGGGACCGCAGTTCCGGAGTTCGATGCAATGCCGGGGACATCGTGGCAACGGCGAGCCATTTCTTGCCGAAGTTTGGTTCTCCACGTATAAGGAAGGTGCAATCCCCAAACTCGCAGCCATTATCGCCGATGTCAGTGAGGAGCAAGCCGTCTCGGTCGTACCAGGCACGATTTCACCCTACCAAAGCGAGAGACCCAGTCTCAACAGCCGAGAATTGGACGTGCTGCGCCTAGTCGTTCAAGGGCTGGCAAACAAGGAAATCGCAGCGCAAATGGCGATCTCGGAAAGCGGAGTAAAGAATACCCTGCAGCAGCTATTTGCGAAGACGGAAGTGCGGACTCGAAGCCAGCTTGTGCGCGTAGCGTTGGAACGCTACAGGGATTTGCTGTAGGCAACCGAAGATCACTATCGTACATCGTCAGACTTACCCACCTCGCTCATCCCCGCATTTGACACGGGTGAAACGTATGCCATAGCGTTGACAACCGCATAAACACTGGCGATATCGAAACGTTAACGAGAGGGGTGTGTACACATCTACATGCACCACACACACTCCCCGTCATCCTTTGACTAAGGGATAACGCGTCCGTAAGATAAAGCGACGCGAATGCCAGACGTCTCCCGAATAATCGGCCAGACCATCTCGCACTACCGCATCGTCGAAAAGCTCGGCGGCGGCGGCATGGGAGTGGTCTACAAGGCCGAGGACACCCGGCTACAGCGTTTTGTCGCGCTCAAATTTCTCCCCGAAGACGTGGCCCGTGATCCGAATGCGCTCGCACGCTTTCGACGGGAAGCGCAGGCCGCATCCGCACTGAACCATCCCAATATCTGCACGATTTATGACATCGGTGAACAGGATGGAAAAGCATTCATCGCCATGGAGTTTCTGGATGGCGTGATGCTCAAGTACCGCATTGCCGGACGTCCATTGGAAACCGACCTGCTGCTGTCGCTTGCGATCGAGATCGCTGACGCGCTCGATGCCGCGCATGGGGCGGGGATTATTCATCGGGATATAAAACCCGCCAACATCTTCATCACCAAGCGTGGACACGCCAAAGTTCTCGACTTCGGACTGGCGAAAAGGACGGATGCGGGTACGAAGCGAGAATCGCATTCGGGTTCGGACGATCCAACGTTAGCCGATCCCGCGATCGCCGAGAAAGATCTCACTGGCAAGAACATAGCCTTGGGCACAGTGAGCTATATGTCACCCGAACAGGTCGCAGGCAAGCCTTTGGACGAACGCAGTGACCTTTTTTCATTTGGCGTGACGCTTTATGAGATGGCCAGCGGCCGTATGCCTTTTGATCGGGACACCACCGGAGCAACCTACGGGGCGATCCTTTACGAAGGCGCGGGGTTGCCCAGTCAGTGGAATCCCGAGGTTCCGCCGCCGCTCGACGCGATTATAGCTAAAGCTCTGGAGAAGGACCGCAATTTGCGTTACCAGCACGCGTCGGAGATGCGCAGCGACCTGCAACGGCTGCGGCGAGACAGCGAAACGCGCGCGGCAGTCTCAAATTCAGGGTCGGCGGCGGTCATTGTGCCAGGCAGCGGCTCACAGACTTCCGCCGCGAACGCCACGGCCTCGCCTAGCGCGACGGGCGTTCAGGGATCGCAAACCGCCCGCCAGGCAATTTCTATTGAACTTCCTGCAACTCGCGAACGAAGAATCTGGATACCTGTTGCTGTAATCGTGTTGCTGGCGGCTCTTGTGGCGGCAGGGCTCTACTATCGCGTTCACCAGACCCAACCACTTACTGAAAAGGACACGATCGTGCTGGCGGATTTTGCCAACCGCACGGGCGATGTGGTCTTCGACGATGCGCTGAAACAAGCGCTGAGCGTAGCACTGAGTCAGTCGCCGTTCCTGAATGTGCTATCGGAAAACAAGGTGGCGGCGACACTGCAATTGATGTCGCGGCCGGTCGACACGACATTGACTCCCGAGGTGGCGCGCGAGTTGTGCCTGCGCGCCGGCAGCAAGGCATATATTGCTGGCTCGATCGCTGTCCTTGGGACTCAGTACGTGCTGGGACTACAAGCCGTGAGTTGCCAAAGCGGCGAAAAGCTGGCGCAGGAACAGGCAACGACTTCGGCCAAAGAAAAAGTGCTGGACACTTTGGGAGACATCGCTTCCAGATTACGTGCGAAGTTGGGCGAGTCGCTCGCTACAGTGCAGAAATTCGACGTGCGACTGGAGCAGGCAACCACCGCGTCGCTGGACGCTCTGAGACAATACAGCCTCGGAGAAAAAGCTTATCGCGACAACGGTGCTGCCGCGGCCCTTCCCTTCCATCAACGCGCCATTCAGGCCGATTCCGAGTTTGCCATGGGATATGAGGCGCTGGGTGTCGATTACTACTCGAAAGGGGAGGTGGGCCGGGCAAGCGAGTATTTCTCAAAGGCGTTCGAGCTGCGGGCGCGGGCGGGCGAGCGGGAGAAGTTGACCATCACCGCGGATTTTTATCAGAACGTCACCGGAGAGCTTCAGAAAGCGGAGCAGACCTTTCATGAGTGGATCGAGAACTATCCGCGGGATTACCGCGCGCAACTCAATCTAGCCAATGTGTACACCTCGCAGGGGCGATATGAGAAGGCGGTGGAAGCCTACCGCGAAAGCATTCGGCTTGCGCCCGATGAATTTGGCCCTTACGCCAATCTCGCAAATGCACAGATGGCCTTGCAACAGTTCGAGGAATCCGGCCAAACCATTCGGCAGGCCTTGTCGCAGAAGATGGACAATTTCATCCTGCATAACACGCTTTACGGATTGGCATTCGGAAAAACAGATGCAGCCGCCATGGCCGAGGAAGAAAAGTGGTTCGCCGGGCAGCCGGAATCGGAGAATTTTGGCCTTGCGCTCATGTCGGATACCGAGGCATTTCGCGGGCATCTAGCGAAAGCGCGTGAATTGAGTAAGCGGGCTGTGGAATCGGCAATCCGCGCTGACAGCAAGGAAACCGGCGCGATTTGGCTGGAGATTGCCGCTCAACGCGACGCAGCATTCGGCAACCGCAACAAGGCGGCAGAACAAGCTGCGCAGGGATTGAAAATGTACCCCGAGAGTCAGGGGGTGCAGGCGGAGGCGGCTCTGGCTTTTGCCTTGGCAAGAGACACGACCACCGCCGAGTCGATCGCGCAAGATCTCAACCAACGGTTTCCCCTAGATACGCAGATTCAGTCGATCTGGCTTCCGGCGACTCAAGCGCAAGTGGCGCTGAATCGCAAGAAGGCGATGGCGGCGCTGGACCGCCTGCAATCAGCCGCACCGGTGGAAATGGGGCAGATTTCGTTTGTGGCCAATCTATCGTGCATGTACCCAGCGTATGAGCTCGGCGCGGCGTATCTTGCTGCCGGACATGGGGCGCAAGCCGCCGCCGAGTTCCAGAAGATTCTCGACCACAGCGGCATCGTCTGGAACTGCTGGACGGGAGCGTTGGCGCATCTGGGCGTGGCGCGTGCGAATGCGCTGCAAACAAAGAATTCGTCCGGGGCTGATGCCGATGCTGCTCGCGTCCGTGCGCTTGCCGCCTACAAGGACTTCCTCACGCTCTGGAAAGACGCCGACCCCGACATCCCCATCCTGAAGGAAGCCAAAGCCGAGTACGCGAAGCTGCAATGAGTGCGCTCAGGCTTTTGCGTTCGTCTCGACACACGCGCTCGGGTTTGTTTCCCAGCGCATGTTCTGTTCGTCCCACCGAATGCACTTGCGGGCGATCCTTAATGTGCATTTGTTCAACAGCACCGCCTGAATCCATTCACTTTTGACGTGCTCAACCACCACGATCCCGCGTCCGAGGATTGCCACGCGGTCGCCCCGCTTTAGGATTCTGTCTCGTTGGCGGCGAACGTAATACTCTTTGCCGATCTCGATTAGGTAGTCCAGCCCTGTTGGATTCAATCCTGAGTGCTTCGTCCACAGAGGGATGTTCTCGTTGTAATCTGCTACGAAGATGTCGCTACCGTAGAGGGTCAGAGCTTGGAGCCGAGACAGAATTTCCGCCAGCGTGAACGGCAGCGTATCGGGCGACAGATACAGGTTCTTCGGGTAGGCGAACTGGGTACGCCATCCCAGTTCGTGCTCTACGACGGTGCCCCAGAGATAGACCTCACCGTAAATTCCGAACCGCTCGTATCCTGCGCTGCGGAAGTGGTGGAGCGTCTTAACTGCGTAGATACCGCAGGTGCAATTCGCTTGCGGGGCATCGTGGTCGTCCGCCGTCTCGGAGCGACCAACGATGGTTCCGACGACAGCAGAGGCCCTGCATCTTGCCGCCAGCGACTGGCTGGGATGCCACCGCTCCCCGCAGAGCGACTTCAACCCCGTGGTGTCCCACGTCCAAACACGGTAGCCAACAATCGGCGAAATGTAATCGGGGACGCTCATTGCTTGGCTGGCACCTGCTCGGGCTCCGACTCGGGCGACGGCACGGGGTGGGGCTCAGGTTCGCGGGTCGGCTGTTCCACTGGAAGTTCCAGCGGCTCCACGACGATGGTTCTCAATGGCTTACCGATTTGCATGTGTTTGCTCCCTTCGACGCTCCCAGCCGCCTACTTGCCGAAGGGCGAATCACCGAAGAACGTCTCAGTCGAGAACTTTCCCGTGGTTCGATCTTGCGTAGTGACGGTCGTGACATCATTGAGGCGGTTGATGGTGACGGTTTTGTCTTTCCCGATCGCAACCGTCAAAGACCCGATTTTCTCGCCGTTATTGTTGATGTAGTCCATGCGTGATTCCTCCTGTCTAATCTGTGTTGCGGCTAACCTTACGTGGTCCACGCGCTTTCCACGATCTCCTCCCGAATGAAAAAGGTCACCGCGTCGGTTGCACGTCAGAAACGGAAGCATCGCGAAGCACCACCTTCATCACGCAGCAGACACTAGCTCTGGAAATGCCATGCTTCTTAGCAACCTGCGTCAGCGACATTCCTGAGCGGCGGTCGTGGACGATCTGTTCCCGATTCATATCTAGCCTCGATCTCCCGATCTGCCGGCCGTCGAGCTTCGCCCTCCGCATGCCTGCCTTGACCCGCTCCACGATCAGATTTCGTTCAAGTTCGGCGATGGCGCCGACAATGACCACCATCGCCCGCCCGAGAGGGCCGGACGTGTCTATGCTTTCTCTGAAGCTCACGAACTCGATCCCCAGATGGTTCAGCTCGTCGAGCACTTCCAGAAAGTGCCGCACCGAGCGAGCCATCCTGTCGAATGCCCAAACCATGACCACGTCGAAGCGGTGCCATTGGGCGTCTGAAAGCGGCGCGTCCAGTCCGGGGCGCTTGGACTTGGTTCCGCTCAGCTTGTCGCTGTACTCGCGCACGATCTCGTATCCGCGTGCAGCCGCCATCTGGCGAAGGTCGAGCAACTGCGGCTCGATGCTCTGGTCGGGGGTCGAAACTCGGACGTAGAGGACGGCTCTCTTCATGTGTTTATGCGCTCCTTCTTCCATCCGCTAACTCTTTGCTTTCGGCAACCTGTACTTGCCCTGAATTAGTTGGACTGCTTGCCCGTTGCAACCGTCGAACAAAACCGTCTCTGAATCGAACTTTGTTTGGAATCCTGCTCGCTGCAGGCAGACTCTGGCTTTCGGCACACTCATCACCATAAAAAGGTTGCTGCCGAACTTGTTTTGCTGAAATGGGAGCTGCAAAAATGGGATGCCCGCCCTGAATAGGGCAATCTCCGCGTTCATTATGTGTTCGCCCTCCGCAACGAGGCGGTTGAAGGACTCGCGCTCAGCCACCTCGAATACCTGCCGCTCTTCGGCAGTGTCAGCGAGTTCGCCCTCATCTGCGAGAATCTTCTTCAATTCGTCCAGTGTCACCTGCCGCCAGTCGGAGTCTTCGTCTCGCAGTTCCAGATCGGGGACGGCACGGGTCAGGGCAAAGCGTCCGATTTGGGGGTCGTCGATCACAATATCGAAATCGTTCGCGCCAGAACTCCGTCGCAACCAAACCGATCCGAACGTGATCCCGTTTACCTTCACATTTACTTGCCGCACATCTGCTCGGTCAGGTCTATTCATTCGCCCTCCAAAACTCGGCACCTGTGCCCCCTGATCTCGATGTCGCTCAGGTGTCCTCCTGAAAGAAAGCGTTTAACTCCCTCGCCAGTGGGTCAGCAAAGATCAGCAGTGGGCAGTTCTTGGCGATGCACTGGACATTGGACAGCACGATCTCTTGCGCCTGAGCAGGAGTGATTCCCAATCTGTGATCTTTGCTCTCAGCCATCTTCACAATTTTCTTGGCAAGCTTTTCCTTGCCCCGTGGGTCTAGGTCTGGGCGCAGCAGCGAGGCACACGCCCAAGCCGTGAGCACCCTGTCGCGGCACCTCACGAGGCTCTCGTTGAACCTTTCATCCTTGTGTTTGTCGCTCATCGGTGCCTCATGAACCCACTGATGATGATTCTTGTAAATGCTTCAGAAGAATCAGCGGAAACTTTCACAATTCGGTGCACTGTGGTTTTGCTCAATCGAAGCAGCCTGCTGATCTCGCCGAGACTGTTACCACCAGAATGCAGTTTTGGGGTGACCTTCAAGAGGTTCATTATATGCGTATATACGTACATGCGTAATAGCACTATCGTGCCGAAAACGGTCGATTTTGGGACGAAGAAGCTAGTCCCGCTAACTTATTGATTCTGCGTCGCTGTAGGCTCGAAATCTGGAGACCGTTTTCGGAACCGCGGGGGAGCGAGGTGGAAGACTACGTAAATACGTCGGTGCGGATATACTAGCGTGCGAAGGACGGGGTACCGATGGCAGAGAAGAAGAGAGCAGCGCGCATAACCAGTAGAGTCACGGCACAGGAAAGACCCGTAGCATTGACACTCAAGATCGACCGCACCATGTACAGACGGCTGGTCGGCCTGCGTGCAGCCGGAGAGAAATTGCGAACGCATCAAGACATTTTGCGGCAGGCGCTAAAGGAGTATCTGGACCGGGTCGGGGCTTGAGCCTGATCAAACTCGTAGAAAGACTCCAGGTAGCATCAACCCCATCAACCTGACCCTGGTGAATGCTGGTTGACCGGCTGACCTGTGCGCCGATGCAGCGCAGGATCCGTTTAACTCTAGCTACTGAGGATACTGGGTATTCCGGTGAAGGTGAACATCGATTCCGGAGGGAAGCCGAACGGCCTTCCGGAGCGAAGGTGAACAGTAGTAGGAGCGAAGCGATGCTGGCGTGATGATTGTGCAGGAAGTGTTCGATCGCCTGCAAAAACGGCGTAAAGAGGAAGTGATTTCTTCTCGCGGGAGTGGGCGCTTGACGCAATGAAGCCTCGTGCATGAGCAGTGGATCTTCTCACGAGAGGAACTCCTCTGCTATTGGGAGCGATCAAACTCCTGGATGAATCGTTCAACATCTAGAGCTTCAACGCCGTCAGCGATCGCCGTGGTCGGCAACTGCGAGCGGGACTTTCGGTGGACCACGATCAACCGCACGGACCGCTTGGCCGACGCTCGACGCAAGGAGAGTAGCGGCGCGGCCATGGCCGGCTGGACCGTCTTCCCGGCTTTTGCTTCAACCAACCACACGTTGGAGTTGGGGCGCGGTACGAGGAAGTCCACCTCCAGGCCTTGCTGATCGCGAAAGTAGTACAGTTCCTTCCGCAGTCCTCGATTAGCTTGGCTCTTCAGTATCTCCGCCGCGACGAAGCCCTCGAACAGGGCCCCCAGAAAGGGGGAACGTTCAAGCTCAGCCGCGGAAGTCACGCCCAGCAGATAACAGGCGAGCCCGGAGTCTCCCCAGTAGATCTTCGATGACTTGATGAGCCTCTTGCCGAAGTTCTCGAAGTAGGGGGGCACGAGAATGATTTGACCGGTCACTTCCAGAATCGAGAGCCACTCGCCGACCGTTGGAACCGATACCCCGAGAGGCGCTGCAAGGTCGGTCTTGTTGAGAACTTGGCCATGGCGGCTCGCCAGCAGAGCAAGAAACCGACGAAAGGTCACGAGATCCCGCACATTTGTTATTGCTCGCACATCCCGCTCTAAGTACGTTTGCAGGTAGGAGGCGAACCAAAGGGTGCGAGCCTGGGGACGTGCGAGCACCTCGGGGAAACCTCCGTGCAGCAGATCCACTTTGGGGGTTTCTGCCAAGCTCAGAGGCAGGAGCTGGAGAATGGCGGCGCGCCCGGCCATCGATTCCGTAATGCCTCGCATAAGCGGAGCTTCCTGTGACCCGGTGAACAACCACTGCCCCATGCGGCGAGGCTTGGTGTCGATCAGCGTACGGACGTAGGCAAGCAATTCGGGAGCATTTTGAATCTCGTCGAACACAACCGGAGGCTGCAGTTCCTCAAGAAAAGCGCGCGGATCACTCCGTACTCGGGCCTGAATATCCGGGTCTTCGAGCAACGCGTACCGGGCGTGTGGAAATAGCTTGCGCAGAAGGGTGGTTTTTCCCGCACGACGTGGCCCCGTCACGACCACTGCCGGAAAGTGCCGAGAGGCATCGAGAAGCACGGGCGCTAGCTGTCTCGCAATGTAGCGCATTTGAGAAATATAAACTTCTAATATATATTACTCAATAGCTCATGTTTTCAATGTTTGATGGAAAATGAGGCGGATTACGAAACGAAGCCAACAAGTGCCCTGTTTTCAATGCTGTCCGATCTCTAAAAGCCATCAAAGCCACCCCGCCCGCTGCGGTTTCCGCGATGAAAGGCGACAAAGCATTGTCAACAAGGAACCTCAAGCACCACCAAGGACGGGAAGTTCCCGTTCGCGCACGGCCTCTGCGGCGTAGCGCAGAGCTTCGCGGACATCCTCGAGCTCAAGGTCGGGATAAGCACTTAGGATTTCCGCTTCCGCCATGCCTGTGCCACGTCAGCGGAAATGGGACAGTTTGAAACCGGAATGTATGGTCCGCCGCTTTGTCGCAAGCGAAAAATGAGGTAACAGGTTGGTCTGCGCAAATGTATTCGGCCTTCGTTGGAGCGCAAGGCTCCTGGCCATGATGGAATGCGCTGCGCTCT
>Ga0326727_10001158_pt1 | contig 101414 bp, 79 predicted proteins | sample MB2enrmetagenome_FD_207643 | JGI IMG/M metagenome (GOLD analysis project Ga0326727, IMG submission 207643) | Lab enriched peat soil microbial communities from McLean, Ithaca, NY, United States - MB29MY | ecosystem: Environmental > Terrestrial > Soil > Wetlands > Peat | place: USA: New York... | reverse complement strand
TTCATGTAGCGACTCTCCTTTTCTTTGGCGAGAAATTTCCCTGAGGCTACCACGCCTCAGGGAAACGAGGGTCGCTACTTTCTACGGATTTCTACGAACTACCGGGCAATCCCGCTTATGTATTCTCCATTTCGATTACTCAAATCCCATCGCACGTAGCTGCCGCATTAAGCTTTCAATCTCCTTGTTTTCGTCCAATGCGGTCATTAGGATGTCAAGCACTGGAGTCAGGTCTTTGTCGTCGCCCTTAGAACTGAGTTCTTTCGGGAAGATCCCCCTGTCTTGAAAATCACGGAACGCGGTCAGCAACTCCTTATATTCGTCGATATAGGTCGTGTCGAATTCTCGAAGTGTTTCTGCATGGGCAACAGCATCCGGGTGTTTGGGATCAACTTCGTACCACGTCATCACGTCGTTTATCAACGCTTTCGTGCGTCGTGCTTTTCCTAACACCACATCGGCCTGTTCGAGCATCATGGTAATAGCTTTCTCACGGCTGGCACCACAACGATCCATTGCCGCTGATGTTTTCGCCTGTTGCACGCAAGAAAGTTCCGCTTCGAGTCTGGCGGTTTCCGCTTCGTTCCAGGCCGCGAATACGCTACAAGCCTTCGGATTGGCGTCGGTGCAGGGTATCCATTCATTTCCTTGCCACTTAACTTTCCTTGTTGAGAACGGTGGGCATGTTGGACACGGTACCCATGCAGATCCATTCCACCTCACCTTACGATCCGGAAAGGAGACACATACCTTTGAGTTGGCATCGGTGCAGGCTACCCATGTAGATCCATTCCACCTCACTTTGCCGTATTCGTCGTCGCCTTTGGTGTTACTCTGTGCCAGCGCGGGTAAGCCGGCAACCATCAACAAAAGCATCAAACCGTAGCGTGTTGTTTTATTATGAGTTGGTTTCATATTAATCTCTTCATAATCACTACCAGGACGAATAGGAGGACGTTGCGTCCGATATGCGATTTGGCGGGTGTCGGCCGAGTTGAGGCGTCCGTCTGCGTGGGCGGGGCCGAAGGGCTGGTGGGCGCAAGCAAATCACGACGCACCTGCGCCCTGTACCGCTCTTCTTCTAATCGCTGCCGCTCTTCGTCCTCGATCCGCTGCTTTTCTTCTGGCGTGAGCATAGGCCCCGCTACTTCCGTCGTTCGAGTCTCAGTTCTTTACGGTCATGGCCTCTGAGTTAACAGCCCTCTTACCCGTTATGCCTTCCAGTCCAGCCAACACGCCCCTGTACTCACTCTTATCGGCTTGAAACGCCATGCCGCCTTTCTTACCTCCGTCGTCCCAAGTAAGGCCAATGTAGTGCTTCTTCGATTTGGTTAAGGCCATGAGCGCCCCAATGCCAAATGAGACGACGGCAAGGCCGATAGCGGCGCCCACTCGCCGGTGAACATCCTGTCCGTAGCTGATTTCCGTCACCGAAGAGGCCGGTATCGTTACAACGTCTGTTTTGCCCTTCATGATCCGAACCCGGTCGGGGTCGATGTACAGCTTCACATCAGTTCCGGATTTGAGGTCACGGATAGAGCCGCCATCATAAGCGACCTTGTAGCCGCCATCGCCAGCGAAAACGGCCATCGGCACCGCAGCGCAGAGCACAATAGCGAGTATGTTTTTCATTTAAAGACTCCCTGGGAGCATATCTGAATCCTCGGAAGGTCAACATTATCAGCAAGATGACGGCGAAGCAATAGAGCAAAGGATAGAAAGATAGTAGACCAGAAGTAGTAGGCCGGCTGGTAGTCCCATACAGCGGAAATGCCCCAAACAGCCCACCTTCCTTCTGGGCTCAGCTTCCGCTTTCGCTTCGGTGCGTTCCTCGTGGGCCTGTCTTCTGCCGCGGCTGCAAGTTGGCCCAAAGTCCCCCTGGTACGTGCGCAGTTCGCTTCAGTATCGAGTGTTTAGCCTCCGGTTTTGAATGGTCTGCAAAACCTTTATTCGGGGGTTCAATTCCCCCCCCGCGCCTCCAACGCTCTCCTTCCATCTAAAGCCTCCTGGCAATCTGAGTCATGGGATGCGCGCCTGGTATGCCTGGCCGGATCCCGGGTAGCGGCCGTGCGCCGGTAGTAGACTCTAGGGTTGCCCGAGGTGATATGAACCGTCGCGAGTTTACCAAGACCGCCGCCGCAGCTCCCCTAATCCCCCTCCTGAATGCATCGACCGGGGGAAACACCGACCCGCTCTCATGCCCGCTGCTTGCCCAGGTGCGCATCGGCGCCGAGTTCTTTCTAAACAGAACTGAAACGCGCGAATCGGTGTCCGAGCACTTCCGCTTGATGCGCGAAACCGGATTGACCATCGTCCGAATCTTCACCATCTGGGACCAGGTCGAGCGCGAAGAAGGGAAGTGGGATTTCAGCGGGTACGACTGGATCTATGACGCGGCCGCCCGGAACGGCATCTATATCGCGAACACGCTGTGCTCCGAGGACCCTCCCGGCTGGATGAACATGGCGCCGTTCTATCACCAGTGGCAGGACCTCTCGAACCCGCGCCTGCGGCCTTACTCGGAGATCTACATCGACAAAGTCGTGAACCGCTACAAAGGGCACCCCGCGCACGGCGTGTGGCTTCTTCAGAACGAGCCGGGAATCCGGAGTGGCGCCGAGCCCTACACGCTTCCGGCATTTGCCCGATGGCTCGAGAAGAAATATGGGACCGTCGAGAACCTCAACCGAAGCTGGTACACACCGCTGAAGCGCTTCGCCGATGTCAAGGCTCCCGCGCCGCCCGCCGTCACCGGTGGATGGTCCGATTACCCGTCCAATCTCGACTGGCTCCATTTCAGGTGCGACCAACTGGCGGATCAACTTCGCTGGATTCATTCGCGCATCGATATCCATCACCCGGACGCCCTGACCCATATCAACCCGCCCGGACTGACCGGCAACATGCCCGCCAACGGGCAGGACCTGTGGAGGCTGAAGCCCACCGCGCACTTCCTGGGTTCGTCGATGCACGCGTCCTGGGCATTCACGATGTATCCGCGCGAGGACTTCGGGGCCGCTTATGCTTACTGCTGCGACGTGGTCCGAAGCGCTTCCGCGCCGGCGCCGTGGTGGGTCACGGAATTACAAGCCGGTCCCACCGTATTCACGGGCACGAAGCCGCTGAACCCAACCGCCGGAGAGATCACGCGCTGGCTGTGGGACGGCATCGGCAACGGAGCGCGCGGGATCGTCTTCTGGCTATGGCATCCCCGCACGGAGGGTAACGAGGCGGGCGAATGGGCTCTGGCGGGTCCCAACGGAGAGCCGACCGAACGAAGCCGCGCCACACAGGCGGTTGCACGCCTGGTCCGGGAGCACCGGCAATTCCTCGCAGCTGCGAAGCCGGTCGCGGCCCGCGCGGCGATCCTCTACAACCAGGACGCGATGATTCTCTATTCCATCGACAACTTCCGGCGGCGCGCGGACGATCTCGTCAACTCCGTGATGGGCTGCCATAAAGCCCTTCATCGCCGGCACGTGCCGGTGGACTTCATCGACATCTCGCAACTCGAAGCCGGGAAAGCCGCCCGCTACAAAGTGTTGTATCTGCCGTACTGCTACGCGCTTTCCGCGAAGTCCGCGGCCGCGATCCGCGAGTTCGTCCGGAACGGAGGCACGATCTGGGCGGACGGGCTGGTGGGGTGGAAGAACGAGCAGGGTATCACCCGGCAATTCCCTCCCGGACCTCTTTCGGACGTCTTCGGCTTCACTCTGGAAGATATCGACGCCGCCTGGGACCCGTTCTCGCTCACGGACAAGAACGACCTGGCCGGCCAGCAGTGGCGCTGCTTGATTCCGAAAGGCACAAACGAGGCGTTGTTGACCGATCCCGAGGGCCGTCCCGCGGCGATTGAGCACCGGTTCGGCGCGGGGCGGGCGATCTACTACGGCACGGCGCTCACGCTGGCCTGCATGCAGCGCGGAACGCCGCAAATGGCCGAGTGGATCGCGGCTCCGGCTGTCGAGGCGTCCCGCGATGTTCCGATTTGTATGGTGACGGGATCCGATCGAATTTCATTCCGGGCGCTCGAAGCACCCGGCGGTGTGGCGGCGGTTCTCAATAATTGGGGTGCCGAATCGCGCGCCACGGTCCGGTTCCCCCTGAGCACGAACCGCGTGGTCGATATCATAGCGGGCGAAAGCGTCCCGCTCCGGAATGGCGAAGCGGAAGTATTGCTCAAAGCCGGCGCCAGCGCGGTCCTGCTCGGCTGATCGGTCCCCCTGCGGCGCCTCCGGATACTCAGCGGGAAACCTCCGTCCTCACGCCGGCACGGCCCTGCGAACCAGCTCCCACGCCAGCTCGACGTCTTCCCGCGCGGTGGCCAGGTTTCCGATTGCCAGGCGTATGACGAACCGCCCGTTCAGTTCCGTGTGCGAGAGGAACACTCTGCCGGAGGCGTTCACGGCGTCCAGAATCGCCCGGTTCTCTTCGTCGCTTCCCTTGTAGCGGAAACACACCACCGAGAGCGGCGCCGGGGCAACGCGCTCGAACCGCGGATCGGCGTCCACCCAGGAGGCCAGCTTCTTCGCCATCGCGACTTGCGACCGGATCAGCGTGCAAATCCCCTCGCGGCCGAAGTAGCGCATCACAAACCATAACTTCAGCGCGCGGAAGCGGCGCCCCAGCGGGATCCCGTAGTCCATCAGGTTGATCGCGCGCGGGTCCTCCGTGGTCCTCAGATATTCAGGCACGAGTGAGAACGCCCGCCTCAGGATGTCCGGCCGGCGCGTGTAGAAAACGCTCAGGTCCGACGGCGTAAACATCCACTTGTGCGCGTTCATCACAACCGAGTGCGCCCGGTCCACACCGTCGAAGACCCAGCGCAGCTCCGGCACCACCGCCGCGGCGCCGCCATACGCAGCGTCCACGTGCAGCCACAAGCCGTACCGGTCCGCGATGTCCGCGATCGCGGGCACCGGATCGACGCTCGTGGTCGAGGTCGTTCCAGCCGTCGCGACAACACAGAACGGCCGCTTGCCGGCGGCCCGGTCCCGCTCGATGGCTTCGACCAGCGCATCCGGCCTCATCCGGAACTCGGCATCGACCGCAATTTTGCGCACGTTCCGCCGCCCCACCCCGAGCGCGATCGCGTCCTTCTCAATCGAGGAATGCGCCTGCTCGGAAGTGTACAGCGTCATGCCAGGCTGGCTGCCGTTCTCGCGCGCTTCGGGGTCGGCCATCTCTCTGGCGGCGGCGATTGCGTGCAGGCTGCTTATCGAAGCGGTATCGAAGATCTCGCCGAAGAACTCCTTCGGCAGGCCGACCCACTGCCGCAACCAGCTCAGGGTCACTTGCTCGAGCTCGCTCACGGCCGGGGATGTCTTCCAGTGCATTCCGTTCGTGTTCAGCGTGGCCGAGAGCATTTCGGCGATAATCGCCGGCGTCGAGCCGGTGGCTGCAAAGTAAGCCATGAATCCCGGGTGGTTCCAGAGAGTGACCGCCGGCATCACGAGCTTGTCGAAATCGCCCAGGATCGCCTCGAACGACTCGCCCGCGTCCGGCGCCGCGCCCGGCAGCGAATCCACCAGATCACCGGGCTTCACGCGCGGCGTCACCGGACGGCAGCGTGCGTTCTCTAGGTAATCGGCCGCCCAATCCACGGCCTGGTGCGCGGCGCTTCTGAAATCTTCCGTGTATTTACTCATAGGAACATTCTTTTTCAACCTTGGGGAGCCAGCCCCGGAACCACTCCCTGAACTCGCACAGCCTGCGCTGGCTCTCGGGGCCGAGCGGCGCGGCGCCCTCGCCCACCCTCAAGCCGCGCAACGCTGCGGCCTCGCGGATGGCCACCGGAATGGGGAACAAATCCATCCATTGGAGGAACTCCCGCAGTCGGCAGTCCAGCATTTGCGTGCGTTCGGTCTGGCCGAGGCGGATTGCACGATCGGCGGCCACCAGCAGTTCCGGCACCGCCGAGGCGGCTCCCGAGATGATCCCGTCCGCGCCAGCGGCCCGGGACCGCGCGAACAACGCGTCGTGCCCCATCAGCAAAGCGAAGGGATGCCCCTCGCGAGCGGATTTCAGCCGCTCGAAATCTTCCCAACTCGCGCTCGCGTCGTCGATGCCCGCGAACTGGCCGGTGGCGAGCAGTTCGATCGCCGTGTCGCAGGGCACCGGTGACGTGAACTGCGGCGCGTTGTGGAGAAAGACCGGCACCGCGCCCTTGATCCGCTCGGCGAAGCGGAGATAGAACTGCCGGACGTCTTCCGGGCCGTAACGAAAGAAGTGCGGGGGCATCAGCAGAACGCCCGCCACTCCCGCATCCCCGGCTTCCCGGGCCAGCGTGAGGGCGCCGTCGAAGGTCGAATGCCCGGCGCCCGCGAGGACCGGCACTCGGCTGCGCTTCACCACCAACGCTACGAGCCGGCTCCGTTCCTCGATCGTGAAGTGCGGAAATTCGCCGGCCGGTCCCATCAACACGATTCCGGCCACGCCGGCTTTGGAGACGAAATCCACCAGCTCGAAGGCGGCCGCCAAATCGACTTCCGGACCCTCGCGCCGCGGCGTAATTACAGCGGCATACACTCCCGAGACAGCGCACATCAACCCTCAAGGATACGACATGCGTCCCGCTGCGGCTTCAATGGAGGGCGGGCTTCGGCGTCAATACGGTCCTCTTAAGGGCGCTTTCCCGGCGCCTCTCCGATTACCGCGCCTGGTGCGTCCGATACGGACTGGCGGCTGCGCGGCAAAGCGGCCTCTCGCGGTAGAAAGCACCCGGTGGGTCAGGCCACGGGAGCACCAGCCCGCGCTCCATGCCCGCTTCTATCTCCAAGCCCGGAACGCCAAAACCGCATTCAGTCCGCCGAAAGCGAACGAGTTCGACAACGCATACTCCACCGCCGCGCGGCGGGCTTCGTTCGGGATGCAGTCCAGATCGCACTGCGGGTCGGGCTCCTGGTAGTTCGCCGTGGGTGGAAGCGTGCCGTGGCGCAGGGCCAGCACCGTTGCGATCGCTTCGATCGCGCCCGCGGCCCCCAGCGCGTGGCCGTGCATCGATTTCGTCGAGCTGATCGCGACGCGGCCGGCCTGCGGGCCGAGCGCCAGGCGAATCGCGCAGGTTTCGGTCGGATCGTTCGCCAACGTGGCCGTGCCGTGCGCGTTGATGTAGCCGATCTGTCCGGGCTCGAGGCCGCCATCGCGCAATGCGGCGCATATCGCGCGCGCCGGCCCTTCGGTGGAAGGCTGGGTCAGGTGATGCGCGTCCGAGGACATTCCGAACCCGACGATCTCGGCGTAGATCTTCGCACCGCGCGCCACCGCCGCATCCAGTGTCTCCAGCACCAGCATGGCCCCGCCCTCTCCAAGCACCATGCCCCGCCGCGTCTTGGAAAACGGACGGCAGGTGTCCGGCGCGACCACGCGCATGGCCTCCCAGGCCCTGAGATTCCCCATGCTGAACGGCGCCTCGCTGCCTCCGGTGACCGCGGCCTCCACGATTCCCGAGCGCACCATCCAGAACGCCTGGCCGATGGCGTGGTTCGACGACGAGCAGGCCGTCGAGATCGTGTAGGTCGGGCCCGTAATCCCCGTTTCCATCGAGATGTGGCTCGCGCCGGCGTTAGCCATCGTGCGGGGAATCGTGAGCGGATTCACGCGCGGCTTGTTGCGCAGGTAGAGATTCTGGTAGCCCTCCTCCTCCGTGTTCTGGCCGCCGACGCAGGAGCCGGTGACGATCGCCGAGCGGTCACGCAGCTCCGGAGCCCATTCAATCCCCGAGTCCCGCACCGCCTCCCGCGCCGCAATCACCGCAAACTGAGCGAAGCGGTCCAGAAAGTCGGTCTCTTTGCCCTGGAAATAGTCGGCGGAGCAATATCCGTGCACCTCTCCGCCGTTGGAGAACCGCAGCCCGGTGATGTCGGCCGACTCAATCGGCCCGATGCCCGAGCGTCCCTCGGCCAGCGCCTGCCAGAACTCGGCGGCATTCCGCCCGAGCGCTGAGATGACTCCGATACCCGTAACGACTACACGGCGATCCGGCATGGACTCCTACGATTGGACTGGCACCGCGCCGGCCTGCCCGCCCGACAGGAGCTTGTCCAGGGCCTCGATCATCTGGCGCATCGTTCGGAGGCTCTGCACGCCCTCGTCCGGGATATTGATGTTGAACTCGTTCTCGAGAGCGAAAAGGATGTTCACGCCGTCGAGCGAATCGATGCCCAGTTCCTCGAATGTGCTGTCGATCGTCACCTTCTCCGGCGGCAGCTTCTGGCTGTCCGCAATTACCTTCAAAATTCTCTGGGTCAGTTCTTCGGACATAGTATTTCGCTCACAGTTTCAAAGTGGTATCCCCTGCCTTTCAGCTCGGGAACGAGCCGGGTCACGGCTTCCAGGGTACCGCGGATGTCGGGTTCGCGTTGAAGACCGCGGCCGTCGTGCAGGCAGAAAATGGCGCCGTTTCGGGCGGAGGCGGAGAGCCGCCGGGCCACCGCCGCGCCGGACAACGCCCAATCCCTTCCGGTCGCCGTCCACATCACTCCCAATAGGCCGAGCCGCTCTTGCGCGCGCCGCAACCCGAACCAACGGGCCCCGTACGGCGCCCGGAAGAGCGAGGGCCGGACGCCCGAGACCTCGAAAATCGACTCCTGCGCCCGCTCAAGCTCCCGATAGATCTCCCGGCCCGCCTTAAAGTAGAAGGACGCATGGGAGTCGCTATGGTTGCCGATCTCGTGGCCCGCGCCGGCTACCTCCCGCGCCACCGAAGGCAGCCTCCTCACGTGGACCCCGCACTGGAAGAACGTTGCCCGCACGCCGTTCCGGTCAAGCGCCTCCAGCAGCTCGGGGGTGGATTCGCTCGGCCCGTCATCAAACGTGAGCGCGATGGCCGGGCGGCCGGAGACCCCGCGCCAGACCGAAGGCCCGAACAGGCTCGAAGATCGGCCCCGGACGCCGTAGGCCATCAGACTGGCGGCGGCACAGGCCGCTCCCGCGACAGATTCGAAAAACATGCCGAGGATCTAGAATATCAGACGGTGCCACCGAACCCCAGACATTCGCTACACAAAAAAAGCCGGGCGCTGGCGAAGCGCCCGGTCTGAGGAGGAACCCACGGGCCGTTCGGAGGTTAACGGCCCGTGGCCTTCGAAAACCCGTTAGGCCAGCAGCCCGCCATGCCCGAGGCAGGCGATCTCCCAGCCGGAAACCCTATACCGCGCCAGCATGGGCGGCAGGATCAGGTCGACCACGTTTGGCTTGGCCGACCGGAAACAGCCCGGCGCCGATACGATGGGCACTTCCTCCTTATACGCCAGCAGCAGCAGGTTGCCCGGCTCAACCGGCGCCAGAAAACGCTCCAGGTGGCAGCCGATGTGTGCCAGCGACCGGCCGATGACATCCTCGGGACCCGCCGGAGCCGTCGTCGACGCAACCAGAATCACGGTCGGCTTCGTGCGTACGAGGTGCTGCAGCGCGCGCCCCACGCTGGCTTCGTCCTCGACCGTCGCCAGCACGTAGCTCGACGCGATGCCAAAGCGCTCCAGCCGCTGCCGCATGATGTTTTCGAACAACTGCCGCGCCCGGTCGCCGCTCAGCGGGTCGGAGTACAGCACCCCCACCGCTGGGCTGCGCACCGGCCGCGACTGAAGAATCGGGCCGCGCTCGCGCAGAATCATCAGCACGGCCTCGAGCTGCGCTTGCGCCACCGCGAATGGCGCGCTCTTCACCGTCGCGATCCGCTGTCCCGCTTTCGCAAAGGCGAAGTTGGCGAACGTGGCGATCACCACCGACGCGGTGCAGTTGATTTGCCGCAGCAGCTCGTCGTCCACGAGCACGCAGCAATCCTCCGTCGCAAACAGGTTGGCGCGGCCGCCCGCCGCCAGGTGGATCTCGAGGGCGCCGCAACCCATCTCGGTGGCAACCTGCATTACGGCGTCGTCCTCGCCCACCTCGCCTTCCTCGAGCTCGGTCACCCAGACCTGGTCCATGCCCTCGGTCTCCAGCAGACGCACATCTTCTTCACTGAGCACGTGACCCTTCGCCAGCAGCTTCTTGCCGCCGGGACGGAAGATCGTGCAGCAGAGAATCCTGCCCGTGGAGTCTTTGAGGCCAACCGTCTGAGCTTTCATCTCGTTCCCCGAGCCTAAATTATACAAACGAGACGACTAAATTCGATAGATTATTTCCGGATTTTCACGCATATCTTTTGCGGGCATCGCCGGCCGAGACCCGCGGCTGCTGAAGGGAGGGCATCTCCATGAGATTCAGTGCTTTTTTGAGAGTACCGGTACCTTGATGTCCGGAGTGGAGTCGAAATAGGCCAATGGGGTGATCCCGCAGGTGCGGGTATCCATTACCCCCATATGGTCTGCGGCGAACGCCTTAATTACCGCTACCTCGTCGCAGCACTGGAACTTAGGGCAACGGAGACAATCCTTCCACGCCTTTAGGGGGAGTGCCCCACGGTCGATTTCCACAAACCCCCACTTCTTGAAAAACTCCGGGATGTAAGTAAAAGCAAAGACTTCTTGAACCCCAAACGCTTGGGCCTCGACTTCGAGGGCCTGCATCAGCACCTTACCGCCGCCGCCGCCCTGAAACTCAGGCCCGATGGCGAGCGAGCGGACCTCGGCGGCGCGCGGGGTATAAAAATGCAGCGCGCCACAGCCAGCGAGTTCGTTCCCGGAGTGGATGACACTGAAATCACGGATGTTCTCCGCCATCTCGAATTCGGTCCGCGGCAGCAGAATACCCCGCCCGGCAAAGGAATTGATCAACGCGAGCAGGCCAGGAATGTCCGCCATCGACGCCTTGCGAATTTCGAAAGATACAGCACGGGCGAGGGGGGTATCTTTAGTACCGTTATGAGTCCTAGGCATTTCGCAAGCTCTCCTGTATGAGTCTGGTACCAACGTTCTCTCCCGCCAGGGCCCGGCGAACAATGTCCATTTCGGCTCCAGGTGCAATAATCACCCGGCGGACGCCTTTTTCGAGCGCATTTGAAGCGGCTATGAGCTTTGCCTGCATGCCTCCGGTCGCGACACCCTGCGCGATTAGTCCTTCGCATTCCGCGGAAGTCAGTTGCGCGAGGATCTGCTTAGAGGAGTCCATGACACCTTCGACATCGGTCAAAAACAGCAGGACGTCCGCTCCGAACGAGGCGGCGCAGGCAGCAGCCATCTGGTCGGCATTCACGTTGTAGATGCGGCCGCGGCGATCGCCCGCAACGCACGCGATCACGGGCACATACTTCCGGCCGCAAAGCAGGTTGAGCAGTTCGGGGTTCGAGCGCACGGGCTTGCCAACCGCACCCAGCGCGGGATCGAGCGCCTCGGCTTCCACCAGACACGCATCGATGCCGGTGAGGCCCACAGCCAGAGCGCCTGCCCGGATCAGCGCCGCCACCAGTTCGTGGTTTACGCTGCCCGCGAATACCTTGAGAACCGCGTCGATGGTTTCAGGAGTGGTCACGCGAAGGCCGTTGATGAAACGGCTTTCGATGCCGCGCTCGGCCAGAAATCGCGTCATTTGCTTGCCGCCGCCGTGCACCACCACCAGGCTGATGCCGTCCCGCGCGGCGGCCGCCAGCTCCCCGGCGAGCCGGTCGCAGGATTCCGGCGCATCCACGAGCGAGCCGCCGAGTTTGACCAGGACCTTCACAGCAGCGCCTCCGTCTCCGCGAACCCGAGCGCGAGATTCATGTTTTGCACGGCTTGGCCGGCGGCTCCCTTGACCAGATTGTCGATCGCGCTCACCACCACCCCGCGGCCTGTCGCCGGGTCGAGTTTCACGCCGAGGTCGCAGAAGTTCGTCCGCTCGACCGCGCGCAGATCCGGAACGTGCCCGGGCGGGTAGAGGCGCACGAACGGCTCGCCGGAGTAGCGCTTTCCGTACACTTCCACGATCTCCTCCACGCGCTTGGCCGCCGTCCGGAAGTAGATCGTCTCCAGGATCCCTCGGTCGACCGGCAGCAGGTGCGCGACAAAGGATAATTCAAATTCCTCCAGACCGGAATTTTGTAGAATCTCCGGAACGTGCCTGTGATCGAGAAGGGAATATGCCGAGAAATTTCCGGTAATTTCGCAGAAGCTGCTCTTCAGACTAGCCTTGCGCCCGGCGCCGCTCACGCCCGACTTGGCGTCGCAGACAATCCCGGCCGCCCGGTCCGCCACTCCAGCGTCCACCAAGGGCCGTATCGCGAGATTGGCTGCCGTGGGGTAACATCCTGGATTTGCAATGAGTTGCGCTGACCGTATCCGGCTTCTACAGAATTCCGGCAGACCGTAAGCCGCCTGGGCGAGCAGCGCCGGCTGCGAGTGCGCTTCCTTGTACCACCGGGCATAAACATCCGGCGTCCGAAGCCGGAATGCGCCACTGAGGTCGATCACTTTGATACCGCGCTCGAGTATTCCGGGAGCCAGTTCCATCGAAACGTCCGCGGGCGTGGCAAGAAATACGGCCGCCAGGCCGTGCCCGGCGATCGCTTCGGGCGTACACGGGATGACGGGATGCCGCGGCCCCAGCGCCGGGGCGGCTTGCGCATCCGCCCGGTGTTCGATCTCGACCGGCGCCGCGTGCGGGTGCCGCTCCAGAATGTGCACCAGTTCCGCGCCGCTGTAGCCCCGGAAGCCAACAACCCCTACCGGAAGTTTCTTCATGAGTAAATATGCATCCTAGTGAATAAATATAACACGGGGAGGATTCAGCCGCGCCAGCGAATTCTACTTCTCCGCCAGCGAGCGCTCGGCCAACTCCCCCAGGACCGGCAGGGAATAGACCTCCTCGTGGCTGGCTTTGACCATCATGAACACCGAGACCGCCAGGAGTGCAAACTGCACCATGGGCACGATCGGGATGTGCGGTCCGGGCATGAAAAACGCGAACGGCTTGAACACCCATTGAACCATCAGCCAGGCCACGAACAGGTACAACCCCTGGAAGGCGTGGAAGCGGGCGGTTCGGTTATTCCGGAACGAGTTTGAGGCGAGCACCACGATCGCCGCGATCCAGCCGGCGCAAGGCAGGTAGCACAGGATGGAGGCAGTGCGAGGACTGAACCCGGCGGCGAAGCCCCTGGCGGCCGTCGCCCCCGGCTGGCGCGATCCACACTTCGCGCAGTACAGATCGCTCGACTGGACTGCGTTGCCGCATTGTGAACAATAGGGCACTTTACGCTTCAACTACTCTTACGCAAACCGGAACCCGTTCGTTCCGTGGCGCTTCGGAGCGCATCTCAATATGCTACGATTTCGGCCATGCGCCAAGCCATGCTCGTTCTGGGATCTTTCCTCGCGGTTGTCTCCGCCACCGCCGCGGACCTGCGGATCTACTTCGTCGACGCGGAAGGGGGACAGGCGACCCTCATCGTGGCTCCTTCCGGCGAATCCATGCTGGTCGACGCCGGCTGGCCCGGCAACAACGGCCGCGATTCCGGCCGCATCGTGGCCGCGGCCAAACTCGCGGGAATCCAGCGGATCGACTACCTGCTGGTGACGCATTATCATGCCGATCACGTGGGCGGTGTGCCGGAGCTGGCCGCGAAGATTCCGGTCGGGACGTTCATCGATCATGGCCCGAGCGTGGAAACCGGTTCCGGCGCCCGCAAACTTACGGCAGCTTATCAGAAGGCGATCGAGAACCACAACCACCTGGTAGTGAAGCCGGGCGGCCTTATCCCGCTCAAGAGCGTGGATATTGAGGTCGTTACCGCCAACGGCGAGGCGATCTCGTCCGCGCTGACGGGCGGGGATGAGGAGAACCCTGCGTGCGCGGGAGTGAAGCCGCTGGCCCCGGACCCCAGCGAAAACGCCCGCTCCGTGGGTTTCATTCTCAGTTACGGGAAATTCCGCTTCGCGGATTTCGGCGACCTTACCTGGAACAAAGAGCTCTCCCTGGCCTGCCCGAAGAATCTGCTCGGCACGGTGGATGTGTATCTGGTGACGCACCACGGCTATGACATCTCGAATTCGCCCGCGATCGTTCGGGCGCTCCATCCCAGGGTGGCCGTCATGAACAACGGCGCGGAGAAAGGCGGATCGCCGAAGGCGTGGGCCGTGATCCGAAACTCTCCGGGCCTCGAAGACCTCTGGCAGCTTCACTACGCGGTCGCGGGCGGGAAAGACCACAATTCGCCCGAACAGTTCATCGCCAACCCGGACGCGAGCGCCGATCCGGGCTACTGGATCGCTCTGGTCGCCCATCCGGACGGCTCCTTCACGGTCACCAACAGCCGCAACGGCTTCGCGAAGACGTACCAAAGGTAGCGTCCCCGATCTTCCGGAGCGCGGGCGGCCGGCTCCTAATCGCTACAATATGGTTGATGCGGCGTCCCTACCTCTACGGATTCGGCCTGGTGCTGCTGGTTCTCTCGGCGGCACTCCTCCTGTGGCAGGGGTCGTTTACCTTCGGCCAGTACGCGCCCGCGAGTCCCGAGCAGACTTTTCTCTATTGGGCGGTTTCCACGCTGGTCTTTCTGCTGGCGGTGACGCTCGGGTTCATGCTCTTCCGCACCGGCGCGCGGCTCTATATCGAGCGGCGGAAGAATATCGAGGGCTCGCGCATCAAAACGAAGATGGTGATCGGGGCGCTGGCGCTCAGCTTCATGCCCGTGTTTTTCCTGGTGCTGTGGAGCGTCTACGTGCTGAACCGCAATCTCGACAAGTGGTTCAGCGGCCCCGCCGAGGGTATCCGCCACAGCCTGAGCAACATCATCGCGGCGGAACAGGGAGACGCCCGCACGCGTGCGGACGACCAGACGCAGGCGCTCGCCGCCGCGCCCGCTTTGCACAACCTCTTGGCCGGCGGGAGCGTTTCGTTCGAGAGCATCTGCCGCCAGCGCCAGGTCGCCGCGGCCGAGGTGACCAACGCCGCCCGCACCGTGGTCGCGCGCTGCGGGGCGGGTCGCACGGACATCATTTACGCCAGCCGTCTGTTGCCCGTCTTGAGCGGCGGCCAGACCATCGGATACGTGCTTTCCGGGGTTCGGGCGCCCGCCGATCTCACGGCCGTCACGAAGTACATCGGCGACTACGACCGCCTCGCCGCGGAGCGGAAGAACATTCGCAATTTCTACCTTATTTTGCTCGGCCTCATCACTTTGTTCGTCCTCTTCTTTGCCACCTGGGTCGCGTTGTTCCTGGCCAAGCAGATCTCCAATCCGATCTCGGCGTTGCTCGACGCCGCCGGAGAAGTGCGCCAGGGCAACCTCGGATACCGCATTGCGGTGTCCGCGGTCGATGAGCTCGGCACGCTGGTCCGCGCGTTCAACGCGATGACCTCGGAGCTCGAAGCCAACAGCCGCGAGCTGGACCTGCGCCGCCGGTTCACCGAGGCCATCCTCGAGAGCATCCCCACCGGCGTGATCTCGGTCACCGCCGACGGCCGGATTGCCCGGGTGAACCGCGCGTTCCGTCACATGTTTTCCGAGGAGCGCGTCGCGGCGGCCTCGCGGCTCGAGGACCTGTTCCCGCGCGACGATACCGCCGAATTGAAATACATGATGAAACGGGCGCGCCGCACGGGAGCGTCACAGCAGCAGCTCGAGCTCAAAGGCAGGCACGGCTCGCGCCAGCTCTCGGTCACCGTGGCCGCCCTCGAGGAGAAGCTCACTTCCGGCTTCGTCATCGTGCTCGAAGACACCAGCGACCTGCTCCGGATTCAGAAGCTCGCCGCCTGGCACGAGGTGGCGCGCCGGATCGCGCACGAAATCAAGAATCCGCTGACTCCCATCGCCCTGTGCAGCGACCGGATCGCCCGGCAGGTCGACCGCCTGTCGCTCGCGCCCGATCCCAAGCGCATCCTGCGCGAGTGTACCGGCACCATCGCGCACGAGGTCGAGTCCCTCAAGACGCTCGTGGACGAGTTTTCGCAGTTTGCCCGCTTTCCCGCGTCGAATCCCCTTCCCTGCGATCTGAATGAAGTCGTCGAAAACGCGCTCGGCGTGTTTGCGGGCAGGCTCGATGAGATCGAGATCCGGAAAGACCTGGCCTCCGGCCTCCCGCCCGTCCGCATCGACCGGGAGCTATTTAAGCGCGTGGTGGTGAATCTGGTGGATAACGCCGCCGAATCGATGCAGGATTCGCCGCTGAAGCGCCTCCTGGTGACCACGCAGACTACCGCCGCCGAGACGGTCGAGCTGACGGTGGCGGATACCGGCTGCGGGATCTCTCCGGACGACAAGGACCGTCTGTTCCTCCCCTATTTCTCCACCAAGGGACGCGGCACCGGCCTCGGCCTGGCCATCGTCAGCCACATCCTCTCGGAGCACAACGCGACCATTCGCGTGGAGGACAACCAGCCGCAGGGCGCGCGTTTCATCATCGAAATCCCGGCCATCGCCGCCAGCGAGCCGGAGACGGCGCCCCTGGAGGTGCGCGTTTGAAGCCATCCCGCATTCTGGTTGTGGACGATGAGCCGGCAATCCGGCAATCGCTTTGCGGCGTGCTCGAAGACGAGGGATACCACGCCGGCTCGGCCGCCAGCGGCGAAGCCTGCCTCGAGGAACTCGCCCGCCAGGCGTACGACCTCGTCCTGCTCGATATCTGGCTCCCCGGCATGGACGGCCTGGAGACGCTGGCGCGGATTCAGGACCTGCCCTTTGCCGAACGGCCGGTGGTGGTGATGATCTCCGGACACGGCACCATCGAAACGGCTGTCAAGTCAACCAAACTCGGCGCCTTCGATTTTCTCGAGAAGCCGCTCACCATTCCGAAGGTCTCAATCGCGGCGAAGAACGCCATTCAGCACCGCCGCCTGCAGCTCGAAAACGACCGGCTGAAGGACGGCGGCGCGTCGAAGTACCGCATCATCGGCGAGAGCGTGCCGATGAAAGCCCTGCGCCAGCAGCTTGCGCTGATGGCGGGCACCAACGGACGCGTCCTGATCTACGGCGAAAGCGGGACCGGCAAGGAACTCGTCGCGCACGCCATCCACGCGCTCAGTCCGCGGGCCAACGAGCCGTTCGTCGAGGTGAACTGCGCCGCCATTCCCGAAGAGCTGATCGAGAGCGAGCTTTTCGGCCATCGCAAGGGCAGCTTCACCGGCGCCACCGACGACAAGACGGGCAAGTTTCAAAAAGCCGACGGCGGGTCGCTGTTCCTCGACGAAGTGGGCGACATGAGCCTGAAGACGCAGGCCAAGGTCCTGCGCTCGCTCGAGGAGCAGAGATTCGAACCGGTAGGAGCCTCGGCTTTCGTGCAGGTGGACGTGCGCGTGATCGCCGCGACCAACAAGCAGCTGGACGAGGAGATCGAGCGCGGCAATTTCCGCGAGGATCTTTTCTACCGGCTGAATGTGATCCCTTTCTATGTGCCGCCGCTCCGCGAGCGCCGCCAGGATATCCCGCTGCTCGCGGATTATTTCCTCAATGACTTCACCACCACCTACGGCCGGAAACCGAAGGAACTCACGCCCGAGGCGTACGCCGCTCTCCAGGAATATTATTGGCCCGGCAATGTCCGCGAGCTGAAAAACCTGATGGAGCGGATCGTGATCATGAACCCGCAGGTTCGCGTCGATTCGCGGCACATCCCGCTGAACCTCGCCCGCAGGGCGCCCGAGCGCGGAATCGACCGCTTCGGGAGCCTGCAGGAAGTCCGGGAATCCGCCGAGAGGGAATACATTCTGCGGAAGCTCGAAGAAACCCACGGCAACATCAGCCGCGCCGCCGACCTGCTCGGCCTCGAGCGCAGCAATCTGTACCGCAAGATGAAGGCGCTGGGCATCGCCCCCAAAGAGAGCGTGTAGGAGTGGAGCCGCGGCGCCAGCCGTTATCGATGCCGATGTCGTTTGACTCGCGAAGCGCTGCGGCGCTAGAATCCGACCGGAATATCCCGAAAGGAACTGGCCATGGAATATCTTGCTAGCCGGGGATCGCGTCGTGCGTTTTTGGGTTCGGCGGCGGGTCTGGGCGGAGTTCTCGCACTCCCGGGCAGCGCGCCCGCCGATACCGCGCCGCTGCTGCCTACCGTCAAGTTCGGCAAAGCCGATATCACCAGGCTGATCATCGGGTCGAATCCCTTTTACGGTTATTCGCACTTCAACCGTGTCCTGGACGGCCTCATGCGGGAGTTTTATACCCAGGACAAGCGGATAGAGGTCCTCAAGAACGCCGAGCGGAGCGGCCCCAATACCTGGCAACTGCACTACAACGACCAGCCGCTGGCCGACTATCTTCGCTACCGCGCCGAAGGCGGGACGATGAACCTCATCCTGCTGGCCGACTTCGAGTTGATGAAGAATCCGAAGATCATGCCGGAAGTTGTGGCGAAAATGAAGCCACTCGGCGTCGGGCACCACGGAAACCGCACCGACGAGCGTTTCCGGGCGGGTGAGCAGTGGAAGGTCAAGGAGTTTTGCAAGATCGTCCGGGACACCGGCGTGATGGTGGGAGTCTCCACGCACAATCCCGCCGTGGTCGATACCATAGAGAGCGAGAACTGGGACGTGGATTACTACCAGACCTGCCTCTATCGCGTGTCCCGCACCGCGGAAGAAGCGCGCGCGGAATTCCGCGAGGCGCCCATCGGCGAGACCTTCATGGAAAAGGATCCCGAGCGGATGTGCAAGATGATCCGCGCGACCAAGAAACCGTGCCTGGCTTTCAAGGTTTTCGGAGCTGGGCGCGATATCGGCTCGCCGGAAGCGCCGATCCGCTTCGCGCTCTCGAACATCAAGTCAACGGACGCGATCATCCTCGGCACCTTCCCGAAATTCAAGGACGAAATGAGGGAGAACGCCGGCATCGTCCGGCGGGTGCTGGGCTGGCGTTCGTGATTACAAGCGTCCTGAAGCGGCGGCCAGTCTGATGGGGAAGGCTGCGGAGACTGTAGAGCTCAAGCCGGACACGCTGCTGGCTTACGCGAACCACATTGCCGAAGCCGAAGCTGCGATGGAGCAGTCCCTGCATGGCGAGGGACCCTTTCTTTGGTCGGACGGCTGCCCGGAACGAGCCCGGCAAGTCCGCGAAGGAGTGACCATAGCGCAACTCTGGTCCGGCAAGCGGCCCATCAAAGTGCCGGACGGCCTGATCCATGACTGGATTGGAGCCGCCTGTGCTCCCGGCACGTCGGTCGAAAAGACCCTCGCGCTCATCCAGGATTACGATAACCACAAGACAATCTACAAACCGCAGGTGATCGATTCGAAGCTCCTCGGCCGCCACGGCGACGATTTCCAGATTTACCTGCGCCTTCTGAAGAAGAAAATTATCACCGTGATCCTCGATACCGATCATGACGCGCATTATTCTTCGCTGGACTCCACGCGCTGGTGTTGCCGCTCCTCGACAACGCGAGTTTGCGAAGTCGAAGATGCCGGGAAAGCGGACGAGCGCGTACGGCCGCCCGACACGGGCTACGGCTTCCTGTGGCGTCTGAATTCCTACTGGCGGCTCCAGGAGAGGGACGGTGGCGTATATATCGAGTGCCGGGCGATCTCGCTCACGCGAGACGTGCCCAAGGGACTCGGATGGATTATCGAACCAATCGTCAAGAAGCTCCCCAGAGAATCGTTGCAGGCCACGCTCGAGGCAACGCGCCGCGGGCTTCGCGTGCCGGAGCATTGACCTCGCCGCCTCCACCCCACGCGAGCGGTTTCACAAGTTCGGCCTGGCGCCTGACCGTTCGTGCGGTTTCGAAGCCACGGAAAATGGACTGCCCGCGGGACCTGCCCCGCGCGCTCCCCTCAGACGGGGCCGCCCGCTGATCCCGCCAGCGCGGGCAGAGGCTCGAGGTTTTCCAGCATGGTGGGAATCAGTTCTGAAACCGTCGGGTGGATGTGTACCGCCCGCTCGATGACGGTGTAGGGCGCTTTGGCGTACATGACATCGAGAAGCGAGTGGATGATCTCATCGCCGCCGGTCCCCAGAATCGCGGCGCCGAGGATCTCCCCGCTGTCCGCGCCGATCAGTACCTTCATGAAACCCTGGGTTTCGCCCTTGATCACGGCACGCTTGATCTGGGTCATGGGTCGATAGCCTCTCAGCACGGGCCTGCCCGTGTTGCGCGCCTCGGCCTCGGTCATGCCGGCGCGGCCCAACGGCGGATCGATGTACAGGGCGTAGGCCGGAATCCGGTCGCTCACCCGCCGGGAGCCGTTGTCGAGAAGATTAGCTGCGACGATTTCGAAATCGTTGTAGGAGGTGTGCGTAAAGCCGCCCCTGCCGTTGCAGTCTCCGAGGGCCCAGATGCCCGGCACATTGGTGCGCAATTGGTCGTCCACGGCAATGAACCCGTCGCTGTCCGCGAGGACGCCGGCTTTCTCCAGGCCGAGATCATCGGTGTTGGGGCGGCGCCCGGCGGCCAGAAGCACGTGCGAGCCGGCCACCTCGCGAACTCCATCCTCACACTCCGCCTCGGCCACAATTTCTTCGCCTCGCTTTGAAAACCCGATGCACTCCGCGTTGAGGCGCACGTTGACGCCTTCTCCCTCCAGGATGTCCTTGACGGCGGCCGAGACGTCCATATCTTCGCGCCCGACGAGGCGCGGGCCCATTTCGATGATGGTGACTTCGCTCCCGAAGCGCCGGTACATCTGCCCGAACTCCAGCCCCACGTAGCTGCCTCCAATGATGACCAGGTGGTGGGGAAGGAAATCGACGGACATCATCGAGCTGTTCGTCAGATAGCGGATCTGGCCGAGCCCGCGCAGCGCGGGAATCCGCGCCCGCTGGCCAACGTTGATAAAGATCTGCCCGGCGGTGAGCCTCGCCGTCCCCACGCTCACCTCGCGGGGAGACTCAAAGCGCGCCTGGCCCTCGTAAACCGTGCAGTTCGGCAACGTCTTGAGGAAGTTCTCGGTGCCGCTCCGGAAGCGGCTGGAAATGGCGTCTTTTCGGGCCTTCACGCGTTTCATGTCCACGCTTACACGGCCTTCGATCGACACTCCGAAATCGGCGGCTCTGCGCGCCACGTGGGCCGCTTCGGCGCTGGCGATCAGTGTCTTGGTGGGTACGCATCCCGTGTTGATGCACGTTCCGCCGAACAGCCCGCGCTCGATGATCGCGACCTTTCTCCCGGCTGCCGTCAGTCGCCCGGCCAGAGACGGGCCGGCCTGTCCGCTGCCGATGATAATTGCGTCGTAGGTTTCCGCCATGGAGCCCCTCTGAGATTCAAGCTACCATGGCCCGGGCCGCGCCGATTTCCGTTTTTCGATCGCCACCCAGGCACACGCGGAGCTTGCCACCGCCAGGGCCGCCGCGATCCACATCGCGCCGCGAAATCCGGCCAGAAAGGAATCCAGGATCGCGTGCCGGACCGCCTGGGCCCTGGACGGATCGAGCCCTTCCGGAGCAGCCGCCGCGGCGAGTTTGATGCGCTCTCCCTGAAGTTGTTGCCAGGCGCCTGGCGGCAGCGCGAGTCTGGCGAGTTCCCGGTCCAGGTTCCGATTGAAGTCAGCAAGCACGAAAATGCCCAATACGGCGATACCAAGCAAGGCGGCGACTCGCGACACCGCATTGTTCACACCGGAGGCAATTCCCGCGCGATCGCGGCGGGCGGACGCCATGACGACAGTGGTGAGCGGCGCTACGGCGATGGCCATCCCGAGTCCCAGGACCAGGATTGCCGGGAAGAAGGCCGTCCAATAGTTGCCGCCGGGCAGTAGCGCGAATAGCGCAAAGCCGACGCCCGCGATCAGAGGTCCAACCACAAGCGGAAGTCTGGCCCCGTATCGATCCACCAGCCCGCCCGACCAGCGCGAGAGCAGAAATACAAGCAGGATGAAGGGGAGCAGGGCCGCTCCCGCCTCGCTGGCCGTGTATGCCTGCGCCTGGATCATGTTCAGCGGGACAAAGAACAGGGCCCCGTTCAGCCCCGCGTACAGAAACAGAGTCAGCAGGTTTGCGCCGGAAAAACTACGGGAACGGAACAGAGCTAACGGCAACATGGGCGCAGTCGCGCGCGATTCGATCAGCACGAAAGCGATCAAGGCCCCACACCCGGAAACAAATGCAGCCGGAACAGCCGGGCCTGCTCCCGCGCGAGGCCACTCGATGAGGCCGAAGACCACGCCTCCGAGGCCTATCGTAATGAGCAGAGCGCCCAACCAGTCCATTCCGCCGGTGGTGCTTTCATCCCGGCTCTCGGGCACTTGCCAAAACGTGATCGCGAGCACCAGGGCCGCCAGCGGCGGGTTGATGAAGAAAACGGCGCGCCAGGAGGCATGCTCCGTCAGCCACCCTCCAAGCAGCGGTCCGGCCGCTGCCGTGATGGCCGTAAAGCCGGACCATGTCCCGATGGCGCGCCCGCGCCGTTGCGGCTCAAACGACGCGCTCAGAATGGCGAGGCTGCCGGGCGTCAGTAGAGCTGCTCCCGCGCCTTGAACCGCGCGGGTCAGAACCAACTGGCGGATGTCCGCCGCCAACCCGCACGCGGCTGAGGCACAGGCGAAAAGGATCACCCCCAGGCCGAACACCTTTCGTCTACCGAAAATATCCCCGAGCGCTCCACCCGCCAGAAGCAGGGCCGCGAGAAAGAGCGCGTACGATTCGACAATCCACTGAACATCGATCCAGCTCGCATGGAGGTTCGCCTGGAGCGCGGGTAGGGCCACATTCACCGCGGTTCCGTCGATGAAGACCATGCTGGATCCGAGGATCGTAGCGGCCAGGATCCAGGGCTCGGCGCTCGACCGGCACGGCGCACGCGCCGGGGCGGAAAGCACCGACGCTTCATCGCAGGGAGGCCTCGCGAAACCTGCCATGTCGATTTACTCGCAGCCGGCTGACCGCGCGGGCGCGAACCCCTCCGGGCAAAGCGCATTATGAACCGCTTCGGGAGCCTCTTCCCGCTCGAAGCGCTGGCGGCTCATGGGAGCGGTTCGTTTGCGTTCGGGCCCCTGATGACGGCCGCGCCCACCCCCGTCCGAACCGGCGTCTGCTGTTGGCGGCCGGCTTCCTGCGCCCGGCCCCCGCTGGCCGCCACTGACCACCCTGGCAAAAAAAATCCTCAACGCCGGGGATACACCTGAGCCAATTCGGTGTATATTGAGGATACACTGCTGACAGACGGGGCGTGGGGCAAAACTGGGAAATCCGCCTGTAACGCAGCACGAGGGGAACACTGTCATGAGAAGCATCCCGACGTCTCTCACATTGACGGCGGTCGTGGTTGGAATGTATCCGCTGGCCGCCGCTGGCCAGAATTCCGCGGCAGCCATCCAGAAGAAGCTGGAATCCGAATACGCTCTTACCAAGACGACGGACGACAAAACCGATATCGTGACCGCCGGAGCGGTCCTGGTCCTCCAGAAAGACAAGGTGATGATGGTGGCCGCGACGAGCAGCGCCAACCCGTGTACCAATACATATAAAGACGGAAAAATCACGCAAAGGGCGGGCTGTTCGGCGGGCGAGAAGCTCCGGCGCCTCCCGGGGTTCGGCAGCCACATCCCCGGTGCGGACAAAGCGCCCGCAACCAGAAATTTCGTAACCGGCGAAAAATTCTGGGTAACCAAGATCAGCGTGAGGGATTCTGGCAAGGAGCCCGCGGTGTTGATGGACTTTTTCACCGACGCGATCAGCGACGTGCGTTACAAAGGGTCCCTGACGATTCCGTTCCCGAATGGCGTGCCGTCTCCGGATGATGCCCTGAAGCTGGTACAGGAAGCGGTGACGGTGGCTCCCTCGGAGGAAGCGAAGGGCGATGCGAAGCAGGCTCCGTCGCAAGGCGGCCAGCAGCAGGCGCCGGCAGGCGCCGCGGCCCAACCCGCAGCGCCCGCGAACGCGTCCGAAGCCGCGCCTCCGCCCATCGAGCCGCCGCCTCCACCGCCGGCGGACGAATCAGCCGCCGCGGCGTCATCGCCGCCCACGGTTGCGCTCGGACAAACGCCGGATGAAGTCGTGGCTGCCCTGGGACAGCCACTGAGAAAGGCCAAGCTCGGAACCAAGGAGATCTATTTTTATAAGGACTTGAAAGTGTCGTTCGTCAACGGCAAAGTGAAGGACATTCAGTAGCCGGCGGTACTGCCGCTTGGGACAGGAGTGACGAAAAAAACAGAGGGGGAATTGCAATGCAGAGCCTCGGAGGTCGCAACGTTTCTGCGATTGGATATTTGACCGTATGCACGGTCTTGGCGCTATTGGTCTGCCCGGCGCTGGGCGCGGGCGACAAGAAGCCTGCTAAGGCCCCGGCCAAAGCCCCGGCCGCCAAGCCTGCCTCGGCCACCCATGGCCCGACCACGGCCGGCTCGCACGGCCCCACGACAGCCTCACACGGCCCGACCACCGCCGGCGCCGGACATGCCACGACGACCACAACGGGCGCGCGCACCACCACCACGACCGGCGCGCGCACCACCACCACCACGACCGGCGGACATACCACGATGGCCACGGGCGGTCATACCACAACAACCGGCGCCGCCGGACATACCGCGACAGCCGGCGCCGCTGCCGGCGGACGCACCGCCCCCGGCGCCACCAGGGGAACGGCCCCGGCAGGCGCCGGCAGGGTTCCCAAGGGGGCCACCGTGACCCAGACCAAAAGCGGCGGCTCAGTCACCCGCAGGGCGGATGGAAAAGTCGCCTCGCTGCATGACCCGAAGCGCGGCATGGACGTTCACCGCGGCCTGAACGGAAACCGCCGGGTGGTCGTCGAGCGGCCGGATCACTCCCGCGTCGTCGTCGAGCGCGGCGGGCACGGCTACGTGCAAAGGCCTTACATGTATCATGGCCACGAATACGCGAGGCGCTCCTACTACTACCACGGAAGGTACTATCACGCTTACTACGGCCGCTATTACTATCGCGGCGTTTACGTAAATCCCTACTATCCCGCCTACTATTACCGGCCCGCGTATTACGGGTGGGTCTACAATCCGTGGGTCGCGCCGGTGCCGTATGCCTGGGGCTGGGGAGGCAATCCCTGGTACGGCTACTACGGCGCCTACTTCACGCCTTACCCGGTGTACTCCAGCGCATCGCTTTGGTTGACAGACTACATGATCTCGGCCTCGCTCGCGGCGGCTTATCAGGCCCGGGTCGACGCGCAAGCCCAAGCGGCGGCGTTGAGTAATCCCACTCCCCTGACGCCCGACGTGAAGCAGCTCATTGCGGATGAGGTGCGCCGCCAGGTGGCGCTGGAAAACTCCGAGTCGCAGACCGCGGGCCAGAATGCCGAGCCGAACGCAGCTTCGAGCAGCATCCAGCGCGTTTTGACGGATGGCGTTGCGCACACCTTCGTGGCCGGCCAGGACCTGGATGTGGTCGATGCCGGAGGAACGGAATGCGCCCTGAGTGAAGGCGACGCCCTCCAGCTCACGGGCCAGAACGCTCCGGACGCGACCTCCCTGAATCTCGCGGTGTTGGCCAGCAAGGGCGGCCGGGAGTGCCCCAGAGGGGACACCGTCGCGGTTTCGCTGCAAGACCTGCAGGATATGCAGAACCACATGCGCCAGACCATCGATCAGGGCATGCAGGAGCTTCAGAAAAAGCAGGGCCAGGGCGGGCTGCCCGCCGCTCCCGCCGCGGCCGCCGCCCCGCCCGTCGAGACGGCCATGGCCGCCAGCGCTCCGCCTCCGCCGCCGGAGAAGGAGGTCGCGGCCCAGCTCAACGACCAGTCCAAGGCCGCCGATCAAGCCGAGCAGGAAGCCGCCGCCGAAACGGCCCCCGCGGAACCGCCCACCGTCGCTCTAGGCCAGACCCCGGATCAGGTCTCGGCAGCGCTCGGGAAACCCAAGAGCATCATGGACCTCGGAGCCAAGAAAATCTACGTGTACCCGGACATGAAAGTCACTTTCAACGGGGGTAAAGTCACGGACATTCAATAGCGCATATCGTCGTGTTACCGAGCCGCGACCGTGAGGGAGCGGTTGTTGCCATGCGCTGCTACGGCTTTCGCCGCCTGCGCCACCAACCGTACCCGAGCCCGCACACCGCCAGCACGCCCGCGGCGATCAGCGCTTCCTCGTGTACCTTGCCGGCGATGCGATTCCACCGGTCGCCGAGAAAATATCCGAGCGTGATGAACGTCGAGCACCACAGCAGCCCTCCCGGATACGCGAATAGCGCGAACGTCCGGTACTCGAGCTCGGAAGCGCCGGCCACGTATGCCGTAAGGTGCCGCACTCCCGGAACGAAATAGCCCAAAGTTAGCGTGAAGCCGCCCACCCGCCGAAACCAATCGTGGATCCGCTCGACCCGCTCCATTTTGATGTGCAGCCTCGCGCCGTATTTCTCGATGAGCAGATAGCCCGTCGCGCGTCCGAGCGTGTAGCTCAGCGTGATTCCGCACAAGCTGCCAAAAAGCGCGGCCACGACCGTCGGAATGAGCAGCAGTTGCCCGCGGTATACCAGATAGCCCGCCAGCGTCAGCAGCGTTTCGTCCGGCACCGGCAGGCCGACGACACCGAGCACCAGAAGCGAGAAGATTCCGAGGTAGCCGTACTGCGCGATCCATTGCTCCATGAGCGCCAGATCCCAGGGTACCCGAGACCGGGCGAGACCAACCTATGCCCGCGCGCCGCGCCGCCCGCCCGCCGCGCAGCACGCCCGCCGCGCCGCCCGCCCGCCGCGCTACCCGCCCGCCGCGCCGCCCGCCCGCCGCGCTACCCGCCCGCCGCGCTACAATCCGTGCAGAACAGGATGAAGCCGAAAGGACAGGACAACGTCTGGGTGCAGGTGGCCCGGTACACCAGTCTTTCGTTTGTCCTGCCGATCAGCACGATGGTGGGTTACGGGATCGGTTGGCTGCTCGACAAGCTTTTCCGCACCCACTTCCTCTATCTCGTCTTCATCCTGCTCGGCGTGATTGCCGGATTCATCGAGCTGTTCCGCGGCCTGGATGCGGGAATGCGGAACGATGGCGGTTGAGGCCCGCTCCTATCGACAGGCGCTCCGCCGCATCTACCGCGGCATGCGCTGGGTTGCGGTCGCCGTGGCGGTTGCGCTGACCGCGTGGCAGGGGTGGCGGGTAGGAATCGCGCTGCTCGCCGGAGCGGCGGGAGCCTACTTGAACTTCTCCTGGCTCGACCAGATGGTCCACGCCCTGGGGCCCGATGCCAAGCCTCCGCGCAAGCGGACCTACGTGCTCTTCCTGTTGCGCTACGGCCTGTTGGGCCTGGGCGGGTATGTTATAGTGAGGGTCTTTGGCATGAACGGCATAGCCCTCTTGGCGGGACTGTTCGTGCCGGTTGCGGCAGTCATCTGCGAGATCCTGTACGAATTGATCTATGGAACATGACCTCTGGGTCACCGCACTCTTAAACCGGTTTCTGGCCGGTCCGGCAAACGCCGCTCTTTCCGTGGCCGGCATGCGGCCTGAAGATCCGGCCCACCCCTGGGCGAACTACGTGGCGATGGAAATCCTCGTCGCGCTGATCATTGTTGTGCTGTTCGCGCTGCTGCGCCCCCGCCTCTCGATGGACCGGCCCGGCAAGTTCCAGCACATCTTCGAGCTGGTGTACAACTTTCTGCACGGCCAGACCGACGATGTCGTGGGCCCTGCCGGCCAGCCGTACCTGGCTTTCTTCGGGACGCTCTTCATCTTCATCCTTTTTGGGAACCTGATCGGACTCATTCCCACGCTGGAATCGCCGACGATGTTCGTGCCCGTGCCGTTCGGCTGCGCGCTCGCCACAATCGTCTTCTATAACCTGGTAGGCATTCAGCAGCAGGGGATTTGGAAGTATATCCTGCATTTTACCGGGCCCGTTTGGTGGCTGGCGTGGCTGATGTTCCCTATCGAGATTATCAGTAACCTGGCGCGGCCTCTTTCGCTCACCGTTCGTCTCTACGCGAATATGTTCGCCGGCGAAAACGTGACGATGGCGTTTGCGGGCATAGTACCACTGCTTCTTCCTATTCCATTCATGGCCCTGCACATCTTTGTCGGCCTGCTCCAGGCTTACATATTCGCATTGCTGACGATGATCTACGTGGCGGAGGCCCTCCCCCACCCAGAGCACTAATACCGGCATTATGCCGCGCCAGTGTGAGACCGCCGGCCTGAGAGCGCGGTGGGAACCACCTCCTGGAGCGGAATTACTAGGAGAAGACACCATGAAAACAAAGCTGTTCTTGCTACTGGCGGCAGCGCTCGTGCTCGCCAGCCCTATGTTCGCCCAGGGCGGTGCCGCCCCGGCCGCCGATAACCACCATTGGATCTGGATCGCATCGGGCTTCTCGATGGCCATCGCATCGGGCTTGTGCGGTCTGGCCCAGGGCAAAGCCGTAGCAGCCGCCTGCGACGCTATGGGAAGGAATCCGGGCGCTGCCGCGGCCATCCGGTTTGCGCTGATTCTCGGCCTGGTGTTAATCGAATCGCTCGCGCTGTACACCTTCGCGATCATCTTCCTCAAGATTTCCTAGGCAACTCGGGGCGGGACCGCCGTGGTCCCGCCCCACACCGCACTCATGAAGCTCGACGGTATCTTCCCTCCCATCACCACGCCTTTCGATCACGACGGCAATCTCTATAAGGCCAAAGTCCGGCACAACGTTGAGAAGTGGAATCTCACCGCATTGGCTGGTTATGTGGTCTGCGGGTCCACCGGCGAAAGCGTCCTGCTCACCGGGGAGGAGAAGCTCCAACTCTGGGGTTGGGTCGCCGAGTACGCCGCGCCGGAAAAACTGCTGATCGCGGGCACCGGCATGGAGAGCGTCCGCGAAACCGTCTCTCTGACCAACCAGGCGGCCGAAGCCGGCTACAAAGCCGCGCTCGTGCGCACGCCGCATTACTACAAGAATCTCGTGAGCAATGCCGCTGCGCAGATGCTCTTTTTCCGCGCCGTAGCCGACCAGGCCAGGATCCCGGTTTTGATCTACAACGTCCCTCAAGCGACCGGCGTGGATATTTCCGCCGAAGCGGTGATCCAGCTTTCCGAACACCCCAATATCGTGGGCTTGAAGGAGAGCTCGGGGAACATTGAGAAGCTCATGCGCATGACGCGCGAAGCGAAGCCGGGGTTCCAGGTGCTAAGCGGCTCGGCCCCGACGCTCTGGCCTTCCCTCATGGTAGGCGCGGCGGGCGCCGTACTCGCTTTGGCTAATGCCGCGCCGTATTCAACCATCGCGATCTGGGAAGCCTTTCGCACGCGGGAATACGGAGCCGCCGAGGACTGGCAAAACCGCATTTCCCGCGCGGCGGTGCTGGTGACGGCGAAGTATGGCGTCCCCGGCCTCAAGTACGCGATGGACCTCAATGGCTACTACGGCGGACCGCCCCGCCTTCCGCTCACCGTGCCCAGCCCCGAAGCAAAACGCGAAATCGAAGAAGCCTTCAAAGACCTGAAGGGGTGACCGGCCGGCCTGCAAGCACGAACAATCTTAGCCGAGCCGCGACCGTCAGGGAGCGGTAGCGAAACGCGCCTTTCAACAAGCTGCTACCCGATCTCAGCGTGGTGGTTGATCGGACCTGAACCGCGGCCCAGCCCTGGCGCCGTGCGAATCGCCTCGGTCATGAATTTCTTGGCGCGCGCGACGGCCGCGGTGAGTTCAATGCCGCGGGCCAGTTCCGCCGTGATGGCGGCCGAGTAGGTGCAGCCGGTCCCGTGCGTGTGCCGCGTTTCAATCCGTGGCGCGTCGAATTCGTACCATTCGCCGGCGGCGAAGAGCACGTCGGTCGCGCGGCCCGGCAGGTGCCCACCCTTCACCAGCGCGGCTTTCGCGCCCATCTCCGAGAGGCGCGCAGCGGCTTCGCGCATGCGCTCGATACTGGTCACCTCCAGGCCCGTCAGCGCGGCCGCTTCTTCCAGGTTCGGCGTCACCAGGTACGCGCGCGGCACGAGGAGCCGGGCGATGGCCTCGCGGGCGTCCGCCGAAACCAGCGGCGCGCCGTGCTTGCCGAGCATCACCGGGTCCACCACCAGCGGAAATTCGAACTCGCCCGCGATCGCCGCAACCGCTTCGACGATTTCCACGTTCCCGAGCGCGCCGGTCTTCGCCGCTCGCGGAGGAATATCGTCGAGCACCGCGCGAATCTGCTCCGTCACTAGGCTCGCCCGAACGCACTCCACCCGGGAAACCCCGGCCGTGTTCTGCACGGTCACGAGGGTGATCACGGCTTCGCCGTATGCCCCGAATTGGTGAAACGTTTTGAGATCGGCCTGGATGCCCGCTCCACCGCTGGGGTCGGAACCGGCGATGGTCAGCGCGACGGGAATCACTCTGCTGCTATTGTGGCATTTGCCGAGGAAACGCCGGCGGAGTTCGTGAACTGGACCGTGACGGAATTCACCTGCGAGGTGTCGCCCGTGACCACAAATGCCGCGCGCAGCTCGAACTCACCCCCCAGTGGCGGATTCTGGAAATATTCTTCGAAATCGCTCGAGACGTCCGCGCTGATCGGCCCGCCTCCGAGGATGTTGCCGCCGGAATCGAGGAATGTGAAGCTGACCTGGGACGCGGATCGCGTGTTGTCCCACCCGGAAACGTCCAAGGTGATCGCACCGGGGCCGGTGTTCAGCAGAATCGTATCCATCCAGACAGGCGCCGGCGCGATCGGAAATGACGCCTGGGTGCTGTCTCCTCCGAGCGCCACCGTAAAGAGGACCGTGCCGGCCGTGCTACCCGTCTGGAAGGTGAGCGATGCGGCCGTATCGCCGCTGGAGTCAATGACGAACTGCGCCGCGTTCTGGCCGGCTCCGATATTGAACGCAACGGATCCTCTCGGCGGCACGAGTTCGTTGGACGGCGCCGGCAGCAGGAGACCCATCCCCATATCGCCCGCCGCGCCGCCTGGGGGCGCCTGGAAATCCCATTCGAGCGTGCCTGCGTCGGCGGACGCCGGAACCACGTCGAAGACGACCGAGACCGTGGCCTGCTGTCCGCTTTCGAGGGTCCCGGGCGTCACCGCGATATGGAACGGCAGCACGTTGGCGAAGACCAGGTACGAATTCTGGTTGATCGACAGGGTCGCGCTATACGCCCCGACGCCGGAAGGCGTCAGCGTCACGGTGAACGAAAGCGACGCCGTGGTGTCCAGAGTCAGTGGCAACGCCGGCGGCGGAGTCCCGCTCAGGGCCAAACTGAAGCCCTGCCCCTGAATCGTCAGGGTGTTCAGAGTGACTCCCGCCGTGCCCGTGTTGGTGATTTGGAACGCCGCGGTCGTGCCCGCCGTTCCTATGCCTCCCAGATCGATCGCCTGTCCCGGTGCATATGCGTTGCCCGTGCTGTCGGTGAGCTGAAGCTGGGCCAATGCCGCGGAACACGCGAGCAACATCCAGATTGCGGCGCGGCCGGTCATTCGGCCGCCTCCGGAACGCGGAATACGCGCTCCCGCCCGGGTTCGAGCCGCAGCGCGACCGGTCCCGTGCCGGCGGCGAACGCAATCCCCGCGAGTTGATTGCCCATCGCGTAGATGGAAACCGCTGGAGCGGGCAAAGCGAACCGCCGTTCGGCGCCGCCCGGCCGCAGGATCGCGATGTTCGCGCCATCGCCGTACACCAGCGTGCCGTCGGGAAGGAGCATCACGGGGCCGCCGGCGATCTCCGCAAGCGCGGCGGCCCGCTCGATCGCTCCGCTCGCGAGCGAGATGCGGACGAGCTGGGCGGCGCCTCCGATCGACACCACGGCGTCGAGATACTGCGTACCGGCAATGGCAATTGCGAGCACCGCGCCCGGCAAGGCGTTCCTGAGCGAACGCGGGGCGAGAGCGCCCTCAATCGCGACCAGCTCCCGGGTTTCTACAAAGTAGGCCGCTGCTGCTCCGTTCGCGCCAATGGCGAGCCGCGCCGGTCCGGGAGGCGCCGGCCAGCGCGCGAGGAGGCGCAGTTGGCTGTCCCGAACCTCCAGGGCGCTCCCGGTTTTGACCAGGGCGAGCTGGCCCGAGCACGCGGCGGAGATCACACCGGATGCGACGGCGGTTCCCGGCATGAGAATTGCCGGTACGCCATAGACCGGACCGAGCGAGCCGGTGCGGTCGAGGATGCAGCCCGCGCGCGGAACTCCGATTTGGGCCTGCGCCGCCGCCGCGACGCACAAACAGAACACGGCGGGAATCCGAGTCATGGCGCACCGACTGTGATGCTGGGAGGACCGATCTGAATGGGTTGGCTGGAGGCTGCGGAAGCGCCGCCCGAGCCGCTGCCGCTGCCGCTGCCGCCGTGGCCGGCGGACCGGGCGCCCAGAAAGCCGGCCGTCGCCGCCACCGCGATGGCGCCGGCGATCAGCCACTTCCTTGGCAAACGCCGGTTGACGGCCGGCTCTGGCAGCGGCCTGGCGCCCGTTTTCGCACGCGCGCTGTCCGAGACTTCGCAGGTCGCTACGGTGCCCGCGCGCAGTCTCCCTTTGACGGCCGTAATCTGGATCTCTACCGCGCCGGAGATCCCGTTCCAGCGCACCGGCGACGTGGTCGCGCGTCCGCTCGAGCCGGTGGTCAGGATCTCGGAGCTGAGTCCGTTCGAAAACGATCCCCCGGCGCCGTCATCCGGCAGGCGCACACTGACCACCGCACCCGAAACCGGCTTGCCCAGCTCGTCCGTGACCGCTACCGCCAATCCCGCCGAGCGGGAACCGGGCGCGTACACGGCGTTGCCTCCATCAATGAGCTTGATCTCGAGCAGCGAACTCTGGGCGGCGAGCAACAGCGGTACTGCGAGGGCCAGCGCAATGCCCTTAGCAGGGCGGCATTGCGCCCCTGGCGCAGCGGCCCTGCCCCGCTGGAGCGGGCAGCGGTCCATCGTTGTTACCGCAAAGCGCACCGCAGGAATAGTGGCGGCGGAGGCGGGCTCCTCTCAGAATTTTGCGCAGCCGCCCCGCCGCGGGGCATTGGACGGAACGTGCCCGGCGGGTGTGAAATGAAAGGCGGCGCCATGACAAAACCGTACCGGGATGCGCCTCAGGCGGCCGGGATCGATGTGGGCACGGGAGGAATTCGCGCTGTAGCCGTGAACCTCGACGGAGCCGTGATCGCGGAAGCGCATCGACCTCTGACCTCGCTCGCGTGCGGCGTCGGCCACGAGCAGGATCCTCTCGAATGGTGGCGCCAACTGTGCGCGTGCTGCCGCGAGGTCACTTCGCGGGCGCCGGAGCTGCGGGCGGTCTCGGTGACCTCCACCTCGGGAAGCCTCGTGGTTACGGACCGGGAAGGCGCTCCCTTGCGCCCCGCGATTCTCTACGACGACGGGCGGCCGGCCTCGGTTGCCCCGAAGCTGAACGCGCTCGCGGGAAGGCCGACCTGGAACGCTTCGCATTCGCTCACGAAAGCCGTGTGGGTGCGGGAGACGGAACCTCTGGTGTGGAGCGGCGTCCGGCGCCTGTTGCACCCGGCCGACTGGCTCAGCGGCAAGCTGTCGGGACAATTCGGCGTTTCGGACCACTCCAATGCACTGAAGCTGGGGTTTCTGGCCGAGTCGGACGCCTGGTCCGAGGACGTCGAGCGCGCCGGGATTCCAGCCGAGCTGCTTCCGCGGGTGGTTCGGACTGGCGAGGTGACCGGGCAGGTCACCGCGGAAGCGTCGGCTGAGACCGGCCTGCCCGCTGGGATTCCGGTGGTGGCGGGCGGCACGGATGGCTTGACCAGCCTCATCGCCTCCGGCGCGTGCAAGCCCGGCGATGCCAATACGACTCTCGGCACGACGCTGGTCTGGAAAGTGCTGTGTCAAAACCGGCCGCGCACGGGACGCGGCGTGTATTGCCACCTGCACCCTTCCGGCATGTGGGCGCCCGGAGCGGCCAGCAACACCGGGCCAGGACACCTTCAGACGGCCGGGAGCCCGGAAGCCGATCGCGAAGCCGAAACATGGCTGCCCACCGGATTGTTCTGTTACGTGCTTTCCGGCAGGGGCGAGCGCTTCCCGTTTCTCGATGAAACGGCCGAAGCATTCCGGTCGGCTGAGCCGTCGTGCGCGGCCGAATGGCACGCGGCGCAACTACAGTCTCTTGCGTTCGTGGAGCGATGGGGTTACGAGACGCTGGCCGCTTGTGGCGTCGAGCTCGGAGATCGTGTCTACTCGGCGGGCGCGGCCGCGGAGAGCGCCGTCTTCTCGCAACTGCGGGCGGATGTATTGGGGCGCGTGGTAGTCCGCTGCGGCCATTCGACCTCGGCCTTCGGCGCCGCGATCCTTGCCGCCGCGGCGGCCTGCTACGGCGGCGACGTGTGCCGGGCGCTCCCCGCGATGGCGCCGGAGGCGGCGGTGCGCGAGCCGGACGCGGCACGCCACGAGCGCTACGGAGCGCTCTATGCGGAATTCCGCGAGGCTTGCGCGCGGCGAGGCTGGAAATGAGCGGGCCTTGGAAGGCCTGCGATATTCGCGGCCTCTATCCCTCGGAAGTGAACGCGGATTTGCTCCGGCGCGCCGCCTACGGGATCGGCGCACAACTTCCCGCGGGCTCCTCCGTGGTGGTGGCCGGTGATTTTCGTCTCAGCACGCCGGAGTTGAAGGATGCGGTGATCGCGGGATTGTCCGCGTGCGGCGCGCGCATCCTCGACGCGGGTCAGGTGTCTACGCCGGTTGCGTATTTCGCGCGGCGGGAGTTCCGGGCCGATGCGGTTCTGATCGTCACGGCTTCCCACAATCCGCCCGCGCACAATGGCTTGAAGTTCATGGTCGGGGAGCTACCGCCGGCCGAAGAGGATATCGCGCGGCTCCGCGATTGGCCCGATCACGGCGCTCAATTCGGAAAGGGCGGTTCCCGCGAACCGGTAAACGCGATCGGGCCTTATCTGGAATGGATCCTTGAACGTTGGCGCGGCGCCTTTGCGCGGCGCCTCTCCGTGGTGCTCGACGCGGGCAACGGGACCTGGTCCGAACTGGCTCCGCAGGTGTTCGAGCGGCTGGGATTCGAGGTTACGCCGTTGTTCTGTGAGATTGACGGCCGGTTTCCGAATCGATCGCCCAACTGCGCGCTGGCGGAAAACCTCGGCGCGCTGTGCCGCAAGGTGCGCGAGGCGAAAGCCGATCTCGGCATCGCCTGGGATGGCGACGGAGACCGGGTAGCATTCGTGGATGGGGCAGGGCGGGTCGTATCCGCCGATCAAACGTCGATGCTGCTGGCGCGTCACCTGGTTCATCCGGGCGAACGCGTGGTGTACGACATCAAGCTTTCCGACGCGCTGCGGCGCGAAATAGCGAGTCTCGGCGGCGTGCCGGTTATGGAACGCAGCGGGCACACGTTCCTGAAGCGGCGTATGATCCGGGAGGGTTGCGCGCTCGGTTGCGAGGGGAGCGGGCATTTCTTCTTTCGCGAACTCGGCGGCGGAGATGACGGTCTGTTCTGCGCGCTGACTGTTGCCGGCATCGTGGCGGAGAACGCGCCGCTCGATGTCCTGGTGGCGCGGTTGCCGGCCATCCACATGACGGACGATGTGCGGGTGCCCCCGGAAATCCTGCCGTACCACGAAATGGCGGACCGCCTGGGGAAGACATTCCCGCGGGCGGAACGTTCCACGCTGGATGGTTTGCGCCTGGCTACCGGCGAAGGCTTCGTCCTGGTGCGCCCTTCCGTAACCGAGCCCGTTTCGACGCTGCGCATCGAGGGGCTTACGCGAGCGGCGCTCGAACATCTCGCGCGGCAGTGCCTCGCCGCGCTGCCCGAACTGTCTTTGGAGTTGCAGGAACATTTCTCAGAACCGGAGGTCATCCGATGAAGGATTTGCGGGAAGATCTGGCTGCGTACGGAAGGCTCATTGTCGAGCAGAACCTGGTCACGGCGGGCGGCGGAAACATCAGTGCGTGCCGCGACGGCAAGATGCTGATTTCGCCGTCCGGCCTCTCGCTCGGCGACGTTACGCCCGAACAGTTTGTCGAGATAGACGTGCGCTCGGGCGAGATCGCGGCCGGCGCTCTCCGGCCCTCCTCCGAGTTGCTCATGCACCTGATCTGCTACCGGAGGCGCCCGGATATCCGCGCGCTGATCCACACACACGCGCAGTTCACGATCGCGCTGACCAGCGCGGGGCGGGACCTCGAGCCCATGACCGCGGACGCAGTGGTCTATCTCGGCAGGCGCATTCCCCATCTCGACTACATCACCGTGACCACGCCGGAGCTGGCGGACGCGGTCGGTGCGCTGATCGGCGAGGCGAACTGCATCATCCTGCGCAACCACGGAGCGATCACCGTGGGCGAAAACCTCAAGGAGGCCTTCTGGCGGGCCGGCATGGTGGAGGAATCGGCGCACATCCAGACGTTCGCCACGCTGTTGGGCGTTCCGCGATTTCTCACCGCCGAGGAGGCCGTCCGGCTCGAAGCGCTCGGCAGCGAGAAATATCGCCGCGAGCTGCTGGCCCGCGCCAAGGCATGAGAGCGACTCTCCGGGAAAAAATCCGGGGGACACTCCTGCGCGCGTCATAAACGCCGAGGTTTGCGTTTGTAGCCCGGAGTGTCCCCGGATTTTTGCGTCTTCACTGTTTGGTCAGATACAGGACCCAGTCCTTGTACTTCTGGTTCTCCGGATAGTCTCCCGGCGGCGAGAATTCGCGGACGGCGCCGCCGTGAATGGCGCCGCCGTCGTGTTCCTTCGAATCGGCAAGATCGAGCCAGCGAACGCGGAACGTGTCGGATTCCGAGGCGGCCCGCAAATCGAGCTTCATCTGCCCGCTCCAGCGCATATACGCCAGGTACTGGCTGCCGGGAACGGCGGAGCAATACTTTTCCGCATACTCGGAAACCAGCTCGGGATGCGGCTCGAGTTCCCACCAGTGGATGCTCTTGAGGAACTTCGCCATGAATCCCATCGAGACCGCGCCGGGATAATTCAGGGTGTCCACATCCCTGGGATCGATCGGGAAAAGTCCCAGCATGGGCCGGCCTGGGCGGCTGGGGTTGGGGATGTAGGCCCACCATTGGTGCCCGCCTCCATAGCTGTGGCCCGCCGCGCCGGATAGGATCGCCGTCCAGGCGGCGAAGCGGATATCTTCGGCCGGCGCGTCGCCGATGATGAACTCAAACCACGGCTCGGTGATCACCGTCGGTTTGGGTGGCACGCGTGCATAGTCCGCGGCCATTATCTGCGGCGCCAGCTCGTTCCGCCATTTGTTGTGGCCGAGTTGGCTGTTGTTGAAATCCAGCCAGGGTTCGTTGTGGAGCACCTCGCCGGTGGACCACTGCGCGGATTCGCCCTCTCCCCCCGGCCAGCCCGGAGGCGTGTTGTGGATACCGATGGCATGGTGATAGGGGTCCTCGCGGCGGATCATCGCCCCCATATCCTTCCAGAACTGCAAGCCCATGCCGCCGTAATCATAGATGTTGTACTCGCCGGCGACGTTCCAGATCACGTTGTACGCGGCCAGGCGCTGTTCGACGTAACGCCACCAGCGGCGGATTTTCTCCGCGCCAACGCGTTGATCCATGTTCCGGTTGCTCCACCAGGCGTGGACCCAGAGCGTGATGCCCTGACTGTTGGCGTAGGCGATTTTCCGCTCCGCGGCGTGGATGTTGTCCAGATCGGGAACGTCGTAAGTCCGGCCCAGCATGAAGACGCCGTTGTTTGCCCCGAAGAGCACTTCGCCGGCCGTGAAGCCTTTCGCCGCCCGGTCGTCCACCACCGGCTTGAATTTCTCAAATGGGATGCCTTTCCGGGTCCAGGTATGCCATGCTTCGGCGATCCAGAGAAACGGCGTTCCGTCGGCGTACTCGAAGTAGTGACCCGCGCGGGGGCCATGCCGGGCGACCCCTACGAATCCGTGGCGGGTGGGGTTTGCGGCCTTCTCGGCATCGGTCCAGGCGGTACACTCGAAGTTGCCTTTTGCCCCTTCGAGTCCCGGATCGGCGGAGGATGCGAGGTAGGACCACTCGCCCGCTGCCGGCGGCGCAAACCGCGCCTTGAAAGTCTTGCCGCCGTCCCAGAAGCCGGTGACGGTGTACCGCAGACCCTTCGCGGCGCCGCTCACGCCGGTGAAGGCGACCTGCACATACGGACCGCCGTTGTCGGGCAAAGTTTCCACATAGGGGTTGGAGAGCGTTGAGCTGGCGATCATCGTGACTTCAAAGGGCTCCCACTGCCCGACTGATTTCTGCTCCTGTGCCGCCGCAGCGGCACAGAGAAGGAACCCGAGTAGGACGGCTGGAAAAGCGCGTTTCACGACGTGAGGCACACAATTTGTAGTTCGCATGGCTAGCTGACCATAATACGCCTGAATCGAACCGAAGTTCTGCGCAGGCTGAGCAGTTGGTATCGGGCAGGATGCTTGCGGAATTAGCTTCCCATGCTCACGGCCTTCTCTCCTTCGCAACCGTGACTGGAATCACAGTGGTGGCGTTCTGGTTTGTGATTGTGATCTTCGCGGAGCCGTGACCCACGGCTGTCACGACGCCCTGGGCATCCACCGTGGCTACGGCAGGATTGCTGGAGGCCCATGTGGTCAGGGTGGAGCGCGTGAGATCCACCTTCGAGCCATCGGCAAACACGCCGTCCACGACCAGGGCCACATAGTCACCGATGTAGTCGAAGCTCAGGGTGGAGAGGTCGGGCTTGAGTTGCCGCGGACTATCGGGCCACTCGATCGCGACCGTGATCGGCTCGGAGTCGATAGCAGTGTCGGCGTGAGTGACACCGGTGGCCATGAGCGTATACGGCCCGGGAACGGTGTCGAGAGGTATCTGCATCCGAAACCGGTATGGCGGCGCGGTGAGGATTTGGCTGAATCCGAGTGGCAGATCTCCTGCGACGATTACCGTCTTGAACGCAAGCGGCGTGGCGTCGACCGTGACAACCATTGTCTGGCCCGGATGGAAGACTGTCCCTTCCGCCGGCGAAACGATCTGCACCGTCTGCGCAGAGAGCGATGCCGTGAGAATCCACGCGGGCAGAAGCGCACCCGCTGTTTTTGGCAGGCGCCGGAGCACCCAATTTGTGGTTCGCATGGTTATGCGCTTTCACTCTTTAGTCACATACAGGGCCCAGTCCTTGTACTTCTGGTTTTCCGGATAGTCTCCCGGCGGCTGGAAGGCACGGATGGCGCCGCCGTGGACGGTGCCGCCGTCGCGCTTGATCTGATCGACGAGATCGAGCCAGACGGCGTGGAACGTGTTCGATTCCGACGAAGGCCGCAAGTCGAGCTTCAGCGTCCCGCCCCACCGGACATACGCGAGATACTCGCTGCCGGGAATGGCGGAGCAGTATCTGGCCGCGTACTCGGAAACCAGCTCGGGATGCGGCTCGAGTTCCCACCAATGGATGCTCTGGAGGAACTTCGCCATGAATCCCATCGAGACCGCGCCGGGGTAATTCAGGGTGTCCACATCCTTGGGATCGATCGGCCACTCTCCCAGGTGCGGCGGGCTGGGGTGGTTGGGGTCGGGGATGAACGCCCACCATTGATGCCCGCCCCCGTACGTGTGGCCCGCGGCGCCCGATAAGATCGCCGACCAGGCGGCGAAGCGGATATCTTCGGCCGGCGCGTCTCCGATGATGAACTCGTACCAGGTCTCGGTGATCAGCATCGGTTTGGCGGGCTGGCGGGCATAGTCGGAGGCCACGATCTGCGGAATCATCTCATTCCGCCACTTGCCGTGACCGGGCTGGCTGTCATTGAAATCGAGCCACGGTTCATTGTGGAGCACTTCGCCGGTGGACCATTGCTGGGAGTTCCCCATATCGCCGCCCGGCCAGCCCGGAGGTGTATTGTGCACGCCGATGGCATGGTGGTAGGGGTCGTCGCGGTGGAGCATCGCCCCCGCATCTTTCCAGAACTGCAGGCCCATGCCGCCGTAGTCATACATGTTGTACTCGCCGGCCAGGTTCCAGATCACGTTATACGCGTCCAGGCGTTGTTCGAAGTAGCGCCACCAGCGGCGCATTTTCTCCGGACCAACCCGTTTATCGAGGTTCCGGTTGCTCCACCAGGCGTGGACCCAGAGCGTAATGCCCCGGCTGTTGGCGTAGGCGATTTTCTGCTCCGCGTCATGGATGTTGTCAAGATCGGGATGATCGAAGGTCCGGCCCAGCATGAAGACGCCGTTGTTGGCCCCGAAGAGCATCTGGCCGAGCGTGAAGCCCTTGGCCGCGCGGTCGTCCACCACTTGTTTGAACCGGTCAAACGGGACGCCCTTCCTGGCCCAGGTCCACCAGGTGTCGCCGATCCAGAGAAACGGCGTTCCGTCGGCGTACTCGAAGTAACGGCCGGCGCGGGGGCCGTGGGCGGCGACCCGGACGAATCCGCGGCGGGTGGGGTTTGCGGCCTTCTCGGCATCGGTCCAGGCGGTGCACTCGAAGCTGCCTTTTGTCCCTTCGAGTCCCGGATCGGCGGAGGACGACTGATAGGACCATTCGCCCGCTGCCGGCGGCGCAAACCGCGCTTTGAAGGTCTTGCCGCCGTCCCAGAAGCCGGTGACCGTATACCGCAGACCTTTCGCGGGGCCGCTCACGCCGGTGAAGGCGACCTGCACGTACGGATTGCCGTTGTCGGGCAAAGTTTCGGCATAGGGGTCGGAGAGCTGCGAGTTGGCGGTCATCGTAACTTCAAAGGGCTCCCATTGCCCGATTGATTTCTGCCCCTGCGCAGCCGCAGCGGCACAGAGAAAGAAGCCGAGCAGCACGGCAGGAAGAGCGCGTTTCACGAGGTGAAAGGAAAGTTTTGGAGTTCGCATGGTTACCTGACCATGGTACGCCGCCCCAATGCGTCCGCGGCGCCGCGGGATCGACCCAAGTTTTCCATAGGCTGAGCCGTTGATTTCGGGGAGGTTGCTCGCGGAAATGGCTTTGTTTGGCAAAAATGTATTTCTGACGGTGGAGCGCTGGCGGGGCGCTGGCGCGCGCGGCGGGATTGAGACCGGGTTCCATTCGATTCCACGAAAGCATGGCTGAGCGGCCTGACACGGGCGGAGGCGGACGGGCTGTTGAGGGAATGGGGAAAAAGGAGGAGGGAAGGGCGTGACCGGTCGGGATTCGTCCTGTTGGCAACGGTGATTTTGGCCGAGACAAGCCCGGCCGCGCTAGTGTAGTGCGTCGTGCGGACCAAGGCTACTTGCAACGGGGGTAAGCGATAGAGCAGCCCGTTTTTGCCCCACCCCCTCTGTTATGGGAAGGGCATAATCCATGAAGCGTCCTTAAGGCCTCGTGGAAAGGAACTGCTTATCTACAAACGGCGCGCAAATCGCCGCTCATCGAGAAATCACGCACCACAAAGGAGTAAGCTTGCCTTTGTCAACTCACTGCTGACCAGCGGACAGCGGAATACGACCGGCAGGCGACAGCGTAGCGCTGAGCTCACAACGGCCCTGGCAATCTCCCAGCTCAATGGCCAAACATAGACGACATAGTGTTCTGTATCCAGTGCCAAGCGCCCGGTTGTATGGCGGTCGCAATCAGACTCCCAATGGCTCCCTCCGTGATACTCCGGAGAGTTCGACCAGCCTGTTGCACTACTATCGGATCAGGCTCATCGGTAAGCTGGGCTTTCAGCGTAGCAAGCTGAGCCTCTGCTCCCCTGCGGCGCTTCGGATCGAGGGATAGTTCACCGAGATGTGCATTGAACTCCTCAACCAATTTCTCAAGTTCCGACCTCTGAGAAGACAGGTTCGTGATTTGCTTGAACTCGCGACTGCCTTGTGCGACATTGCCTACGGTTCCGAAATAGTTATTCACGATCCGGTCCAATTTGTCTTTGGGTACCGGCTGACTATTAACCGGAGCGTCGCCAGCTGCCGGATTTTCGGCTTCAATCTGTAAGACGAAATCGAGCACTCGGTTCTTTACTGCGCTGATCATCTGCTCAAAGTCGATTCCCGCGACCGCCCTCCATGCTCGAACACAGGTCATTCTCACATCTGGATTGTGCGAGAGTGCAGCGGCGATCTCCGGCTCTTCGATGCGCGCACCTTGTGAGACGAGCGAGGTAGCCTTGGCGACGCCCTCTCTGAAGTCAATCCCGTGAATCTTCGCTCGGACGTCTTCAGGGAAAAGGAATTCGGGCAAAGGATGGTTATTGATCTGAGACCACCCGGGGCCTAGCCAGTCTCCAAACCATGACGTCGGCAAGCGCCGGTACGACGGCGTCGGCTGTTCGTCTGGGTAGCCGTTGAGTTCCCACTCAACCCACCGGGCAAGCTCGTCACTTCCAAGTCGAGCCGAGAGAATTTTGCACTTTCGGAGCACGCTCGTCACATCGCAATCCGGGCGTGCGGCATCGTCCTGAATTTCGCGCAGGAGGCTCATGGGACCAGCGCCCTCCGTGCCATTCTAGCAGCTTGGCGGGTGTGGGGAGAGATGAAACGTCAGTAATCTTGGCAATACACGTGCCCGAAGGCAAGTGACGGGTGATGCGGTTGCCCGCGAGCAAGACTGCTCCGTGCTCGTCCGCACAGCCAGTGCATCGGCAGGCTCACGTCAATGTCAGCGGCTGTCCTGAGGTCCTGGGACGGCAGTCCCCCGCTCGGCCTCCTCCCACTCGAAGTAACCTGGTTCGAATAGCGTACTCAGGTCGATTTCGGTCGAGCTGTCGAAAAACTCTCGAGGTAGATTCTGGACCAAACGGTATTTAACGATCAGGTTCTTCCGCCACCAGTCTTGCCCATTGGGGGTTAGGCTGTTTACCAACAGCAGTGCCTGCTCATGCGTTGAGAGCTGAGCACGGACGGTTTTGACATATTCGTACTTGTCGATTGTGAGCTGCTTCTCATCCACGTATCGGACCATTTGGTATAGGTGTCGGTAGTAGTGCCCAAGGCGGGACTGATGCCCGTCGAATGGAACGTAGTCGAAGTTCTGCTCGTTTCGGACTCTCAACTTTATTTCCGGATCGCTCAAAGTCTTATCGATTACTTCGACAAACTCGCTGTCAAACGTGGAGAGCGACATTCGGAGCATTCGCGACGAGTTTGGTCCAACACCGTAGAACAAACAGTAGTAAGCAACGTGTAACGTTTCAACTTGTGTCAGCTGCTGACTCGATTCTTGCGCGACCGTTCGGACGATGTCCAGGATGCAACGGAGCTCACGTAACAGAAGCACGAAGAGCTTTCTTCCGGATGCTCCTCGGACTTCGAGCTCGGCGACATTGTCCCTGTGCATCTTGAGCAATTCGAAGTACTTGTTCTCAAAGCTCTGCTCACTGGAGGAACGCAGCTGACTTCTGAGCGTCACGTAAAGGAGCACCACGCCAGTCAATGCAAACATCGTTCCGACGTAGCCCCCGACAAATGACCCCAGTTGTGCAGCCGCTTCACGACTTACGGTGGAGGTCTGTCGGAAGGCTCTAGCAACAAAGATGCCATTCATCGCAGCCAGTCCAAGAATAACGATCGAAATCTCGACAGTATACGCCCGCCACCAGACGACTTCTCGACGATGGTCGTTCAGCTTCGGTATAGACACGGCTTAACATTATACGTCTCTGGAGCCCGACCGGAGGTAACGCTGCGGGCGCTACGCACTGAACCGCACATGTTCGTGTCGGGCCGAATGCACCGAACTGTTGGATCGGTACCTACCGTCAGGTTCAGCCGAGACTTGCTGGCTGCACCAGACCGGCAACCGCAACCGCCATAGGTGTCTCGACAATTTACGCTAGCGAGGTCCGAAATGGAACCTGCGTCCCGCACAAGCGGCACTGGCTGAAACCGGCGGAACTACTGGGCCTCTCCCTGGGAAAGTGGTTCTTCGGATGCGGCCTGCTGCGCCCGGTCATGTAGTCGGTCGGCGCAGGAGTAAGCCGGGGTTCACGAAAGTCAGCGTTTGACCGAACGTCCAAGGGACGCAAGTCCAGGCGTCCATATAGGCAAGGCGTGGATGTGGTGTCAGCCTCAACTGTCCGCCTGTCTTGCGCCGCCTTGCCGCGGCGCGAAATACTGGAGGCATGGCCCGGGCCCTGAATGTGCGCGCGCTGCGCAAAGCCTATGGCGACGTCGTCGCGGTCGATGGGATCGACCTCGAAGCCGAGGCCGGGGAGTGCTTCGGACTGCTGGGGCCGAACGGGGCGGGAAAAACCACCACCATCGAGATCTGCGAGGGGCTGCTCGCGCCCGATGCCGGCACGGTCGAGCTGCTGGGCTTGCGTTGGGACACCGGCGCCAAGGAGCTGCGGCAAAGGCTCGGCGTGCAGCTTCAGGAGACGCAGCTTTCCGAGAAACTCACCGTACACGAAACCGTCCGGCTGTTCCGCAGCTTCTACCGCCGCGGGCCGTCGCCCGAGGAAGTCATCGCCATGGTGCAGCTCGAGGAGAAGCGCGACGCGCGCGTGGGCCGGCTTTCCGGCGGCCAGAAACAACGGCTGGCGATGGCCTGCGCGCTGGTCGGCGGCCCGGACCTGATGTTCCTCGACGAGCCCACCACCGGCCTCGACCCGCAGGCGCGCCGCCAGCTCTGGGAACTGATCGAGGCGTTCAAGACCGAGGGGCGCACCATCCTTCTCACCACGCACTACATGGATGAAGCCGAGCGGCTGTGCGACCGCGTGGCGATCATGGACCACGGCAAGGTGATCGCGCTCGGGACGCCGTGGGAGCTGGTCGAGTCCCTCGGAGTCGATCACGTGGTGGAATTCGCCACGGGCGGCGCAGCCGGCCAGCTCGATTTCGCGGCGCTCGAATGCCTCGAAGGAGTGCGGCGGGCGCGCGCGGAAAACGGAACCTACCAGTTGCACGTCACACAGCTTCACCTCACCGTGCCGGCCCTGCTCGCCGAGCTGTCGCGACGCGGGATTCCGCTGACCGAGCTGAGGACCCACTCGGCGACGCTCGAAGACGTGTTCGTTTCGATGACGGGGAGGCACCTGCGTGAAGATTGAAGCGGCACGTCCCGGATTCAGCGACCGCGCGATCGTGCAGCTCACACTCGTAAGGTTCCGCGAGTTCTGGCGCGAGCCCGAGGCGGTCTTCTGGGTTTTCGTGTTTCCGATTCTGCTCGCCGGCGGACTCGGGATCGCGTTCCAGAACCGCCCCGCCGAGACCGTCAAGATCGGCGCGACGACGGCCGAGCTCGCCGCCGTGCTGCGGAACGAGAAGTCTCTCTCGGTCGCGGTGCTCGGCGAGAAAGCGGCCGGCCAGGCGCTCCGTACGGGGCGGATCGTGTTGCTGGCGCTGCCGGGCCGCCCGGGCGTGATCTTCCGCTATGACAACACCAACCCGGATGGGCGCACGGCGCGCTTGCTGGCCGGCGCTGCCGTCGAGCGCGCGGAGGGAATCCAGGCGAAGGTGCGCGAGACCGACGACCTGGTGCGCGAGCGCGGCTCGCGGTACATCGATTTTCTGATTCCCGGCCTGCTGGGGATGAACCTGATGGGCAGCGGGATGTGGGGGATCGGGTTCTCCATCGTGGATGCGCGGAGGAAGAAGCTGCTCAAGCGGCTGATCGCATCGCCCATGGCGCGGTCCCAGTATCTGCTCTCGTTCCTGCTCGCGCGTCTGGCCCTGCTCAGCGTGGAGGTGGCGGCGCTGGTCGGATTCGGCGTGTGGGTTTTCGGAATGCCCCTGCGCGGATCGGGCTGGCAGCTTGCGCTGCTGTGCCTGCTGTCGTCGCTTTCCTTCAGCGCGCTGGGCCTGCTGGTGGCCTCCCGCGCGCAGACGAACGAAGCCGCCTCCGGGCTGATGAATTTCGTGATGCTGCCGATGTGGATTTTCTCGGGAGTATTTTTCTCGGCGGAACGGTTTCCGGCGGCGTTTCAGCCGTTCATTCAGGCGCTGCCGTTGACCGCGGTGAACAACGCGCTGCGCGCCAACATCCTCGAGGGCGCGGCGCTTCCGGCGATTGCCGGACAGGTGGGAATTATCGCGGCGTGGCTGGTGGTCAGCTTCTTCACGGCGTTGAAGCTGTTCCGGTGGCGCTGACATTCGGGTGTATCTTTGGCCCCCAACCTGCATCCAACGGGTGGGGGATGAACATGTTAGTAGCGGGGATTCTGGCAATATTAGTGGTCCTGAGCCTGTTTCTCTCAATGGTTTCTTCACCGCCCAAGACGCGGGACTGACGTCCCCGTGCGGTTGTACGACACGCCGGACGGGCGTTCCGACACAGGACTAGATGTAAAATAGTCCCAATGCGGCGCGTTCTGACCGTAGTTCTTGCGCTGCTCATCCCGGCGCGGGTCAGGCCCGCGACACCCGAGTTTGACATCCTGATCTCCGGCGGCCGTGTTCTGGATGGCGCCGGGAATCCCTGGTTCTACGGCGATATCGCGATTCGAGGCGATACGATTGCCGCCGTGGGCCGGCTGGGCGGCGCTTCCGCACGGCTCCGCATCGATGCCTCCGGCCGGGCGGTCAGCCCCGGGTTCATCGACATTCATTCGCACGCCCGCTGGGGCATTTTCGAGCATCCGGCCGCGGAGAATTATATTCGCCAGGGCGTCACCACGGTGATCGACGGCAATGACGGCGATTCTCCGATACCCTTGCGGCAATTTCTCGACAGCCTGTCAAAAATGCCCGTCACCCTGAACTTCGGGATGTTCGCCGGCCAGGGATCCATTCGCGAGTCCGTGATCGGCGGGACCAAGCGGCCGGCAAGCGCGGAAGAGACCCGGCGGATGCGGGAGCTCACGCGCCAGGCGATGCTCGACGGCGCGTTCGGACTCTCCACCGGCCTGTTCTACGTCCCGGGGACATACACGCCCACCGAGGAAATCATCGCGCTGGCGCGCGTTGCCGGCTCGCTCGGAGGCATCTACATTTCCCACATGCGGGACGAGGCCAGGGAGGTGGTCGCGAGCGTCGAGGAAACGATTCGCATCGGAGAGGAGGCGGGGCTGCCGGCCCAGGTGACGCACCACAAGATCATCGGCGCGGCGGCCTGGGGCAGGAGCCGCGAAACGCTGGCGCTCATCGGGCGCGCCCGCGCGCGCGGCGTTGACGTTACCATCGACCAATACCCGTACACCGCTTCGAGCACTTCGCTCGAGGCGGCCCTGTTCCCGCAATGGGCGATCGAGGGCGGGCGGGCGGAGCTGGCCAGGCGCCTGGCCGATCCTTCCGAGCGCGCGAAGATCAAAGCCACGGTGATCGACCGGATCAGGAACGAGCGCGGCGGCGGCGATCCCGCGAGCGTGGTTCTGGCGAATTGCCCGGCCGATCCGGCCCTCGACGGAAAGACGCTCGCGGCGGTTACCGCTGGGCCGCCCACCGTGGAGAACGCCGCTGAAACGACCATCGGGATCGAGCAGCGCGGCGATTGCACCGGCATATTCCACGCCATTTCCGAGGAAGATGTCGAGCGGATTTTGCGATCGCCGCTGACGATGATCGCCTCCGACGGCGAGATCCCATCGAGCACGGGCGTGCCGCACCCGCGCAGTTACGGGACGTTCGCTCGCGTGCTGGGCGTCTACGTGCGCGAAAAGAGGCTCCTCACGCTCGAGGAAGCCATCCGCAAGATGACCTCGATGCCCGCCGCTCGTCTGCGCCTTCCCGATCGCGGCCTGCTGCGGCCGGGAATGAAAGCGGATGTCGTGGTCTTCGATCCGGCCACGGTCATTGACAAAGCCACTTTCTCGAACCCGCGGCAGTTTGCCGCCGGTTTCGACGATGTGCTGGTGAATGGCCGGCCCGTGATCCTCCGGGGCGCGCTCACGCGGGAGCGGCCGGGCCGCGTTCTCTACGGCCCGGCGCGCCGTCCCGTGGGACAATAAAAGGCAAGCAGGCCGAGGGGCCCAATGCCGGATGCCAAAGCTGCCGGTGGCGAGCGCGTTCCGTGTTTGATCCACCAGGAAGGCCCGCTCGCCGGCACGCGCTACGAACTCGCCATACCTATCACCCGCATCGGCCGCGCCGCGGAGAACGACGTGGTCATTGCAGGCGTGGACGGTCTGGTCGTCTCCGGGCGCCATGCCGAGATCCGCAAAGAAGGCGGCCAGTGGCGCATCTACGATCTCGAGAGCACGAACGGCACGTTCGTCAACGGCGAGCGCATCACCGAGGCGGCGATCGAGGAGCCCTCGACGATCCAGCTCGGCAAGGGCGGCCCGGAACTGAGATTCACGGCGAGCGGCCCCGCCGTCACGGCCGGTGATCCGGGCCGCACGATCGTGGCGATTCCGGACCCAGGAGCACCGGACGGGGGACTCGCCACCGCGCACGAGCGCCTGCTGCGGCAGGCGGTCGCCCGCGCCCGCCACGCACGTGAAGCCGGAATTCTGAACCAGACCGGGCTCATCATGCGCGAGGCTCTGGCGCTCGCCCTGGATCGCTCGAGCCGCAAGTTCAAATGGACCATCGCGGGGCTCGTGGCGCTGCTGGTTGTGGTCAGCTCCTACGCGGGATTCCGCATCTATCGGCTCCAACAATCCAAGGCGTCCATCGATTCCAGGATTGCCGCACTCGAGCAGAAGCTGGCCGCTTCCGCACAGAATCCGGAGCAGGAAGCCCAACTTGCCTCCGAGCTCGACCAGTATCAGAAGGAAGGTCTCGCGCTCCGGCAGGATGTGTTCTACCGCTTTGGCGTTCGCGAGCGTGAGGACTTCCTCGCTCGCGAGATCCAAACCCTGCTGGCGGAGTTTGGGGCGGAGGTCTACATCGTTCCCCCGGAATTCCGGGACGCTGTCCAGAGCTACCTGAAGCAGTACCAGGGCCCCGACCGTCCGAACATGGCCCGGGCGCTGGGCGAAGCGCGGCCCGAAATCGAACGCATACGGGGCGTGTTCTCGGAAAGCCACCTGCCACCGGACTTTGCATATATGGTTCTGGTCGAGAGCGCGCTCGAACCGGGCCAGAAAAGCAGCGCGGGCTGCACCGGACTGTGGCAGTTCGCGCCCGCGACGGCGCGCGCCCTCGGCCTGCGCGTTTTCGACCACGTGGACGAAAGATTGAACGCGGTGAAATCGACCGTTGCGGCCTGCAAGTACATCCGGAACCTGATCCTGGATTTCGGCGCGGGCAGTTCGGTGATGCTGGCGCTGGCCGCCTATAATCTCGGCCCGTCGAAAGTGAAGCAGGCGATCCAGCGCGTGACGGACCCCATCAAGCAGCGGAATTTCTGGTACCTCTACCGGGTGGGCGCTTTGCCGGCGGAGACTCGCGAGTACGTGCCGAAGGTGATTGCCGCGATGATCATCGGCCGCCATCCGCCGCGCTACGGTTTCTGACGGCTGGCGGCGGAGCGCTCCCTCACGGTCGCGGCTCGGCTAAGATTGGTCTGGTTTGCAGGCAGTTGCCGAGCCGCTACTGCATGCTGCGCAGCAGGTCGTCGGCCAGGACGCTGGCCCGTTCGGCGAGGTTCTTGGCGCGGAAGAGGTCGGTTTTGCGGGCTTCGTTGGCCTGGTCGATGAAGGCGCGCACGCGCGCGAGATAGGTCTTCTGGTCGCGGTTGAGCCGCCGCCCCTCGAGCGAATCCACGGTCTTCTGGGCGCGGCCGAGATTCCTGTCGATGGCGTCGATGTAGGCCTGGCGCTGCTCCGGCGTGAGGACCTGCTCGAGCTGAGGGACCGGAGCGGCCGCTGTTTCCTCGGTTGGCGCCGCGGGCGGCGCCGTCTCCGGCTGCTCACGAGGCCGCGCTTTCCGGCGCCGGGGAGGCGGCGGAAGCTTTGCCGCGGCCGTGGCGGGCGGCCGCCGGTTCAGGTCAGGACCCTGAGGCGAGATCTCCGGCGGCGCGGGAAGCACGAACTGGTTTGCGCCGGACTTCGCGCCGCTGGATTGGCTGGCGGCCGCCGCCGGCGCGGGCGCCGGAGGAGCAGCCGGGGATTTCGCCGGCTTCCGGAAGATGCGGCACGATGGCGCCAGTGCCGCCAGGATCAGTGCCATAGTCAGCGCCAAAAGCCGTAAGCCTGTCATATGCGACGGAATCCGCCTTTGTCAGCCGCCGGCGCGGCCTTCGATGATCGCCGGGCGGCCGCCGCGAAACGGCTCTTTGTAGATGGCCGGCAGCCGCAGCCGGAACGTCGTCCCTTTCCCCGGCTCGCTTGCAAAATCGACAGTACCATTATGCAGTTGGACGACGCGGAACGTCATGGCGAGTCCAATGCCCGAGCCCTTGCCCTTGGTGCTGAAGTACAAGTTGAAGATCTTCTCCTGGATTTCGGGCGGTATTCCGGCGCCCTCGTCGGAAATCGACAGGCAGCATTCGCCACTCTCGCGGCGCAGCCGGATGCCCAGCCGGCCGCCGTCTTTCATCGCCTCGACGCCGTTGACCACCATATTGAGAATGGCTTGCTGGAGCAGATCGCGGTCGCCGTGCAGCAGGATTTCCGCCGGATCGGCGTCGAGCTCGATCCGGACGTTCTGGCGCGCGGCGGCCGGGCCGACCAGCGATGCCACATCGCGGGCCAGCGAAACCATCTCGAGGTCGCACATCTTCAGATCCACCGGCCGCGTGAAATCGAGGAAGGTTTTGACCACGCGGTCGAGCCGGAGGATCTCGCGGGCGATGGTCTCGATCTCGGCGCCGACATAGTCGTACTGGCCGGCGAGTTTCGATTTGAGCAGTTCGAGGTGCACCGTAATCGCCTGGAGCGGGTTCTTGATCTCGTGCGCCACGCCTCCTGTCAGACGGCTGATCGCGGCGAGGCGCGCGGAGACATCGAGCTGGGACTGGATCTGTCGCCGCGTCTCCGCGTCGCGCAGCGTAATCAACGTGCCCATGCGCTGGTGATCCGGAAATGCCTCCAGGATTTCCACCCCCACCAGGACGCGGGTCGCGGCCGCGCTGTCGCCTTCAAGCGTCAGCGGCACGTCCTTCAAGGGCTGCCTCAACTCGATCGCGTTCCGCACGGCCGCTCCCAGCGCCGAAGCGGGCGGGAACAGCTCGGTGAGGGTGCGGCCCATGAGCTCCCAGCGCCCGCGGCCGAGGATGCGCTCGGCGGCGCGGCCGGCCATCACCAGCCGGTCCTCGCGGTCGAACAGCAGCACGACCTCCTCGAGCCGCTCGAGGAGCTGCTCGACGTTGGAGCGGAGCTGCAGAGCGTCCTGCCGCGCGCCGTGGTATTGCTGGCCGAGCAGGTTCAACTTCGATTGAACGGCCGCGAACTCCCGGGTCGCGCCGTCCGGCATCGCGGGAGGGTCCCCCAGGTCGCCGCGGCTGATGCGATCGATCGCCTGGCCGATGTTATCGAGCGGCCGCAAGACCAGGTTCGAGACCGACACCGCCAGCAGCATGGAGAGCAGTAGCGCGCCGAGAAAGATCAACGCGATCGTCCGCACCTGCGGCAGAACAATCGCCCGCAGCAACACCGAGGACAGCACCACCTTGGTGTTGAAGATCGGAGTCCCCCGGCCCTTGATGCCGATGGGGAAGCTGACCGCGTAATCATTGCGCTGGTAGAAGATATCGGCGAGCTTGCCCCACGGGCTTTTCTTTTCCCACCGTTCGAAATCCGGCAGGCGCGGCGCCGGGTCCCGCGGACGGGCGGAAGCAGGGAGCGAGTCGGCCACGATCCGCCCGGACGCATCCGTCACGAAAATCTCCAGGATCGTCTTCGAGTTCGCCGCGGTGTTCTTGAGGAATTCCGCCAGCTCGCTATCGGACTTCAGCAGATCTCCCCAGAGCTGCGTATCCCCCCGGCTCGGGGGCGGCAGCGCCGCGACGTCTTCCTTCAGGCGCTGGATGACGAGGGTGGCCACATCGTGCGCGGAATTCCTGGCCCGCTGGAGCACGTCTTCGAAGCCGTTGGCGCCGAGCGTGTAAAGATGCAGCAGCGAGAGGGAGCTCACGACCGAGAACATCAGCACGACGACGAAAAGGCGCAGGCGCGTCTTCAACGACATGGTCCGGCTACCCGGGACCATGCGGCGGAAGACTCCCGCGGCTTGTTCCGGACTTCTCCCCCTCATGGAAGGCTCGATCACTGTAACCACCACCCGGGATCAACCCGTTTCGATCCCGGCCGCGCCATACTCTTTCAGCTTATTGTGCAACGTCTTGAGGCTGATTCCAAGGATCTCCGCCGCGCGTGTCTTATTGTTCTTGGTGTGTTCGAGGGTCCGCTGGATCAGGACTTTTTCCGCGTCGCCGATGGTGGCGCCCACGCGCAGGCGGACCGTCGCCGGGTCGCCCTCGTCTTGCAATTTCGCGGCCACGGCCGGGGAGCTGAAGTTGGCCGGCAAGTGATCCAGCGCGATGGTTCCCTCGCCCACCAGGATCACCGCGCGCTCGAGCGCGTTCCTCAGCTCGCGGACATTGCCCGGCCAGGGGTGCCTGTGGAACCGCTCCATCACCTCGGAGGCGATCTCGACCGCCTTGGTGCCGTGCTTCTTGTTCAAGTCGCGCAACAGCGCCTCGCACAGCAGCGGCAAATCGTCGAGCCGTTCCCGCAAGGGCGGCAGGTTGATGTGGAAAACGTTGAGCCGGTAGTACAGATCTTCGCGCAGCTCGTTCTTCTTGAGCGCCTCGGCGAGCACCTTGTTGGTGGAGGCGATGACCCGCACGTCCACGAGGATTTCGCTCTTGCCTCCCAGACGCCGGACCCGCGAATCCTCGAGCACGCGCAGCAATTTGGCCTGGGTGGCGATGGGCATGTCGCCGATTTCATCGAGCAGGAGGGTGCCGTTCTGCGCGAGCTCGAAGCAGCCGGCGCGGCGTTCGAGCGCGCCGGTGAAGGCCCCCTTCTCGTGGCCGAACAGCTCGCTCTCCATCAGCGTCTCGGGCATCGCGGCGCAGTTGATCGCCACAAACGGGCCGTTCGCGCGCGGGCTGAGGCTGTGGACGGCGCGCGCGACCAGCTCCTTGCCCGTACCGCTTTCGCCGCTGATGAGCACCGCGGCCTTGCTCGGCGATACCTGCCGGATAAGGGAAAAGACCTCCTGCATCGGGGCGGAGCGGCCCACCAGATCCGCCAGCACGCCCTGGTAGCTCAGCTCGCGCTTGAGACGCTCGGCTTCGTCCGCCAGACGCTGCTGCGATGCGGCGCGCTCGAGCAGCACCCTGAGCGCTTGGGGCTCGATCGGCTTCTCGAGAAACCAGAAAGCGCCGAGATCGTGCATGGTCGCGATCGCGGTCTCGATGTTCCCGAAGGCCGTCACGACGATGGCCGGCGGTCCGGAGCCCTGGGCGGCCAGCCGCCGCAGCAGCTCGAAGCCGTCCATCCGCGGCATCATCAGGTCCGTGACCATCACGTGCGCGGCGAACGTGCCCAACTTGTCGAGCGCTTCCTGGCCGTCGGCGGCCGTTTCGGCGGCAAACCCCCAGGAGGTGACCATGCGCGCCAGTCCGTTGCGCTGACTTTCCTCGTCGTCCACAATCAGCACCTTGGTCGCGTTGCCAGCCATACCCCTCATTGTGCGCCATTCGCATCCGCTTTGCCGCACACTCGGATTCATACCGAGGCAACCAGGAGCAGTATACCCGTGAGGCGGCGCACACGCTCCGTGTCTTCGACGAAAGAACTCGAGAGGTCGCGCCCAGCGCTGGATCGAACTGAGGCTTCCGGATCGGACGTGAAAAGGTCAGCGAGAATCGCCGGCAAAACGCTCAGGCGGAAAACGCTACGTCCGCGCCTTGCGGCGCAGCAGCCCGGCGAAGAGCAACATGCCGGATCCTAGCAGGAGCACGCTTCCGGGCTCCGGAACGACCGCCCCCGAAGTGCCCAGAATCTGGAAAGTCTCCGAGTTGGTACCCGCCGTACCGTCGTAGTCTACCAAGTTGTATGGAGCGATGTCGTAGCTGGGGTTGGCTTGCCATGCCGTGGACAGGCCGTTGTTATCATCCCAGTAAAGTTGGTGGTCTTCGGATGTGGCGGCGTTCGAGAGTTGCAGCCAGTATGTGCCCGCTCCGAGCGCGACACCGGAGATGGAAAAGCTCTCCTGATCGATGTCGTAACCGTATTCATTGGTAAACAGGAAGCTATTGGCCAGACTCGCAGTTCCGGAGGCGAAGGTGCTTCCCCCGAACGGATCGGTGGTGATGGCCCAATCGACGGATTCAGGAGTGTCTCCCGGGTATGCCCAGACGGCTAAGTCGACACCTGTAACAGTCGAAGCGCCGGACAGGCCGAAGCTGTCCGTCACGGTCCAGCCGTAATTGATGGTGAAGGCGTCAAGCGTGCCATTTACCGGACCGTTGTCGTAGAGCACGCCCGCGGATGCCGGAGCGGCAGCGAGCAGGAAAATGAGAGCAAGTATAGGCGTCCACGTCGGGTGCATTCGCATCGGAAGCAAGTCTCCCTTTCAAGTCAAAGAGCCACGACTCTTGTAAAGGATAAGACACCTCCGGATCCCAGCGCCAGGGGTTTCCAGGTCTGAATACCGCATTTGGTACTACGTACAGACTCAAATCCGTACTGAACGTACGGGTACGCAACGACCCAAGCGCGGGGGCAGTCCCGGCGCTTGCCCGCGGCTCTACGAGCCCGTGGCAAAGGCCGGTACCTGACGGTCGCGGCCGGACACGGTCCTGTGGAGCACCGGATGCCCGGCTCCGGCGGCTTCGAAAGGGCCGTCGTATCGCGGGTGGCGAGCGTCCGGAACTCGCGCCGCTACCCCTTGAGTTCCTCCGGGAAGACCGCGCAGCCTTCGGGCGGGGGGAAGACATCGTGGAGCAGTTCGAGCCTGCGGCGCAGGTGGCGGCTGGGGAGTTGCCGCGGGCCGGTTTCGACGTCGATGTCGCAACAGATCCCGTGCAGGTAAAGGGTCAGCGTATCGATGAGCGACTGGCGGGCGTAATTACGGAACAGCTTGGTGTCGCGGCGCACGTCCGTCTGCCGCTCAAAGACCGCTTGCTTGAGCTTCCAGGCCTCCACGTCGAGCTCGCCGTGCACGCGCCCGCGCAGCTCCTCCCGCACCAGATCGTAGTAGCCGGCAAGCTTCTCCGGACGAAAATGGTCCGCCGCGATCGAGGCGACGGCGCGGTAGAAGAAGTAGTGGTAGTCCGCGACTTCCTGGTCCTTGATCGCGAAGACCAGCACCTCGTCGTCATTCGAGGTGAGCCGGGCCGACAGCGCGCGTGAGGCTTCGGCGGGCGGCTCGAAGGTTACGATTTCGGGACCGCCGGCGGGCTTCTCGAGGTATGGCACGAATAGAATGCACACGCGCGTGAGGCCCGCCTGGAGCGCCGGCGGCAGCGCCGCGATCGGATCCTCGAGGTATTCCTTTACGTCGTCTTCGCCAAGCGGCAGGACGGAGAAGTAAGAGAACCGGTTGCCGAGCGGAACCATCTCCTGGCGGAAGCGCTTTGCAAAGTCCCGGACGCTGAGTCTGGCGAGATCGGCCGGCGTTGGCATCGGATTCAACCATCCATTCTACGCCCGCACCGTTGACTCGAACCGCGGTGTGCGCTAAATCTGTGTGCCTGGCTTGGGGCAGCCTCGACAAAGAGGGCCGCCAGGGGATCACGCTTCAGCAAGAAGTGGGAGAACCACTGGGCAGCCGTAGCCCTTTGGTTCGCGTTCTACAACTTCTGCCGTTGCCACAACACGCTGAGAACGACCCCCGCGATGGCTGGTGGGATTGCGGATCATATCTGGAGCGTGCGGGAACCGCCGGAGGCGGCACAAAAGCACGGGCGGTCTCATCCTAAGCTAATCGCGTGTTCAACCTCACTCTTCACTTTTTCCAAACGCGGTTTTGCCCTAGAATACGGCCTGTCAGGAAGCCCGGTACAGCGGTATCTGGCAGTGATGCTCAGCTGATAAAGGAACTTGTAATCAGGGTAGGCGTCCTTTAGCCTAGCGTCCCTCATTATCACCTCAAATCGCTCCTTGTGCGACTGGGGATGTATGTTGTGCTTAGCCAGGTACGTTTCGACGTAATGCAAGGCGGAATAGAAGGTTGCCACAACAGCCCAAGTTTCAGATGTTGGATCTGCCACCGTGAGTCCACCGGCAAACGCCTCGTTCAGTTCGGCCTTCACCCGGTGTTGATCGTCACGCGGCATTTTCTAGGGCAGCTGCCGGTATCACATTGAAATCAAAGCTGAGTTCTGGGTGATGATCGAATAGATACATTTCTTGGCGGGTGATTTTTTCAAAGGAAACGAACTCAAGTTCATCTACAACAACCGTAACGCCGACGGTCTCGCCGTCGCGCTGGACCTCAACGTGGCGAACGCCCTCGATTTCTTCGAGTTCAATTTTCACTTTGCGCTCCAAACTCATGCCGCTGAATAGATCAAAACTATTTCTTGCCCCCGAAGTGAAACAGTGCATTTCGGACTCCGTTCGCTTACGGGGTGCCGTGCAAAGGCTCACTGCCAGAATCATCTCGGGACCAAGAATCATGCGGTAGTCCCCGGCTTTGGCCGCGATCCTTCATCGGCTCGCGTCGTTTGCAGCGACGCCTCCCCGGTCACCAAGTAGATCGGACTGCCGTCCGCTCTCTTCTTATCGGCAAGGAGGTAGATGTTCTTTACGTTGTGCCGTAGCTCGATCTTGGCTCCGTCGTCTAGCTTATACGACCCGACTACCTCGCTCTCGACCTTATAGCCGATCTCGTCGGCATCTTCCATCGCTCCCTCGAATGGGACCTTGACTCGACTCACGAACGACCCTCGCTCCGGCTCTGCCCTGTTTAGTTCGCGGCGACCGCTGGACCGGGCTTTCGTTGCCGCTCGGCCCCGACAACAACAAGATTAGCAGGTACTGCACCCCCCGCGAACCATCTCGTTGGGCGAGCACCCCATCCTATCAAGCAAACCCCGCCGAATCAAGGGGTTTCATCATTAAGGAGCTATTATTGGTGGCCGTGACTGCGCAGTCTTCGCTAGTTCTTCGCCACGCCAGCCGCGCAGAATTGGTGCACTACCTAGCCGCAGGCACACAGATTTAGCGCACCACTCGAACCGCGCGGGCTCGAAATCGCGGCCTGCTTCCAGCCCGAAAACCGCGGGCTGTCCGCCGAAGCCGGGACGAGGACAGCGCTATCGGGAACACTGCCATTCCTTGCACTCATCTCCGAAGCATGGTGCAGTAGTGGATACTGGAGAGCGTATATGCGGCGTCGAATACTACTGTTGCTTGCTATGATCCCGATGGCTGGCGTGGCCGCCGGCGGAACGAGCGAACCCGCCGTCCGGGCCACGCTCGAAAACGGGCTGCGCGTCGTCATCGTGCGGGATCCCCTGGCCCCGGTGGTCACCGTCGAGGAGAATTACATCGCGGGCGGCGACGAGACGCCCGCCGGTTTCCCGGGAATGGCCCACGCGCAGGAGCACATGGCGTTCCGCGGATGCGCGGGTCTCAGCGCGGACCAGATCTCCGCGATTTATGCGCAGCTCGGCGGCAGATCGAACGCGGATACGCAGCAGAACATAACCCAGTATTTCGTGACGGTGCCCGCCCAGGACCTTGAAGTCGCGCTGCGGCTGGATTCGGCGTGCATGCAGGATGTCCAGAACTCCCAGGCGCAGTGGACCGAAGAACGCGGCGCCATCGAGCAGGAGGTCGCGCGCGACCTGTCCAACCCCACCTACAAATTCATTACCCGCCTCAATGAGGATCTCTTCTCCGGCACGCCGTACGCGCACGACCCGCTCGGCACCAAGTCCTCATTCGACGCCACTACCGGGGAAATGCTCAAGAAGTTTTATGCGGATTGGTACGCGCCCAACAACGCCATTCTCGTTATTGCCGGCGATGTCGATCCCGCGGCAACCCTCGCCAAGGTGAAGCAGTTATACGGGTCCATCCCGCACAGGCCGGTTCCAAAGCACCCGGACATCAACTTGCAGCCGGTCAAGGCGGAAAGTTTCACGCTCGACAGCAATCTGCCCTATGAACTTGTGTTCGTTGCATTCCGCCTGCCCGGAACATCCAGTCCGGACTTCGCCGCGGCGCGCATTCTGAGCGATGTTGCCGGCAGCCAGCGCGCCGACCTGTACGGTCTGGTGCCCCTCGGCAAAGCGTTGGGAACGGAATTCGGGTTGGTCGAAACATACCCTGAAGCCAGCGTCGGATTCGCGGCCGCCGCCATACCGGCCGGATCCGACCCTGCGCCCATCACCAGTGATATGAAGAGGATTCTCTCGAGCTACGCGGACAAAGGCGTGCCGCCGGCCTTGGTCGAAGCCGCCCGTAAGAGCGAAGTTGCGAGCGCCGAGTTCCAACAGAACTCCATCTCCGAGCTTGCGGCGACGTGGTCGGAGGCCCTCGCGGCCGAAGGCCGGAACTCGCCCGCGGAGATCGTCGAGGCAATGAAGAAGGTCACGGTGGAGGACGTAAACCGGGTCGCGAAGGCTTATCTGCCGGTTCAGAGCGCCATCGTTGCGACGCTGAAGCCGTCCGCCTCCGGCGAGCCGGTCGCGAGCAAAGGTTTCGGCGGAGCCGAAGTGACCACCGCGGCGCCGACGAAACCCGTGGCGTTGCCAAGTTGGGCGGAAGCCGCGGTCAAGTCGTTGAAAGTGCCGCCAGCCCCGGCCCCCCCGGCGGACCTGACTCTTTCAAACGGCCTGCGGCTGATCGTCCTGACCGAAAAGGCCAGCCCGACGGTCACCGTGATCGGCTCCGTCAAAAACCAACCCGCGCTCGAGACTCCTCCGGGCCAGGACGGCGCCGACGCGGTGCTCGATGAATTGTTCTCTTACGGGACGCAAACGCGCGACCGGCTCGCGTTCCAGGCGGCGTTGGACGACATCGCCGCGTCCGAAACAGGCGGAGCGGACTTCAACCTCAAGGTTCTGAAGCAATACTTTGAGAAGGGCGTGGAGCTGCTGGCGGACAACGAGCTTCACCCGGCCCTGCCTCCGGAGGCATTCCAGGTGGTGCGTGGGCAGTCGGCTCAGCTCATTGCGGGCAGGCTGGTCAGTCCGGGATACCGCACGCATCGCGCTCTCGAGACCGCCTTGCTGCCGAAGAACGATCCGGCGCTGCGGGAGGCCACGCCCAAGTCCGTCTCGGCGTTGACGCTTGACGACATAAAGGATTACTACGCGCACGTATTCCGTCCCGACATGACCACCATCGCGGTCATTGGCGACATCACGCCCGAGGAAGCCCGGCCTGTATTCGAGAAGTGGTTCGGCGGCTGGAAGAACGCCGGAGCCAAACCCGCGGTGATTCTTCCCGCCGTTCCACCCAACCAGGCAGCCGCGACTAATGTGCCGGATTCGACTCAGGTGCAGGACTCGGTGGATCTCGCCCTCGAGCTCGGCTTAAACCGCTTCGATCCGGACTACTATGCGTTGCGGCTCGGCGACCACGTATTGGGCGGAGGATTTTATGCGACGCGGCTGTATCGCGATCTCCGGCAGAAAACGGGGTACGTCTACAACGTGGACAATTCCCTCCGCGCTACCGAAACCCGGGCGACGTATTCGGTCACCTACGGTTGCGATCCGGAGAACGTCTCGAAGGCGCGGCTCCTGATCGAGCAGGACCTCGCCGCTATGCGTGCCACCGACGTGAGTCCGGCCGAGCTGGAGCAGGCCAAGGCCTTGCTGTTGCGCGATATCACTTTGAGTGAATCGAGCGAAGACGCGGTCGCGGAAGGCTTCGTGGGGCGCGCCACGATCGGGTTGCCGCTCGATGAACCGATACGGGCCGCGGGGCGCTATTATGCGCTCACCGCCGGCCAGGTGAGGGCGGCCTTCGAAAAATGGATTCATCCCGCAGCGTTCGTGCAGGTTGTCCGGGGACCGGCGCCCAAATAGAATCTTCGCTGTCGAAATCCCGCCTGCCCATGCGTAGTCGCGCCAGGTTTACAGTTGCACATGGCGTTGGGGGCTGTGTGGCGTGACGATGAGCGTTGGAATGAAGGCGGCCAGTCTTCAAACCGCGTTGATCATCCATGCCGTGGCTGCGCCTTTGAGCTTCACGGTCATATCGCTCTTCACCGGCTTAATTCATGTTGAAAACCGATAGCCGAGCGGTGATGCGGTTCTACAACAAGCGAGGGACGGCGGAGCAATGGATCAAGGAAGGCAAACAGGCGGTCAAGATGACCCGGCTGAGTTGCCACCGGTCCCGTTCCAACGAGGTGAGGCTGTGGCTGAGCCTGATCGCCTACAACCTGGGGAACCTATGGCGGCGGTTGGTGCTGCCGCGGAGGATCGGCAACTGGTCGCTGACGAGTTTGCAGCAGCGATTGGTAAAGACGGGTGGCCGATTGGTCAAGCACGCCCGGTATTATTGGCTGCTTCTGGCGGAGAGCCATCTCACGCGGCGGCTGTTTGGAAGCATGGTGCGCCGGATCGCCGCGTTGGCGGCGCCGAGCGGATAGGGCGCGGCGGCCGAGCAGGCAAACAGGTCGCAGGCAGGAGCGGGGCGGAGAGGTGTATGAGAAATCGCTTGAAACGAGGCACTTCCAGGTTTGTCCGTACCCGGAGGAGGCCGAACCAGCTCCCTCCTGGGCCGCCGGCGCCGGTCGGGATGAAAGAAATGAGAAAAACGGCTCCGATGGAAGCGAGGTTGGGAGTATAATCGCTGCTGGCCAGGGAGCCAAGAAGGAAATCCTGGCTTATGGATGAGCCGTTCGTGAGGCGCTCTGCGCCTGTTTCTCGCTACATACATGAACACCCACGACGTTTCGGGAAAGCGGAGGGACGTACGATGACCCATAAGTTCACCGCATTGGGCGGTATTTCCGTTATGCGGCGCTTGGCTGGTCTGCGGCGGTCAGCGCAGGCGCTGCTTGCGCCGTTGTCCCTGATTCCGCTCCTGTGCGTCTCCGCGTTGGGGCAAACCTACAACATACATACTTTGGCCGATGGTCTCCGCGCGGGGACCGCGCGCCTGACGCAGACCGCCGGCGTTACCGCCGATAGCACAAGCGATAGCACAAGTCTCACGCTGGCCGGTTCGATGGCGCAGATCGCGTCGGCCGGCGGCTGGGATACGTCGCTGACGCTGGTGAATCTCGGCACAACATCGGGCGAAGCGCTTTTGAATTTCTATGCCAACAACGGGAACACATTGCCGCTGCCGTTTACCTTCCCGCAGCAGCCGTCGTCGGGCACGACAGTCGAGGCGACTCTCGACCAGAACATCAACGCCAACGCCACGCTGGTGCTCGATACGACCGGGCCGGCCACGCAGACGGCCGCGGTTGGCGCCGCGCAACTGCTCACGCGCGGCGACATCGGCGCGTTTGCGATTTTCAAGTACACGCCGAGCGGCCAGGAGGCCGTGGTGCCGCTCGAAACGCGCAACGCCAGCTCTTATCTGCTCGCGTTCGATAACACGGGCCAGATTAGCACCGGCCTCGCCATCGCCAACCTCGCAAGAAGCGCGGCGAAGGTCGGCGTCATCATCCGCGGCGACACGGGTGCGCAGATCGGCACGGGTTCGATTAGCCTCGCGGCGCAGGGCCACAATTCCTTCCTGCTCACGGATTCCACTTACGGATTCCCCGTGACGGCCGGCGTGCGGGGCACGGTGGAATTCGACACGCCTTCGGGCGGACAGATCAGCGTGCTGGGGCTGCGGGCGAACGCGATTCCGAACAGCTCCGGCTTCGCCGTGACCACGATCCCGACGCTGGCCAGCGTCGGGACGGGCGGCGGCACCATGGCGCACATCGCCTCGGGCGGGGGCTGGCAGACCACGTTTACGCTGGTCAATACCGGAACGTCGGCGGCGACGGCCAACCTGGATTTCTACGGCGACAACGGCAGCGCGGTTTCGCTGCCGCTGAGTTTCCCGCAGAGCGGGGCGGCCAGCACGGCCACAAAGCTGAGCCGGAGTATTGCGGCTGGGGCTTCGCTCATCGTGGTGGTGCAGGATTCCGGCGGCGCGACGGCGACGACCGGCTCGGCGGTGCTGACCACCAACGGCAACGTTGGGGGCTTCGCCGTGTTCCGGTACAACCCGACGGGACAGGAGGCCGTGGTGCCGCTCGAAGTGGGGGACGCGCCGTCCTACGTTCTGGCGTTCGATAACACGGGCAGCCTGGGTACGGGCCTGGCGATTGCGAACGTGGCCGCGCAGGCGGCTAGCGCCAGTGTGGTCATTCGCGATGACACGGGCGCGCAAATCGGCACGGGATCGATCAGCCTTCCGGCCCAGGGCCACACGTCGTTCATGCTGACGGATGCGAACCAGGGCTACCCGGCGACGGCCGGCATTCGTGGCACGATCACGTTCGTGACGCCGGCCGGCGGCCAGATCGCTCCGCTCGGTCTCCGCGCCACGCCCGCCGGAGCGTTGACAACCATTCCGGTGATGCCGATTGAGGCGCCTGGCGGCGTCGTGGCGGAACGGGCGCTGGCGCAGACGGGGCTGTCGGTTGCGCTGGCATCCAACGTGCTTCAAAGCCAAATTGAAGTTCTGCTCAGAAGCGGTACCGCCAGCTCTCCTTGTACCGCGCTCACTGGAAATGGCAGCATACAATCGGGCTCAGCCCCAAGCACCACGGTGGACGGGAATTCTTTGTATCCAGTAACCGTGTATTACGACTCCGACTGCAGAGAGAGTTACATCGCGGCCCAAATAACGTCGGCGAGTGAGGTGGGCCAGGGCGACACCTTATCGGAGACTGCCATCTATTACGGTCTCACCGGAACGAAACTCGGAACCATGACCCTCGACGAGACCCTTGCGGAGACGAACGACAACATTCAGGTGCACGGTCTCGGCCTATTCAAACCGGCAGCAGCACCCCAGACACCCGTACAGTTGGGGCTGGCGTGCAATGTTTCCGTCGGTGATATTTCCGGCGGTTCCGTTTCGGGCAGTATCCCTTGCGTGGGGGCGGTTGCGCAGGATTTCCCCGCGCTGAATCTCGCCATTGGCTCCGTGACAGGCATCACCCTGACTCCGGGCACGGCCGCCGGCAGCTTGGCCTTTACCGGCAGCGGCTCCATATTCACCGGGCCAATCGGTTCGCTCACACTGACCAACCCGTCGCCGGACTCCTTCGCGATTCCAAGTGGAACGGCCTACGCCTCGACCACAGCCAGCGGCGGTGCCGGTGCATTCGCGCTCTTCCCGCCTACGCCCACTTCCTGGACGCTCACCGATGCGGCGCATGATGAACAACTTCAGATTTCCGTGATAAGCGATACGACCCGCAATTCAAGCCTGACGGTTACCCAAGTGAGTACGGGCGCAACGCTGGCAACCGGAGCGGTCGATCAGTCGGGCACGGGAATCATCACTTACTCGGATGGCAGTAAGGCGGCGATTACGAGCTGGACCTTGGCGGACTGAGGCGGGACGGATAGTAGGCCGGATCGGAGATTCCAATAAGGGAAACGCCGATGACCTCATTGTTTATAACTCGATACACGTGCCGATACTCCCCATGTGGCGGCCTGCAGTCCGCCAATGCTCCTCCGTCAGTTGCTGATCGTGGCCACACACAGGCGTTATTATAAGATCCCTGACTATTGCAGTTTCCCACGGCCCTCTACGGCCCACATCCGCCCGACCGTGTCCCCGCGGACCCCGTAGACCGTCTCGTGGAGGTTCACAGCCGCGCAGATGTGATTGGGAATTATGCGGACGCTATCGCCGGCCTGGAACTCTCGCCCGGCGTTGCGGATATCATTTTCTTTAGCTACCGCCGGGATGATCTTGGAAGGGCGCAGCCGTTACTTCCACGTTGTAATACCAGGCAAAGCGGACATTGCAGGTGCGAATTCGACCGGACAACTCACGTGCTCACGACAGAATTTTAAACTGGAGTTGACGCCAGGAGTATCACAGCGATAGGATTACTGCGCCAGCAGTCACAATGATCATGGGTTGCCACATGCGCGCGCGTAACTTAGTTTTAGGAATTGCCTTTGCTCTTGCCATCGGGCAGGTTGCCCGGCCGCAGGAAGCGGTTGTTGGCATTGACCTCGGCGGGGCCGTGAACCATCCGCCCCGGGCGGATTACGAGTGGGCCGCGGGCCTCACCCTCGATCATTTTCTGCTTGCCAATGGAGAACGCCTCGCCGCCGCACCCACGTTCGCTTCGCTGCTGTGGGACGACACCGCGCTCTATGTGCGTTTCCACTGCACGGACCCCGACGCCATCTACCGGGCAGGCGTCCGTCTGGCGCGAACTGACCGCGTCGAAATCAGCCTGCTTCCTCCGGGGGCGCCGGAGCGGGAACTCTGGCAGTTCTCGGCCGAGCAGAACGGCTCGGCGTTTTCCACCCACGCCGGAATCAAAGCGGAGTTGCAAGGCGCAACCGTCACGCTGGCTGAATCCCGGTGGACCGCGCAACTGACGATCCCCTGGGCGCAGGTCGGCGGACTGCCGGCGCAGACGTTCCACCTGCAACTGGCGCGAGTCCGGTTCCTCACCGGTGAGGTGTCGAGCCCCTCGGCGGTCGATTTTCATGACGGGCCGGTTTCTTATCCCCAAACGCCCCTGGCGTGCGACGAGTTCATGGAGGCGACGCTGGGCGGGCGGAAGTCCGTGCAAACGGCCGGCTTCGGGCTCATCCGCCTGCCCTCGGGCGCGCGGCGGTGGGAGCCCAGAGCCTTGCTGCACCACGCGAGCGCCGCCGAACTCAAAGACATAGCGCAATTGCAGCAGGATCTGCGGTCGAAGCCGACCGATCAGGCGAACCTGGAGGACCGCGTGCGTCTGGCCCAGATCTGGTACGACCTGCTCGACCAGGAAGGCGTCAGTTTTCACCCCGAGAGCGGGACCTGGCTGCTGAACGAAGGCGAACTCGATCCGTGGAACGCCCGCCACCAGTTCAACAACGCGCTGGCGCAGGGCGACGCCGCCAAAGCAGGCCGCATTCTCGATTCTCTGCTCCGGCACTTCGACCGGCTCTCGGCTTCCTGGTTTGCCGACGGCACACCCGGCGACGTGCGGGATGAGGCGTGGGCGCCGGTTGGCGCGATCGAGTCCGCCGAAGCTGCGAAGGACGAAATCGTGCTGCATGCGCTGGCCGGAGGCAGGAAACTGGATTTGTTCCTCTCATTTCCCGTCCTGGGAGGCATTCGGCTCCATGGGCCGGAGAAAGGGCTTTTCACTCCACCCGCGCCGACCGCGCCCGCCATCGAAAAAGCGGCACAAGGCATTCGCGCCCGCGCCCAGGATCTCACGGTGGATATCGGTCTCAAGACCGATTGGCACATCAGCCTGACAGCAGCGGCGGGCACGCAGGCGGTCTGGTCTTTGCACGCCGGGGACTTGCGGGTGCGGCTGGACGCCAAAGGCGGCATCGCGGCGATCGATCTGGGCGGAGCGCTATCCCCCGGCGAGAGTATCTTCGGTTTGGGCGAGCGCTTTGATTCCTTGAATCAGCGCGGGAAGACGCTCACGCTCTGGCAGCAGGATGCCTGGGATTGCCTGGTTCAGGGCGGTCTGAAGAACCAGGCTTACAAGCCCATTCCGCTATGGCATAGCACGGCCGGTTACTCGGTCTTCTGGAACACGACCTACGAGATCCGCGCGGATTTCGGCAAGGCCCGGGAGGACCGCTACCGCCTTACAGCGCACGGTCCGATCCTCGACCTATACATCTGGCCGGGAGACTACCGGCAGGTATTGCGCACCGGATACACTGCCCTGACGGGCAGGCCGGTTTTGCCTCCCGTCTGGGCTTTCGAGCCGTGGATGGGTGGCGGCGGCGGGCGATGGGCGCGGAATCGCGGCGTCACGCCGACGCAGACGATGCTCGACGAAGCCGCCCATTTTCAGCGGCTCGATATTCCGCACTCCGCCATCTACGCCGAAGGGCCCGGAAGTAGCGATCCCCTTCTGTATCGCAAACTGGAGCCGCTCAACATCCGGGTGCTGACCTGGGGGAGAAGCCAGCCGCTGGGCTGGAACCTCGATACCATCAAGACCGCGCTGCCCGATGTACCGCCGGACAAGCTGCCTCTCATGCGGCTCGCCGGCGGCAAGGTGTTCGGCTTCCCCGCGCATCACATTCTCAGCGGGCAATTTCCCTATTACGACTTCACCGATCCGCGGGCCCTCGACCTTCTGCGTGCTTACTCGAAACCTCTCCTGGATTTGGGGGTCGCCGGCAGCATGGTGGATTTCGGCGACCTGGTCCCGCGCGAAGCGCTGTTCCACGACGGCAGGAGCGGCGAAGAGATGCACAACGGCTACGCGTATCTCTACCATCGTGCGGTCCGTCGGGTGTTCGAAGAGCGCCGCGGCGATAACTACATCCTGTTTTCACGCGGCGGCGCGGCCGGAAGCCAGGCGGAGTTGTGCCAGATGGCGGGCGATCACGCAAGCAACTTCCGTGGCTTGGACGAGTCCATCGCCGGCGGCCTGAGCATCGGCGCCTCTGGATTCTCCTGTTGGGGCGTCGACGTCGGCGGCTATGCAGGCAAAGCCGACGAAGAGGTTTACATCCGCTGGGTCGAATACGGCGCGTTTTCCCCCCTGATGCGCTTTCATGGAACCGAGCCGCGGGAGCCGTGGTACTACAGCGATTCGGCTGTGGACATCTACAAAAAATATGTGTGGCTACGGGAGAACCTGGTGCCTTACATCTACGGTTCCGCCCAGGATGCGCACACGGCGGGCGTGCCGATCATGCGCGCTCTCCCTCCCATCGAAGACGAGTACATGTTCGGAGACGATCTGCTGGTTGCACCTGTTCACACACCCGGCGAGCGCCGCACGATTACCCTGCCGAAGGGAAACTGGACCAGTTTCTGGACGGGCGAACCGGTCGCCGGCGGCACTCGCGAGTTCAGGGCGCCACTGGGCGAAATCCCCGTCTTCCTCCGGGCGGGTGCGCTGGTTCCGGTCCAGGTTGCCCCGGACCTCGAATTGGGTGAATCCATGTCCGCGGGCCGGGTGCCCGCGCTACTGCTCACGCCGCCGGAGCCGGCCGCGAGTCATCATACCTGGGTGCTTCCACAAGAACAAACGCCGGCGCGACTGGAATCGGTCGCTGGCAAAGACGGATTCCAGGTGAACGTCGAGAACTGGCCGGGACTGCGCTATCTGCTGGTCTCGGGCCTGCGAAGCAGAGTCACCGGAGTGAAGGCCGACGGGGAATCGCTGATGGTTCTGGATCGTCGCGCCACCGAAACCTTGCCGCCGGGATGGGAGCGCATCGGCGAAAACCGCGTTCTCGTGCGGCTGCCGGTGTCCGTCAAGCATGTTGTGCTGTTTTCCACCGCCCAATGACCGCTTTTGAAGACCTATGTGTGGTTACCCGATGCCCCCATGGAAGCGCGTATCCTTGCCGGCCGGCATTTACCGATCCGGAATGCCCAAATCGGACGGCGCGGCGCAAGTTGGGCTACAAAAGGAAATCTTTGACGCGGTCAAAGACCAAGGTCTTTGACCGTGAACTCCGTTTCTTTACGGTAGCGGCATCTACCTGTAACTGAGCCGCGACCGTAAGGGAGCGGTAGCAACGCATCACGCGGTCGAGGTACTAGGTCCGCGACCGTGAACTCCGTTTCTTTACGGTAGCGGCATCTACCTGTAACTGAGCCGCGACCGTAAGGGAGCGGTAGCAACGCATCACGCGGTCGAGGTACTAGGTCCGCGGCCGTGAAGTCCGTTTCTTTACGGTAGCGGCATCTACCTGTAACTGAGCCGCGACCGTAAGGGAGCGGTAGCAACGCATCACGCGGTCGAGGTACTAGGAGCCGCCGTCGCGGCGCTTCAGCGTCGGACGATCGTCGTCATCGCTATTTGGCGTGGTTCCGTTATCGCCGCCGCTGCCGCTGCCCGGGGCGCGGCGCAGCGTGGGCTTGTTCGGGTCGGACGACTTGTTATCCAGCCTCTTCCGGCCGTGGAGCATGGCTATACGCGACTTCACATTGTCGAATTCCGACGTGCTGACCACGTATTCGGGCCGGGGCGTCAGGTCCTTTTGAATCTCTTCCTGTGCGGCGATGATGCGGTCATCCGTCATGGGATGAGTGGCGAAGACCTTGGCGACGGTGCCGGGCTTCTTCTTTTCCAGAGTCTCGATCTTCTCGAAGAAATCCACAAACGCCGTGGGGTCGTAGCCGGTCTTGTACATGTACTGCAGGCCCAGGTGGTCCGCCTCCCTCTCATTGGCGCGCGAGAAGGTCAGGAAGCCCATGGGGATGGCCAAGCCCGCACCCTCCTCGATCGCGTAACCGGTCCAGCCGTAAGGGATGGCGATCGAGGCGGCAATCATTCCGATTTGGGCGAGTTCGCCGCGCGTGGCGGCCCGGGTGCCGTGCCGGCAGGCCACATGGGCGATTTCGTGCCCCATGACGCCGGCCAGCTCCGCTTCGCTGTCCGCCTTCAGAATCAGGCCGGTGTTGACGAAAAAGAAGCCGCCAGGCAACGCAAACGCGTTCACCTCTTCGCTGTCCAGCACCTTGATCGTAAAAGGCACCTTGGCATCGGAGTTCCGCACCAGGTTCTGGCCGATGCGATTTACGTACTCCGAGATGACCGGGTCATTCACGACTTTGGCTTCGCGTTCCACTTCCTGGGCCAACCGCTTGCCTAGAGCGATTTCCTTTTCCAGCGAATAGAAGTTGATCCCCTGCCCGACGTTCCGATTACCAATCTGATCGGGGTCGTCCTTGGGATTCTTCTTGTCGTCGGCGGCGAAAACACTGAACGACAGCGTGGTCAGGACCGTCAAAAGCGTTACAGATCTACGTAACATCGCCCGAGCCCTCCCGCATGGCCCCATGCTCACCTATTATGATACGGCAATCCCCCACCGGGCGTTGCAACTATTCCACCGGCGAAGGCGGTTTGGCGCCGGGCGAACCGGCTTCGTGGTTCAGCGGGAGGCTAACGGCAGCGCCCCCGGGGCATCTTCATCCGCCAGGGACTTCGGGGCAGTCCATCGGATTGGGAATTTCCGCCCGCTCAGGTGGGAAAATAGCCGCCTGCACCGCGGCAACGATCGGCAAATCCGTCCCAAAGCAGTGGTCCGGCCGATGACGGACCGCGCGGCGGCGCCGAGGTCAGGCCGTGCGCAACGCCTTTCGGCCAGCCGCACAGCGGAGGCGGCAGCCGTCGGAGGGAGGCTTCAGAAGCCTTCAGTCTTGCTCCGGCGCTGTTCGAAAGGCGCGAGCCAGCGATTGACCTCATCGGCCGAAAAGGCCTCCGCATCAAAATCGCCGCCAAGCCAATCGAGCATCTCCTCGTGTTCCGCGTGCTTCGGGTCGCTGACCGCCTCCAGAAGGCTGTAGAAACCTGGCACACCGCCGCAGTCTTCGGGCGGACCATGGAGTTTGCCATCTATGCAGAGCGGATAAGCCTTTCCCTCTTCGTGCGGAAGTATTTTTTCGACGGCAATCCCGTGCTCCCAGCCGTCGCCGAAGTCGTAGGTGTACACCGCCTTGGCGCCTACCTTGCCGAGCACGCTGAACAGCCGCACGGCCCGCTCGTCGCCCACCGGGGTTGCGCCCATGAGCCGGTCGTCTGGATCTGGTTTCCCAAACCGCTTTTGGCCAATGCGGAAGTCGTGCAGGTGGCAGTCTTCCCACCCCATGGCCACTTGCAGCACGTTGTGCAACTGCCCCAGGGTCAGGTTCGCGGGCACCAGCAGCCGGCGCCAGATCGGCGGGCTCGTGCCCAGCAGAGTGACCTTGATCTGATAGATGTCCTTTGGGCTCGCGACCTTTTTCGCTGGCATGGATACCAGAATACAGCGCGCTACGCCGCGTGCAACTCAGCCAGGCGCTGCTTGAGGAAGTCCAGCACCTCGGCCGGCTGGGTCAAGCCATCCAGAGGCAGCCGGAGCACGCCGGCGGGCGTGAATTGCGCGCCGTGGGAATTCGAGACGAGCGCCATCAGCTTGGCCGGATCAGCCTTCGATTCCCCGTGAAACTTGACGTTCAACACGCCCTGCCGGCGGTCGATGTGCTCGATGCCGATCTTCTGCGCCAGGGTCTTGAGGATGGAATAGTCCAGCAGGTGAGAAACGGCCTCGGGCGGCGGTCCGTACCGGTCGGCCAGCTCGCCGAGGATCTTGTCGGCCTGCCCGGCCGAGCCGGCTTCCGCAATGCGCTTGTAAGCCCGGAGGCGCTGGTGCTCGTCGGAAATGTACTCGGCCGGGATGCGCAGATCGAGGCCGAGATTGATGTTCGCATGGATCTCGACGGGCACTTCCTCGCCTTTCAACTCGCGCACGGTCTCCTCCAGCATCCGGACGTACATATCGAACCCGACCGCGTTGATGTGCCCGTGCTGCTCCCCGCCGAGCAGGTTGCCCGCGCCCCGCAACTCCAGATCGAGCGCGGCAATCTTGAATCCCGCGCCCAGGTCGCTGAACTCCTTCAATGCCGCCAGGCGTTTGCGAGCGGTTTCGCTGAGCTCCGTGTCCACGGGAATGAGCAGATAGGCATAGGCGCGGCGGTTCGAGCGGCCGACCCGGCCGCGAAGCTGGTACAGCTCCGACAGGCCGTAGCGCTCGGCGTTTTCAATGATGATCGTATTGGCCAGCGGGATATCCAGCCCGTTTTCCACGATGGTGGTGCAGACGAAGATATCGAACGTATGATGCATGAATCCGAGCATCACTTTTTCGAGTTCGGCTTCGCTCATCTGGCCGTGGCCGACCCCGATCTTCGCCGCCGGAACCAGCTCCTGGATCTCGGCCGCCCGCTCCCAGATCGAATCGACCCGATTGTGGAGGAAGTAAACCTGCCCGCCGCGGCCCAGCTCCTGTTCGATCGCGGTCTTGAGCAAATCGGGCTCGAAGTGGGCCACCACGGTCTGAATCGACAGCCGGTCCTTGGGCGGCGTCTCGATGACGGAGAGGTCGCGCAGGCCCAACAACGACATGTGCAACGTTCGCGGGATCGGCGTGGCCGTCATGGTGAGGACGTCCACGCTCTTGCTGAGCTGCTTCAGGCGTTCTTTGTGCCGCACGCCGAAGCGCTGCTCCTCGTCCACGATCAGCAGGCCCAGGTCGCGGAACTCCACGTCCTTCGACAGCAGGCGATGCGTGCCGATCAGGATATCGACCTTGCCATCGGCGCTGTCCGCCAGCACCTCCTGGATTTCCCTGGCGGTGCGAAAGCGGCTCAGCATCTCCACCCGCACGGGGAAAGGTGCGAAGCGCCGCTTGAAAGTATCGAAGTGCTGGAAGCACAGGACGGTGGTGGGGGCGAGGACGGCGACCTGCTTGCCGTCGCCGAGCGCCTTGAACGCGGCGCGCATGGCGACCTCCGTTTTTCCGAAGCCCACGTCGCCGCACAGGAGCCGGTCCATGGGCTGCGGCTGCTCCATGTCGCGCTTGATGTCGCGGATGGCGGAGAGCTGGTCGTTGGTCTCGGAAAACTCGAATGTGTCCTCGAACTCGCGCTGCCAGTTCGCGTCGGCGGAGAAGGCGAACCCCTCGGCGAGCTTGCGTTCGGCGTACAGCTTGAGCAGCTCGTCCGCCATGTCGCGCATGCGGGTCTTGACGCGCTTCTTGGTGCGCTCCCAGGTCGCGCCGCCGAGGCGGTCGAGCGCCGGAACCTGCTCGCCCGCGCCGCGGAATTTCTGGATGAGATCCATGCGCGCCAGCGGGACATAGAGGCGCGCATCGCCCGCGTATTCGACCAGCATGTAGTCGCCGCTCTGCTCTCCGGCTGCGATTTCGCGGAGGCCGAGGAAGCGTCCCACGCCGTGCTGCTCGTGAACGACGTAGTCGCCGGGCTTCAGGTCGGCCAGGTCCGCCGCGAACGCGGCCAGCCCGCTTTTCTGCAGCGGTTTGGTCCCCGCCCACTCGGAGGCGCCGAAAAGGTCCTCCGATCCGAACACCGCGAGCCGCTCGCCGGGGAACATCACGCCGCGGCGGATCAGCCCCTTGATCAGGTAGGTGCTGGCAACCGATCCGGCGAGATAGGCGCGCTGCGCCAGGTAGGAGGGGGTCGCCTCCGACGCCTCCATGCCGAGCTGGAACGGGATCGAGTATTCCTGGAAAATCTCCGCCAGCCTTTCGAGTTCTCCGTTGGTGGCGGCGAAAAAAACCACGCGTCCGCCGCCTTCGACCAGCGCGCGCGTTTCCGAGACGGCCACCTGGATGTTGCCCTGGAAGGTCATCGCCGGGCGGGTGGCCAGGTGGAGCGAAGCGGCGTCCGGCGAGAGGTCGAGTTCTCGAAGAGCGATCCGCGCCCGCTTCGAAGCCTGCGCTTCAAGTTCTTCCCAACGGAAGAAAATGCGCTCCGGCGGGCAGATCGGGTCGCGCTCGGGGTCCTCCAGACGCGTCCACAGGCGTCCGGCGGCGCCGGCGAGCTGCTCGGGCTCATCCCAGACGACTACCGGACGGTCCATCAGCCCGAACACGGAGCCGGTGCGCGGCCGCGCCAGCGGCACCAGCAGTTCCCAGCCCGCGAACGGCTCGCCGGTATCCGGGATGCGCTCCGGGCCCGCCGCCCGCGACAGTTCCAAGAAGAGCTCCCGCGACTGGGGATACTCGATGAGCGGCAACAGATTCGCCTCGTGCGTCTTCGCGACGGAGCGCTGCGTGTCGGGTTCGAATCGCCGTATGGATTCGATCCGGTCGCCGAAGAACTCCACGCGGAATGGCTTGCCGGCCTCCGGCGGGAAAACGTCCAGAATGCCCCCGCGGACGGAATAATCGCCCGCCAGCTCGACCGGCTCCCGGCGCTCGTAGCCGATGCTTTCGAGGTGCGCGACCACGTCTTCGAGGCCGATCTCGTCCCCCACCCGCAGCGTGAGCGCGAGCTGGCGGTAGAATTCGGCCGGCTCGGCCCGCAGCAGAGCCGAAGCGACGGGCGTGACCGTAATGGGCACGCTCTCCGTGGCCAGCCGCCACAGAGCCCTCGCGCGCCGCTCGCTGATTTCAGCGTGCGGCGCCAGGTGCTGGCCGGGCAGCACATCCAGCGCGGGCAGGAGCTGCGGGTGCGGGACGCCCATTCCCGAAGCCAGCAGATCGAAGAACGTTTCGATGGATTCCGAGAGCGTCTCGGCCTGCTGGTTGCCGTCCACCACGACCACCAGCGGACGCTCGATCGCCTGCCACAACAGCACGGTGTAGAAAGCCTTTGCGGTAGTGGTGAGTCCCGAGAGCGAGAGCTGGGGCGGGGAAGCGCCCTCGCGTGCCCCGATGAGCGCGCGCAGGACTTCCTGAAACGCGGGTTGGCGGGCCATCCCGCTGAAAAGCTCACGAATGGCAGGATGTGTCAAAGCGAGCTACGCGACAGGATCTCTTCCACGATTCCCGTCGTGGAATAACCGGGTTCCAGCGGCAGCGCCAGGACCTTGCCCCCGGCCGCCTCCACTTCCTCTCGCCCAGCGATCCAGTGCGCCCAATCGGCGCCCTTGACCAGTATATCGGGGAGCACGGCGGCAATTAACTCCCGCGGCGTGTCTTCGTCGAAAAAGACGACGGCATCGACGGCTTCGAGACCGGAGGCAAGCTCGGCGCGCTCGTCTTCCCCAATCATCGGGCGCAAGGGGCCCTTCAGCCGCTGGACGCTCGCGTCCGTGTTCAGGGCGAGAATCAGGATATCGCCGAGCGAGCGCGCCTGTTCGAGCAGGCGGATGTGTCCGGGGTGCAGGATGTCGTAGCAGCCGTTGGTGAAGACCACAATTTTGCCCTGGCGCTTCCAGCCCGCCCTGGCGGCAACCAGTTCCTCGCGGCTATAGAATCGGCCCACCGGAATATTATGACCTACCCGGCGGGCAGCAGACGAAACGCCGGACGTGCAGGTCCGGCGCAAGCCGGCACTCCGCATGGCGCGCAACAACAGTGGCGCTATTTGTTTCGCACGCGGTTTTACAATCAAAGAGTGAAACCCTCCCGCCTGCTTCTGATCCTGGCGCTTGCCGTTGCGGCGTTCGCACAGGCGCCGTCAGCGCCCCCTTCCTTTCGTCTGGGCAATGCGGTCGTGCCTCTGCGGCAGACTGTCGATATCACGATCGTCCCGGCCGAAGATGAATTCTCGGGCGCCACGGACATCGATCTGAATGTGCGCGAGCCGCAAAGCGTGCTGTGGCTGAACGCCACCGACCTGAAAATTCAGAGCGCCACCCTTCGCCTGGGCGGGCAAGTATTCGATGCGCGGCCCATCGCGGGCGGTGAGGACTTCGCGGGCTTTGCGCTCGACCGGCCGGTTCCGGTGGGAAAAGCGGCGCTGCATATCGCCTACCGCGGCGCGATCAACGCGCGCAGCAGTTCCGGGATCTTCAAGAACAAGGTGGGCGGCTCCTGGTATGCCTTCACCCAATTCGAGTCGATCGACGCGCGGCGGGCCTTCCCTTGTTTCGACGAACCGTCGTTCAAGATCCCCTGGCAGGTGACGCTGCACGTCCCGCGCGAACAGATGGCGCTCTCGAATACCCCGGCTTTGGCGGAGACGGACGAGCCACGCGGGATGAAGCTTGTCCGCTTCGAAGAGACACGGCCGCTGCCCAGTTACCTGGTGGCGTTTGCCGTGGGTCCCTTCGAGGCGGTCAACGCCGGCGCCAGGCGCGTGCCCTTGCGGATCATCACGCCGCGAGGCATGGCGGCCCAGGCGAAATACGCCGCCGAAGTCACGCCCCAGCTCCTCGATGTGCTCGAGAGCTATTTCGGCGTCCCGTTCCCCTATCCGAAACTCGACAGCCTCGCGGTGCCGCTCTTTTTTGGCGCGATGGAGAACCCCGGCCTGATTACCTACAGCCAGGGCCTGATTCTCAACGCGCCCGCCAAGGATACGCTCGGGCGGCAGCGCGAGTATGCCTCCGTCGCGGCGCACGAAATGGCGCACAGTTGGTTCGGCGACCTGGTGACCACGGCATGGTGGGACGATATCTGGCTGAACGAAGCCTTCGCGACCTGGATGGCCTCAAGAACCCTGGAGCGCTGGCAGCCCGGCTGGCGCGAGGAACTCTCCGAGGCCAAGACCCGCAATGACGCGATGCGCAGCGACAGCCTTCTCTCGGCCCGCCGGATTCGCCAGCCGGTGAATTCGAAGGACGACATCGCCAACGCGTTCGACGCCATCACCTACGACAAGGGCGCAGCGGTCATCGGCATGTTCGAGCAGTGGATCTCGCCGGAAGTTTTCCGCCGCGGCGTCCAGCGGTACCTCGAGCAGCATGCCGACGGGAACGCAACCGCGGCGGACTTCCTGTCGGCCGTGAGCGCCGCCGCCGGGCGCGACATCGGTCCGGCGTTCTCGACATTTCTGGACCAGCCGGGTGTTCCGCTGGTCGCCGCGGCGCTTCAGTGCGCGGCCGGCCAGCCGCCCGCGCTCGATTTGTCGCAGAAGCGGTATCTCCCGCTGGGCTCGGCGCCGCCATCCGGGCAGCTCTGGCAAATTCCGGTGTGCAGCCGGTTCGAAGGCGGCGGCCAGCCGGATTGCACTCTCCTCCGCACAACCGCGGCGCCGGTTCGAATCCCCGCGGCTGAGAGCTGTCCCGCGTGGCTGCTGCTCAACGCCGGGGATGCCGGCTACTACCGTACGCTCTACCGCGGCGGCATGCTCGAACGCGTTCTCGCGGACGGCGGCAAGCGCCTGAGCCCGGTCGAGCGCATCGGCGTGCTCGGCGATGTGAAAGCGCTGGTGCGGGGCGGTGATCTGCCCGCCGAAGAAGCGTTGAGGATCGTGCCGGAGTTCGCCAACGATCCCACGCGCCAGGTCATCGGCGCCACCATCGGCATTGTCGAGGGCATGGGCGATACCCTGGTGCCTCGGGACCTGCGGCCGAACTACCAGCGCTTCGTGCGGAAAATATATGGCCCGCGCGCGAGAGATCTCGGATGGCTCCCCCAGCCCGGCGAAAGCGACGACCTGCGCCTGCTGCGGCCCGAGCTGGTCAGCTTTGTGGCGGACCAGGGCGATGATCCCGTCCTGGTGGAGCAGGCCGCGAAACTCGCCCGCCAGTGGCTCGACGACCACAACGCCCTTCCCGCCGAGGTGGTCGAGCCCGTGCTCGATACCGCCGCCCGCCACGGAAGCCGGCCGCTCTACGGCCGCCTGGCGGCCGAGCTGGGCAAGACCGGGGATTCCCAGGTGCGGGAGCAAATCCTGGGCGCAATGGCGTCGTTCCGCGATCCAGCCATTGTGAAAGAGAACTTCAATCTGCTGCTCGGCGGCGAAATTGATCCGCGCGAGGGGATGGGCCTGCTTTACGGGCCGCTCGCGGATGTCGAGACGCGAGCGATCCCCTTTGCGCTGGTTCGGGCGAACTACGGCCAGCTTGTGGCCAGGTTGCCGCGCACCGTGGATAGCGACATGAGCGCCGAGCTCCCTACGCTCGGCAGCCGATTCTGCGATGAGCAGAGCCGCGGCGAGCTCGCCGCTTTTTTCAAGGATCGGGCGGACAAGACCGCGGGCGGTCCGAGAATCCTGGCGCAGACGATCGAGGCGATCGATCAGTGCATCGCGATCCGCAAGGTCCAGCAACCCGGCGTGGCGGACTTCCTGCGGAACTACTAGGTCCTCGACCGTGAAGTCCGTTTCTTTACGGTAGCGGCATCTACCTGTAACTGAGCCGCGACCGTAAGGGAGCGGTAGCAACGCATCACGCGGTCGAGGTACTAGCGCACCGCGGCGCGCCGGGCGGGCGCGACGGCATAGCTTTTCGGAACCGGAAGGGGCCTGCTCGTTTCAATCCAAGCGTCCCGCGCGGGGCACGACGGTTCGAATCCATGCCGGGGAGCCAGTTCCCGCGTCCCAATCATTGCTCCGCCTTCCCTTTATGGCAGCTCTGCCTGCCGCAAGACGCGGCGCAACTCCCGGAAGACTTGATCGAATGGCGGCAGAACGGCCATCTGGTTCGAGAGTCGCGCGGACCAGAGCGCCTTCAACCGCGCTTCCTTTTTGATGATTGCCTCCTGGATTCCGGCCGCCGCTTGCTCGCGGAAGGCGAGTTTGGCCGTGATCGCCGGCGCCATGCCGGAAAGGTCGATGCCTCTGCGGGAGACCAGGTACCAGAGATCGTAAAGGTCTCGGGGTTCATTGCGCGCGCGATCGGCGAGCGCCAGAACCTTCTCCGCCGTGGTTTCGGCCAGCGAGTACGCCTGGACGGCTCGGCCATCCGGCAGGTCCGAAAACTCCTCGTAGGCCCGGAGCACCGGGCGCGCCTCCAGCGGAAAAACAAGGTGCTCCCGAACCGTGACATCCACTTTGACGCTGCCGCCGGCCGGCAATGGTCCCACGTACCGCAAATAGAACGTGTGACTGTTCGCGTGCGAGTGACGATCCTCGCGGTCGAACGCGAATTCAATTCCGCTGGCTTCTCTAACGGCGGCGTAGACCGGCTCCAATCGCTTCCGGATCTCTTCAAAGCGCATCGGCGCGAGCAGCGTGAAATCCAGATCTTCGGAAAACCGGTAGTCGCCAAAGTAACAGCGCTTGAGCGCCGTGCCTCCTTTGAAGGCAAGGCTCTGCTGGAGATCGCTCTCAGCCAGGCCGGCAAGGAACCAGGCCAGGCAGTAGTCGCGTTCGAGCACGCTCTCTGGGATGCGGCGGCCGCCCGCCTTTGCCAGGCGGTTGGCAAGGAGAGAAATATTCCGCTGCGGTATCAATTCAGGTTCTCCGGACCGCTTCGAGCTCGTCGGGTAATACGTTCACGCGGAGGCGCCAGCCGGAAACGTACGGGCCTTCGGCCGCGAGCGTCGGGTCGAGCACGGCGTATGTCGCCGTGAGAGAACGCCGGAGGCGGTCCAGTTCGTCCGGCGCCGCGATCTGATACAGATCCAGCAGGTAACCGAGCCGCCGGACAACAGCACCCTTCCGTAGGCAGAGGGCGTAGTCGATCAGCCGCCCCGGTTTCATGTCCTGGCGCCGCATCCACAGGCCCTTTGCGACCTCGGTGATGCCGCCGCAATACGCCGGCAGATGCAGCCCGTCGATCACCGTGCGCTCGATGTCGCTTACCTTGACGGACTCCTGTTTCGAGACCCAGTGTGCCGTTACGCCGAAAGCATCTTCGTGCCGAACGAGAATAAATCGAAACTCCGTGCCGTGGATTGTCCTGTTACGCAGGCGCTTTGTTGTGCTGGTGAAGATCACAAACTGCGGCTGCGTCACCATACGGTGCAGCTCCATGGCCGAGGCGTGGGAGATGAAGTAATCCGCGCCGGATGCCAGTTGCCGGGCGACAACATATGGATTGCCGGCGAATTCCGTTGCGCGGCCGAGTTCCGGCGGGACCAGCACAAAGAGGCCCGGCTCCAGCCTGGACACGATACCGCGGGCGACGGCGTGCCGGATCAGGCTCCGTGCCGACGCCGGCGGCAAACCCGTGATGCCCTCGACATCGCCATGGGTGAAGGTCGTCCGTCCACTCTCATAGAGAGCGGTCATCAATTGGGCGGTCCGGGAGCCGACCGTCTTCGACGGCGTGGGGGATTTTCCACTTTGAATCTGGCGTCGCATAGGATGGCACGTCTCTTCGACTATGATAATGGTTTGTGTGCGTTTTGTGCAACGTGGAGGCACGAAATGCGCGCCAACCATAAAGCCGAACCCTGGAGAAACTTCGAGGAGGGTTGAGAGAGGGGAGCCAACCGTTTAAGTTTCAATCCACGCGCCCCGCGCGGTCTCCTCCCGCAGACGCCGGGCATGCTCCTCCCATCGGTGGCGCCCCCGAAGCCGCGCTCCGCGGCCCGGTTTTCCCAGCACTACCTCACTCACGGGCAAATATTTTTCCACTGATCTCCGGCTAGAAGTAGAATAAGAGACCGTAGAATCCATTTGAATTCAGCGGCTTGCAAAACGGCCTGCGGCCGGGTCGTGTGGAGGGAAACTATGGCAACAGATCAGGCGGACCTTCGGGCCGACGTGCTCAATTTACTCCAGAACTTCCGCGGTGCTGAGCCGATGAAGGAACTCTTCTGGAGCCACCTAAACTACGAGCGCGTGAACAAGCCCGCTACCAGACGAGGATGGCCCAAATCGGCCTCGGAGGTCCTCGCCGACGATCCGACAATCCTGGCCGCTGGCGGAGAGGGCGGCGACTTCCACGTCCTTTATTCCAGGTTGGCGAAGGATCGGCTGTCGCTGGCCGACGAGCGCATTGCCACGTCCAGGCTGCTGAAGGACCATCCTTACGGCCTTTTCGTCTTTTCCGATTGCACCCAAACGAACTGGCACTTCCTCAACGTGAAGAGGGCGGAAGAGGAAGAAAAACGTAAACTCTACCGCCGCGTGACCGTCGGGCCGAACGAGAAGATGCGGACGGCCTCTCAGGTCCTCTCGCAACTAGACCTCGCATCCATCAGCCCGAACCTTTTCGGCCTCTCCCCGCTCGTTATCCAAGTGCGGCACGATAAAGCCTTCGATGTTGAGCCCGTCACCGAAGAATTCTTCCACCAGTACCATGCGACGTTCACTCTCGTCGAAGACCTGATCCGCGGAATCCAGGATAAGGATCGTAAGCGCCTCTTCACGCAACGCCTGTTCAACCGGCTCATGTTCATCGCTTTCATCCAGAAGAAGGGCTAGCTCCAATTCGGCGGGAACGGAAACCAGGATTACCTGAATGCGCTGTGGGCTGACTACTGGAAGAACGGCGACAAGGACATGGGCTTCTATTACGAACGCCTATACAACCTGTTCTTCCACGGCCTCGGCGCTCAAGATGACGTCGGCATCATCAAGATCAACCGCGGTGGCGTGTTCAAGGAACTGATCGGCACGGTGCCCCATCTTAACGGCGGTCTTTTCGAAGAAGATGAAGACGACAAAGACGGAGGCATCAAAGTCCCCGACGAAGCGATCCGTGCGGTGCTACACGGCCTCTTCGACCACTTCAACTTCACGGTCACCGAGGCCACACCGCTGGACGTGGAAGTAGCCATCGATCCCGAAATGCTTGGAAAGGTCTTCGAGGAACTCGTCACCGGACGGCACGAGACGGGCAGCTACTACACGCCTAAACCGATCGTGTCGTTCATGTGCCGGGAAGCGCTCAAAGGCTACCTGCGGACAAATCTTCAAAAAGAGAGGCCCGACGCCCTGATGCGGTTCGTTGATAGCCACAACCCAGCAGGTCTCCACAACGCTGAGGCGGCGCTCGAAGCACTGCGTCGGGTCCGGGTGTGTGATCCGGCGTGCGGAAGCGGGGCCTACTTGCTCGGAATGCTCCATGAACTCATGGACCTTCGCACTTGCCTTTTCTCGGCGGGCAGCCTCGACGCCATCTCGGCATACGAGCGGAAGCTGAACATCATCGAAAAGAACCTGTACGGAGTAGACTGCGATCCCTTCGCAGTGAATATCGCGAGGCTGCGTCTATGGCTGTCCCTTTCCGTCGAGTTCGAGGGCGATGACCCACCACCCCTACCCAACCTGAAGTTTGAAATCGACCAAGGCGACAGCCTTACCATTCCTCCGCACGGACTTCAGTCGTCACTGAGAGATACGGACATCGCCCAATATGCAGAAGTCAAGGGCCGCTATATCAGAGCTCACGGCGATGAGAAGAAGCGGCTCGAAGCCGCAATTGTTTCGCTCCGGTCCAGCCTGGCGACTTGGCTTCACAGGGAGTCGGCCCACGACGGCTTTGACTGGCAGGTGCGCTTTGCAGACGTGTTCCTGAGCGGAGGCTTCGACATCATCGTCGCCAATCCCCCTTACGTCAGCGCCCTCGAGTGTGCGAAGGTGTACCCACAAGAGTATCGGGGTCACCTGAAAGCACTCTACCGCTCTGCGAAAGGTGCTTACGATCTCTTTATCCCATTTTTCGAACTTGGTCTGCTGTGCTTGCGCCGTGGTGGATTCCTCGCGTTCATCACGCCAAACAAATACTTGTCAGCAAAATACGGCGTGGACCTTCGGAGCGTCCTTCTCTCTGAAACAACCATCAGCCACATTGTTGATCTGTCCCCAGTTCGAGTGTTCAAGAAGGCGTCGGTATATCCGGTGCTGACGTTCTTGCAAAACATCCCGGCAGCACAGTATGTTGTCCGAGCGGTGCTTCCCCGAGATCGTGAATCCGAAGAATTCGACATCGACGAATACAGCACCGCTGAATTTCCGAGCGCCACACTCACCTCCCTACCGGAGAACATCTGGGGGTTCCTCCTGTCTCCGGGCACATCGCTACTCGCAAAACTGATGAAGGGAACAACACCGCTATCGAATGTCGCACAGGTCTCAGCAACGAGCACGGCCTCGGAATCCGATAGCTACGGCGAACATCTTTCAAACTCGCGGACAGCCGACGGCCTGAAGGTAATTAACACTGGCACAATTGAACCGTACTGCACGCTGTGGGGCCGGCATCCCATGACGCATTCCGGGTCACGGTACGTGACCCCTTGGTTGCCCCTGACTCGTGCGGGGGTCTCCGCACGACGGCGAGAAATGTATCGGTCCCCCAAGCTCATCTTCGCAAAGATGGCAAAAACGTGCGAGGCGGCACTAGACACCGACGGCGAATACGCATCGCTGAATACGAACTGCCTCTACAGCCCCATCAAAGGCCTCACGCTGGAGTACATCTGCGCCCTGTGCAATTCCAAGCTGTTTATGTTCATCTATGAGCAGTTCTTTGGGGCCCTGCGGATGAGCGGCGGATACTTCCAGTTTCAGTCGCCGCAACTGCGGGTAATGCCGATCAGGGTGATCGCACCAAAGGATCAGGAGCCCTTCGTTAGTCGAGTCAGGTCGCTTCTGGCCGATCTAGGTAGAGGAAAAGCCTTTCAACAATGCCAGCAGGTGTCCGAAATTGACGACCTGTTCTACAAGTTATACGGTCTCAGCAACGCCGAGATTTCTGAGATTAAGGGAGCATAGCCCCATGCCCCACGACATTATCGACAACCGGAATGACCGCCTGGTGGATCAGATCAAAACGATCCTGGGATCGACCGAGGCCGCTCGTTTTGCTGTCGGCTACTTCTTTCTCTCTGGCTTCACCGCCATTGCCGACAAGCTGGCGCAGGTCAAGGAACTCAGGCTGCTGATCGGCAACACCACGAACCGGGAAACCCTTGAACAAATGGCCGAGGGCTACAAGCGGCTGGAACTGGTCAGGGAAGCCGCCGAAGCACAGCTCTACCCGAAGCGCACCGAAGTGAAGCGCATGGCGGCGGAGGCCGCAACGAACGTTCGCGCTGCGGTCGAGGTCATGGATCAGACCGATGAAGCCGAGCACACGGTCAAAACGCTGGCCCGCATGATCGAGGAGAAGCGGCTGTTCGTCCGGGTGTACACGAAGGGGCGGCTTCATGCGAAGGCGTACATCTTTGACTACGGCGCAAGCTATGACCTCTTTGGAAACGAGCAGTCGAAGCTCGAACAGGGTATCGCAGTAGTCGGGTCATCCAACCTGACGCTATCCGGCATTAGCCACAATACGGAACTCAACGTTGTGGTCCACGGGAACAGCAACCACCAAGAACTTGTTCGGTGGTTCGATGACCTTTGGGCGGAGTCCGAAAACTTCGATGAGACGCTCATGCAGGAGATCCAGCAATCATGGGCGATGGCTCCGGTGCGGCCCTACGACGTGTACATGAAGACGCTGTATACGCTGGTGCGGGATCGGATCGAAGGCGAAGACGAGAAGGACATCTTGTGGGATGACGAGATCGCAAACAGGCTCGCCACCTTTCAGAGGGTCGCCGTAAAACAGGCGATCCAGATGATCCGGGTGAACGGCGGAGTGTTCGTCTCGGATGTCGTCGGGCTCGGCAAGAGCTACATCGGCGCTGCCATCGTGAAGCACTTCGAGCGCACGGACCACGCCCGGCCTCTGATCCTTTGCCCCGCGCCGCTTGTCGAGATGTGGGATCGCTACAACGAGGTTTATCAGTTGAATGCTCGGGTGCTGTCGACGGGCTATCTCGTCGAGAACGGAAACGGTGGCTCCAACATTCTTTTGGACGACGTGAAGTATCGGGATCGGGATTTTCTGCTCATCGACGAAAGCCACAACTTTCGGTATCCCGATACGCAGCGGTACAAGGTCGTGGAGGCATTCCTGGCGTCGGGACGGCCAGTGTGTTTCCTGACGGCGACCCCCCGAAACAAGAGTGCGTGGGACGTTTACCACCAGATCAAACTGTTCCACCAGCAGGATAAGACGGATCTCCCGGTTGACCCGCCCAACCTTCGCGAATATTTCAAGCTGATTGAAAAGGGTCAACGCAAGCTGCGGGACGTGCTGTCCAATATCCTCATCCGCAGAACCCGCCACCACATTCTGCGCTGGTACGGCTTCGATGCTGAGACGCAGGAACCTGTTGACCCGGCCAAGTTTTCTGACTACCTAGAAGGCAAGCGCAAAGCTTACGTGATTGCTGCCGGAAAGCACCAATTTTTCCCGAAGCGGGAACTTGAAACGGTCGAGTACAGCATTGAGAAGACGTACCAGGGGCTGTACCAAAAGCTCCGTGGCTATATCGGCAGGGCGGGTTCCGGGAATGGAATCGGCTTGGAGAAACTGCCTGATGAACTGACGTATGCACGCTACGGTCTTTTGCATTACGTCAAGAAGGACAGACAAAAGAAGGAGCCATACGCCAGCCTTGCACGTGCCGGAAGAAATCTGCGGGGGTTGATGCGGATCCTGATGTTCAAGCGGTTCGAGTCAAGCGTCTACGCCTTCCAGCAGACCATCAGCCGCCTCATCGCAATGCACGAGCATTTCTTGGCCGCTCTCGAAGAGGGCATCGTCCCCGCTGGTGAAGAAGCGCAGGCAATTCTCTACGAGCCAAATGCCGCCGAAGAACAGGACCTCCTAGACGCACTGCGGCAGGTGTCCGGCCGATACTCCTTGTCGGACTTCGATGCGGACACCCTGAAGAAGCACATCGAGCACGATCTAAAGCTGCTCCGCAAGATGCTGGCGCTCGTCGAGCCAATCACGCCAGAACAGGACGCCAAGCTGCAAAGGCTAAAAAGGGAACTGAACAAAATGCCGCTGCGCGATGGCAAGCGGCTCATCTTCACGCAATACGCCGATACCGCCAGCTACCTGTACGACAACCTGAACGCGAATGGCAAACGGGACGACATCGACGTCATCTACAGCAGCGACAAGAGCAAAGCCAAGATCGTCGGGCGTTTCGCACCGAAAGCGAACCCGGAGTACAAGTTTCAATCCGGCGAGTCCGAACTGATGACCTTGGTAGCGACGGACGTTCTCGCCGAAGGCTTGAACCTTCAGGACTGCAACAAGATCATCAACTACGACCTTCACTGGAACCCGGTGCGGCTGATTCAACGATTCGGGCGTATTGACCGCATCGGAAGTGAACATGAGGTTGTCTACGGGTTCAACTTCCTACCGGAACTCGGGATTGAAAGCAACCTTGGCCTTCGGCAGCGCCTTCATAACCGCATTCAGGAGATTCACGACACGATAGGGGAAGACTCAGCCATTCTCGACCGTACCGAACAACTGAATGAAGAGGCCATGTACGCCATCTACGACAAGAAGACGCTCGGCTCGGAGTCGCTGGAATATGAGGACGGCGAAGAGTTCCTTGACCTCAACGAAGCGGAAGAGATCCTGCGTCAGCTTCGCAGCGATGACCCAACAGAATACGACCGCATCGCCAATCTGAGAGACGGAATCCGCACGGCCAAACCCGCCGGCCAGAAGGGCATGTACGTCTTCTGTCAAGCGGGGCGGTACCAGCAACTTTTTCTTCTGGACTGCAACGGCGAAATCGTATCGAGGGACATTCCACGAGTGCTTGGAACCCTGAAATGCGGCCCGGAACTACAAGGCCAGCCCGTACCGGATGGATACAATGCGGCGGTCATGCGTGTGAAACGAATATTCGACGAAGAAGTGAAGCAAAGGGAGTCCGAACGGCAGCATACGCTTTCCTTGACGATGGGGCAGCGTTACGTCATGCGGGAGTTGAGCGTTCTATTCCGGGCCGCTGAGGACGAAGATCAGAAGGGCCAAATCACGCTTCTCGAAAAGGCGTTCCGCAGTCCGTTGACGAAGGCGTTGCAGAAGGAATTGAACCTGCTTCGCAGGAACCGGGTCACAGGAGAGCACCTGTTCAAGAGCCTCGTCAAGCTCTATAACCAACACAACCTCCGAGACTGGCTAGATCGGCGGAACAGCCAGCCGCAGGAGGAGGATTATCCGAGAATAATCTGCAGCGAGGCGTTGGTGTAGCGCGAGAAAGGCGAGAATAACTCCCCACACGCCCGGCTCCCGCCCCACGCCGGCCCTCACCCCAGCCCCAACGACCTCCCCGATTGTATTGTCTCCCGGCCTTCCGCGCCGCAACCCGGAGGTGGCCACCATCGATCAGAATGGCTATCTTCTTCATGGGCTAAGTAAAAAGGGCTCCCGGTTACCCCGGGAGCCCTGCATACTGTGCTCGCCTACGAGCGTAGCGGATAAGCTTGCACCTCAAGTATATATCGCCCAGTCACGCTGTCAAGCTTCACCCGGAGAGCACGGCTCCGACAACCACTGAAAGCACCCCCTCACCCCAGCCCCAGCGATCTCCCCACGTGCCCCACCTCCGGCCGCCACCACGCCAGCGCCACCGCCAGCACCAGGTCGTCGTGCGTCACGCTAGGCTGTGAAACTTCCGTACCCGCCGACACCCCCGCCCGCTGAAGATAAATCGGTGAGCGCCTCCCGCCGCAACCGGGCAGCACCCCGGAGGGCCTCCGGGTACTCCTCAAATGGGCTGGGGTAGTCCTAGCTTGCCTAGATGCTTCTTGATGTTGCCAAGCTTCGATTTCGCCAGGTTCAGCTTGTCGATCGTATATTCGGGGATCTCATACCGCGCCGCCCTGCTCAAATCCTTCAGCCTCCGATAGTCGCCGAAAATATCCGAAATGGCTCCGTTCCTTTCGATCTCGTCATCGCGATGTTTGTGGTCAACGGGATGCGCCTGCTTTCCCGCGAGGTACGCATCGACATAATGGAGAGCCGAATAGAACAGCATTACGATCGCCCAATCGATATTGCACCCGTTGTCCTTCCGGAGCGATTCGGCTAGGGCCTCGTTTTGCTTCGCACGCAGGAGGTGCTGTCTCTGTTCAGGCACGTTGCTGGCAGGATTATCTTTGCCAGACGGGGGGCGCAAAAGTGGTAACTGTACTCAGGGGCCGGCCGCGGCGGGCGATCACATTGAAATCGAAGTGCAACTCCGGAAATCGGCGAATGACGGAGCGCTCATAATTGTAGATCTGGCTGATAGCCGCTTCGTCCTCGTCATCTATGATCGTGTAGATCGTGTACACGCCCTCATCGCGCAGGACGTGAACTCCTTCTACCGCCTCAATGCCCGCGAAGGACTGACCAATGTCCTGCTCGACGCTAAGCGCCATACATCTGTCCGCCATAGGGGTAGATGCTAACTATATCGGCAGCGTTGCCCAAAAGCAAGTTCCCCTTATCAGTCCACTGTATTAACATACATAAATAATTGGAAGAGGCGATCACTCCCCCCTCACAATCCCAACGATCTCCCCACGTGCCCCGCCGGCGGCCACCTTGCCCGCCAGCACGCCAGCGCCACCGCCAGCACCAGGTCGTCGTGCGCCCCTTCCCGCCATGCCGCGAAGCTCTCGTGCCCGCTCGCCGATATCTTCACCCGCATGTTCGTCAACTCCTGGACGAACGCCTCCGCTTCCCGCAGCTCCGCCGCAATCCGCAGCGACCCCGCCTCCAGCATCACTTGCAACCCCACCACCAGATCTCGCTTCGGCACTCGCCACCCGCCGTCCCCCCGCGCCGCCCGGTCCCCGCCCGTAATCGTCACCGCCGCCAGCTCGCACCCCAGCCCCGCCGCGCGCAGCAGGTCCATCACCGCCGCCCCCACCCCGGTGGCGTCCGCCGCCACCGCGCACCGGCCCGCCAGTTTCCCCGACCGCGCCAGCTCGCGCACGCGCTCCACCACCTGCGGATACGGCGTGTCCAGCGCCACCCGTTCCAGGTGCCTCAGGTGGTATCGCGTCTCCGTCGCCGGAGTCAGGTTCACACGGTCGAACTCCTTCGCCGCCTCCGCCCGCTCCACAATCGCGATGGCGGTGTAGTCCTGTTTCTGCCCCAGGTCCAGCCCCAAAAAGAACTGCGCCATCCCTCAATCTCCCCATTCGGAACCGCGGTGAAAAAATCCGGGGACACCCCCGGCCTGGCTGCCGGAAACTCCGGCCCGCCGGCGCGCCGCGGCAGTCTCCCCTGGATTCTTTCATATCGTCCGTCGCAACTAGAACAGCGGCTTTACCTCTTCCGTGATCGCCCTTTCCACCTCCTCCCGCCGGAACACCGCGTCGTTCGCATCCACGAACTCGCACAGATACTCCTGCCGGAACCACCGCTCCCCCAGCGCCGCCCGTTCCTCTTCCAGAAAGCTCGCCGGGATCCGCGGGCACTCCGTCGCCGGCACGGCAACCCGCTCCCACTGCGGACCGCCCTTCTCCCATGCCTCCCAGAAGAACCCGCGCTTGCCGAACGGCGTGCTCATCAGCCACAGGTCGCCGTCGCCCACCGCCAGCATCGGCCGCACCGCCACGTACAATTCATCGCTCACCCGCGCCGCTTCGTCGATCAGCATCAGCGACACCGCCGAAAATCCGCGCACCGTGCTCTCCGTTCCCGGCAGTCCCACAATCCGCGAACCGTTCGGAAACAGCAGCGAGATCTCGTTGTCTCCGTCCCCGCGCGGAGCGATCCCCAGCCTGTGTACGAACGCCCCCGCCTTCCTCAGAAACTCGCCGCTCTGCCTCGCCGACGGGCTCACCACCAGCGTCAGGCTCCCCGCGCGCTCGTGCGCCCGCTCCACCGCCTTCGCCGCCGTGATCGTCGATTTCCCCCATTGCCGCGTGCAGTTCAACAGCAGCCGCCTCAACGGAAGCCGCAACAACTCGGCCTGCTTCGCGTCCGGCTCGAACCCCAGCCAGCCCTGCGGGCGTGCTTCTTCCGTATTCGGCGCCTTCTTTCTGAGCCGCGTCCCGCGTCCCGGTTTCCGCAGCACCACTTCGCGCCCTCGAGTTCGCTCCACGCGCCCATTGTTACCTCAGTATTTGCGCGTGACCGTCCGGCACATTCCTTTTCTCCTTTGATTCCATCGACTTATATTTTTTGTTTCCTCGTTACCGCCGGAACTGCCTCTATCCTGCTGTGTGGCGCAGGCTCTCAGCCTGCCGCGTCGAGACTCGTCTCGACGCATGGTGTCCGCAGTGCAACCTGCTCGTTGCTGGCGGAACCGCCCCTATCCTCACAAACAGGAGGGAGCTATGTCTTCCCTACGCAAAATCCGGTCTGCTCGCGCTAACGGAGCGCTGTCCCGCGGACCTGTTACGCCCGAAGGTCTCGCCCGGTCCTCACAGAATGCCCTCAAACACGGGCTCGCCAGCCGCTGCATTGTCCTGGGCAACGAATCCGAATCCGAGTTCCAGCAGCTCCGCCAAGCCTATCTCCTGCGTTTCAATCCGCAAACCGAGATCGAGGCGGACCTCGTCGAACAGTTGGTCGCCGCCCGCTGGCGCATGGAACGGACCTGGGTGATCGAAACCGCGCTGCTCGACCTCGAAATGGCGCAGCAACAAGAGAACATCGAGAAACAGTTCGAGGCCATCGACGAGGAAACACGCACCGCGCTGGCCTTCCGCTCGCTATGCGACGGCTCGCGCACCCTGGCGATGCTCAGCCGCTACGAAGCCCGCTACCGCCGCGCTACCGAGCGCATTCTCAAGTCGCTGCGCCTCCGGCAGGGAAGAGGGCGGCAGGAAAACGAAAAATTGCAAAACGAAAAAGTGCAAAACGAACCCAATCACCCCTAAACGCGGGGACTAAGACTCCGGCGACACTCCGGGCTCGCTACCCGGAATGTTCGACGACAACGACTCCGGGGACACTCCGGGCTCGCTACCCAGAATGTTCGGCTTGCGGACGAGCACAGGAGTGTCCCCCAAAACAGGAGGCTCCAGCCAATTCGTGAACATACACTAGAATGTTGTTAGCACTCCGTGACCAGCCAGTTCCTTGGGGGACAACACATGCGCCGGCGCGTCTGCGCGCTGCTCCTTCTGATTTCCCTGCCGCTCTGCCTCCGGGCGCAAGATTTGCAAGAGTTCGAGAAGCGAGTCACCGAGTTCACTCTCGGCAATGGGCTGCACTTCATCCTTCTCGAACGCCATCAGGCGCCCGTCGTCTCGTTTCACACCTGCGTCAATGCGGGCTCGGTGGACGACCCGAAAGGGAAGACCGGCCTCGCGCACATGTTCGAGCACATGGCCTTCAAGGGCACCGATAAAATCGGAACCAGGAACTACCCCGAGGAGAAAAAGGCGCTCGAAGCCGTCGAGCGGATCTATGACCAGCTCGAAGCCGAGCAGGCCAGGGGACCGCGCGCCGATCCCGGGAAGCTCGCTGCGCTCGAAGCCGAAGCCGCCTCCGCCGTCGAAAAAGCCGCCACCTACGTGGACCCCAACGCCTACCCGCGGATCATCGAGGAAAACGGCGGCGTCGGACTGAACGCCGAAACCGGCGTGGACTCCACCAACTATTACTACAGCCTCCCCGCGAACCGCGTCGAGCTGTGGTTCCTGCTCGAGTCCGAGCGCTTTCTTCATCCCGTGTTCCGCGAGTTTTACAAGGAGCGCGACGTGGTGCGCATGGAACGCCGCAACCGCGTGGAATCGGACCCGGAGGGCAAGCTGACGGAGATGCTGCTCGCCACGTCGTTCGCGGCTCATCCCTACCGCGAGCCTACCGCGGGCTGGGCGAGCGATATCGAGCACCTGCGGGTCGAGGATGCGCGCGCGTTCTTCGCCCAATACTATGTTCCGGCCAACATGACCATCGGCATCGCCGGCGATGTGCGGCCCGCCGAGGTCAAGCGCCTCGCCGACCAGTATTTCTCCCTGCTGCCTTCGAAGCCCTTGCCGCACCCGATTTTCACCGTCGAGCCCAGGCAGGAGGGCGAAAAGCGGGTCGCCGTCGAAACCCCGAGCCAGCCGTTCCTCGCGATCGCCTACAAACGCCCCAACCAGATCGAGAAGGATGACCCCGTGTTTGACGTCATCAGCGGGATTCTCGACGCCGGGCGCACCGGCCTGCTCTATCAGCAGCTCGTGCGCGACCAGCGAATCGCGCTGAGCGCCGAGAGCGAGGCGACGTTTCCCGCCGGCCGGTATCCCAACCTGTTCCTGATCTGGATCGCGCCTTCTTCCGGCCACACGGTCGAGGAGAACGAAGCCGCCGTCTACGCCATCGTCGAGCGGCTGAAGACGCGGAAGGTGGACGCGCAGACGCTCGCGCGCGTCAAGACGAAATTGCGCGCCTCCCTGATCCGCCAGCTCGATAGCAATGAGGGCATGGCCTCCGAGCTGGCCTTCTATTACGCGAACTACGGCAACTGGCGCAAGCTCTTCACGGGTCTCGATGAGATCGGCCGCGTCACCGCGGACGATGTCGAGCGCGTGATCCGCGAGTATTTCACCGCAAGCACGCGCACGGTGGCCTTCACCGTGCCGCCGCCCGCGCCTTCCGAAGGAGCGAGCCAATGAGACTCCGCCGCCTTCTGCTCGTCCCGCTCGCCGCCACGCTATTCGCGCAGGGGCCGGCGCCGCGCAAAGCCGAAGCTCCCTCTTACCAGGAGCTGAAGTTCCCGCCGCTGCCGCCCTTGAAAATCCCGCGCATTGAGACCTACACCATGACGAACGGCATGCGCGTCTATCTGCTCGAGGATCACGAATTGCCGCTCGTCAGCGGGCTCGCCCTGGTGCGAACCGGCAACCTGTTCGATCCGCCGGAAAAGGTCGGCCTCGCTGCCATGACCGGCGCGGTGATGCGCACCGGCGGGACGCGCACGAAGACCGGCGACCAGCTCGACACCGAGCTCGATGACATCGCCGCCTCCGTCGAGAGCTCCATCGGCGAGACCAGCGGCGAGGTTTCGTTTTCAGCCCTTCGCGAGAACACCGCCGAGGTCCTCGCGGCCTTCCACGATGTCCTCACCGGGCCCGAGTTCCGCCCGGAGAAGATCGGACTCGCTAAAGTGCAAATGCGCAGCGAGATCGCCCGCCGCAACGACGACGCCGAGGCCGTCGCCGAGCGCGAGTTCGTTGACAGCGTCTACGGCAAGGACACTCCCTACGGCTGGCAGGTCGAGTACGCCACGCTCGGCCGCATCTCGCGCGATGACCTCGTCGCGTTCTATCGCCGCTACTTTTTCCCCGCCAATATCCTGCTCGCCGTTTACGGGGATTTCTCCACGGCCGAAATGAAAACCAGGCTCGAAGGCCTTTTCCATACCTGGACCGATCGGCAGCCGCCCGTGCCGCCGTTCCCGCCGGTCCTGGCAAAGCCGAACCCGGGAGTGTTCCTCGCCGAAAAGGAAGACATCAACCAGACGGTCTTCTATATGGGACACCTCGGCGGCCTGCTGCGCGACCACGACGATCCGGCGCTCGAAGTGATGGCGGACATCCTTGGCGGCGGTTTCTCGAGCCGCCTGTTCAAGCGCATCCGGACTTCGCTCGGGTACGCCTACAGCATCGGCGCCGATTGGGACGCCGCCTACGATCATCCCGGCTTGTTCGAGATCTCGGGCAGCACCAAGCCCGGGAACACGACGGACGCGATCGCGGCCGCCCGCCAGGAAGTCGAGCGCATCCGCACCAGCGAAGTCACCGGCGCCGAACTCGAAACCGCCAGCGAGACCGCCGTCAACAGCTTCGTGTTTCACTTCGACACTCCCACCAAGACGCTGGCGCGCCTGCTGCGCTACGAATACTACGGCTACCCGAAAGACTTCATCTTTCAGTTCCAGAAATCGCTTGCCGAGGTGACCAGGGCGGACGTGTTGCGTGCGGCCCAAGCCCGCGTGCATCCGGCCGAGATGACCATTGTCGCGGTCGGAAACCCGCGCGAGTTCGGCAAGCCGCTCACCGCGTTGGGCCTTCCGGTCCACCCGATCGACCTCGCCATCCCGCCTCCGCAAGCCGCCGCCGGAGCGGGCGAATGAAAGGATATATGAGATTCGCTATCGTGCTCGTTCTCGCCGGCGCCTCGGCGTTCGGACAATCCAAGCAGGAGCGCGGCAAACAGGTGATCGCCGCCGCCGTGGATGCGCTGGGCGGGCCGCATTTCCGCGCCATGCGGAACCGCGTCGAATCCGGCCGCGCCTACTCCTTCTATAACGAGCGGATCTCGGGTCTTTCGATCGCGACCATCTACGTCGAATACGTCCAGCCCTCGGCGCCCGGCGAGCTACACCTGCGCGAGCGGCAGTCGTTCGGCGAGAAGGAGAAGTCCGGCGCCGTCCTGTTGACCGGGGATACCGGATACCAGATCACCTTCCGCGGCGCGCGTCCCCTGCCGCGGGAAACGCTCGACCGGTTCAAGGACACCACGTTCCACAACGTCCTCTACATACTGAAGGAGCGCCTGGAGGAACCCGGGCTGATCTTCGAATATCAGGGCTCGGAAACCGTGGACAACATGCCCGCCGACCAAGTCGATATCACCGACGCTGACAACCGCGTCGTCACGGTGTTCTTCGATCACCTGACCAGGCTGCCGCTGAGGCAGGTCTACTACCACCGCGATCCTGCGACGGGCGACCGCAACGAAGAGGTCACGATCTTCGCCAAGTTCCGCGACGTGGGCGGCGGCGTGATGTGGCCCTTCGACGTCCAGCGCTCCCGCAACGGCGAGCGCACCTACCAGATGTACGCGGACTCGGTCGAGATCAATCAGAACCTGCCCGGCAAGCTGTTCGTCCTGCCCCAGGGAGTGCCGATCCTCAAACCCGACAAGTAGCGCACTGGCTGTGGCGCAGGCGCTCGCGCGTGCCGCATCGACGCTCGTGTCGATGCCCGCCCTATGCTCGCGCCATCTCCCCCGGCGTTGCCTCGAGCGGCGGCGGCATCATCGGATTGAACTTCACCGACACCAGCTTCGAGACGCCGGGCTCCTGCATGGTCACGCCGTATAGAACCTGCGCGCTCTCCATCGTCCGCTTGGCGTGCGTAATGACGATGACCTGAGTCTCCTTCGCCATCTCATCCAGCAGCCGTGTAAGCCGTTGGATGTTCGGCTCGTCGAGCGGCGCATCCACCTCGTCGAGGATGCAGAACGGGCTCGGCTGGTAGCGGAAGATGGCCACCAGCAGCGCCAGCGCCGTCAGCGCCTTCTCGCCGCCTGAAAGCAGCAGCACGTTCTGGAGCTTCTTGCCCGGAGGCGAGGCCACGATCTCGATTCCCGACTCCGCGATATTCGCCTCGTCGGTCAACCTCATCTCGCCCATGCCACCGCCGAACAGCGTCGCGAAGACCTCGCGGAAGCTGGCGTTGATCGCGGCGTACGCCTGGACGAACCGCCTCCGCGATTCCACGTCGATCTCCTGAATCGCCTTCTCGGTATCGCGAATCGAGTCCAGCAGGTCCTGGCGCTGGGCATTGAGGAAGTCGTAGCGCTGCTGCGCTTCCTGAAACTCCGCGAGCGCATCCGGATTCACCGGCCCGAGAGCCTCGATCTTCCTCCGGATCTCCTGGTACCCGCTCTCGAGCTCAGTCATCGCGTCGGGATCGGGAACCGTCTCGCCGCCGTCCTGGCACAGCTCTTCGATGGGGACGTCCAGCTCCTTGCGGCTGGTCTCGTCCAGGAACCTCAGCTCGGACTGCCGCTTCACCAACTCGACTTCGATGCCCGAACGGTTCTCCTGTGCCTCCTGCATGCGGGCACGCAGATCCTTGAGCTTCTCTTCGAGAGCGGCGAGCGCCGTCCGTAGCGTGCCTTCCTGCCCTGCCAGCCGGTTCACTTCGGCCTCCGCCTGCGCGCGGGCTTCGGTGAGCTGGCCGGCGTGCTGGTCGAGCTCGATGTTGCTGGCCAGCAGCCGGGCCTTTTCCACGCCCAGCTGCTCGAGGTCCGCGGCGATCTGCCTGCCGCGCACGGTCAGTTCATTGACCTGCGACTCCACGCGCGCCATGGCCGTCCGTTCGGCGCGCCGCCGCTCTTCCAGACCGGCCAGTCCGGCGCGCAGCACGGAATGCTCCTCCGCCGCGCGCGCGGCCCGCGTTTTGAGATCTTCGAGCTCAGTGCGCGCCGATTCGAGCGACCGCTCCTCGGTCAGCCGCAGCCGTTCCTTCTCTTCGACGGCGGCCTGGCCGCTCTCGCGCCGCGCGACGCACCTCTCCTTCTCGCGGCCGATGCGCTCCAGCTCGACACGCGCCACCGAGAGCCGCGAGCTCGCGCGCTCGAGCTCGTCCGCCAGCTTGCGCATCTCGTGGTCCAGCGCGACGGCTTCCTTCTCCTGGTTCTGCTGCAGGCCGCGCAGCCGCTCCAGCTCCTGCTCGAGCCGCTGGATCTCACGCTCCAGCTCGCCGATGCGCGCCCCCGCCGCTTCGAGCTGTTTCTCGCGCGCCTGCACTTGCGCTTTCGATTCGCGCAGCTCGCGCTTCAGCGCCAGCGGGCCGCTCGAGCTCTTCCTGCCGCCACTCACCGCATGGCCGTGGTAACAGACGCCGTCGGCGAGCAGGAAGTAGAGGCTGGGATATTCGAGCGCCAGCCGCTGCGCCGCGCCGCGATCGGCGGCGATGTACGACTGCGCCAGGCGGGGCAGGCTTTCGAGCGCCGTGTTGCTCAGGCCGTTGGTGAGGCGCAGCACGTCGCCCAGCTTCGCCACAACGCCCGTGCCCTCGCCGGCGTGGGGCCCGTGCCCGTTCGCGCCGGAGCCGCCCGCCCGCGGCTCGGGATGCACCAGGAACGTCGCGCGGCCCTCCGCGCCCGTCCGCATCAGCTCGATGCCCAACTGGGCCTCGTTCCAGTTATCCACGACCACGTACTCCAGCTCGTCGTGCAGGAACTCTTCGGCCGCCTTCTCATATCCCGGCTCGACCTCGACGAAGTCCGCCAGCACCCCCACCGGTTTCAGCCCGTTCGCCTGGCCGCTTTCGATCGCCGTGAACAGCCGCTTCACGGATTCGGTGGTGTAGGCGCGGTGCGAGAGAATTTCCTCGAGCGAATCGCGGCGGGCCTTCAGCCGCGAGAACTCGCTGCGCGCCGATTCGAGTTGGCGGCGGTCTTCGGAGAGTTCCGTCCTGCGCGCGCCCAACTCCTGCTCGGTGCGCCGGCGCTCGCCGGAGACGGATTCCAGCTCCAATTGCCGCGCCGAGAGCTTCGCCGACAGCTCGGTCTTCGCCGCGCCGAGCCATTCGAGGTCTTCCGAAGCGGTCTGCTCTTCCTTGTGCGCCTTGGCCGCGTCGCGCTCGAGCGAGGCGAGATACGTGTCCGCCTGGGCCACCTGGTTCCTGTGCGATGCCGCCTCGCCGAGCAGGCGCAGCACGGCGTGCCGCGCCGATTCCATCCCGCGCTCGCGCTCCGCGACGGCGCTCTCGAGAGCGCCGCGGTCCTGCCCCTTGGCTTCGAGCCGCTGGCGCGCCTCTTCCGATTGCCGCTCCAGGTCGCCGAGCGCGCCCTGGTTGGCCACCAGTTCCCGCCGGAGCGCCGCCAGCCTCTGGTCCAATTGCTGCGATTCAGTCTCGCCCTGCCCGAGCCTCTGCTCGATCGAAGCGACCTGCTTGGCCTGATAGTCCAGCCGCCCGCGTGTGCGCTCCGCTTCGAGCGTCAGCTCCGCGAGCCTCTTGCGAGCTTCCGTCAATTCGGCTTCCGTCTGGTAGCCTTCCTGCCGCGAGCGGCTGTAATCCTGCTCGCCGGCGGCGGCTTCGCCCGAGAGCGATTCGAGCGCCGCAGCCGCCATCTTGAGATCGAGCGCGATCTTCACCGTCTCGCGCTCGAGCATCCTGTGCCGCGCACGGAGCACCTGGCGCAGCCGGGCGTTCATATCGGCCTTCAACTCCTCGTAGCGGCGCGCTTTGGCGGCCTGCCGCTTGAGAGAGTTCGCCTGCCTGCCCACTTCTTCGAGAATGTCGAAGACGCGCTCGATGTTGTGCTTCGCGCTTTCCAGTTTTGCCTCTGCGAGCCGGCGGCGCGATTTGAACTTCGAGATGCCCGCGGCCTCTTCGATGACGGCGCGGCGGTCCTGCGGGCGGGAGCTGAGCAGTTGCCCGATGCGGCCCTGCTCGATGATGGCGTACGACTCCGGGCCGAGGCCCGTGCCCATGAAGATATCCTGGATATCCCTCAGCCGCGCCATGCGCCCGTCGATGAGGTACTCGCTCTCGCCCGAGCGGAACAGGCGCCGCGTAATGCTGATCTCGCGCTCGCCGTGTCCGTTCGATTTGCCGTTGATCCCGGTCCCGTTGGTTCCGTTCGCGCCGTTGGTCCCGTTCGCGTGGCCGTTGGCGTGGCCGTTGGTCTTGCCGGCCGCCTCGCCCTGGGCCGCATCGAATTTGGCCAGGTGGAATCCGGGATCAACCAGGGTCATCGTGACCGACGCCAGCCCTACCGGCTTGCGGTCGCGAGTGCCGGCGAAGATCACATCTTCCATCCGGGCGCCTCGGAGAGTCTTGGCGGACTGCTCGCCGATCACCCAGTTGATCGCATCCGCGAGGTTGGACTTGCCGCAACCGTTCGGGCCGACAATGCCGGCGATCCCCGACCCCTGGAAACGAAGGTCGCTGCGATCGGCGAACGACTTGAACCCCTGTAGCTCAATGCGCTTGAGTTTCAGCACGGCGTCTCTCCTGCCAATATAGATGAGCTATGTCCGGGCCAACGGGGCCCGTTCTCGGGGGGGTGACACCATGCTAAACTGGTTTCCCCGAAAAGTAAAGCACCCCGGTACTCAATTTTGGGGTTTATTTCAGAGAGCCCCAATATCTTGTGGTCGGCGAGAAGCCTTGGCCCTTCTGAACGCCCACATTCTCATTCTAAAGAAATCCGCCTCCAGGGCGAAAAATTGTCCGGAACTGTCCGCCAGCGGTATTGCTTGTGGTATAGGATGCAGTATAGCTATGGAATCGACCCGGCTGGTGGCGCCGTACGTCCCGTTCAAAACCTTCCTTGCCGCGCTGGAAACGCTGGAGCACGGCATCCCCAATCAGTTGGACCGGTCGGTATGGCCATCGTATTCGGGCGCGATCCAGGGACAGTTGCTGGGCGCATTCCGGTACCTCGGACTCATGGACGACGACTATTGCCCAACGGCCGCGGTGCGCGAGCTGACCGCCAACCGCGACGCGCGCCGCCCGCTGCTGCGCACGCTGATCGAGAAGCGTTATCAGCGGCTGATCGCCCTGGACCTCAACCGCACCTCGCCCCGCCAGCTCGAGGAGGCGATGCGCGAATACGGGCTCTCCGGCGCCACGCACAAGAAGGCCCTCTCGTTCTTTCTGCAGGCCGCGCGGTACGCCGGGATTCCGATGTCGCCGCTGCTAAAGGCGAGGACGCGGACAGCGGGCTTCGGCCATCGCCGCGCGCCGGCGACGCCTGCCCCGCCCGCGACGCCGCCTTCGGCTCCCATGACTAAAAGCATTCGACTGAGAACCGGCGGAACGCTGACGCTCACGGCCTCGCTCGATCTGTTCTCCTTGGGCGCAGAGGACCGCGCGTTCGTCTTCGATCTCATCGACCGTCTCCAGCAATACGACCGCGTAGGATAGCGGAGCGGTTCTCAAGCCCTGCGCGAGGCACCGGCCCACCCTCCGTTGCCGAGTGTACACTGAAGCAACAGGGAGGCTGAACAATCATGGAACGACGGGATTTTCTGAAGACTGCGCTGGCCGGAAGCGTCGCTTCCGCCTCCGCCCGCGCGGCGGCCGCGCCGGTTCCGAAACGGAGGTTCCGCGACGACGTCGAGCTGTCCATCATCGGACTCGGCGGCATCGTCGTCTGCGGGATGGAGCAGAAGGACGCGGACGCGATGGTCGCGCACTCATTCGCTTGCGGAGTCAACTACTTCGATGTAGCGCCCACCTACTTCGACGGCGAAGCCGAGACCAAGCTCGGCAGCGCGCTGAAGCCTTATCGCAAGAAGGTGTTCCTCGCCTGCAAGACCACGCGGCGGGACGCCAAGGGCGCGCGCGAGGAACTCGAGCAATCGCTGCGGCGTTTGCAGACGGACCATTTGGATCTCTATCAATTCCACGCCGTCACGAAACCGGAAGACGTTGAGCAGATCCTGGGGCCGAACGGCGCGGCCGAGACATTTCTCAAGGCGCGCCAGGAAGGGAAGGTCCGCTATCTCGGCTGCTCGGCGCACTCCGAGCAGGCCGCGATCGCGATGCTGGACCGGTTCAAGCTCGATTCGATTCTGTTCCCGATCAATTTCGTGTCGTTCACGCAGGCGAATTTCGGGCCGCGCGTGATTGCGCACGCCAAGGAAAAGGGCACGGCGCGGCTGGCGCTGAAGGCGCTGGCGCTGACGCCGTTCACGGGCAGGGACGATCCGGCCCGGTCCGGGCATCCCAAGAGCTGGTACAGGCCGATCGACGATCGCGAACTCGCCAGCAAGGCGCTGCGGTTCACGCTGTCGGAGGACATCACGGCCGCCATTCCGCCCGGCGACGAAAAGGTATACAGCATGGCTCTCGAACTGGCCGCGGAGTTCAAGCCGCTCTCGCCCGCCGAGCGCGAAGCCGTGATCGCCGCCGCGCGCGGCATCAAACCGCTGTTCCCGCTCGCCTGAAAACCCGTCACGGGGGCGCGTGTCACACTACAAGGAGCACGATGACACACGGACCCGCGGGTATAGGTTTCTCGTCGCGTCTGGATTGGGACCTGCGCCCGAACCGGATCTCCGCCGCACTCGAAGCGAGGCGCCGCGCGAAAGCGGAGATTTTGGATCTCACGGAATCCAATCCCACGCGCGCCGGCCTCGCGTATCCCGCCGATGAGATTCTTGCCGCGCTGGCCGACCCGCGGTCGCTGGCCTACGAGCCGCTCGCGGCGGGCTCCCTGGAGGCGCGCGCCACCGTTTCGGCATACTACGCCGCGCGCGGCGAGAACGTTGCACCCGCCCGCATCCTGCTGACGGCGAGCACGAGCGAAGCGTATGCCTACGTCTTCAAGCTGTTGTCGAACCCGGGCGACGAGATCCTGGTTCCGCGGCCATCCTATCCCCTTTTCGATTTTCTCGCGCGGCTGGAATGCGTCCGCGCCGTGCAGTACCCGCTGATCTACCACGGCGAATGGCGCATCGATTTCGATGCGCTCGCCTCGCTCGTGACACCGCGCAGCCGCGCCATCGTGCTGGTGAACCCGAACAACCCCACGGGCTCCTTTTTGAAGCGGGACGAATTGCCGCGCCTGGTATCGCTCGGCGCCGCGTCCGGTCTAGCGATCGTTTCCGACGAGGTCTTCTCGGACTACACGTTCGCGCCCTGCCAGGAACGGGTGCGGAGCCTCACGGGGGTCGAAGGCGCCCTCGTCTTCTGTCTCAGCGGGCTCTCGAAGATCGCCGCGCTGCCGCAGATGAAACTCGGCTGGATCGTGGCCGGCGGGCCGGCGGATCTGCGCACGCGCGCGCTCGAGCGGCTGGAACTCATCGCCGATACGTTTCTATCCGCCGGCACTCCCGTGCAGCACGCCGCCGGGAGGCTGCTCGAAGCGGGCGCCGCGGTGCGCGCGCAGATCGTATCGCGTGTCCGGCAGAACCTGGAATTTCTGCGCGAAGCGGTGCGAAATTCGCCGCTCGGTATTCTCGATGTGGAGGGCGGCTGGTATGCGACCGTCCGCGTGCCTCGCATACGCACCGAAGAAGAGTGGGCACTCGAACTGCTCGAAAGTGCAGGCGTCGTGGTGCAGCCGGGCTTCTTCTTCGATTTCGAGAGCGAAGCGTTCCTGGTGCTGAGCCTGCTGACGGAGCCGGAGAGGTTCCGCGAGGGCGTGCGTCGTATGCTCCGTCACGCTACCATGGCCAGATGAAGCTGATTGCCATGCTGGTGGTTGCCGCCGCGCTGGCGTGCGCCGCCGATACGATCGAAGTTTTCAATCATAAGTGGACCGTTCCTTTCGGCTCGGACTGGACGGTGGACCAGGAAGACGGCACGCAGGTGCTGCACCTGAACAAGGGCAGAGAGCCCGTGACTGGGCCGCGGCGCCCGTTTCAGTTTGCGTTGACCGAGGTACCCAGCTACGGAAAACTGACGGTGGAAGCGGATGTCAAGCCGACCGACGGGGCGATGATGATTGTCTTCGCGTATCGCGATGCGGCGCATTTCGACTATGCGCACCTGTCATCCGATCGGGGCACGGAGCAGCCGGTACACAACGGCATCATGCACGTTTTTGGAGGCGAACGCGTGCGGATCAGCTCACAACGGGGGCCGGCGGCCTTTGCCGGGCTCAACCGTTGGTATCGCGTGCGGCTGGAGCACAACGCGAACACCGGAGAAGTGGTGGTGACGGTGGATGGCCGGGCTGTGCCGGCGCTGGAAGCGGTCGATCGCAGCCTGGGGCCCGGCAACGTGGGCCTCGGCTCCTTCGATAATACGGGCGCGTACAAGAACGTGAAGATCACGACGGCGGGGGAGTACAGAGTTCCAACAGACTGAGATCGAACGCGCTTCCGGTGAGGCGCGAGCGCTCCTGGAGGGTGGGCTTTTAGCCTGCGCGGGGCATCAGCCCCGTCCGAATCCATTCCATCGCCACGGTCCCGCGTGCTATAAACGGAACACATGGACAAGACCATCCGCGTCTATGACAGCTTCGATCAAATGAAGGCCGACGAGTATCGGTACTGGCAAGGCCGGCCTGTCGATGAACGCATGGACGCAGTTTCCGAACTCACCACCGCCGCCTACGCGCTGAAAGGCATGGCCCCGGATGTACCAAGACTTCAAGGACCTGTTGTCCGTCTTCCTCGCCCACGGCGTTAAGTACCTGATCGGTCGGCGGGTACGCGGTTTCGTTTCACGGCCAGCCCCGAGCAACGAAGGACTTGGATCTATTCATCAAGGCCGACCCCGCGAATGCGAAAGCGGCCTACGCCGCGCTCATCGCTTTCGGCGCTGCGGTAGCAGATGTAAGCGTTGAAGACCTCGCCGACCCGCGTCAATTCGTTCGGTTTGGACATGAGCCGGCCGCAGTCGATATTCTCCCCGGCATTGACGGGGTTGATTTTGACGCTGCATGGGAAAGGCGCGTCGAGGGAGTCATCGACGCGCGAAGCGGTCTCAAGGCATTCTTCATTTCCAAGGATGACCTGATTGCGTCGAAACTTGCCGCGGGCCGGTTGCGCGATCTTGCCGATGTTGAGGAAATCCGGGAAGCGGCAGCGAGTCAGGCGCCACCCAGTGCAAATAAGAAGTCGTCGAAGAAGGGCGGCCCTGGTTAGTGAAGCCGCGCGCTTCTCTCAGCCGCGGTGTGGACACCGCACGTGGTACCAGTAGATGGAGGCTATGACTACCGCGAACGATACGGACTCGAAGGACTTCGGCGCGCTCGTCGAAAAGTTGACGGCAGAGGCAGAGAAACGGAAGCGGGTGGGAACACAGTATGTGCCTGAAGTGCTTCCGAAAGCGGTGGCCCCGCGGAAAATACTCTTCGTGGCAGGTACCTGTCAGGTTCCGCCGACGGGAAGTTTGCTGTTTCTGCCTCCAGAAACATAAGGACGGAATTCACAAAACCCGTGATCCGCTAAACCGGGAACTTCGATGCAAGGGAATTCACCAACCGCTAAAGTAGCCGCTTTGCAAACGGCAAGTTTCAGGACGCGAACCGGCGGCCTGTAGAAACAGGGCTTGCGCCGTCCCGTTTTGTTATCTCATTATGGACGGCGGAGCGGAAACGCGGCTCGCTGAGTCCATTCCATGGCCACGGCGTCCGCCCAGAATCGCGGGGCGCCGCGCGCGAGGAACCCGATATGTCCGCCGTGGTCCGTGGCCACCAGTCGGATCGACGGGGTCAAGGCAAAGTAGAAAACTTGCGGTTGCGAGCCAAGCAGAAAGTTCCGGTTTTGGGCGGCTGCTGCAAGCGCCTGTGGTATGCTCGGCCAGCCGCGCCGGGGCCGCGCCGGGCGTGGCGCCCAAGGCCGAGGCGACGACGCGGCTGGCTCCGAAGAACGCATCGTCTGGGAACCCTCTGGTGGCGGCGAGCAGGCCGCTATCAGAGGGTTTTGAGCTTTTGGCTTTGACTTTGCCGTGCCCCTTTGCTTTGGTGAAGTCTGTGAGGAGCTGAGGCCTTGGGCCATAGGACGCGAAGCCCGCCGGGCCGCTTTTGCCCGGCGC